>Ga0335081_10015048_pt1 | contig 12517 bp, 19 predicted proteins | sample Lox_Sample_35_FD_206713 | JGI IMG/M metagenome (GOLD analysis project Ga0335081, IMG submission 206713) | Soil microbial communities from Loxahatchee National Wildlife Refuge, Florida, United States - Lox_Sample_3.5 | ecosystem: Environmental > Terrestrial > Soil > Wetlands | place: USA...
CGCCTCGGTCAGCTGCGGAAACATCTGCTCGCTGCGGCCTGCCAGCGAGCGCGGGAGCACAGGGGCGAAGTCGCCGCTCGCCATCGCGCTCGCCGAGCCTGGATCGATGGTTGCCATTGGGGCGAAATCAGCTCATGTCGTGCGCATGCATCTCAGCGAGCCTACGACTTGAAGCGAAGACCAGATGTTCTTCCTGACTCAGCGCGGCTATCGCTGCATCGCCCACGACCGCCGCAGGGGCACAAGAATGGCCCGATCGCTCGGCGAGCCGGATGGCTCTGCCGTGGTGGAAGAGGCAACCATATATCACTCTCCCCGCTCGTGGCTGTCGGCGCTGCTTACGGCAGATCGAACAGCAGAAGCTCGGTGCCGTCGCTCGGGCTCTTCATGTCGAGCGCTGCTTCGTCCTCCACCGCCGCGCCGTCACCGGTCTCCAACCGCTGCCCGTTCGCTTCGAGGGATCCCCGAGCCACCTGAAGCCAGGCTTTGCGCCCGCCGCGCAAGGCGTGCGTCGTCTCCTGTCCCAAATCGAAGATCCCGGCGAACAGATCCACATCCTGGTGGATCACGATCGAGCCGTCGCGCCCTTCGGCCGAGCCGACGAGGAGCAATCGGCCGCGTTTCTCGCTTTCGGGAAATGTCTTCTGATCGTAACGGGGCGCGATGCCGTCGCGGTCCGGCTGGATCCAGATCTGCAGGAAATGCACGCTCTCGGTCTTCGAAGGATTGAATTCGCTGTGGCGGATGCCGGTGCCCGCCGACATGATCTGCACGTCGCCGGGCCGGATGATCGACCCGGTGCCGATGCTGTCCCGGTGCTGAAGCGCGCCTTCCAGCACGTAGGAAATGATCTCCATGTCGCGATGCTCATGGGAGCCGAATCCTTGGCCCGGACGGACGCGATCCTCGTTGATTACCCGCAGCGGCCCGTAGCCCATGTGCTCGGGGTCGTAGTAGTCGGCGAACGAGAACGTGTGGCGACTCAGCAGCCAGCCGTGATCGGCGAGGCCGCGCGCGTCGGATTTGCGGATCTGCAGCATGACCGGCCCGCCTAGCGGCCCGCTGTTTCGGCCGGACGCGTCGCCTCGAACAGGAACCACGCCCTGCGCTCGGCTTCGTCGATCCAAACTTCAAGAAGGCTCGCGGTCGCGACGTCGCGGTGCTCGTCGCAGACGTCGTGCGTCTCGCGCATGCGATCGGCGAGCCTCGCATTCTCTTCGCGAAGCTCCGCCAGCATATCGAGCGGGGTGACGTACTCCGCGTCGTTGTCCGACACCCGCTGCATGCGGGCGATATGGCCGATCGAGTGCAGCGTCGTCCCGCCGAGCTTGCGGACGCGCTCGGCAATGGGATCGGTCGTGGCGTAGATCTGATCGGCCTGCTCGTCGAGCAGCAGGTGGTAATCGCGGAAATGCGGTCCCGAGACGTGCCAGTGGAAGTTCTTCGTCTTCATATAAAGCGCGAAGAAGTCCGCGAGCAGGCCGTTCAGCGCGGCCGAGATGTCGCGGGTGGCTTCCGCGCCGAGGCTGGTGGGCGTCTGCAGACGGGCGGTTCGGCGGGACTTGGTCGCGGCGTCGTTCATGGACTTCGATCTCCTTTCGATTGTTGACACGGGATCTCCCGTCAAGCGATGCCAGAGAGACAAAACGAGCTAGCTTACGGCTTCTGCGCGGTTGCGTGAACCGCATGCAGCAATTCGTCACGGGTGAACGGCTTCGGGAGTACCTTGCCTACTTGCAGGCGATGCGCCGCTTCGCTGGAGCCGCCCAGCCCTCGGCGGAAGCGAGCCGAGAACGCCAGGATGGGTGCGCAGTATGCCGCCCGCAGCGAGTTGATCATATCGCCCGCCGTGCCCGGGTCCGAGAGGTCGGCGATAACGAGGCTCGGCATGACTATGGGATGGCGGTGGTCTTTGACCCGAATGACGCGGTAGCTCAGCACGACCGCGATTTGTCGCCCGAAGCGCCGATTGTGTCAATTGTCATCTGGAGGTCTATGACCTCGATCGGCGGCGCCTCATCGATGCCGAGATCACGCGCCGGACCATCGATTTCATGACGCGCAGCATGCGGTCGGGCAAACCGTTCTAGGCCTACGTGCCCTTCACGCAGGTGCACTTTTCGACGCTGCCGAATCCGAAGTTCGCGGGCAAGACGGGCTGCGGCGACCCGCGGGCGATCCCGATGGTGACGTCAGGGGCCAGCACGCGGCGCTCCGCAGTCGACGGCGAGGCCGTTAAGTACAGCGAGGCTGTCGACGGGATGGACGAGCGCTGCCACTGGATCACGTAACCGTCGTCACAATAGGGAGACGGCTTGATAAGAAACCAGCTCGAAGGTACGTTCGTTCGCCTTCACCTACGCGTTGTGGTCAGCGACGCCGGCTCGAGGGACGGCCAGCCAAGGCCGTGGTGGCTGGCCGCTCGTCTTTGTGCCGGAATGTGATGCGTCCCCTGTTGAGATCGTACGGGGTAACCTCGATCCTCACCTTGTCGCCGGCGAGGATCCGGACGTGGTGCTTGCGCATCTTGCCGGACACGTACGCAACGATACTGTGGCCGTTCTCGAGCATGACGCGAAAGCGCGTATCAGGCATCACTTCGTTGACCACGCCTTCCATCTCGATCGTTTCCTCCTTGGCCATGCGCTGCCCCCTATTCAGGTGGAGATTGCCGCGTCGCCGCGCCGACGCAAGTCGTCTGCGCAACGGCGGCTCGCCGTCGCGCAAGGCATCCGCAAGGCATCAAATGATCGATGGGAAAAAAACCTACCGGGGTCGGCGGTCAGGGATGCGGCCGACCCGGGATCGAGATTCGATGCCGGATCATACGCCCTTCCGACTCGCGGGCCTAGGCGCCTGCCCTCTCGGCGACAGCGGTGCCCGCAAGGCTCGGCAAGACCCGCGCACGAGACGATGGCGCTTCGCTTGCCCCATCGGTACGAGGTCGAAAAATATCGCGGGACCGACCCGACTATGGACACGCGTTGTGTTAGTGTGATCGTGTTACAGTTGGAAGCCGTCCGCAAAGGGAGAAGCCCTGAATGAGCAAACCGAACTACGCTTTCGCCAAGCGCCAGCGGGATCTCGCGAAGAAACGGAAAAAGGAAGAAAAGCAGCAACGGAAGTCGGCGTCACCTCCGGTACCGTCGGCAACCGAGCAAAGTACCGTGACGGTCGACCAAACGCCGTCGTCGTGACGTTCTAGCCCGCTGCTTATCGCAACTCGCGCGAGGAACACCCGCTGCTGCGACGCCGCCGCAACAGCGTGCAGCGGGTCAGAGCGCTTTCAGGTTGGCCGCCGAAACCTTGCCGTTCGCGCCGCGCTCGAGCTCGAACGAAACCTTCTGGTTCTCGCTCAGCGTCGTTAGGCCTGCGCGGTCGACGGCAGAAATGTGGACGAACACGTCTTTGAGCCGTCGTCGGGCTGGATGAAACCAAAGCCTTTGGCGTTGTTGAAGAACTTTACCGTTCCGTTGATCATGTGCAGCTTCCAGTGGAATACCGCGCGCCGGAATGCGCGAGGCGTCAAGTTATCTATAGGGAGGACGGGATCGGTGGACGAGAACCGCAGCCGACCCGAATCGATGTTGGCGACGGAGTATACGCGCGTTTGCGCCGGGTACGGAAAACTTTCACGGTGATTTGCTCTCCAGCTCGGTGCACCGGTTGCCGGAATTCGGCGCATACTGTAGTCGCCTGCGGCTGAACTGCAGCCCAGGCTTCCCGGCAGACAGTGAAAGAGCTCGATGCACGCAATCGTTGTTAGCGCCGCCCCATGAGGGCACCTTATGCATCGCCGGCGATCCGCGACGAGTTTCTCAATGCGCTCGATGTCAATGATCGGGCGCTGTTGACGAGGTTGGCGCTCAATCTGACGGACTGCACGAACCCGCTTCCCGGCATGACGTGCGATCAGCTAGATCTGCCGATCGGAAGCACGTACGGTTGCGCGGCGCGCCGCGTGTTGCTGCTGTATTCGGGACGGCGATAAGCGACGCGTTTTGGGTCAGGTACGCTGACGGCGGACGTCCCGCATTCAACGGACCAGGTCGATCCGATCGGGAGGTCAGGCTCTGATCAATCGAGCGATTTGATATTCGATACCCGACTTCCCTCTGGTTGGTCAGTCACGTCGAAGGAAACCCTCTGGCCTTGCCGCAGGGTCTTGCGGCCGGCGCCTACAATCGCTGAGAAATGAGCAAAGACATCCCTCCTGCCGGAGTCGGGGATGATAAAGCCGATCCCCTTGGTATCGCTGAACCATTTCACCGTACCGATCATTTCTGCTGCTCCTGTGAAATACGATTGACGAGCGCTCGGCCGAGTGCCGGAACTTCAAGCGGAGAGACGAAGACCCGAGGAATGCCGCGAAAGCGGCAACGACCGACCCGCATTTCACTTACTTGACGAACCTGCAATCCTATCCATACCCCTTTGTTGCCGGCACCGCAAGGCTTTTCTGTGCTCGCGCTCCGGCTCGTCGGCAACCTGCTACATCGATCAGAAAATGGTGCGCCGCAACCAGCAAACCCAGCCCATCAGCAAGGTGTGTTCTTTCCGTGCTGGGGCGGAAAGTGAGCCAGCTTCCCAGCAAAAGCGCTGGCAAAGGTCCATGTTGAATGCCAGCTACCGACGCGCTCTTCAAATGGCGCTGTTCGCAAGCAACGCGGCCTTGAATTGTTCGATGGTCGCGATCGCCTCAGTGTTATCGAGTGCGTTCACGGAAGGCTCCGGTGGGCTGTTGCGCGGGCGTGGGGCCGGTTTGCGCCTGATCGATGCCCGTTTTCGTCCTGATCTTAGGACCCCAATCGCCACGATGTCTCCGGCGAATTTGACCGATCGCGCGGCGATGTGTATACGTAGCCTATGTAGTGCGCCTCGCGGCGCAAGGGATCTCCATGGTTAGGGCGAAGAGGCAAAGCGATAGCGCACGGTTGGCGCGCAATCAACCTCGCGATCGGAGGCTCCTCCGCCTGAATACCGCACCGCTGGCGTTTTTTGGGATCGGTTGATTGATGGAATCGCGGCGCGCATATACCGCAGGAGGAATGTCGGTCTCGGTCGGCGTCGGATTGGCAACGCGTGTCCCGGCAGGCGCCTGCAGGATAGACCGGCATTCCGCGACACCTGACGTCTACACCGTGCGCTGGATCGAGGGTGGCACCGAACGCAGCGGTCAACTGCCCTGCGATGTCATGCGTGCTTACCTGCTCGGATGCATCGTCCAGTACGCATGACCTGAGCGGAAGTCGACCTGGAGAGCCAAAGTGGAAGTGCTGGAATGCTTGCAGAAATACGGTCAGCGGCTCGACGTGGAAATCGCCAAAGAGACGGGACTGCCGCTGGCCACGGTGCGCACGCACCTTGTGAGCCTGGTAGCCTCCGGCGCGGTGGTCACTTGCAATCTGAGTCGATTCGACAAGGGCAGGCGATTGGACGCCTTGCAGTGTCGTGTGGCCGGCTACGTACCGCCGCGTGCGCCTGGCCGGACGCCGACTTCGACCAAGTAGCACGGTTTGGCGTCTGGCAGCTACACCGACGGGGTGAGTGGCGGATCCACATCGCCTAGCTGATCGGCAAATCCAGGCAAGACGGACAGAGGTTCCAGTCCGAAGCGGCGCGCGATCAGCTTGAGGACCAAACGTTGGCGACCTGAGCGACGCGATCGAGGGCGGCGGTTGGTCGGTTGGCCGGTGCTCTGCGTTGCCCATTGGCTATAGCCTTCGCACACGGCTGAGCTATGGCGACTTCCCCGAGCGGCATCCTCAAGGTGCTTATCACGGAAGCTACGGCCCGGGATCTCTCCCCGGCCGAGCGCCTGATCGCGTCCGTGCTGGGGACGTCACCAGACTCCTGACGCCCTCGCCGGCCCTGCCCAGAGAGCGATTGAACGAGACGGGGCCCCCGAGAGCCAATATACTTGTCAAAGTCTTTAACTATTGCGCTATTGTGTAATAGTAAGGAACACGCCATGGCCACCTTGTTTCCCAACCGACCCGCCTTCATCCCATCCCTCGCTTACAAGGACAACCGCGCCGCGCTCAAATGGCTGGAAACCGCCTTCGGCTTCGAGCCGAGCGAAGTCCTGACCGACGCGAGCGACCGCATCGGGCGGGCGAGCTCGCGCACGCGACGCGTCTTTCGTTTCCGACCATGAGCCGCGATCTGAGGACGCTGCGACGAAGCGGCCTCGTCGAGGAAGATCGTGCCGAGTTCGATTCCCGCGTCCGCATCTACCGGCTGAGGCCCGAGGCAATCACTGCGCTCAGGACCTGGCTCGCGGAGACGGACGCGTTGTGGACCCGACAGCTCGCAGCGTTCAAAGCGCACCTGCAGAAGACCCGAACGTGACCTCGAAGGTGTTCATCGCCCTGCCAGTGCCGGCCACGCTCGGCTGCAGTCTTCCGGATGAGTTTGCTGGCTCTGGGTTGGTCACGGCGCTGTGACGAAATTGACTGGGCCCAGATGGCGACTGGAGCAAATCGGCTTCGAGATCGGCAAGCGCCGCAAGTAATTGATTAACAAGACACGAAGCTAACTAGAATCCGCCTCGTAACCCCCGAAGATCGAAGGTTCAAAGCCTTCCCCGGTTACGTCACTATTCACGCAGGTGCCCGGCCCCCGTTGGACTTCGTGGGCTTGCCGAAATAGGGCGACGGCCAGACGATTCCGTGCTGTATGGCCGCATAGCAAGATTTTGCGTTCGCCGGCCGGACGCCCACGTAGAATCGGGCGGAAGAGGAGGAAATTTCCATGCTGAGCGTCAATCCGTTCGCCGTGGCGGGTGTGTCGTTGCCTGCCGGCTTCCTGCAGGGGTTTCTGGTGGTGATGGCCCTGGCCGTGGTGGCCGGGACGCTCTTCGACATGGTCCACAAAGGCAGCGCGAGGTATTTCTTCGCCAACATGCGCATGTCGAGGGGCCAGGGCCGCAAGATAGGGGGTGGCGAGTTGGTCTGGATCGCCGTGCAGACCGCGGTCGTCGACGTGCTCGCCTCGGGCGAGTTCTGTAACCCGAAGCGCCGGCTGGCGCACCTGCTCGGGATGTACGGATTCGTCCTCTACGTGGTGGCCACGGCGGTCATGGTGTTCGGCTACTCCGCCGACGCCACGTCCACGCCGGCGATCTGGCCGGCGCTGTGGTGGATCGGCGCCCTGATGGTGCTGGTGGGCGGCTACTGGTTCTGGTTCTTCATCCGGGTGGACGTCGCCGCGGAAGGCCAGTCGCCCTTCCGCCTGGCGAGGGCCGACCTCTTCATCCTGTCGCTGCTCGCGAGCGTGACGCTCGCGGTCGTCTGGGCCGCCACGGGCGGCGGCGTGGGCCTGCTGTTCTGGCTCTACATCATCGCCACCGTCGTGCTCTTCGGCGGGGTGCCATGGTCGAAGTTCGCCCACATGTTCTTCAAGCCGGCCGCCGCCTTCGACAAACGCGTCTCCAGGGCGAATGGCACGGCCGAGAATCTGCCGACGCAGACCCGTGAGGATCCCGAGCAACAAAAGCGGCACTCGATGGAGCTGTTGCGAGACGCTCCGATGGACATGGGACTTGGCATCAAGCGCGAGGCCCCCCGCCACTATTAGAAAGCAGACAGGAAGCTCAATAGGAATAGCTCAAGGAGCCGACTCATGCCTACCTTCGTCTACATGACGAGGTGCGACGGATGCGGACACTGCGTCGACATCTGTCCCTCGGACATCATGCACATCGATCCGACTTATCGTCGGGCCTACAACATCGAGCCGAACATGTGCTGGGAGTGCTACTCCTGCGTGAAGGCGTGCCCCCAGCATGCGATCGATGTGCGCGGATATGCCGATTTCGCCCCGCTCGGTCACAGCGTTCGCGTCGATCGCGACGAACGCAAGGGCACGATCGCGTGGAAGATCACCTTCCGGGACGGCACGGAGAAGAGCTTCCTGTCGCCCATCACGACGAAGCCCTGGGGAACGGCGATCCCCAAGCTCGCGAATGTTCCCGCGCCCAGCAAGGAAATGCGCGACGGCCAGCTCCTGTACAACGAGCCGAAATACATCCGGCTGGATGAGGGCGGCCTGCGCACGCTCAAGGACGCCGGCCTCAAGTTGAAGAAAGGCGTGTACTACTGATGGCCTACCACACGATCGTCGAAGACGGCATCGACGTCCTTGTCGTCGGTGCGGGGCTTGGCGGCACGGGTGCCGCATGGGAAGCGAGATTCTGGGGCCAGGACAAGAAGATCGTCATTGCCGAGAAGGCCAACATCGATCGCTCCGGCGCAGTCGCCATGGGCCTGTACGCCATCAACTGCTACATGGGCACCCGCTGGGGCGAGAACAATCCCGAGGACCATGTCCGCTACGCGCGCATCGATCTGATGGGGCTGGTGCGGGAAGACCTGCTCTTCGACATGGCCCGCCACGTGGACTCCACCGTGCACCAGTTCGAGGAGTGGGGCCTGCCCATCATGAAGAACCCGAAAACCGGGCGCTACCTGCGTGAAGGGCGGTGGCAGATCATGATCCACGGCGAGTCCTACAAGCCCATCGTGGCCGAAGCCGCCAAGAAGTCGGCGGACAAGGTCTTCAACCGCATCTGCGTCACGCACCTCCTGATGGATGAAAGCAAGCCGAACCGGGTCGCCGGTGCCGTCGGCTTCAACGTCCGCACCGGCAACTACCACGTCTTCAAGTCGAAGACCGTGATCTGCGGCGCGGGCGGCGCGTCCAACATCTTCAAGCCGCGCTCGACGGGCGAGGGTGCCGGCCGCACCTGGTATGCGCCCTGGTCGTCCGCGTCCGCCTACGGACTCATGATCAACGCCGGCGCGAAGATGACGCAGATGGAAAACCGGATCGTGCTGGCGCGCTTCAAGGACGGTTATGGGCCGGTCGGCGCCTACTTCCTGCACCTCAAGACGTATACGCAAAACGCCTTGGGCGAGGAATACGAATCGAAGTGGTGGCCGGAGCTGCAGAAGATGGTTGGCAAGGCGTATCTCGATCCGGAGGCTTGGCACCTGACCCATCGGCCGATCCCGACCTGCTTGCGCAATCATTGCATCATCAGCGAGGTGGCCGCCGGCCGGGGCCCCATCCACATGGTGACCATGCAGGCCTTCCAGGATCCGCACCTGGAAGAGGTGGGCTGGGAGAACTTTCTCGGCATGACCGTGGGCCAGGCGGTCCTGTGGGCCGCCACCGACGTGGATCCCAAGAACGAGAACCCCGAGCTGACGACATCCGAGCCTTACGTCATGGGCTCGCACGCGACGTGCTCGGGCGCCTGGTGCTCGGGTCCCGAGGACGTTTCCCCGCCCGAGTATTTCTGGGGCTACAACCGCATGACGACGGTCGAAGGCCTGTTCGGCGCCGGCGATGCGGTCGGCGGCACGCCGCACGCCTTCTCATCCGGCTCGTTCACCGAAGGCCGTCTCGCGGCGAAGGCCGCCTGCAAGTACATCGACGACGGAAAGGCCGAAGGCACGGTCGTGTCGGCTGCGCAGATCGAGCGCCGCAGGAAAGAGATCTACAAGCCCCTGGAGCATTACCGGATCTACCGCAATGCGGTCGTGGCCGGCACCGTCAACCCGCACTACATCAATCCGCAGCAGGGACTGGACCGCCTGCAGAAGCTCATGGACGAGTATTGCGGCGGCTATACCGTCGGTTACATGACCAACGAGAAGCTTCTGAACATCTGCTTGAAGAAACTCATGATCATGGAGGAAGACCTCGAGAGCCTGGCCGCGAAGGACCTTCACGAGTTGCTGCGCGCGTGGGAGCTGAAGCACCGTCACCGGGCCGCGGAGTGCGTCACGCAACACACCCTGTTCCGCAAGGAGACGCGCTGGCCGGGCTACTATTACAGAGGCGATGTCATGAAGGTGGACGACGAGAACTGGCACGTGTTGACCGTTTCGCGCCGCGATCCGGAAACCGGCGAATACACCATGGAGAAGGCGCCCTGCTACCACCTGGTTGCGGAAGACGAGGTGACGACGAGCGGCCAAGCGCCGGCGCAGAAGCTCTCCGCTTGAACATTGTCGAAAGAACCGACGAGGAGATACGCGCCATGGCCGACCCCCTGTGGCGCGATCTCCTCAAGTATTCCAACGAAGGCAAGTACGGGGAGTTCGTCAAGGGGTTCGCCAAGTCACTCGCGCTTGCGATGAATCAAGTGGTCGTGAATCACCAGTTCGCGAACAGCGAGCTGGCCAGAAACCTCTCCGATGATGCTGACTATCTCGGTGTCATCCGCCGCGGCGAACACGTGACGGTTCTCTACCGGCAACGCAGCACCAAGAAGCCGGGTGAATGGCTCGGCAGGCTTGTCCTCGGCTACGAAGACGGCGAGGTCAGAATTTTCGCGGCGTCCATCTTCTAAAGCGGCGGGTCCGGATTCGACATGGGTGACGCCATCCAGGACGGCAAGTTCGTCGAGCTCACCTACCAGGTGGCCGACAGGAAATCGGGGCACGTCCTCACGAGCGTCGAATTTCCGCTCGGCTACGTTCACGGACACAATGAAATCCTGGCCCCTTCGGTCCACAAGGAGCTGGAGGGCAGGTGCGCCGGCGATGTGATCGAAGTGCCGATCGACGGCAATCGCATCTTCGGCCCGAGGGACGAGTCGCTGGTCTTCACCGACCGCCTCGAGAACGTCCCCGAGGAGTATCGGCAGATCGGCACCTCCATCCTCATGCGGAACGCCAAGGGCCAAGCCCGCAGCTTCATCGTGACGCGGATGGACGACGAGACGTTGACCGTCGACGGCAACAATCCGCTTTGCGGCAGGGAGGTCGTCTTCAGACTCGAGATACTGACCGTGCGCGACGCAACCGACGATGAGAGGAAAGCCGGGGGAGCGATCGACGCGGAGCCGAACATCGACCCGTCGATGATGAGACCGGTTTGAGCGGCGGCGGTGAACGGTGTCCGACGTTACCGGGGGCTCGCAATCCTGACTTCACGAAAAAAGGAGTGACCCATGAGCGAGCAGAAACCAGTCACCAAGGTTCCCGACGGCCAGACGCGCTTCTATACGACGCGTCAGAAGCCGCCGAACGAAAAGGGTTTTGTCGGCTACGAAACCGTCTGGAAGCCGTTCCAGAAGGAAGTCGAATACAAGACGCCAAAGACGCCGTAGGGCTCATGCCCAGCAATAGGTGAGAAGGCGCTCGGGAACGCTCTAACACGAGCGCTCCACCGGTTCGGCCGCCACATCGCGGCGTCGCCGAGCCGCTGGCGGTTTTCCGACGCGGGCATATCGTCGGCACCGGGCCCGAACGTATCGACCGACGACGGCAAACCCAAGCGGTCGACAGGCGATGGGGCGGAATCGAAGGCGCGGGCACATACTGTTTAGCGACGATGCTCCATTCATCGTCGCGAATGTGTGTGGAGAAACGGCGCCGGGGTCTTCAAGGCACGCGATGGGCGCCGCCAGGCGCGGGCTTCGCATGGCTGTGCCCGGCAGACGGGTTGGGCCAGCTACTGCTTCGCACGTGCACGACTCCGGTCATGAAGGGATGCACGGTGCAGATGTAGCTGAAATCTCCCTCCTTGTCGAAGGTATGCTCGAACTTGTCGTCGGTATCCAGACCTTTGGATGCAAAGCTCCTGTCGTTGCTCGCCACCGTGTGCGGCGTTTCGTCGCGATTGATCCACACGACCTTCGTGCCGGGCGCGACGGTAATCTCTTTCGGCGTGAAGGCGAACTTGGCGATGTCGAGCTCCACGGTCCGGCTTGGCGAAGCTGCGATCGAATGGATGGCCGGCGCCGCGAGCACGCCGCAAGCGGCCAGGGCGACAGCGGCGCGAGCGAGAAACCGACGACAGATTGGTCGAGGAATCACATTGTTCATTGGCCTCTCCTTGCTCGGCGAACGTTTGTGCCCTTGCAGGCAGGGGCGGGCGAAACCGGGCGCCGGCGCTGCCCGGCGCAGTCGTCTGACGAAGAGTTGATTCAACCTGCGCCGAGCGGCGTATCGATGAGCGCAAGCTCGTGCCGTCCGGGGACTACGGTGACCTGGCGGATGCCGATCAGCTTCCCAAGCTCCCCGGCCGGAACGGTTACCGGGCCCGGCTCGCCGACGCCTGCCTGTCCGGGCGTGGGCAGCGGGTAGGCGAGCGACATCGCGGTGTGCAGCGCGATGTTGCCTTCGACCTTCTGCAGCACCTGGTGGATATGCCCGTTGAGCACCGTGACGGATCCGAATGGGCGGAGCAGCGCGATCGCCTGCGCGGAATCGGCCGTGCCCCAGCCCCAAGGCTCCCAGATCGTCCACAGCGGAATGTGGGCCAGCACCACGACCGGCGTCGAGTGCGAGACGCGGTCGAGATCGCTCTTGAGCCACGCGAGCTGCTCGTCGCCGAGTGCGGACAGGGCGCCGGCCCTGAAGTTGAGCACGTTGTTCAAGCCGACGAAGTGGACGCCGCCCTGATCGAAGCTGTACCAGGACCTGCCGTTGCCGTCGTGATCGAAGAACTTGAGATAGCCGGTCGCGCCTTCGTCGATCGTGTCGTGCTCACCCGGCACAAG
>Ga0335081_10015049_pt1 | contig 12517 bp, 13 predicted proteins | sample Lox_Sample_35_FD_206713 | JGI IMG/M metagenome (GOLD analysis project Ga0335081, IMG submission 206713) | Soil microbial communities from Loxahatchee National Wildlife Refuge, Florida, United States - Lox_Sample_3.5 | ecosystem: Environmental > Terrestrial > Soil > Wetlands | place: USA...
ATCCCCCCCACTAGAGGCGAGGGCGGGCGCGCTTCAGGTGCCCTTGAAGCGCGGGGGACGCTTCTCGAGGAAGGCCGCTCGCCCCTCGCGCACGTCGTCGCTCTCGAAGGCCCGCCGGCGCAGGTGGGCCACCTCCCGCCGCTCCTCCTCGGTGAAGGCCCGCTCGGCCCCCGCGTCGAGCAGCTGCAGGATGCGCTTCATCCCCTGCACGGCCAGGGGGGCGTTCATGGCGATCTCCTCGGCCAGGGCCAGGGCGGCGGCCTCGGCCGCGTCGGCCGGCACCACCCGGTCGACGAGCCCGATGGCGAGCGCCTCGTCGGCCTCCACCGGTCGAGCGGTGAAGAACATCTCCCGGGCCCGGGAGGGACCGACGAGGTGCACGAAGCGGCGCAGCCCTCCCGGCGCGTAGACCACGCCCAGGCGGGCGGGCGGCATCCCGATGGCCACCCCCGGGCGCGCCACCCGCAGGTCGCAGGCGGCGGCGAGCTCGGCGCCGGCCCCGAAGGCGGATCCGTTCAGGAAGGCGATGGTCGGGCAGGGCACCGCCGCCACCGCGTCGATGGCGCGCTCGACGGAGAGGTCGGGCCGCTCGCCCTCGCCCGGGGCGACCGGGATGGCGGCGATGTCGAAGCCGGAGCAGAAGGCGAGCTCCCCGGCCCCGCGGAAGACGAGGCAGCGCACCCGGTCGCGGGCGGCCTCGAGGCAGGCCTCGGTGAGCTCGCCGAGGCTCCCGAAGTCGAGGGCGTTGCGCTTCTTCGGGTGATCGAGAGTGAGGAGGCGGACCGGCCCGCGATCCTCGGCGCGCAGGCGGGCCAAGGTTCACTCGAGCACGACGAGGACGTCGCCCTCGCTCACCGCCTGGCCCTCGCGACAGCGGATCTCCTTCACCCGCCCGGCGCGCGTCGACTCGAGCGGCATCTCCATCTTCATGGACTCGAGGATCACCACCGACTCCCCCAGGGCCACCTCGTCGCCGGGGCGCTTTTCGATCCTGACGACCGTCCCCGTGATGTGGGCCGCGAGGTTCGCCATGCGCTTCTCCCGGTGTGCGGGGAGGGGCCTTCCTGAAGACCCCCCAGATGCACGAAGGGTCCGCCGAGGCGGACCCTTCAACAGCGCGGAGCTCTCACTTCTCGCTCCTTTGCCGGCGGAAAGCCGGCACGCTTACTGAGAGGTACTCTGAACTCCTCCGCGGAGACCGTCAAGCGCGACCGGCGGAGGCCCTCAAACGGGAGCCAGGGAGGGCCCCGAACCCGAAAAAGCCCGGGCGTTCGAGCGGCCTTGGGCTCGCCGCGTCCCCCTGGCCGGAGGCCCCGACCCGGGTCCAGAGGACCCGTGGACCGGCCGGGCGGGTGCCCAGTCCCGGGGACAGCGCGAGGGGATTGCGGTAGGCTTCGCCGCCCATGTACCGTAGACGCCCTCAGCGCGTCTCGATCCTGCTGCCCGGCGAGAGGCCGGGCCGGCGGGGGTTTCTCAAGCTGGGGCTCTTCGGCGCGGCCTTCCTGGCCGTCGGGGGGAGCGGCTACCTCGCCACCCGGCGGACCCGGGTGCGGCTCCCGGCGGGCGGTCCGCTCTCGGTCTTCTCGCCCGAGGAGGCCACCGTGCTCATGGCGGTGGCCGAGCGGCTCGTGCCCGAGCGCGCCGGCTTCCCGAGGCCCGCCGCGGTGAAGCTCGCCGAGAAGATGGACCGGGTGGCGGCCATGGCCGATCCGGCCACCCAGCTCGAGCTGCGACGGCTGGTGCGCCTCTTCGAGAGCGCGCTCGGCGGCCTCGTCTTCGACCGGCAGCCGCAGCTGTTCACCGAGGCCTCGCCGGCGCACCAGGACCTTCGGCTCCGCGCCTGGGCGGAGAGCCGGATCGCGCTGCGGCGGACCGGCCACCTCGCGATGAAGCGGCTCGTCTACGCGAGCTACTACGGATCGCCCGAGACCTACGCGGCGGTCGGCTACCCGGGGCCCCCCTTGAGGCCGTCGGCGGAGCGCCCGGCCTCGCGGCCGACGCCCCCCGCGCCGTCTCCCTCCCCTCCCGGGGAGGGGGCGGCCGCCCGCCCGGCGGGGCCCGAGCCTTCCCCGCGCCCGCCGCGCCGCCGGGGGGTGGCGAAGCCCTTCGAGGCCCAGCCGGTCGACCAGAGCCCGCCGCTCATCTCACCCAGCGTGAACGACGATGGCTGAACGGCGGAGCGAGGGACGGATCGTCACCGGGCGCGAGATCGCCCAGGACCTCGAGGAGCGCCCCGACGTGTGCGTGGTGGGCTCCGGCGCGGGCGGCGCGGTGGTGGCGGCCCGCCTGGCCGAGCGGGGGCTCAAGGTGGTGGTCCTCGAGGAGGGGGGCTACTACCGGCCGAGCGACGCCGACATGCAGGAGGCCACCGCCTACCCTCGCCTCTACCAGGACCACGGCCAGCGGGCCACCGCCGACCTCGCCATCACCATCCTGCAGGGCCGCACCGTGGGCGGCTCGACCGCCGTCAACTGGACCACGAGCTTCCGCACGCCGGAGCGGGTGTTCGCCCACTGGCGGGCGGTGTACGGACTCGACGCCTTCACGAGCGAGGCCCTGGCGCCCCATTTCGCGGCGGTGGAGGCCCGCCTCAACATCCACGAGCAGCCGGACGAGGGCGTGAACGCCAACAACCGGGCGCTGTGGGACGGGGCGGGCAAGCTCGGCTGGGCGCGAGCGCGCACGAGGCGCAACGTCGACGGCTGCGCCAACCTGGGCTACTGCGGGATGGGGTGCCCCATCGGGGCCCGCACCTCGATGGACATCAGCTACCTCCCGGACGCGGTGGAGCACGGGGCCCGCCTCTACGCCAACACCCGGGCGGTGAGCCTCGAGCGGGCGGGCCGGCGGGTGACCGCGGTCCACGCCGAGGTGCTCGACCCCGTCACCGACCGGCGCACCGGTCGCCGGGTGGTGGTGAGGCCGCGGGTGGTGGTGCTCTCGGGCGGCGCCATCAACACGCCGGCCCTGCTCCTCAGGAGCGACATCCGCCTGGCCGGCAAGGTGGGGGCGCGCACCTTCCTCCACCCGGTGGCCGGGGTGATGGGCCTCTACCCGCACCCCATCGAGGGCTACTACGGCGCGCCGCAGTCGGTGGCCTCGCACGAGTTCGTCGAGCGTGGGCCGGGCAAGATCGGGTTCTTCCTGGAGGCGGCGCCGGTGCACCCGGTACTGGCCGCGACCGCGCTCGGCGGCTCGGGAGCGCTCCACCAGGCGTTCATGGCACGGCTCTCCCACGCCTCGGCCCTCATCGCCCTCACCGTGGACGGCTTCCTGCCGGAGGAGGAGGGCGGCACGGTGAGCCTGCGCTCCGACGGCCGGGTGCGGATCGACTACCCCCTGCGGGCCGAGCTGTGGGAGGCGCTGCGCGAGGGCTCGAAGGCGCTCGCCCGCGTGCACCTCGCCGCCGGCGCCTCGGCGGCGTACACCCTCCACGAGGACCCGGTGGAGGTGAGGGCCGAGTCGGACGTCGCGAAGCTCGATCGCGCCCCCTGGGAGGCCTGCCGGGTCCAGCTCTTCACCGCCCACCAGATGGGCGGCTGCGCCATGGGGCGCGACCCGGAGCGCTCCTGCACCTCGCCCGAGTTCCGGCTCCACGCCCACGAGAACGTCTTCGTGGTGGACGGGTCGGTCCTGCCCACCTCTCTCGGGGTGAACCCCCAGCTCACCATCTTCGGCCTCGCTCACCTGGCGGCCGAGCACGTGGCGGCGGGCGTGCGCTGACCCCCCGGGCGGGATCCCTCGGCCGGCGGTGGACCCGGGGGGCCTTCTCGCGCTAGTTCCCTTCCCCGTGAGCGAGCGGATCTTCGAGGGCCGGGTGGCCCTCGTCAGCGGAGGCGGCCGGGGCATCGGGCGCGCCATCGCGCTCGAGCTCGCCCGCGCCGGGGCGGCCCTGGCGCTCGTGGCGCGCACCCGGGCCGAGGTGGAGGAGGCGGCCGCCGCGGTGCGCGCGCTCGGGCCCCGCGCCCTCCCCGTGGTGGCCGACCTCTCGGAGCGGGGCGCGCCGGCCGCGGTGGCGGGGGAGGCCGCCGGGGCCCTCGGCCCGGTCGACCTGCTCGTGAACAACGCCGGGCTCGACGCGAGCGGCCCCCTCGAGCGCACGCCCGCGGCGACCTGGGACCGCCTCCTCGCCGTGAACGCCACCGCCCCCTTCCTGCTCGTGCAGGCCTGCCTGCCCTCCATGTACGCGCGCGGGTTCGGCCGCATCCTCAACGTGGCCTCGGTGGCCGGCCTCACCGGCCTCAAGTACGGCGCGGCCTACTCGGCCTCCAAGCACGCGCTCGTCGGTCTCACCCGCTCGGTGGCCGCCGAGTGCGGCCGCAAGGGGGTGACCTGCAACGCGCTCTGCCCGAGCTGGACCGAGTCCCGCATGATGGAGGAGGCGCTGCTCGCCATCGTCCGCGCCACCGGCCGCACGCTCGAGGAGGCGCGCGCGGCGGTGCTGCGCCATAACCCGCTCGGCCGGGCGGCCACCCCCGAGGAGGTGGCTCGGGCCGCCCTGGCGGTGCTCGGCAACGCCGCCATTCACGGTCAGTGCATACAGGTCGACGGGGGCGAGCTCATGGCCTGAAGGGCCGCCCGGCGCCCCCTTTGAGCCCTCCCCCCAAGGTGAGACCCGCCGGCGCTTGACTTGGCCCCGGCCCTTCGGGCATCCATCGAGCTTCCACCAAAGAGCCCACCCGCCGCATCGCGAGGCCGCATGGAGACCAAGATCCTGCTCCCGGAGCACGAGATCCCCACCCACTGGTACAACATCATCCCGGACATGCCAGGCCCGCTCGCCCCGGTGCTCCACCCCGGGACCCTGAAGCCGGTCACCCCCGACGACCTGTTGCCCATCTTCCCCATGGGGCTCATCGAGCAGGAGGTCTCGACCGAACGCTGGGTGAAGATCCCGGACGAGGTGCGCACCCTCTACCGGCTGTGGCGCCCCACCCCGCTCTACCGCGCCCACCGCCTGGAGGCGGCGCTCGGCACCCCGGCCCGCATCTACTACAAGTACGAGGGGGTCTCGCCGGCCGGCTCGCACAAGCCCAACACCGCCGTGCCGCAGGCCTACTACAACAAGCTCGCCGGGACGCGGCGCATCGCCACCGAGACCGGGGCCGGCCAGTGGGGCTCCTCGATGGCCCTCGCCTGCCGGCTCTTCGGGCTCGCCTGCACCGTCTACATGGTGAGGGTCTCCTACGCGCAGAAGCCCTACCGCAAGAGCCTCATGCAGCTGTGGGGCGGGGAGGTGATCCCCTCGCCCTCCGACCGGACCAGCGCCGGGCGCGCCGTCCTCGCCGAGGATCCCGAGAGCCCGGGCTCGCTCGGCATCGCCATCTCCGAGGCGGTCGAGGACGCCGCCACCCACGAGGACGCCCGCTACGCGCTCGGCTCGGTCCTGAACCACGTGAGCCTGCACCAGACCGTCATCGGCCTCGAGGCCAAGAAGCAGTGCGCGGCGGCCGGCGTCTACCCCGACGTGGTCATCGGCTGCCACGGCGGCGGCTCCAACTTCTCCGGGATCGCCTTCCCCTTCCTGGCCGACAAGGCCGCCGGCCGAAAGGTGCGGGTCCTGGCGGTGGAGCCGTCGAGCTGCCCGACGCTCACCAAGGGGGTCTACGCCTTCGACTACGGCGACACCGCCAAGATGGCGCCCATCCTCAAGATGTACACCCTCGGGCACGACTTCATGCCCCCTGGCATCCACGCCGGTGGCCTGCGCTACCACGGCGCCTCGCCGCTCGTCTCGCAGCTCGTGGCCGCCGGCCTGGTGGAGGCGCGGGCGGTGGCGCAGACCGCCTGCTTCGAGGCGGCGGTGGAGTTCGCGCGGCAGGAGGGCATCGTGCCGGCCCCCGAGTCGTCGCACGCCATCCGCGCCGCCGTCGACGAGGCGCTCCGGGCCAAGGAGGAGGGCGAGGCGCGCACCATCCTCTTCAACCTCTCCGGTCACGGCCACATGGACATGGGCGCCTACGATGCCTATCTCCAGGGGGGGCTGGAGGACTTCGAGTACCCGGCCGAGAAGGTGAAGGCCTCCTTGGCCCGCCTGCCCAAGGTCGCCCTCTAGGCCTCGAACTCGAAGGGAGGGAACGGATGGCCGTGCGTCTCGGCTCGATCGCCGCCCTGGCCGCGCTCCTCGCTCGGCCGGCCGCGGCCGAGGACGTGGTCCGGCTCGGCAACCTCAAGTTCGCCCACTACGGGGCGGTCTCCTACATGAAGGAGCTCGGCCCCCGCTACGGGCTCAGGGTGGAGGAGCGGGTCTTCCCGAAGGGGATCGACATCATCCCGGCCATCGTGGCGGGGGAGATCGACGTGGCGGCCAGCGCCGCCGACGCCGCCATCGCCGGCCGCGCGGCCGGGGCGCCGGTCTTGGCGGTGGCGGGCTTCGCCAAGGGCGGCATCCGCATCGTGGGGCGGAAGGACCTCGGCCTCGCCCGGGTGGCCGACCTCAAGGGCCACGTGGTGGGCGTGCCCCGCGGCGGGGCCCAGGAGCTGGCCCTCTTCGCCGAGCTCGCCAAGGCGAACCTCACCTTCGGCGAGCAGCCGGGCAAGGACGTCCGCATCGTCTACCTCGCCTACGCCGACCTGAACCAGGCCCTGCTCCAGAAGCAGATCGACGCCATGTGCCAGTCCGAGCCGCAGTCGGCCCAGGCCATCGACCAGGGGTTCGGCAACGAGATCGTGAAGCCCTACGACACCCCCATCGGCGAGCCGGTGCGGGTCCTCGTCATGACCGAGAAGATGTACCGCGAGAAGCCCGACGTGGCGCGGCGGGTCCTCGCCTGCTTCGTCGAGGCCACCCGCACCTTCCTCGCCGACCCGGCCCTGGCCGAGAAGTACGTGCGCGAGCAGATGTTCAAGGGGCAGCTCTCGGCGGGCGAGTACCGGGACGCCATGTCCAACGCGGCCTTCACCACCGAGCTCACCGTCGAGCACGTGCAGGCCACGACCGACCTCATGGTGCAGTACCGGGTGGGGAGGATGGAGCACCCGCCCCGGGCCGCCGACTGGGTGAGGCTCGACCTCCTGCGGGCCGCCCTGGCCGCGCCGCCGGCCCGCTAGAGGGAGGTGCCCCCTGCGCAAGGGCCTCGGCCATCTCGCGAAGTCCCTCCTCGTCCCCGCCGCGGTGCTCGTCCTCTGGGAGCTCCTCTCGCGGGCCGGGAGGGTCTCCCCCGCCATCCTGCCCGCGCCCTCGCAGGTGCTCGTGCGGCTCTGGCACTACCTCCTCCCCCTCGAGCCCTTCGAGTCCGCCCAGGAGAGCCGGCTCGCCTGGCTCGTCTCCGGCGAGCTCCCCCAGGACGCGCTCGGCAGCCTGTTCCGGGTGGTGACGGGCTTCTGCATCGGGGGGGGCCTCGCGCTCCCCCTCGGGCTCCTCATGGGCCGCCGGCCCCTCGCCCACGAGCTCCTCGCCCCGACGCTGGAGGTCCTGCGCCCCATCCCGCCCATCGCCTTCATCCCGCTCTCCATCCTCTGGTTCGGCCTCGGGAACCCGCCGGCCCTCTTCCTCATCGCCCTCGGCGCCTTCTTCCCGGTGCTCGTGAACACCATCGCCGGCGTGCGCCACGTCGACGCCCTCTACATCCGCGCCGCCAAGAACCTGGGGGCGAGCGAGGCCACCCTCTTCCGCCGCATCATCGTGCCGGCCGCCCTGCCGCACATCCTCACCGGGGTGAGGGTCGGCATCGGGGTGGCCTTCATCGTGGTCATCGTGGCCGAGATGACCGCGGTGAACCGGGGGCTCGGCTACCGCATCCTGGAGGCGCGCGAGTTCATGTGGTCGGACAAGATCATCGCCGGGATGATCACCATCGGGCTATGCGGGCTCGGCATCGACGTCTTCATGGGCCGCCTGAACCGGTGGCTGCTCCGCTGGCACCGCGGGATGGAGGCCTCGTAGGCTTGCGGGCCATGCCCTCGCCCGAACCGGCTGCGCCGGCCCTCCTCGTGCGGGGCGTGGGGAAGGTCTTCCGCGCCGGTGAGAGCGAGCTCGTGGCCCTCGAGGGCATCGACCTGGCGGTGGCCGAGGGGGAGTTCGTCTGCCTCCTCGGCCCCTCGGGCTGCGGCAAGTCGACGCTGCTCAACGCCGTGGCCGGCTTCGAACCGCCCAGCTCGGGCGAGATCCTGGCCCGCGGTGAGCGGGTGGCGGGTCCCGGCCCCGACCGCGCCATGGTCTTCCAGGAGTACGCCCTCTTCCCCTGGATGACGGTGGCGAGGAACGTGGCCTTCGGCCTCGAGCAGACGCGGGCCCCCCGCGAGCGCATCCTCGCGCGGACCGAGGCCCTCTTGCGCCAGCTCGGCCTGTGGGAGTTCCGCGACCGTTACCCGAAGGAGCTCTCGGGCGGGATGCGCCAGCGGGTGGCCATCGCCCGGGTGCTGGCCATCGATCCGCCCACCCTGCTCATGGACGAGCCGTTCGGCGCCCTCGACGCCCTCACCCGCCGCGGGCTGCAGGACGAGCTGCTCCGCATCTGGGCCGAGCTCGGCAAGACCATCCTCTTCGTCACCCACGGCATCGAGGAGGCGCTCTACCTGGCCGACCGGGTGGTGGTGATGACCTACCGCCCGGGACGGGTGAAGCGGGTGGTGCCGGTCGAGCTCGCCCGGCCGCGCGACAGCACCTCCCCGGAGTTCAACGCCCTCATGCGCGAGGTCTCGAGGCTGGTCCTCGAGGAGCAGGCCCGCCACGAGGAGGACGAGCGCGCCGGGAGAGGCGACGGGCGTGGCTAGGGCGCTGCGGCCCGGCGATCGCGCCGAGCGCGAGCTCGTCCTCACCCGGGAGGACCTCATGCGCCTCGCCAGCGAGCTCGGCGACCCGAACCCGCTCCACCACGACGAGGCCCTGGCGCGGGCGAGCCGCTTCGGCGGCCTCATCGCCTCGGGCGGCCACCTCATCGGGCTCCTCACCAGCTTCTGCGCCGCCTTCACCACCCCCTACGGCCCCTCGGTGGGGCTGGCCTTCTCCTACGAGCTCCGGCGGGCGGCCCGGGCCGGCGCCCGGCTCGTCCTCTCCTGGCAGGTGGTCTCGGTGGCCCCCTCCACGCGGCCGCGGGGGGAGCGGGTGGTCCTCGAGGGCCAGATCCGCGACGGGGAGGGGGCCCTCCTCGTCAGCGGGCGAGGCGAGGTGCTCATGCGGGAGGTGCTGTAGGAGGCCCATGCACACTGCTCGCCGCACGCATGGATTCACCGAAAGCGTCATACGGGCGATGACGCGCCTCGCCGAGGCGCACGGCGCCTTGAACCTCGCCCAGGGGTTCCCGAACTTCCCGGCCCCCGACCTCGTGAAGGCCGCGGCCGCCGAGGCGGTGCGGGCCGACAAGAACCAGTACGCCATCACCTGGGGGGCGAGGCGCCTGCGAGAGGCGGTGGCCTCTCAGTACCGGCAGCTCTACGGACTGGAGTTCGACCCGGAGAGCGAGGTCACCGTCACCTGCGGGGCCACCGAGGCCATGGCCGCGGTGCTGCTGGCCCTCGTCGACCCGGGCGAGGAGGTCGTGATCCTCGAGCCCCACTACGAGAACTACGGGCCCGACGCGGTCCTGTGCGGCGCCCGCCCGGTGTTCGTCCCGCTCGCCCCCTCGGGCGCGCTCGACCCGGAGCGCCTGGCGCGGGCCTTCTCGGAGCGGACGCGCGCCGTGGTGGTGAACACCCCCTGGAACCCGGCCGGCCGCGTGCTGCGCGCCGAGGAGCTCCGTGCCATCGCCGACCTCTGCCGGCGCCACGACGCCTACGCCGTGACCGACGAGATCTACGAGCACATCGTCTTCGAGGGCCGCCACACGCCACTCGCCACCCTCCCCGGGATGCGCGAGCGCACCGTCACCGTCTCCGGGGCCTCCAAGACCTTCGCCGTCACCGGCTGGCGCATCGGCACGGTGGTGGCCCCGAGGGAGCTCACCCTCGCCATCCGCAAGGTGCACGACTTCCTCACGGTGGGCGCCCCGGCCCCGCTGCAGGACGCGGTGGCGGTGGCCCTCGAGGGGCTGGGGGAGGCCTACTACCGCGAGATGGCGCTCGCCTACCGGCGCCGGCGCGACCTCCTGTGCGCCTCGCTCGCGCGGGCCGGCTTCGAGTTCTCCCCGCCCGAGGGGGCCTACTACGTGCTCGCCTCCTACCGGGGGCTCTCCCTGCTCCCCGAGGAGGAGTTCGCGAGGGAGCTCGTCACCGAGGCCAGGGTGGCCGCCGTGCCCGGGTCGAGCTTCTTCTCGGAGAGGGACCCCGAGCGGCGGCTCGTCCGCTTCGCCTTCTGCAAGACCGAGGACGTCCTCGCCGAGGCCGGCCGAAGGCTCGAGGCCTTCGCGGCCTCGCGAGGGCGCGCCGGCGCCCGCTAGCGCCCCTCGGGCGGAGCGGTGAGGGCCGTCCGCTCGCCGACCGCCACCCGGTCGCGCCCCGCGCTCTTGGCGGCGTAGAGGCCGCGGTCGGCGCACTCGAACCAGGTGAGCGGGCCGTCCTCGCGGGCGAGGGCCGCCACCCCCACCGACACGCTCACCCGCTCGGCGCGGTCGCCGGCCGGGATGCGCAGGGACCTCACCCGCTGCAGCAGCCGCTCGCACAGGGTGAGGGTGTCCTTGAGCGGGGTCTCGCGCAGGACCACCGCGAACTCGTCGCCGCCGTAGCGGGCCACGAAGTCGTTCTTGCGCATGAACACCTTCACGATGGCGTCGGCCACCTCGCGCAGGACCCGGTCGCCCACCGCGTGGCCGAGCGCGTCGTTCGTGGCCTTGAAGTGGTCGATGTCCACCACCACCAGGCACATGGGGTGGCGGAAGGCCTTGTGGATCTCGACCGTGCCGGCGAGGTAGTCGTCGAGCGCCCGCCGGTTGTTGACCCGGGTGACCGCGTCGGTCTCGCCCTCGCGCCGCACCGACTCGAGCTCGTCGCCGAGCGCCCGCACGGTGTCGCCGAGGGCGGTCATGCGCTCGCGCTGGCGCCGGCGGCGGGCCTCGAAGGCCTCGGTGAGGGCGCCGAAGGCGGAGAGGACTTCCCGCTTCAGCTCGGCCGCGCCGCTCCCGCTCATGAGCGCTTCCAGGTGGGCGAGCTCGGCGCGGATCCGCTCGTCGGTCTCCTCGTCCTCGGCGAAGGCCTGGCTGTAGTTCTTGATGAAGACCCAGATGACCTCGCGCAGGTCCTTGGTCACGCTCTGGGCGTGACCCGCGCTCGAGCGGCAGTAGTCGCGGACGAACTGCCGCACGCCCTGCCAGTCCCGGCGGCCGCCGCGCAGGCCGGGGTCGTCGGGGCTCGCCCCGGGCGGCGGGGCCGCGATGCACACGTGCTGCGCCCAGGCCTCCGCGGTGCGGCGGAAGGTGGCGAGGTCGGTCTCCTCCTGCTCGAGGGCGAACTCGGAGAGGCTCCGCAGGATGTTGCCGAGGGTGTCGAGGGCCATCTCCCCGGCCTCGGGGGCCTTCTCGGCGGGCTTGGCGCCCTCGGCGGGGGGCTTCTTTCCGAACATGGGGCGCGCGCCTCGAGGGTGACGAGGGCGCCCCCTCGACCCCGGGCCAGGGGTCGGCGGGGCGCCCTTCCGCAAAAGGGTAGCCGGTCCGCGCCCCGGCCGCAAAGCCGGGCGCCGCTAGCTCTCGTCGACGAAGAGGTCGCGCATGAGCGGCTGGCCCGGCTCGACCGCGTAACCCTCGAAGTCCTTCACCCCCTCGGCCCGCAGGACGTCCTCGTCGATGAAGAAGTTGCCGGTGCACGAGGGGGCCTTCCTCGAGAGGATGGCGTGGGCGGCGTCGGCCACGATGTCGGGCTTCCGACCGTGGCGCGCGGTCTCGTCCCCGCCGAGGAGGTTCAGCGCGGCGGTGGCGACCACGGTGCGGGGCCAGAGCGCGTTCACCGCGATCCCCCGCTCCCTGAGCTCCTCGGAGAGGCCCAGCACGCACAGGCTCATGCCGTACTTGGAGAGGGTGTAGGCGACGTGCGGGGCGAACCAGCGCGGGCGCAAGGAGAGCGGGGGCGAGAGCACGAGCACGTGGGGGTTCTCGGCCTTCTCGAGGAAGGGGAGGCAGGACTTGGTGCAGAGGAAGGTCCCGCGCGTATTCACCCCCAGCATGAGGTCGAAGCGCTTCATGGGGGTGTTGGGGGTGTCGGCGAGCAGGATGGCGCTCGCGTTGTTGACGAGGATGTCGAGGCCGCCGAAGCGCTCCACCGCCTTCTCGACCGCCGCCTTCACCCCCTCCTCCTCGCGGACGTCGCAGGGGACGGCGAGCGCCCGGCCGCCGGCGGCCTCGATCTCCTCGGCCGCGCTGTAGATGGTGCCGGGGAGCTTGGGGTTCGGCACCGCGGTCTTGGCGGCGACGACCACGTTCGCCCCGTCGCGGGCGGCCCTGAGCGCGATGGCCTTGCCGATCCCTCGACTCGCCCCCGTGATGAAGAGCGTCTTGCCTTTGAGGCTCACCGGCGGAGAGGCCATGCTGTCCTCACTTGGGCTGGCGCGGCGCCGCATGATCGCAAAGCCATCGCGCGAGTCACCCTCAAAGACGCGCGACGACCCGGCGGGACCGAAGCGACCCCTGCCCTCTCGGGCCGCAGCGCGCGG
>Ga0335081_10015050_pt1 | contig 12516 bp, 9 predicted proteins | sample Lox_Sample_35_FD_206713 | JGI IMG/M metagenome (GOLD analysis project Ga0335081, IMG submission 206713) | Soil microbial communities from Loxahatchee National Wildlife Refuge, Florida, United States - Lox_Sample_3.5 | ecosystem: Environmental > Terrestrial > Soil > Wetlands | place: USA: Florida...
TTTATTTAAATGCATATACTTATGAAGAGAAACTAGAAAAATAGAACTTGGCAGTATCGGCGTGTTATTGCTTGACAATGCGCAAAGCCGTCAATATACTCGCAGTTACCGGATTTAGCTTATAGCTGGATATCAGTACCAAGGATGGAATTATTTATCATCTAAGATGATACGCAACATTAGTACTGTATTACACACAGCTTACAGATCCCCACATCAAAATGACTGCGGTTTTGGTGCGCATACCCGAATGACCAAGCTATTACGCCTGATATCTATTTACTTTATTGTATCCTCTTCGCTCTTTGTAATTGCGCCTCGCGCCTTCGCGCAGTCCGAAGAAGATAAAAGAATTCTCCTCATGTACTATAAGGAAGATGAACTCACTGTGGAGTCAGCCACGAGGAGCCCGAAGTCCATAACCCAAACGGCTGAAAATGTCACTGTAATTACGGCAGAAGATATCAAACTGATGAATGCCCATACTGTCGCGGATGTCCTGAAGACGGTGCCCGGAGTGCAGGTAGACATGTCCGGAGGGCCTGGCAGTATAGCCCTGGCATCCATACAAGGTTCCGACAATCGCCACGTTGCCGTGTTTTTAGACGGCATTCCTCTAAACAATCTCAGTGATAATGTTACGGACCTCGGATTGCTCCCTGTACAGAACATCAAGAAGATCGAGATCATTAAAGGCCCGGCATCGTCTGCCTGGGGTTCGGCCCTGGGCGGCGTGATCAATATCATCACGAAATCGGGAAGCGCGGACAAAACTGGCGGCATGGCATCGGTATCGTATGGCGAGATGAACACCGGCGATTTTAGGCTTGAAACATCCGGAAAACAGGATCGTTTCGGATATTATGTCGATGCCGGAAGGCTTCAGACTAACGGCTTCAGACCTCATAATGACTTTGCCGGTAATAATGCTTATGCAAAACTGACATATGATCTCACGAGGGACACCAGCGTACTTTTCAGTATTGGTTATGATAATGTCAAGAGAGGGATCGTAGATATCCCAGAGCTTGATCTATTTCTCAATGATACCACCGAGACCACCAAGTCGACTTTCACGGTAAGGTCCGCGATCAATAGCGAGACTGAAGTACATCTTTCTTTATGGCAATTGTACAATAGATATGACGTTTATGATTATCAGCAAAGCACCGGAGCAGAACTTACCCATAACAATTACGATGATACAGGATACGGATTAAGTGCAAGGATAACATGGACGCTTCAGCAGCATAATATAGTTTTAGGTACGGATTTGGATACAAAGAAGTTGGTTTCGAATGCAATTACCGGCGGTGAACAGAGATTAACAAAATCGGCATATTACCTCAATGATACGATGACATTCGCAAGACTTTCCATAATTCCCGGTGTGCGTTATGATGAAACCAACACGAATGGTGATTTCACCAGCCCCTCACTTGGCATGACATACAAATTAACAGACACAACGCTTATCCGGGCCTACGCAGCCCGGGGTTTCAGTATCCCTCCGTTTTCCTTCACCTTTGGTGATAATGTTTTTAGTATCCCCAATCCCGATTTAAAAGTGGAACAAGTATGGTCGTATCAAGGGGGAGTCGAAACGACGGCCCTACAGTATCTCTGGCTGAAATTGTCCGCATTCAGGAATGATATAAAAGATGTTATTGAAAACGAGCCGATTTCTGCTTCGCAGTTCATGGCCGTGAACATGGGGAAGGAAAGAAGGCAGGGGCTCGAAATTGAGATGAAAACCGTTCCCATCTTTCATGCTTTTCTTACCGCCGGGGCTGTATTTATGAATACGAAAGACCTGTCCACCGGCGAAACGCTGCTGGATGCTCCTCAGCGTACTTATGACCTTGGCCTTCAATATACTAATAAGTCATTTACAGCGTTACTTAAGGCACATTATATATATTGGAACAGCGATCCAGTCTTGGAAGGGGAATATGATTCATTTACGTACGACCTTCATTTGTTGAAGACATTATATTCTCAGGATGAACAAAAATTAGAAGCTTTTTTCGATATTCACAACATTTTCAATACTGATCAATATCGTGCGTTGGTTTATAAAAATCCGGGAAGATGGATTGAAGCAGGTGTGAGGTATGCTTTCTAAATGTGGGTGTTTCTCGTACATTAAATCTATTAAGCAAAGGGGGGTGAGGAAATGAAAAGGGAAATCGTGATTGTGAAGAAGGGCGTTGACAAAAAAGTTATGGCCGCAGGAATGTGCTGTCATGGAGCGATGCTTCCGCTAATTTTTGAACCGGTAATTTTTGAAACGATGTAGTTGTGAAGTCTGTCTGAGGGAGGGCCTCGGCCCTCCCTCTTGGGTTCTTACAAAAAAATGTATACGCTAAAAAAGACAAAATCGAAGCCAATGGTGCTATCAAAATATACGAAAATATATCCCTCCGCTGAAGGTGCTGATTCCCGGATTCTTTATTCCACGAAAAATGCAGCCACGATAATAGTCCCCTCAGGCATGATCGATGACATTGAAAAAGGTGGTTTGTCGGAAGAAGAGAAGGAAACGCTTGTGGGCCTCGGGTTTCTCGTGGAAAACCCTGATCAGGAAAAGCGGGAAATGCTCGGCTTCATCAGCGAATTGAACGCATTGAACAAGTCACTGAGATACGTCGTCGTTCTGAACCTGGACTGCAATCTCGGCTGTAAATACTGCTTCGAAGGGGTACGTAAGGGGAAGTTCTATTTAACCGACGAAGTTGAAGCACGATTCGTCGATTTTGTGAAGAGAAGTGATCTTTCAAATAAGAAAGACTTGCAGATCACCTTTTACGGCGGCGAACCACTTTTAAGCATGGAGCGCATCATCTCCATTTCTAAAAAAGTGCGGACCTTCGCGGAAAGCAAAGGGATACAATACGGTTTTTCGCTGGTGACCAACGGAACTCGGCTGAAACCTGAGGTTGTTCGTCGTTTAACGCCTCTTGGACTAAAAAGCGCTAAGGTCACGCTTGATGGGCCGAAAAGGGTCCACGATGCATTCAGGCCCTTTAGATACGGGTCGGGTTCCTTCGATATCATCGTACGGAACATCGAGGAAGTATGCGACAGCGTCCGGATCCAGGTCGGCGGCAATTACACGCGGGGGAATTACCGAGAGTTTCCTCTTCTAGTCGATTATCTCATGGACCGGGGACTCACTCCAGGGAAGATCCCCATGATCAAATTCGATCCGGTGGTGAATGAAAGCAGCGAGTTCGCGCTACCTGATTTTCATGACGGGTGTGATTCGACCGAGGAGCCCTGGCTTGTGGAAGCGACGATACTGCTGCGGGAAGAGGTATTGAAGAGGGGATATCGCCAGCCGAAGATCATGCCATCACCCTGCGTCATGGCACTCGACGACAGCCTCATCGTAAATTACGATGGGACACTCTACAAGTGCCCCGGCATGATCGGCAGAAAAGAATGTTGCATCGGTGACGTTGCGAGCAGTGCAAACAACAGCCGCGGTTCCCACGGGCTCGATGACTGGAAAAATGAGGATTGCCTCGCCTGTTCCTATCTTCCCCTCTGCTTCGGCGGCTGCAAGTACAGTAAGCTAGTTCGGGATGGGAATATGCGGGGAGTTAATTGCAAGAAAAAGTATTTTGATGGGACCCTTGAAGGACTGGTCGCCCAGGATGTCAGATACGATCTGTAGTATGAACAAAGCTTTCTATAACAACCGACCTTTCATAGTTCAACGATACCTCTCTCTGTTCATTCGACGCATCGCACTTCTGCTCACAGTAACCCTTGCGTTTCTCGCAGCGGGCAGTACCGGTTACGCCAAAACCTGTAATGCGATCATCGTGAAAAGCGCCAATTTAAAACCCTACCAGGACGCCCTGCGGGGCTTTGAAGATGCCACACGGTGCGATGTTCGTGAAGTGCGGTCGGGAGACGTGGATGAGCTGGAAGACATGCATTTGTCTTCGCACGATGTTATTGTTGCAATCGGGACAACAGCGTTCAAAAAAGTCAGGGCACTGAAAAACCCGGCAATTGTTTATATCATGGTGATCTCTTCGGAAGCCAACCGTGACCAATCACCGAATATTTCGGGCGTGAGCATGGATATAGCTCCCTCAACCGTCCTAAAAAGCATAAAGGAAGTCATTCCATCCGCAAAAAAAATCGGACTTTTATACAATCCCCGGTATACGCTGTCTTACGTTAATGAAGCGAAGCAGGCGGCCCGCTCGGCAGGGATCGATTTGGCAGCCCGACAGGTGCATGATCCTTCAGAAATCATGGCGGCGCTCAACGAGATTCATGACGGGATGGACGTGCTGTGGATGCTGCCTGATCCGACTGTTGTTTCGGAGGAAACAGTCGATTACATGCTCCGTTACTCCATCCAGCACAGCATACCAATATTCACTTTTTCAAAAAAATATGTTGATATGGGCGCCATAGCGTCGCTGGACATGGACCCTTACGATATGGGGGCCCAGGCCGCGGAAATCGTCGAGCGGATAGTGAAAGGCGAAGGTGACGGCGACGGAATTCAAGTGTATCCGCGCACCGTCCGCCTCTCGATCAACGTAAAAGCCGCGGAAAAAATGGGCCTGAAAATCAGGGATGAGGTGCTCAAGAAGGTGGGAACAGTTGAATAAAAGGACCCCGTTTGCCATAAGGAAAAGCTTCGGACTCAAGGTGCTGTCTGCGTTCGTGCTCGTTATTGTCGTCTCCTTGACGGTATATACAGTAATAGGCGCAGTCCGTGAAGGCGGCAAAATAAAGAGGGACCTCGTCGACAAGGGCGAATTGTTCGCGGGCATGCTTGCGCACAATTCCGTTGTAGGAATATTTGCTGAAAATTCCGATCTGCTCAGAGAAGCTGCGGCAGGTGTTCTTGGCCAGAAGGATGTTCTATCCGTTTCGATGTACAACGCCAAGTTTAAATTGCTTTACGCTGGGGGCGAAACGGTTAAAGACAAAGGACCGCTACCGGTTGTGAAGTGGGACACTGTTTTATCGGGAGACGCCGCATCACTGAAACAATTGGAAACAGCTGATTTTCTGGAGTTTATTATGCCTGTTTCGAGAAGATCGCTACCCAGAGCCGACGAATCCTTGTATCTCGGGACTGCAAACCATAATGAAGCGGCCAGGGTTATTGGATATGTCCGGGTCGTTTTGACTAAAGACTCATACCGGAGAGAGATTCTTTCACTTGCCAAGCGGAATACCGTGATGATGGTGCTTTTCATCGTTTTCAGCGGCATTATCGTGTCGGTGGCAGTAAAAAAGGTCGTGCGACCACTTGAAAAGCTGACAGAAGACGTGAAGGCTTTTGAAAAAGGGCTGGCTGTGGAGCCGATGCCAGTTGATTCGGAGGACGAGGTGGGGAACCTTGCTGCGGCATTCAATGAGATGGTGGTGGCCCGCAGACAGGCCGAAGGTTTACTTCGGGAGAGCGAAGACCGCTACCGTGGGCTCGTGGAACTGTCCCCGGACGCCATCTACGTGCAATTGGATGGAAAGATTGTATTTACTAATGCGGCCGGAGCGAAACTTCTCGGGGTATCAGACCCTGCGCAAATTATAGGACGTCCGATTCTGGAAGATATCTCTGAAAGCGACCGCGGAGCTACGGGGCGAAGACTGCAACGGGTTCAGGAAGAAAAGGTCACTGACCACCTTATTCCATTACGGTATATTCAACCCAGCGGCAAGGTAGTCTATGTCGAGATGGCTGCCGCGCCGTTTACTTTCGTAGGCTGGCAAGCAGTGCTCGTGATTGCCCGCGATGTCACGGAACGGAAGGACATGGAGGATAAGATCAGAATCTACCAGAAAGAACTCTACGACGCGGCGGTGGAGATGTCTCTCATGGAGTCTCGTGTCGAAGAACGGGAACGGCATCTTATCGCCTCGGACCTGCACGATTTCGTCGGACAGAATCTGATAGTATTGAAATTCAAATTGAGCGCATTGCGGAAGTCCCTCAAGGATTCGGATGCAGCCATGCACATCTTTGAAATACAGGAGATTCTCGGAAAGATCATAGAGTATACGAGATCGTTGACAGTTGAACTCAACCCCCCAGTCCTGGTTGAAATCGGATTGAAAGCGGCCATTGAGGCACTTGCCGAGGCGTTTGAAAGAACGCATGGATTGGTTATCGATGTCGAGGATGATGGGCACCTGGAGAAGATGGACAGAAGCTCAAGGTCCCTCGTCTACAGGTGCGTACGAGAGTTGCTCATGAACGTTGTCAAGCACGCTCAGGCGAAACGCGCGGAAATATTTATTCTCATGATTGCCGATTCCCTGCGCGTGATCGTCTCTGACGACGGCATTGGGTTTGACATGGCGACAACCACATTACAAAAAAGCGGGTTCGGCCTTTTTACCATACGCGAGCGAATGAAACAGCTGGGGGGATACTGCGAGATCGAGAGCAAGCCCGGTCTCGGTACAAAAATTACCCTTACCTGTCCTTTAAAACAGCAGCAGCCCGCGTGAAAGGAGTGATATGGGGATAGCAATTCTTCTTGCAGACGATCATAAGCTGATGCGCGAGGGCCTTCGCACGCTGATTGAAGAACAGCCCGATATGTCCGTCGTTGCCGAAGCAGAGGACGGCGTAACCGCGGTGAGGCTGGCATCGGAACTCTCACCGGACCTCATTATCATGGATATTTCGATGCCGGAAAAAACCGGCATCGAAGCGGCACGCCAGATAGCGGCGGACAAGCCGGGCTTAAAAATCATAGCCTTGTCCATGCATCTCGACAAGCGCATGGTACTGGAAATGTTCGACTCAGGTGCGGCTGGATATCTTATAAAGGATTGCGCCTTCGAAGAAGTCATCCTCGCGATACAGACCGTGATGTCGAACGGTGTCTACCTTTGCCCGAAGATAGCCGATATCATGATCAAGGATTATAGTCAGAATTTAGCCAAGATCGGTGATTCGGCAAGACTGGATCTATCGAGCGACGAGACCAAGATATTGCAACTTATGTGCGAAGGGGAAAATGTACGGGAAATTGCCTCGCATTTTGAGATGAGCATCGCCACCGCTGAATATTATTGCCAACGGTTGATCGTCAACTACATAGTCCCGCAGCTACAGATGTTGGCCGGCGGGCTTCAATCCAATGCAAAAAGCGGTCAAACTATCTGGCTGACTTCCCGAGAAAAAGAAATATTGATGTGGGTCAAAGAAGGCAAAAGTACGTGGGAAATATCATTAATCATCGGGGTGAGCAAGGATACGGTGAAATTTCACATGAAAAATATATTTCACAAGTTGAACGCGAACAGTCGGTCTCAGGCGATTTCCGTGGCTATCGCGAACAAGCTCATAGATCTGTAGCCGCGACACTATCTCATTTCCTGCCGACGATTGAATCTATTATCCAAAAAAACCTTCCACGCTTTCTAAAAAAGACTATAACTTTGAGCTTCCAGAAAAAAGCAACTACCCGTATGGGTAGTTACATTCACTGACGAAAAGCTGTATCCTTATGTCTGCATCGACCGTGTCATGGTAAGCGACCCTTAGGAGAAAGGCATGAATTACTGGGCGCGGGCATCAATGAGGTGGACGAAAATGGATGCCTGAACGTGCGAGATGCTTTTTCCAGGGGCAGAAGAACAGGACCTCATTCGCAGACTACGAAAAACTGACAACCATCAGCGAGGAGCCGTTCACAGGCTCTGCGTTTGGTCCAGTGTTTTTATCGAGTCACCTTTGACGCTATTGCGGCTCGCTGATCCGAACGAAAGGAATCCTCCGCAAGTCATGCTATCGACAGATACCATACTAAATGACCGCATGAGAGCGGTCCTGCGGTCTGCAGGAAGCGCCATCATGGATGTGTATCGCTCCGATTTTTCTGTAGAGCAAAAAAGCGATGAAAGCCCTGTGACGCTTGCGGACCGGCGTTCTGCCCATATCCTGTCTGCGTTCCTGAAGAAGCAGTACCCGTTCCCGATCCTGAGCGAGGAGGGGGAAAGCGTTCCCTACGAAGTGCGCCGCACCTGGGAGACCTTCTGGCTCATTGATCCGCTGGACGGGACGAAGGAGTTCATAAAAGGGAACGGGGAATTCACGATCAATGTCGCTCTCGTCCATCGGGGACGCTCGGTGCTCGGGATCATATACGTGCCGGTAAAAGACGTCCTGTACTACGCATCGCAAGGCGATGGAGCCTTCAAGGTCGAACAGGGAACGATCAAGCGCCTGCCGTCCAAATCGGCACGGAACCACTTTGTGGTCGTTGGCAGCAGGTCCCATACGACGTCGGCCTTTGAAGCCTATGTCGGTTTGATCCAAAAGCGTTTCGAAGAGGTTACGCTCGTCAGCGCGGGCAGCGCTCTCAAGTTTTGTCTCATCGCCGAAGGCGCCGCAGACGTCTATCCCCGGCATGGTCATACTATGGAGTGGGACACAGCGGCTGGACAGGTCATTGTGGAAGAAGCAGGCGGCACCATCATCAATGCTGAAACGGGTGGGCCGCTCTACTATGCTAAAGAAAACCTCGTGAACCCTCACTTTATTGCATATAGGAGCAAGGACATATGGACCTCACTGGAAGCCCGGCAATCTTGATCCCCCCCTATGGGGGAAAGCTTGTAAATCTCCTCGCTGAGGGTTCATCTCGCCTCGATGTGCTCGATAGGGCGAAGCACCTGCCGTCCATCCAGATTTCCCTGCGGTCGGTCTGCGACCTTGAACTCCTCGCAGTCGGTGCCTTTTCCCCCCTCGACCGGTTTATGGGCGAGCGGGACTATAGGAGCGTCCTCGGGTCCCTGCGCCTTGCAGACGGAACGATTTTTCCGATGCCCGTCACGCTCACCGTAGGCTCGCTGTTGAATATCGAGACTGTACGCGAGATCTGTCTGCGGAGCCCGACGAATGAGGTCCTCGCAGTTATGCGTGTCGACGAAGTCTACACATGGGATTTGACCGAAGAGGCCAGCCGGGTCATCGGGACGACCGATTCCCGCCATCCTCTCGTTTCAGAAATGCATACCTGGGGCAAATATTGCATATCTGGACCGATGACCGTCGTCAATCTCCCTCGACATGGGGACTTCCCCACGCTCCGCAGGACGCCCGCCGAGGTGAGGAGCATTCTCGCCCGTATGGGACGAAAAAACGTTGTAGGATATCAGCCAAGGCTTCTCATGCACAGGGCCCACGAAGCCCTCACCAAGGCTGTCGCCGAGGAGAGCCACGGCTCGCTCCTGATCCATCCCGCAGCGGGCACGACGTTACACGACGTCGAAGAACATTACATCCGCATCCGTTGCTACAAAGCCCTCATCGAGGGCCACTTCGACCCTTCGCAGACGCTTCTCAACGTGATGCCTCTCGCCGCACGCATAGCGGGGCCCCGCGCTGGTCTATGGCACGCGATCATCAACCGGAACTTCGGCGTGAACCACCTCATCATTGGACGTGATCCGCACTGCATGATTCCTGACACGTACGGCAAAGCTTTTCACGAATGCCCTTCCGATGTCCGGAAGCAGTTTAGGAAGTTTGAGGAGGACATCGATGTCCGCATGGTCCCCCTGCGAGAGATGGTCTACCTGCCGGAGGGAAATCGATACGCAATCCCGGAGCATGCGGTCGTCGGCGAACAGAAATATATTCGCGTCATGGCGGAGCAGATCATCGAGGAGTCCGTCGCGCACGGGAAGCCGCTTCCTGAGTGGTTCACCTATTCGGAAATAGCAAAAATCATCCAGGAAGCTTATCCTCCGACAACGCGCCAGGGGTTCTGCCTCTGGCTTACGGGTCTTCCGAGCTCCGGAAAATCGACCATAGCCGATTTTCTCGCACCGATGCTCATGACGCGAGGCAAGAAGGTTACGCTGCTTGACGGGGATGTAGTCCGAACGCACCTGACCAAGGGGCTCAGTTTCAGCAAGGAAGACCGCCTGACGAACATCCTGCGGGTCGGCTATGTAGCGTCAGAGATAGTCCGGCACAACGGGGTGGTGATCTGTGCGCTCATAAGCCCGTACGCCGCTGCCCGTGACCAGGTCCGTACCATGATGGGGAAGGGACAGTTTATCGAGATCTTCGTCGACACTCCAGTGACCGTATGCGAATCACGAGATGTGAAAGGGATGTACAGCCAGGCCCGAAGGGGCACGCTCAAGCAGTTCACGGGTGTCGACGATGCCTATGAACCACCTGCTTCTCCAGAGATCCGCATCGACACAACAGGGCATTCCCCCGAAGCAAGTGCCCGCACGATCATGGGATTCCTGGAAAAACGGGGATTCATTCCGAAGGAACATGCAGACAGCATGGCGAAGCATCAGAGCCTCCTGCCCCTGCAAGTTACCAATTCACCATGCGCATAAGGAGAGGGTCATGAAGACGTCAGCGGTGAACACAGCATCCGCCGGGTTGCGAACAACCGTGGGGGAACTGTTCCTGACATTCCTGAAGATCGGGAGCACGGCATTCGGAGGCGGTTTCATGGCGCTCATTTCCGTTGTACAGAACTACGCCGTGGAACGGAGGAAGTGGCTCAGTCAGGAGGACATGCTTGACGGCATTTCTCTTGCCACCATCCTGCCCGGACCGGTCGCGGTTAATGTGGTAGCCTTCGTGGGCTACCGGGTGCGAGGCTGGAGCGGCGCACTTGCAAGCGTCCTCGGCGTGATCCTCCCGTCGTTTTTGCTGATGGTTACCTTGAGCTATGCCTATTTCAACTATGGCCAAATGCCGTTTGTAGGCAATCTCTTCAAGGGTCTCCTACCCGCGATCACCGCCATCATCGTGGCAACTGCCTGGAACATGGGCGCCAGGACTGTCCGGGGTGGTGCCGAAGCTGCCATTGCACTGGTGGCGTTTCTCCTTCTGCTCGGGGTCGGGGGCTTCTTTATTACGGCGGTCATTCTAACCGGTGGAGGGATTGCCGGATGGCTCCTGTTCCGCCCTCCCGCTTCGTCAGCATCTCTTCCGGAAAGCCCGACGATAGTCAGGGAGGACAGCGTGGATAGTTGTCAGAACGACAGCTATACCCGGCGTTCCATCCACACAGTGAAAACGCTTCCAGCGATATGTGCTGGTACCGCACCGCTGTTGGGCCTGAGCATGACGGCAGCTGTCAAGCTTTTCATAACCTTTGCAGGCATGAGCCTCCTGCTTTTCGGCGGCGGGTACGTGATCATACCTATTATCCAGCAGTCCGTGGTCAACGCGTATGGATGGGTCACACGCCAAGAGTTCATTGATGGCATTGCCCTCAGCCAGGTAATGCCGGGCCCCATCCTTATCACTGCTGCCTTCATTGGCTACAAGGTGGCGGGGGTCTCAGGGGCTGCTGCCGCAACAGCCGGCATCTTCACTCCGCCGGCGATCCTGATGCTTATCTGCACTGGTTTCTTTGAACGCATCAAGAAATCAGAGACGATCAAGGCTTGCATGCGAGGCATCCGGCCCACGGTCATTGGCATGATTGCCTTGGCAGCCGTCGTCGTCGGTCGTACATCGGAGCACAACTGGGCGTCGCTTGTCATCTTTGTTGCTGCGCTGGCCGCCCAGCTTCGTTTCAAGGTCGAGGTCGTCTGGATCATCCCCGCTTCGGGCATCGCGGGATTGCTGCTATACTGAGACGATAAAGAGAAAGGGTATCCATGCGGTTCAAAGGAGAAAGGCCATTTTCTCATGACCATTCAAAGATGTCTAAGCCTCGTGTTCTCGCAAATGGCTCATAGAAAGACCAGCAGTAACGCGGCCACCGATCTTCGCAGGTTCCGGGAAAGACATCTATCAGGCAGAAAGGAGAATGAACAATGACAGAACTGAGTGCAGTGCATTCTGGAACTTCCGGCACAAGGCCCAAGCCGGTATTAATGATACCCCTTCGGCGCTGCGGCAGCCATGCGCTGCGCCTACGGCTGAACTTTAATCCGGATTTTTACGCGCCCTACCCTCTGCATATCGTGGACTTCATGCCCCTCGTGGACATGTATGGATCGCTACATGACGACAGTGTATACTTCCAGATGGTCGTGGATGTAATCGGACTGCAAGCCGCCAGCATGGTGAAATGGCCGGATGTGGTCTTTGATCCCGTTGAAATCTTCATGGCCACCAAGGATGAACCCCGGAACTTGCACCGGATAGTTTGGGAACTGCTGTTCCGAGCTGGGGCGAAACGCGGGGCAAAGGTGGTCATGGATAAATCCTTGGACAATGTGCACTATGCCGCAGAGCTCATGTCGCTGTTCAACGATATGCTGTTCTTGAACGTGGTGCGCGATCCCCGCGCCCAGATCAGCAGCATGAACCAGGCTATCATCCACGATTTCGACACCTTCCTCAATGCCATGACCTGGATCAAGGCCTATGAAGCAGGCAGAGGGCTGGCAGCACAATATCCGGACCGGGTGCTGACCATCCGCTTTGAGGACTTTGTCGCGAATCAGGAGGCTGTGCTCCGCAAGATCTGCAATTTCTTCGGCATCCAATTCGTACCTGCCATGCTGGACGTCTCACACTCGCTCGAGGCA
>Ga0335081_10015051_pt1 | contig 12516 bp, 10 predicted proteins | sample Lox_Sample_35_FD_206713 | JGI IMG/M metagenome (GOLD analysis project Ga0335081, IMG submission 206713) | Soil microbial communities from Loxahatchee National Wildlife Refuge, Florida, United States - Lox_Sample_3.5 | ecosystem: Environmental > Terrestrial > Soil > Wetlands | place: USA...
GTAGCCGTTGCCGAGCGGGTTGGTGTCGATGTAGGGAATCACCATCAAGCCAATGATGATCAGCGTCGGCATCACCACCCCCGCGATCCATGGGTCGAAGTACACGAGCATTTCCTGCAGGCCCAAGAAGTACCACGGAGCCTTGGCCGGATTCATAGTCAGGTTGGGATTCGACGGCTCCTCAAGCGGAGCGTTCAAAGTGACCGACCAGATCATCAAGACGATGGTCACGATAATGGCGGCGAGGAATTCAACCCGCAGCAGGAACGGCCAGACGTGTACTTCTTTTTGCCACTCCGGCTCGAACGGCCAAGTCTTGCGATAACGAGTCCTCGCCATCGCCGGATTGGCTTCGAGCTCCACAATCAGGTTGTCGTTGGCCTTTGCCTGCTTCCACCCCAGATAGCAATAAAAAATCAGCAGCGGAATCATACCTACGATAGGTATGTTGTCGGGCGCGGAACAGATCTCCCAAAGTTGTCGCCAATCCATAATTCCTCTCCCAACTGTGGAGGGGCGAGTGCTCGCGCCCATCCCCTGCGAGCGAAGCTTGAGCTCTAGTAAGCTGCAACCGGTCCAAATCGCGGCTCCGGGACAGGTCGCATAAAATCACGTGGCCCTGTTAAGCCACGACTTCAGGCGTGCCGCGAGCCACGCCGCGGCTTACCTTCTGAGGCGAGCACGACTGACTCCGGGCCGGAAATGCCGCCGTCTTTGCGCACTCGCCAGAAGTGAACGATCATCAGCACGGAAGCCACGATTGGAATGCCAATGCAATGCCAGATATAGGAACGCAGCAAAGCATTGGCATCTACGATCGAGCCGCCCAGCAGGCCAAAGCGCACGTCGTTGTAAGGCGTCATTCCCAGCAACTTGCCGAACGGCCCTTCGTGTCCCAGCAACGGCGTGGCGCGAGCCATGTTTGTGCCCACCGTTACCGCCCAGAACCCAAGCTGATCGTCTGGAAGCAGGTAGCCGGTAAACGAAAGCAGCAAGGTGAATACCAGCAGCAGCACGCCCACATTCCAGTTGAACTGACGCGGCTGCTTATACGAGCCGGTCAAAAATACACGAAACATGTGCAACCATACCGCGATTACCATGAGGTGGGCGGCCCAGCGGTGCATGTTGCGCAAGATCTTGCCGAACGGCACATCGTGCTCCAGATAGAGCACATCGCGAAACGCCTGAACCTTTGTCGGATGGTAATAAAACATCAGCAGCACGCCGGTGAGGGTAAGCACAAAGAAGAGATAAAACGTGATTCCACCCATGCCCCAGGTGAAGCTATAGCGCACGGCATCGCGGTTAATCTTGGCGGGATGAAGATGGAGGAACACGTTAGAAAGCACGCCTAATGCACGGTTGCGCGGCGTGTCATCATGCTTGTGGCGAAAAATGGAAGTGTAGAGCTCGGTCTTAGTGGGGTTCTTGAGTCCCTCAATCTGCTGCTTGGCTTTCGCGGGCAGATCCGTCTTGAGCGATTGAACATCCTCGTGGATCGCGGACTGCATGCGTTCAAGCAGGCTAACTTCTTTGTCCTGGTTTAAGTTCCCTTCCTCTTCTGGCATCGCGTTTCCTCACATCGATCCACTAAAGCGCCCAGCCGGTTGCCGCGGGCGAGCCGCCCGCAAGGCCAAACCACTAAGCAGGCAGGTAAGCTCCATCGTCATTGAACTGGCTGGGCTGGCCCTTGGGCCACTGGTACAGCCGCGAGACATCTACTAGGATCTGACCATCGGACGATCTTTCTACATAAGCCCGGTCCATGGGACGGGGCGCCGGTCCCTCGAAGTTGACCCCTTCGCTGTCGTAGCCACTGCCGTGGCACGGGCACTTAAATTTGTTCTCGCTAGGTTTCCAGTCAGGCGTGCAGCCCAAATGGGTGCAGCGCGCGTAAATCACAAAGATGCGATCCGGCGTATGAACCACCCAGATGCGGTATTTTTGCTGATACTTAGTGTCCACGCCTAGGCCATATTCCTCGGGATAGCCGATTTTGAAAGTCGTCGCGGGCTCGAACAAGCTTCGCGGAAGAAAGAAGCGGAAAAAGGCAACAAACCACGTCGTCAGGAATGCAGCCACCGCGGCCCATACCAGGCGCCGTCGTTGGCGATTGATCTCATTGTCTTTGGGACCGATGGATCTCACGCCGCCGGCGGCGGCGGCGGTGGAAGTCCCCACGGCGGGTGTGCCAACATATTTGGTCGATTCGCCGCTGCGCGCTACACAAGCAGCCGAAGCAGTTGCCGCTGGTGCTGCTCCCGCGACTCGAGGAACCGAAGCTGCGGTTGCCGCCGCGGAAGCAGGTGCAACGGCCACCGCAGCAGTGGCTGCTTCGCCGAGCAGGACAGCGATTTCGGCATGGTTGAGCGGAGGTACAGCCTTGCGGCCACGGCGTGCTTGTTCAGCCGCGATGGCCGATTTGCTCCACTTCTTCCCCTCGAGCACGAGTTTTCGGACTTCCTCGCTGATATCGGCAGGGGGCGCAACCCTGCCGGCCGCAGGCAAAGCCAGCAGTGTCGGGGCCGCGACTGTCGCAGCCGGTGCCGAAGTTATAGAACCAGTTGGAGCCGATGCCTGCGAAGGCTGTAGCGAAACCGCACGATCGAACTCCCAAGGCATGGGCTCGCCCGCCTTGAGCGCGCGGATTTCCTCCTGGCTCAGCAGCGGCAGGCCTTTGCGCTGCCGATAGGCTTGTTCCATGGCCACGACCGAGGAGTTGAGTGCCTTCCTCGGCCAAGGCGAAAGATGCCCGAGCAAGCCATTGGCCACGTTTTTGGGCGAGTCGTCTGCCATGCGAGCTTGCCCCTTTCCGTTTGCTATTCGGACTCAATCTCTTGCACCGAGTCTCTAAAACCTCAAGGTCGCTCCTAGGCAACCGGCAACAACTTGTCTAGGCTCTTTCTCCACGCCTAGGCGAACCGTACCTTTACATTCGGGCCTTTATCCAAGTGAATGCTGTCAATAAAGCGGACTTTGCGGGTGCGGAAAGTCATGATTACCGACGAAGTTCGCGTGCCCTCACCAAAAAAGCGCACACCCTTCAGCAGCGTGCCGTCGGTCACGCCGGTAGCGGCAAAGATCAGTTGCTTACCGGGAGCCAGTTCATCCGCCGTATAGACTTGCTTTCTATCTCTGATCCCCATGCGCGCGATGCGCTCTTCGAGTTCAGGCTTGTCGATCAGCAGTCGGCCAAGCATGTAGCCATTCAGACAACGAACGGCCGCCGCCGTGATCACGCCTTCCGGCGCGCCACCCGAGCCCATGACCGCATGCACGCCCGTGCCCAGGACAGCGGCTGCGATGCCCGCTGAGAGGTCACCATCTCCGATCAAGCGGATGCGCGCGCCAGCCGCACGAATGTCGGCAATTAGCTTCGCGTGTCGTGGACGGTCGAGTACGATGACGACAAGATCGTCGACGTCTCGATCCAACCGTTTCGCAATGTTCTTCAAATTGTCGGCCACGGGCGCATCCATTTCGACTGCGCCTTTGCAAGATGGGCCCACCACAATTTTTTCCATGTAGCAGTCGGGCGCGTTGAGCAGCCCACCCTGTTCGGAGGCCGCCAACACGGTGATGGAACCGGGAGCACCGGTGGCGCAAAGGTTTGTCCCTTCAAGTGGGTCTACCGCAATGTCGACCGCCGGACCGTCATCGCCGTCGGAAAGCTCTGCGCCCAGCTTCTCCCCGATGTAAAGCATAGGGGCCTCGTCGCGCTCGCCTTCACCGATCACGATGGTGCCGCGCATGGGAATACCGTCCATGGTTTCCCGCATGGCTTCTGTGGCCACTTGGTCGGATAGCGGGCGATCCCCTTGCCCCATGGTGCGGGCGGAAGCAATGGCCGCGTTTTCCACCACCCGCAGAAACTTCGCTGCTAGGTCGCTCTCCAGATTCCCGGAGAAACTCCGAGCTCTGGTTTCAGGTCTGGTTTGGGTTGTCATGAGTGACTCCGAACCCACTCGACACAAGCCCCGCTAGCGGAGTGATTCTCTCCTGCGGAAGCGTCTACGGCTCACGCCGCATCAACGCTCCCAAGCGGCTCGCCGACGAGAAGAAAACTCTTGCCCCCTATTTGCCTGCCTATACCAGAATGGCTTGTATAGGGTAGGAGCTTCGGATCATGCGTCCGACGGTTAGGCCGCCGAGGTATTCTGGGATAACCACCTCATCAGCGCCCGAGCTCCGCAGAGAATCCACATAGCACCGTTGGCCGGCTCGAGTAATGATCTTGAGCTTGGCATTCAGAGACCGGGCGGTGATGGTGATAGACAAATTTTCGAGATCGTCATCGATAACGATGCAGATGCCACGAGCGCGCTCGATGCCGGCGCTCGATAGGATCTCGCGTGACTTAGCATCGCCATGGATGGCAGGCACACCCGCCTCGAGAAGTTCGCGGTACAATTCCTCACTCGTCTCGAGAACCACGAATGGCATTTCGGCGCGATTCAGCTGCTCTACCACAGCTCGCCCCATGTGTCCGTAGCCGCAGATAATGAAGTGATCTCGCAGCTTTTCGATATTGGCATCATGGATCATAATTCGCCTCCCTCCGAGCTTCGGGGGTGGGCGGAACCCGGTTGGTCCGATCTTCCCCTTCCAGTTGGATCTAACCCGACCAGACCGCCGTACCCCACATGCCCGAATCTAACTAGCACCCTCCGTCAGGGCTCCGACCTCCGGCGTTCCCCACGAAACCGCCGCTAGCAGATCTGCCAAGAAACTCCCTGCACAATCGACCGTTGGCTGGCTGCGCAGCCACGGCACTGCAGCCGAGCTACGATCCTGTCTTCGACTTGAATACGAATTCGAGGGTCTTGGTTTCGTTGCCGCCAACTGTGATCTTCTGGGTTGCAGTACCCAGCTTTTCGTGCCAAGCCTCAATGGTATAAGTCCCCGGCGGCAAATTGCTCAAATCGAAGCTGCCGTCCTTGCCCGTAACCGCAAAGTACGGATGTTTGAAGACCGCGAGGTAGCCCCGCATCCAGGGATGCACGTTGCATTTGAGCGGAATGCCAACCTCTTCGCGGGGGAAGGTTGCTTCCACCTCGGCACCCGGAGCCTGCGCCTTGTTCCACTCGCGATTGTTGGCGGGCTGAGGATGAATATTGTGCGTGCAGGCATCACTGTTAATCACCTTGAAAGGTTGGTTGACTCGAAAAGCCAACACATGCGGCTCGTACAAGCAGCCTTTCTGTTCGACTACTGCCGCTTGAGCCGGCACGTCAAAGGTGCGGTCGCCCAAGCCATCGGCGACATACACCACCACATTTTGCAGTTCGCCGTTCTTGTCCGCCAGGATTTCATCCGACAACACCGCTGTCTTATGCTGCCGGAGACAGACGGGATCAGAAGCCATGTTAATGCGCGCCGCTGTGGGTACCGTGCCCACGAACTTAACCGTACCCTTCACCGCGGCTGTATCCGTTCCGCTCTTGGCAGGCGTCGAGGACGGACTGGCGCCAATAATTGCAATCGCCAATGCGATTACAGCAATGAGATAATTTTTTTTCATAGCAAACCCGCTTTTCTGCACGCGCTAACCTCAGCGTGCCCTGTAGTTTTCACTTGCTCGATCGCGGCCAAAGATTGTCGTAGTCCAACTACAACAGGCTCGACCGCTGCCTATCCCTGTCGCTTGACCTTCCGGAGCACTTCGCGGGCGGCCTCGGCGACCGCCTCGGCTGTGATCCCGAGCTTTTGGTACAACACCTGGTAAGGCGCGGACGCGCCAAAACGATCGAGCCCAACGGTTGCGCCGTCCAGTCCTAGGTAACGCCCCCAGGCCGCGGTGGCGCCTGCCTCCACGGCCACCCGGGCGCGCACGCTTCGAGGCAGCACGGCTTCGCGATATTCCTCGGGCTGCTGATCAAAAAATTCCCAGCACGGCATGGAGACAACGCGGGCGTTAATCTTCTCCCGTGCGAGTATCTGTCGTGCCGCCAACGCCAAATGAACTTCCGAGCCAGTCCCGATCAAAATGACATCCGGCGGATCGGAGCCGCAAAGAATATAGGCCCCGCGCGAAACTCCCTCTGCCGAACCGCAACCGGCACGATCCAAAACCGGAAGAGCTTGGCGGGTAAGGACCAATGCCGTGGGCGCATGGCGGCGATTCAAGGCAGCGCGCCAGGCTTCTACGGTTTCCGTGGCATCGGCGGGACGGAGCACGGCTAGATTGGGAATTAAGCGCAAACTGGAAATCTGTTCTATGGGTTGATGCGTGGGGCCGTCTTCACCTAAGCCAATGCTGTCGTGGGTGAAGACAAAAATTACCGGCAGCTCCATCAGTGCCGCGAGACGGATGGAGGGTCGCATGTAATCGGAAAAGATGAGGAACGTCCCCCCGTACGGGCGAATTCCACCATGCAGGGCTAGGCCATTGAGGATGCCGCCCATGCCGTGCTCGCGCACGCCGAAGCGGAGGTACCTCCCCGCGAAGTTCTCCCGCGTCACGTCACGCTCGCCTTTTGGCAAGGTGTTGTTGGACGGGGTTAGGTCGGCCGAACCGCCGAGCAGCGCAGGAAATTTTGGCGCGATGGCGTCTAAGACGGCTCCTGAGGCAGCCCGGGTTGCGAGCGATTTGGTTTCGGGGAAAGCTGGCAGATTGGTGTCCCAACCCTCTGGCAACTCCCCTGTCAGAGCCCGGTCGAAGGCGGCAGCCAACTCGGGGTAGAGTTGGCGATACTCGGCGCAAACCTCTTCCCATTCTTGCTGGCAGGCTGCACCGATCGCGGCCGACTCTTGCATGAACTGGCGGGCCTCCTCGGGAATCCAGAATTGTTCCTCCGGCCGCCACCCTAATTTTTCCTTGGTGAGTCGTACCTCATCTGCCCCGAGCGGCTCGCCGTGTGCTTTGTGAGTGTCTTGCCGATTGGGGCTGCCAAAGCCGATGTGAGTCTTACAAGCAATCAGCGAGGGGCGCCCAGTCTCCGACTTGGCAGAGGTGAGTGCGGCTTCCACCGCCAGCGGGTCGTGACCGTCAATGCGCTGAGTGTGCCAGCCATAGGCGGTAAAACGACCGAGAACGTCTTCACTGAAGGCAAGGGTAGTGGGCCCATCGATGCTGATTCCGTTGTCGTCGTACAACACGATCAGCTTGCCCAGACCGAGATGGCCCGCGAGCGAACAAGATTCGTGGGAAATGCCTTCCATCAGATCGCCATCGCTGGCAATCACATAGGTGTAGTGATTGACAATTTCAAATCCCGGGCGGTTGAAGCGCGCCGCCAGCCATCGTTCGGCAATGGCCATGCCCACAGCATTGGTGATGCCTTGTCCTAAAGGCCCCGTCGTGGTTTCCACCCCGGGAGTCAATCCGTATTCGGGGTGGCCGGGGGTTTGGCTACCCCACTGCCGAAACGCTTGCAGTTGGCTCATTGGCAGCTCGTAGCCGCTGAGGTGCAACAAGCTGTAAAGCAGCATGGAACCATGGCCCGCCGAAAGAATGAAACGATCGCGATCAGCCCAAAGCGGGTCGGCGGAATTGTGCTTGAGAAAGCGAGTCCACAACACCACCGCCGCATCGGCCATGCCCATCGGCATTCCCGGGTGGCCAGAGTTGGCCTTTTGCACGGCGTCCATTGCCAGGCCGCGAATGGTATCGGCGGTCAGCCGGCGCACACGGGCCAATTCAGTTCCGGTCAGCGACATCGTAGCGGACATAAGCGCGGTCATTAGGGTCCTCACTTTCCGGTGACAGCCTCCACCGTCGTAGCTTCCGGCACCGACTCCAACCGGCTCAGAGCGGCGATGGGACGCGCAAAAGGAATAGGAGCGTCTTTGCTGTAGGCGCGTAGCAAGTGATAGGTGATAAGCAGTTGAGTCAGAGCCAGGGGATCGCTGTGCCGCACCTCAGTGCCGTAGTTGTATTCGCCAAACTGGTCGGCCTGCAGGGGGCGCAAATCGGGAAGATGCTTCCAGATCGTGTCCTCCAACTCCGTGGCATGTTCCCGGCTCACGTTGCCGCCCACCTCGAGGAAATCCACAGGACGGCCATTGTCGCGTCCCAGTTCGAGGCGGATACCGGGCCGCCTGCTGTCCCGCTCGAACAAATAGCTCAGATCAGGATGGGGAATGGTTGGCCGCAGCACCAGCCTGACATTCAAGTGGCTGTCGGCCTGATCGGAAGCCTTCCCACCGTCGGGGTAGAACTGAACAACGATGTCGGCAAATTCGCGCTGAGGGCGGATGAAGTCGCGGGAGTCCGACTCCCGCTTTTCCAGTTCCGCCAACACTTGCTCGGCCGTGTAACCTCGCTTTGCCGTATCGCGCTTGATTTTCCATGCCCGCCGCAGCTCTTCTGGCGGATCCAGGAAAACCTTGACGTCGTAGAACTGGCGCATGACTTCAGTATGAAAACCGAGCAGCCCTTCCACGATGACAAACTCGCTGGGAATCAGGTACTCCGGCCGCACCAGCGAGCCCGTACTGTGTTCATATACCGGCTTGAGCATCGGCTGGCCGTAGTGGGCGCGTTCCAAGTGCAGCTCCAGAATGTCAAGGTAATTGCAGTCTGGGTGCAAGGGCGTGATCTTCAGCCGGGCCCGCTCCACCCGGTCGTACTTGTGATAGTCGTCGGCACAGATGTGGGTAACGCGGTCCTCGCCTAGCAATTCCACGAGTCCTCGAGTAATAGTGGTTTTGCCGGCCGCACTATCCCCCACGATACCCAGAACTATTGGTCTTCGTTTGCTCATCACCCCTCCTCGCGCGGGGCTCTCCCCGTGCTCGAATCATGGATACCTTCAGGTTCTGCTTCCGAGCCCCCTTGGAACACCCGGCTTTGACGAACGTCGGCGGCGGCGATGCGCTGCAGTTGCTCGAGAGAAATCGAGCCCCCTTCACTGACCAGGCGGCTGGCTTGGCGTAGCTTGATGCGATCAATGGCGTTGCGCACGCTGCGAGCATTGGCAAAGTGAGGCTGCTTCATGCGCAACGCGAGATAGTCGACAAATGCCTGGCGGGACTCGGGGTCAAACGTATAGTGCTGCTGCGCAAGCATTAGTTCAGCGATCTTGGTCAACTGCTCGAGCGTGTAATCGGGAAAGCTGATGTGATGCGCCACCCGGGAGCGAAAGCCGGGATTGTATTGAAAGAAAGTTTCCATGCGATCCTGGTAGCCGGCCAGGATGACCACTAAATCCTCACGCTGGTTCTCCATAGCCTGCAGCAACATCTCGATCGCTTCCTGACCGTAATCGCGCTCATTTTCGGGACGGTAGAGGTAGTAAGCTTCGTCGATGAAGAGCACGCCGCCCATTGCCTTCTTGAGCGTCTCTTTGGTCTTGGGGGCAGTGTGTCCTACATACTGGCCCACCAGGTCGTCGCGGGTGACCACCACTAGATGGCCGCGGCGTAGGTAACCCAGATGTTGCAGGATCTTCGCCATGCGCATAGCAACTGTGGTCTTGCCCGTGCCGGGATGTCCGCTAAACGACATATGCAAGGTAGGGCGCTCGCTCGCTAGTCCAACCTTCTCGCGTAAACGCGCCACCAGGAGCAGCGAAGCTAGCTGCCGGATGTAGGCCTTGACGGGTTTGAGGCCGACCAGCTCACGATCCAGTGCATCCAGGATTTCCTCGAGATTGGAATCGCGATGAGCAGCGCCGATATCCACGAGTTGGTCCGCGATTTCTGCTGCGGCGCTCGTGTCAACCACGGAATCGTTATCTAGTTTCTGTAATGGCATGCTCGTGCTCCGATCTCTCGAAACCGCAGGGCATGGTTAGCGTCCGTTGACCCCCGCCAGCACGGCTCGGGAGTGAATCGTGTACTGGATTCGCCGATCCTGGCCCTCCGTGCGCTCCAACCAAAAGCCCGGCTCCGGTTCGGGCCGATGTACGATGAAACTCAACCTCGTGGTCTGCCGGCCTTTGGTGCGATCAAAGCCGTTCACCTTAATGTAGTGGTTCGGAAAGGCCTCGCGGCACTCATTGATTCCCAACATGGCGTCGTCTAGGTCTTTCATCTCAAACAGGGGCTGACCCCACATCTCCCAGTAGGTGTTGCGGGGGTGCGGATCATCGGTGTGCTCGATCGAGAAAGCCCAGCCGTTGTCGAGGCAGTAGCGCACCTCGGCCTTAATCTCCTCCTCGGTGAAGTCAGGTAGATAAGAAAAAGTACCTTGCGTGATTCGCATAATTTGTCTCCGTTCCCTACGGGCTCCATCATTGGCCCGATAATAAAGAGGTAGCGCCGTTCGTCAGCTTGCAGCCGACTGACGAGCGGCTTTACCTGTCAAACTGTGACTGTGGCGACTGCATCCGGCACGTCGGTCGACTCAAATTCGAAGGTCACGTCCTTCCACACCTCGAGCGCCTTGCGCAGCTCGGGCGACCAACGGGCGGCCTTCGCCAAGATCTCGGGTCCTTCATGCAGGAAATCGCGCCCTTCGTTGCGGGCCTGGATCATAGCCTCAACCGCCACCCGATTGGCGGTTGCTCCCTGGGCAATCCCGTCCGGGTGGCCGATCGTCCCACCACCAAACTGGAGCACAACGTCCTCGCCCAGATAATGCAGCAACTGATGCATCTGGCCGGCGTGGATGCCGCCTGAGGCTACGGGCATGGTTGCGGGCAAAGACGCCCAGTCTTGCTCGAAGTACAATCCTTGCGAGGGATCCGCCTCCAGTTTGTTTTCGCGCAGCGTGTTATAGTACCCGCGAATGGCGTTGGGATCGCCCTCCAGTTTGCCGACTACCGTGCCAGCGTGAATGTGGTCCACTCCGGCCAGGCGCATCCACTTTGAGATGACGCGGAAGTTCACACCGTGAGTTTTCTGCCGCGTGTAGGTGCCATGACCGGCACGGTGCAAATGCAGAATTACGCCGTTACCCCGAGCCCAGTTTGCCATGGACTGAATCGCCGTGTAGCCGATGGTCAGATCAATCATCACGATCACGCTGCCGAGCTCTTTGGCGAAGTCGGCGCGCTCGTACATTTCTTCCATGGTTCCGGCGGTGACATTCAGATAATGTCCTTTGATTTCGCCGGTGGCCGCTACGGCGCGGTTCACCCCTTCCATGCAAAACAGGAAGCGGTCCCGCCAACGCATGAACGGCTGGCTGTTGATATTTTCGTCATCCTTGGTAAAGTCCAGTCCGCCGCGCAGAGCCTCGTATACGACCCGCCCGTAATTGCGGGCGGACAGGCCCAGCTTGGGCTTCACGGTCGCGCCCAGCAGCGGTCGCCCGAATTTATTCAGATATTCCCGTTCCATGACGATGCCGTGCGCTGGCCCCTGAAAAGTCTTCACATAATGCGGCGGGATTCGCATATCTTCCAGGCGCAAGGAGCGAAGCGCCTTGAACCCGAAGACGTTGCCAATGATCGAAGACGTTAGGTTCGCGATGGAACCTTCCTCGAACAGGTCTAAATCGTAGGCGATGTAGGCGATGTATTGATCGGTGCCAGGAACGGGTTCCACCCGATAGCATTTCGCCTGATAATGCTCGTAGGGGGTCAAGCGATCGGTCCAGACCACAGTCCAGGTGGCCGTCGACGACTCGCCGGCTATGGCTGCCGCAGCCTCAATTGGTTCCACACCCTCCTGGGGCACCAAGCGGAATGCACACAGAATGTCTGTGTCTTTGGGTTCATAGTCCGCGTTGTAATAGCCCATTTCGGCGTACGGCGTGACGCCAGCCGCCCAGCGGTTCTTGTTGTTGCCTGAGATTTTCTTGCTAGCCATTGCTGTCTCCTTCGAGAACGACCGAATCTTTTCCGCGATTTGGATTAATCGCTAGCGCCCAAATCGAGGGGAAAACCACCCACTCGTGCTGACCAGCGATTGAAAGTGAACGAGGCACGCGCTCGGGTAAGTTCGTTCGACCAACGACAACCAGGTTGACAACGTGCCTAGGAGAAATGCTCCGCATGGAGCGCCCCCAGATCCGGAAGGCCCGGTCAAAGATTGGCTCGGCCCTCCCAGGGTTCCAAGTGCTTGGTTGAACATCTCTCTCCATGGCCCACCGATCAGTGATCCCGGTCACGAACCAAGGTGATGTACACGCGGAGCGAGAACCTGCCGATCGGCAGCCGGCGTTTCTAAACCTGCGCCCGCCCTGGTTCGGGGACATTGCGGCAAACCTGAATCCCCGGACGGTTACCGGCATATCGCTCGAAGTGACCATGCCCCAAGCGGCCTAACTCCTCTGGACAGCCGGGCTGGTTGGCCCGGCTCATCCTCGCTAATTCATTTCGGGATGCCTCGTGGTTCCGAGTTCCCTTTTCCCGCCCTGCTGCTCGGTCACCCGAGTAGAGATCCGAAAGCTTCTTTCACTACGGCGCCGCCAGAGCCTCGATCTGACCATCCTGGCGCCTTGCGATTTACCTAAAGGCACATCGCCTGCCAAACCCCCGCATTCGTCGGCAATCACACCGGCCAGGCCGCAAGTCGCCGCCGCTTTAGGATTTAGCCTCGCCGAAGGGTATGCACGCGCCCGAGCACGACATTCTAGCTTCGCTGCACTTGGGACAATAAAGTCACAGTTGGTGCATCTAAATT
>Ga0335081_10015052_pt1 | contig 12515 bp, 10 predicted proteins | sample Lox_Sample_35_FD_206713 | JGI IMG/M metagenome (GOLD analysis project Ga0335081, IMG submission 206713) | Soil microbial communities from Loxahatchee National Wildlife Refuge, Florida, United States - Lox_Sample_3.5 | ecosystem: Environmental > Terrestrial > Soil > Wetlands | place: USA...
TTGTAGGCGATGTCACGGTTGGCGGGCTGCAAGGCGGCAGCATCGATGGAATGGCGGTGCATGGCGACATGCTGGTGGCCACTTACGGCGACGGTTCGATTGAATCATTCAACTTGGCATCCGTGGTGCCGGTGTCGAATGGGGACAAGCAGAATTCAACCGGCTCTCGCAGCGGGAGCAGCTATCCCAGCGCAGTGGACATCACTCAGGACGGCCGATTTGCTCTCTTCGGCGATACTTCCACTTCGACGATGATCGAAGTGTCGGATGTTTCCTCTGGCAAGCTGACCCAGACGGTGGTGTACCAGTCGGCTGCCAGCATAAATTCCAGCAACATCATGCTGAGTCCGGACCAGACGATTTTATATATCAGCAACACGCAGGGAGACCGGATCACCGCGGCATTTTTTGACAGCGGGAATGGAACGCTGAGGAAGGGCTGCGTGTCGGGCCTGCTGAGAGGCTATTCATCGGCATGGTCGTATCTGGGAGGCCTGGGGTTGGCTAGCGCAACGGGAAACGGCCAGGGCGTCTACGTCGCGGAGTTTGGCGCGCCTTCCGCAATCGCTGAGATCAGGGTCAAGGTGTCGAATGGAGTATGTTCGCTGGCCGAAGCTCCGGGGTCGCCTGTAGCCGATCGGAACAGCCTGGGCTTGTTGTCCATTGCTACTTTTCCACCCCGCTCTTTCTAGGGCGATGGCTCGCCGGATTGCAGAATCCGCAGCAGTAGCAGCCAACGCCGCACATTGGTAGTCATCAGAAAATTTTCCTTCACATGCTCGCGCCCGTTTTTTCCAAGCCCTGCGGCAAACTCGGGATGGGTGAGGAGATAACGGATTTGGTAAGCACACCCTTCCACTGAGTGCACCAACACACCCGTCAGTTTGTGAATGATCTGGTTGGGAATTCCGCCAACCGCGCCGGCGATGGTGGGCTTCCCTTTCCATAGGGCCTCGGTGACGGTGAGTCCGAACCCTTCCTTGATGGATTTCTGGACAATAAGGGTCGAGGCCCGCTGCAGAGCATTGATTTCTAGCGCGCACCAGGGAGGAAGATCCAGAATAATAATGTCGGGATCAGCGCCCGCCGTTTCCTTGACCTCCTGCAGAACGGTTGCGCCCTCGGGGTCGTCACTCGCTCCTCCCCCAGCCAGCACCAGTTGGCAATCGACGTACTTCCTGGCCAGCTTGAAGGCCTGCACTACCCCCACCGGGTCCTTCAACCGGTCAAAACGTGAGACTTGAGTCACGATGGGCCGGGAGCGATCGATTCCAAATTCGTCACACACCGTCTGGACAACACTATCTTCCAGCTCCTTGTTCTTCTCAGAGAGCGGGTCGATGCAGGGATAGAACAAGTACTGCGGGATGGGCAACTGGCGCGCGAATGATTGGGACGAGAAAATCGCGGCGTCGTATTGTTCGACGAGAGAACGCAGGAAGCCCCAAACATGCGGGTTCGGATTCGACAGGTCAATGTGGCAGCGCCACACCCAGCGGGCGGCTGTATCTTGCCGGGCGCGGATGAGCGCTGCAGGTTGGGGATCATGAATCACCACCAGGTCTTCCGAGAACCGCATCCGTTGGCGGTTCTGCTCGTTGTACATCAGAAAGATTTCCTTCGCATGCCCGGTTAAATCGTACTCACTGCCGTGCAGTGCGTTATGAAACGCCTTGGTGACTTCAAAGAAGTCATTGCCCCCAGTGATCACGTCCCAGTGCGTCGTCACTTCCACTTCATTGAGCAGTGGGACCAGGCGGTTCAGCATCTCCGCAACCCCTCCACCGACCGCGGTGGAGTTGACCATCTTCAGGGTTTTGCCCTTGACTTGGCCTGCCAGAAAACGCAGTTCGTCGATTTCAGCTGTCCCCACGATGCCGCGATAGTCATCCAGATGGGGTGGTGGCACCGGTGCCGGAGGCGTTTCCCAGGTCCGGGGCGAAGTTCGTCGTTCCGGCGGTGCAGGCATGGACCGTGGAGATGCCAGAGAAGCGACTGGGCTTTCCGGCGTGCGCGAGGAACTCGCCGTGTCTTTTTGATTCAAGGTTTCCGTTGGCTCGCTCATGGTCGTCTAGGTCAATGCTCGTTCCACAATCCTCACCATTTGCGCGCGGACGTTTTCGAGCGTCGCAGTGTAGATGTCGATCCGGTTCAGTTCCCGCGCGGTCTCGGTCAGGCCTACGTCCTCGTGCAGCCATTGCGAGAAATCGTTGGACATCAGCTTGAGCCGGAGCCGGGCTTCGATGAAATGATGGTGAATGGAATGCACGCTGACCTTTCGCAGCCCTTCGGCAAAATCCTGCATGGTGCCGGCGACGAAGCTGGTTGGCATTACCACAATGTCAGAGGCGCAGAAATAGAAAGTGTCCTCTGCCAAGCGCAGTCCTGCGGCCGGATTGTCTCGCAGGAACTGGGCGACGATTTCGACAAACCGTTCCCGCAGTTCGGCCACGGAAGTGAATTCTCTGACGTCTACGCTGGCCAATCTTTCGGCCAAGCTGGGTTCGTTGCAGGCAGAGAGTGTCCAGTGGGCAAAATCGTTGGAGAAGCCTTCGCGGATGAAGTGGTGCTCCTGCAGCGTGCGGAAGGTGTGCTGAAAGATGGAATCCTCGGGGCATTTTTGCAGCCCCTCGAGGAAGTCCGCGAGGGTGTTCGCTCTTTGAGTGGTGATACGGAGCAGATGTGCTGAAGTATTGAAATAGAAAGGCTTCGCCGGCCTGGGCGGGAGAATCGGTGCGGTCACTGAAGCGGTCATCCGGTCACCGCCGCTGCGCCTTTATTGCCGACGGAGTCCTGTTTCTGACACGCATCCAGCCACTGCTCCAGAAAATCAAGCAGTTCCTCCGGCGGTTTGATCCACAGCTGCGCAGCCGTGCACCGCCAGTGCGCGCGGACCAGGATGCTCAATCCGTGATCGTTCACTGCCCGGAAGGCGTGCTCATCGGTGCTGTCGTCGCCTAGGTAAGCGACAGGGGTGTCAGGGGCCATCTCATTCATAATGGTGTAGACGGCGTCGCCTTTGTCTGTCGCCGCAGCCCGGATTTCGATACCGCCATCGAACTCCAGAAGATCCAGGCCGGTGTCCTGGGCAATGTGGATCCAACCCAGCAGGATGCGGCCCCGAATTTGATCCGCCTCCCACTCGTCGATATCCCGCCAATGAAGCGCAATGCTTCCAGGTTTGAACTCCGCCAGATGCCGCAACTGCTGGTAACCTAGCCACCGGTCAGCCGCTGCGAGGGCCTCCAGGGCACCCGGATCCGGCTGGAGGACCTCGGCTGGGCTGCCTGGTTTCAGGCGCTGCGAACCGTGAAGTCCCCACACTTCCGGCGGGGGTTGAATCCCGAGAAGCCGAACGGTGTCCTCGGCATCTCGGCCGGAAATGATGACCACGCGAGCGCGAGAGTTGTGGATGATCTTCTGCAGGACGGGGACAACGCCGGGATACGGAAAGGCCTCATCGCGCTGCTTGCGAAACGGCGCCAGGGTTCCGTCGTAGTCGAGCAGCAACAGAGACCGGGGTGCGTCCGCGACCGTTCGCAAGAACGACTCAACCGTGGATTGCACTTGCGGCTTCAGTATGTCCTCCCTTCTCTGGTTTGGAATCATGCGAACGACACGCTGGCCTGCAATTTTTCCTGAGTGTCTTCCGGCGCGTCCAGCCGAACCTCGCAAAGCTCCGTAATCAAGTTTCCCGCCCAGCGATAGATGTTGTGTTCCTTGATGATCTTGCGCATACGATGCATGCGCAGTTGTTTCTCCTCCGGCGCCATTTCCAGGGCTTGGCGGATGGCATCGGCGGTATGGTCGATGTCATAAGGGTTGATCAGCAGGGCATCGCGCAGTTCGCGAGCTGCTCCGGTGAATTGGCTCAGGATCAGCACCCCGCGTTCGTCATGGCGGGCGGCCACGAATTCCTTCGCCACTAGATTCATGCCATCGTGCAGCGAGGTGACGAGACATAGATCGGCAGCTCGGTAGTAAGGGGCGATCTCGGTATGGCTGTGCTGCCGCTTTAGAAAGATAAGGGGCTTCCACTTGCTTGTCTGAAAACGCCAGTTGATGCGCTCCGTCTCGGCTTCCACTTCGGCCAGCAGGTCATGGTAACGCTTGATGTGAGTGCGGCTGGGGGCGCCAACCTGCACGAAGGTGAATTTCCCTTGATAGTTGGGACACTTCTCCAGGAAGCGCTCCACGGCCAGCATGCGTTCGAGGATCCCCTTGGTGTAGTCCACGCGGTCCACTCCGATCCCGAGGAAGGCGGCCTCGACTCCCAGACCCCGCAACAGGGCCGAACGTTCCAGGTAATTGAGTCCCTGGTTGGTGTGCTCGCGGGACTGATCTTCCGGGGTCAGGTCAACACTGATGGGAAAAGGACGGACCGCAGTGCGGTGGTCCTGGCGCAGCACGGAAAAATGCTCCCAGTCCACGCGCGACTCGACGATGCGGTCCACGGTTTGCAGAAAGTTGTTGCAATGTGATTGGATGTGAAACCCAACGAGGTCGGCGCCCAACAGGCCATCCACGAGCTGCCGCTGCCAGGGACAAATGCCGAAAGCTTCCGGGTTGGGCCAGGGAATGTGCCAGAAAATCGCCACCCGGGCATCCGGCCGCTTTTCCTTGATAAGACGCGGCAGCAATGCAAAGTGGTAGTCCTGGGCCAAGATCACAGGCTTGGGGATATCTTCGATTTCCTCAAGCGCCGCCGCGGTGAACTTTTGGTTTACCTCCTGGTAATGCCGCCAGTCGTTGGCACGAAAAATCGGACGGGTGTGAGCGATATGGCAGAGGGGCCATAACCCTTCGTTGGCAAAACCGTAGTAGTAACCTTCCTCCTGTTCCTTGCTCAGCCACACCCGGCGCAAGCTGTAGCGAGGATCCTCCACCGGAACGCGCAGGCGGTCGTTGGAGTCCACAACTTCCACATCGGCGTCTCCACTGCCATGGGCGATCCAGGTACCATCGCAGGCGTTGAGCACCGGCTCCAGAGCCGTCACCAGGCCGCTAGGCGGGACCACCACATTGAGCGTCTTTCCGGTGCGCAGATGCATGTAGGGCTCGCGATTGGAGACCACAAAGAGCCGGCTGCCATCCAGGCGAGTGCGAACCTGCACTGAGAGCCGGTCCGCCGTCCACACGGACTCCGAGGCTTCTCGCAAGCGGGCTTCATTCTCAGCGGCGTTACGTGCCTGGTTGAGGCTCTCCGCCAGAGTGGCGACTTCACGCGCCAGGGGCCGGAAAAGATCGAGATCGGGAATCTTCTCGCGCGCCGAAACTCTCCCCGTACGCAGCGCCCGCATCCATTGTGCCGCCCGGGCGATCGGGCCCGCGATGCTCCAGCGAACGATGAGCACGGTGATGAGCACGATAAGGAAAACTTGGGCGAGGACGCGTTGAAACGCTTCCCGCCATACCCGTAGCGTCTCTTGGCGGATGTAGCTTGCTTCGTGCACCACTGCGAGGCCGCCCACGACTTCATTCTGCCGATCGAGAGGCAAGGCCAGCACATGCGCCGGTTGGCCAGCCAAACGGACGAAGGAACTCTGTTCGTGACTCTCGGAGATCGCCCTGGTCACCGCCGGGGGAGCGGCGGTGAGTAGCTTCCCCAGCTCAGGAGTCATGGCCACCAGACTCCCGCGCCGGTCGTAGACCGCGACTCCCAACAGATGTTCACGGTTGCCAAAGCGCTGGACCAGCCGCTGCAATTCAGCTTCAGAGTCCGAGCCCCATGATCGTTCGACGTTGCCGGCAAGGCTCTCCCCCAGCACTTCGGCACGGTGTTCCAGGTCATTGCGCAGATTGCGCTTTTCCCCCACCACTTCCGAATATGAAAACAGCAGAGACACCAGGGTGCTACCGAGAATCAGGGAAACGATGAGACGAACGCTCAGCAGTCGCATGCATCGATCTCCGGTCGCGAATTTGGCAATGGCCAGGTAGCTGACGAGAGTGGCGAAGAGCAGTTGGCGAAGAGCAGTTGGCGAAGAGCAGTTGGTGGTGAAGAAAAAAGACAAGGGCGGGGCGCACCGCCCATTCTCGAACCGATCAGGACGGGTCGATGGCACTCACGCGAATGGTGCCCGTGGAAGCATCCAGAACGCCCGTGACTTTCACGTTCTGATTCATGAACTGTTTCGCTTTCTTCTGGTCGTCGAGTTGGTAGTTGGTCTTGCCGTCCGCATCCGTCAGGACCAGTTTGCCTCCGGACTTTACAATTTTTCCGGTGAAGGTTGCGGTCTGGGCCGCCTGATTCTGATCAGCGGGTTGCGGCATGGATTGCTGTTGAGCGTTGGGATCGGGGTTAGCCGAGTTCTGCGCCGTTGAAGGTTGGCTCAGGAGGCAAAGGCCTACCAGCAACGCCGCTACGGGTGACAGTTTGAGCAATGCTTCTTGAACTTTCTTCATTCCAGTTCTCCTTAGGGGAGGGATTTGTGTATTGGCGAGAAGAGGAGCAACTGCTCTGCCAAAGTGAGGGGGGCAGATGTAAGTCGTTTAAATGCCGCCTGTATTTGGAGACCCAGAAAGCAGCGACAGTGAAAGGATGACCGAATGGCAGAAAATTGTTCCCTGAGGGGTGGGGTCGGAGGTCAGCGGAGCCCGCCTTGTTAACGCAGAGAATCCCAGGAACATTCTCACTATTGCCGGGCACGCTATAATCGACATTTGGCTGCTAAATCCGCTGCATTTCCGGCAGTTCTGGCCGTTCCAACCTTGGGAACTTTTGGGCGGGCATAGTCGTATCTGAGGGTGTGCACCCCGTCGTCCCCAACGGGCCGGGATCAGCCGGATTTGTGAGTCGGCGCCAGGTTGGGCGCGGCTCGGGGACGCATTTGGGGAGGCAATGAGCACCTGGAAGAAAATTGTAGTTGGCGCCGGAGCGATCATAGCCCTGTCCGCCATCGTCGGCTTTACCGTCTACCAGAGCCATAAGAACGTGGTCACGGTGCAAACCGGCAAGGTGCAGCGGCAAGACTTGGCGGCGGTTGTGAGCGCGTCCGGGGAGATCAGGCCGAAGACTTACGTAAACATCGGTGCCAATGCTTTTGGCAAGATCATCAGGTTGTACGTAAAGGAAGGCGACCGGGTAAAGCAGGGACAGATGCTGGCGCAACTGGAAAACGTGCAGGCGGGAGCCGACATGGATGCGATGCAGGCCTCGCTCGAAGCGGCCCGCACCGACGCGCTGGCCGCCGATGCCGCCCGCAATACTGCTCAAGCCGATCTCAACCGCGCCAAGTCTGACGCGGAGCGCTCCGATCTCGATTGGACCCGCGCTCAGGGCTTGTACAAGGACGCGCTGATCGCGAAATCGGAATATGACAGTCAGAAGGCTGCCCACCAAACGGCAGTGTCAGGGCTGGCGCAAGCCGAAGCTCGCTTGGCCCAAGCTAAGGCCCAGAAGGATTCGGCCGATCGCCGGGTTACCCAAGCCGTCGCCAATCTCACCCACGCAACCGACGTTCTGAAGAAAACGACCTACCAGGCCCCGTTTGACGGAGTGATCACTAACCTCCCGGTGCGCGAAGGCGAAACCGTGGTCATGGGAATCCAGAATGCTCCCGGCAGCACGCTGATGACGCTCGCCGATATGTCGATCATCACCGCCGAGGTTCAGGTGGATGAAACCGACATTGTTAACGTCCAACTGGGTCAGCCGGCACAAGTAACCATTGACGCGATTCCCAAGAAGATTTTCAAAGCCGTGGTGACGCAGATCGGAGACAATGCCATCGTCCGCTCCACCGGCGTTTCCACTTCCCAGCAAACCGGCAGCAGCCAGGAAGCCAAGGACTTCAAGGTGGTGGTCACCATCCAGGATCCGCCCGAAGACTTGCGGCCCGGTCTTTCCGCGACTGCCAAGATCACTACCGCCACGCGGACTAATGCGCTGACCATCCCTATCCAGGCCTTGACGGTGCGACGCCGGGAAGATTTGGTTCCGAAAGGCGAAAAAGGTGCGGTCGAGGCCGCCGCCCCGCCCAAAACTGTGTCTAATGACAAAGAAGAGATTCAGGGCGTTTTCGTCCTGCACAACCACAAGGCGGAGTTCGTGGCGGTCGAATCGGGCATCGCCGGAACTACGGATATCGAAGTATTAAAAGGACTTAAAGACGGCGACGAGATCGTCACCGGCAGCTACAAAGTTCTGCGGACGTTGCGTCCGGGGAGCAGCGTAAAGGTCGATAACTCGGCCCCGAAGAAGGAAGAAGAAGAAACATAACTTTCGCGGCCATGGTTCGTCCAATGGAGAGCCAGGCCGGGCTGTGATGCGAGATCGGAGAGCCGTTGGTGTCCCCAGAGGACCAGGAGAAGAGAATGGCAACCGCTGAAGTACTGAATTTTTCCCCAACCCAAGTGTCGGCAGCTCCGAACTCGTACATGATCAGCACCGTCGATCTGTGGAAGACCTATGACATGGGCTCGGAGCAGCAGGTGCATGCCTTGCGCGGAGTCAATCTGAACATTCAGCGCAACGAATATGTCGCCATCATGGGGCCGTCGGGGTCGGGGAAATCTACGTTGATGAACCTGATCGGTTGCCTCGATACTCCCAGCAAAGGCCAGTACTGGCTGAATAGCCAGCTGGTCAGCGAATTGGACGACGACGAACTGGCACACATCCGCAACAAGGAAATTGGATTCGTTTTTCAGACCTTTAACCTGTTGGCCCGGGCCACGGCTCTCCACAACGTGGAACTGCCACTGATCTACGCCGGCGTTCCGGCCGAGGAACGCTCGGAACGCGCGAAAGCCGCGTTGGCCTCGGTGGGCATGGCGGATCGCATGATGCACAAACCCAACGAACTCTCCGGCGGACAGCGGCAAAGAGTAGCGATTGCGCGCGCGCTGGTAAACCGCCCATCGATCATTCTCGCCGACGAACCCACCGGCAACCTCGACTCACAGACCGGAAACGAAATCATGGCCGTGCTTGATCGTCTGCAAGCGCAGGGAAACACCATCGTGCTGGTGACCCACGAACACGACATCGCCGAGTTCGCCCACCGCGTCATCCACATCAAGGACGGAGTGGTGGAAAGAGACGTGGTGAAGGACAAGCAGTAACCGGCGGAGAATAACACCTTAGATCACAGCACTGATTTGGTAGACAAGACTTTCTCTGCCACTGGCGTCGCACCTTGATCCCACGCGAACTCCGCCAACTTTTTCCATCGCCTTCTGCGAGCGCAAATTCTGTGGACCTACCAGAAAGACGACGTGGCGCACGAAGCGAAAGGCGTGCCGCAGCATGAGCTGTTTCATTTCCCGGTTGTAGACGCCGCCCCAGTGCGATCTGGCCAGAAACGTCCAGCCGATTTCGATCTCGCTTCTTTCGTTGTTGTATCCGTGAAATCGCGACGACCCGATGACCCGGCCATCTTTGGAATCGATGGCGATCAACGCTCCGCCGGACTCCAGGGCCCCACGAAAAAACTCCTTGAAAACTTCCTCTTTATAACGGTCCGCCGCCGGATGTTGTGCCCAAATGAGCGGATCGGAGGCCACTTTGTAAAGCTCGTGAAATTCCTCCGGCCGCAGCGGCCGGAGTTCGAGAAGCTCGCCTTTCAGGGTGGGCTGGAGATCAAAGCGCATACTCGTCTCAGTCCTCACACGCCAGGATTCGGCATTGCGCAGATCATACCGCGATACAGGCTGGGGCGGGAACCCCTCGCACCAGGGGTGGCCCGTGGGGAAATTCCATGAAATCCGCTGAAAGCTGTAGCGGCTATTTCTTGAGCGAGACTGCCTTCACACTGCCGCTGCACGAGGGGTCCTCGTAGCACTTGCGGAATGGTGGAACCACCAGCGCCTGCTCGAGCGAGGGATCGTTCAAGTTGGCCAGCGTCTCGCTGGTGCGCTTCGCGCCCGCGCTGTAGCCGATCCTTTGATAGGCGGCCGCCAGCAGCTTCAGCGATAGCGGATTGTTCTTGTCCTCTTCGAGATGAGAGATGGCCTCGTCGTATTTGTGCTGGGAGAACAACGCCGCACCCGCAGCTCCATGGTAGGCGGTGTCAATCAACCGGTCGTTGGAGGTGGCGGACATCTCCTGCAGGCGAACCAGAAGAGTGTGCACCGTCTGACGGTTGCCGGTCTTGAGCGCAATCTCTACATGCGCGCGCAGGATCTGGGCTTGCTCTTGATGAATCGCGGCCTGCATGGCGTTCTTGCCTTCTTTGGCGGCAGCTTCCGCCTTGCTGATAAGCGCGAGCCCTTGCTTGGGGTCAGGCTGATACATCGCCATCTGGCGGTAGGTGTCGGCCTCCACCTGACTCATGTGCTTGGAGTGTGCATCGTCGGCGATGGCCTGGAAAGCATGATCCGCGCCTTTCAGATCGCCCTCGCGGATAAAGGTCTCGGCCTCCCGGGTCTGCCATTGCACCAGGTGCAGCTCAGGCAGGGGAAACTTCTGGAATCCGGCTTCATACTCCTGGCGGGCACGGACCTGGTCGCCCATCAGCGAGTAGGTGTCGGCAATGCCGAATTGTGAGGAATAGAACTGAGGATCAATGGCCAGCGCGGCGCGATAGTGCTCCAGCGACTTGTCGAAGTTGCCCGCCATGCGCAGGATTTCCGCGTAGGAATCCTGCGGGTTGGCATCTTTGGGCAGGGCGGCGACGTACTTGTCCATCTGGGCGAAGGCCTTGTCGAACTCGCGCATATAGGCATAGCAGTAGCCCATGTTGTTCATCAGGCCCGGAGAGCCGGTAATGCCGGAGCGCTCGTACACCGCGATGGTGCGATCGTATTGGGTCTGCGCGATCAGCCAGTTGGTGACCATAAACACCACCCAGTTGTCGTGCGGATACTGGCTGAGCACGTCGTTCATCTTGGTGATGGCGGAAATCAGCTTATGGTCGGTAGCGTCCTGCCACCACTCGATCACCAGCCGCTCGGCCGGTGAGGCGTGACCTTTGAGGGCAAGGGCCTTGGCGTTCTCGCTGACTTGCTCGGCCGGATCGAGGCTGTTCTGCGCGAGCAATTCGTGAGCCATGGCAAAATCGGGATCGAGCTTGATGGCCTGGCGGAGCATCACGTCGGACTCTTCCTGCTCCACCAGATCGAGACCCAAGCGCATGGCCTCCACCACCAGACGCTGCGCCTCCGGAGACTTGGATGTGAGCGGCAGGGTGGTCGATGACGAGTCCGGCGCGGCCGGGCTCGATTGTTGCGCAGACGCGGCCCCGGCGGCGAGCAACAGGATGAAGCCCGCCAGCAGCAACGTTGCACAGCGGATTACAGGTTTCGAGATCACAGGTGTACAAACCATGGCTAGTTCCCCCTCAGTAAATAACCTTGTTCGACCGGCAACTTGCCGTCGATCTTCAAAACGTTCACATCTTTGGTAAGCGAATACAAATCCACCACCCCCACGGCACCGCGTGTGGAGGAAACAAAGTGGATCACAGCGTCATCGGAGTCCGCGATGATGATCGCGCCTTTGTGGGCTTGTATGAAGGCTTGTGCCTGTTCCTGCGACATGCCGAACAGCTTACGCACAACCAGTTGCATGCCGGCGGAGGAGGGATCACGCAACACGATGGTGATGGGCCTGCCGTCCGGCCAACTGCGGGTATGGGCGTTGAAGATCTTCACCAGGTCTGACGCGGTGAGGTCGGTGGTGGTATTGGCGGTGTCCGTGACAATCGCCAGTTGCTTTGCCTGGACGATGCCCGGTACCGCGGCAAGCCACATCAATACCAGCAGGCGCCACACCCTCATAAGTGCTTATTGTGACCCAGGCTGGGTAACTGCGGTACGTCACTAACGTAACGGGTGCGCTGCCGCACGCAAGAAAAAGGCGCCCCGGAACCGGGACGCCTTCTCCTGTGAAGCTGCCCAAACCCTAGCGGGTTGAGGGATAAATGAAGAACGAGATCGCGCCGTCCGCGTTCGCGTCCGTCACCGGACCCTGACTAGTTGCAGTCAGTCCGCCGTTATTGCCGATCGAGAACACCTGCAGTTGATTGAACCACTCGGCGACCACCATCCACTTGCCGGTATTCTGGATGACGCCGTCATAGCCGTTGGTCGAAGTGATCCCGGTTGCGGTTCCAACTGTAATTGCTCCGCCCGCCAGGGAGCTCTGCAACACACCCGCCGGGTATCCCGCACCGAAGCCAGAGAAGCCCCAGTACACATTACCCGTGCCGGTTGTATAGGCGGCCTTGTCCATCCACGGAACCTCGTTGTTGATCATAGCTGCGCTATTGGTCAGGTCAACGTAGGTGACGTTGGTGAAATATGGTGAGGAAGCCTTCAGCTGAGCGGTGAACCCCGATGAGGCGAAAGTGGCATTGCCCACCACCAGGAATTCCTTCTTGGAGAGATCGAGTCCCGTGGGGAAGCAGCCATCGATCCCTGAGCAATTGGTGTTGTTGAGGTCGGCGTAGCCCAGATCCTTCAAGGTGCCGTTGCTGTTGATCTTGAAGGCCTCGAGTGCGCCGTAATCGTCAACCGAAACGATGAGACCTGCGCCGGTCGGGTCGACGACGAGGTTGCTGTAGGTGTCAATA
>Ga0335081_10015053_pt1 | contig 12514 bp, 20 predicted proteins | sample Lox_Sample_35_FD_206713 | JGI IMG/M metagenome (GOLD analysis project Ga0335081, IMG submission 206713) | Soil microbial communities from Loxahatchee National Wildlife Refuge, Florida, United States - Lox_Sample_3.5 | ecosystem: Environmental > Terrestrial > Soil > Wetlands | place: USA...
GGCTATGTGCAGCAGCTCGGCGAGCGGGCAAAGGATGTCCGTAACCGGGCTGTGAAGCCGTGGGAAGATAACATGCTGAAAATATCCAGCAACGGCCGGGCTGCGGCGATTGACTTGCGGCTCGTGGGCATCCCGCAGTGGACCCGGGGGAAGATCGAGGCTGCTGCTGACGAGATCACGGCAATCTGGGCTGCGCATCGGGATGACGTTTACGAGGGGTCACTGTTGCGGGGCAGTTTGCAGATCGTGTTCTGTGACCTGGGGACTCCGCATCCAGGCCAGTGGAATGTGTATGACACGCTCCGCGAAGCCCTCGTCTCCAGGGGCATGCCTGATGCGGGGATCCGGTATGTGCATGAGGCAAACAGCGACCGGGATAAAGCCCAGTTGTTCGCCGCGTGCCGGGCGGGGCATGTCGCGGTGCTGCTGGGGTCAACGGAGCGGATGGGTGTCGGCGTGAACGTCCAGACCCGCTGTGTCGCTTTGCATCACCTGGATGCGCCGTGGCGGCCAGCGGATGTGGAGCAGCGGGACGGCCGCGCGGTCCGGCAGGGCAACCGGAACAAGGAAGTCACCCTGATCCGGTTCACGACGGAACGGTCATTTGACGCGTACATGTGGCAGACGCTGACCCGGAAAGCCCGGTTCATTCACCAGCTGATGCGCGGCCGGTTCGACGTCCGGACGATGGAAGACATCGGCGACACTGCCCTTTCGTATGCGGAGGTGACTGCGATCACGACCGGTAACCCGCTGCTGCTGGAGAAGGCTGAGGCGGATGTGGAGCTGACGAAACTGGAGCGGGCGGAACGGTCGCACCGGTATGCGCAGGAGACACTGCGGTTCACGATCAGCCAGCATGAGGCCGGGATCGAGCGGGAAACCGGGTGGATCACCCGGCTAGACGCGGCGGTGGAGCAGCGGGTGTCGACTGCGGGTGACAAGTTCGCGATGACAGTCGGCGAGACCCGGCATGTGAAACGCCTCGACGCCGGGGGGCATCTGAAGGCTCTGCTGGCGGGGGAGTGGCAGATGTTCCAGGCGAACCTGCTGACCGATAAAGCCGAGCGCGCATTCACGGCCGGGAAGCTGGGCGGGTTCACGATGTCGGGCCGGATCTGGCTGGACCGGAAAGACGGGACGGTGGTCACGCTGGAACTGGACGACTGCCCGTTCGGCACGCTGACGTTCGGGGTGAAAGACATCGAGCGTTCAGACGCGGTGGGCCTGGTTCAGCGGCTGGAGCACTTGCTGACTCACCTGGATGTCGAGCGGCGGGACGCGGCTGCGGCAGTTGCACGGTATGAGCGGGAAATCGAGCATGCCCGCCCGCAGATCGGCCGGCCGTTCCCCCGCGCCGCTGACCTGGAGGCGGCACGGGCCCGGTGTACGGCGATCGACGCGGAACTAGACAAGCGAGCTAAAGCTGCGCAGGCGCAGGAAGCGGGACAACAGCACACTCAGGGAAAGGAAAACGCGGCATGAGCGACAACACAAACATCGAATGGACAGATGCCACCTGGCCTGTCGTTACCGGTTGCACCCACGTTTCACCAGGATGCGACCATTGTTACGCAGCGAAACTGACATCCGGCCGACTCAAGCACCTGCCAGCCTACACGGGCCTCGCAGTCGCCGGGAAATTCACCGGCGAAATCCGGCTGCTGCCGGACCGGCTGGACTGGCCGCTGCACTTGCGGAAACCCCGCAAAATATTCGTCTCCGACATGGCCGACCTGTTCCACGACAGCGTCCCGGACGACTACATCGCCCAGGTGTTCGCAGTCATGTCAGGCTGTCCGCAGCACACATTCCAGATTCCCACTAAGCGACACGGGCGCATGCGATCGCTCCTGTCCGCTGATACGTTTCGCGCGGAAGTTGCACGCTGGGCCGGGAAGCGGTTCGAGAATGGTGACTGGATGCACGATCAGGTCGCTTACCGACACTGGCCGCTGCCGAACGTCTGGCTAGGCGTTTCCGTCGAAAACCAGAAATGGGCAGACATCCGTATCCCGGCCCTGGTGCAAACCCCGGCTGCAGTACGGTTCCTGTCTTGCGAACCGTTGCTCGGGCCGGTTGACCTGTCAGCGTGGATGCCGCCAGGAATCGCTCGCTGGCGGTGCGGTAGCTGCAAACGGTTCTACGCCGGTCCCTGGCAGGAAACGTGTCCTGGCTGCAGCCAAGTCGGATGCTGGTGCGGCAGCCACACCGGTAATGGCCGCCTAGGTGAGCAGCCGCTCGGCTGGGTGATCGCCGGCGGCGAGTCTGGGCCTGGAGCGCGGCCGATGCACCCAGACTGGGCACGCGGGCTCCGCGACCAGTGCCAGGCCGCCGGGGTGCCGTTCTTTTTCAAGCAGTGGGGCGCATGGGCGCCGACCGGCGCGTTCGGCATCGGCGGCCATGACCCGCGCCGCGGGTTTGTCGGCGAACCGAAAGACCCGCACGGTTGCTGTGAGGAAATCGCCCGTGTTGGCAAGAAGGCTGCCGGGAGGCTGCTGGACGGCCGTGAATGGAACGAGTACCCGGCATGACCGTTATCAGGGAGTCCCGTCCGGTGCGGCTGCTGAAAGTCCTGGCAGCCGCACCGGACGGCATGTCGATTCCCCAGCTGATCGACACGCTCGGCGAGCATATCGCCGATCGCCAGTATGCCCGGACAAGCTACGGGATCATCATGCGGCGGCTTCAGGCCATCGGCCAGGTGTCCAGGGCAGGCGAAACGGAATGTGCCTGGCAGAAACGCCGGGCAGTGATCTGGCAGATCACGGATGCTGGCCGGGGCAGGCTCGCAGGCGCGGACATCAGCGAGGTGACGCGGCTGGCGGCGCTGGAACGGCTGGCAGCCGAGCACCCGGCCCGGTTCACGGAACTGCTCGCTGAAGAAACGGGGGAATTGTGACCACTATCGGCAGTTTGTGTACTGGGTACGGCGGTCTCGATCAGGCAGTGATGGAAGTGATCGGCGGCGGGACCCTGGCATTCGTTGCCGATAATGAGCCGGGGCCGTCTGCGATCCTCGAAATCCGGCATCCTGGTGTCAAGAATCTGGGTGACATCACGGTCCTGGATTGGCGTAGCATTCCCGATGCAGACTTGTGGGTCGGCGGGTATCCATGCGGGCCATTCAGCGATGCCGGCCGACGCCTAAGTGTCGAGGATGAGCGGCATATCTGGCCGTTCATCGCCGCCGGCCTGCGAACCCGCCGCCCCCGGTGGGTGGTTCTGGAGAACGTTCCGGGACACCTCGGCCGCGGTTTCAACGTCGTGCTCGCCGACCTCGCCCAGTTCGGCTATACCGTCCACTGGACTGTGATACGAGCCTCCGACGTCGGCTACTGCCATAAACGAGCCCGGATCTTCGCTCTCGCTGCCCTGGACACGCCCGCGACTGCATGCGGCGGCAGGCTGCGGGCAGTCCTGCGGGACAGGACATGGTGGCAGGAGGAAGACCTGTTCGGCAGCGTCCCGTTCACGGCGAGAATCCCGCCCGCCGGGTATGTGACCGGCGGGTGCCTGTACGAACTGGCTGCCGACGCAGAGCAGCCGTCGCCGCCGCGGCTGCCGACTCCGGCGGCGTCCCAGTTCAATGACGGGGAATCCCTGGAGTCGTGGGAGGCCAGGAACGAGCGGCTGTGCGAATCCTGGTCGTCGGAAAAGTATCCGAACGGGAACGGCAATGGGATGGGCACGCCGCTGCCGATCCTCATCAAGCAGCTGCTGCGGGCGTCCGGGGCGAACCTGCCGACGCCGAACGCGTCGGACTGGAAAGGGTCCGGCCAGACACAGGGCCGCAAGCGGGCCGGCAAGCTGCGGTCGCCGGCGGACATGGATCTGCCGGAGGCGATCGACCAGCTGCTGAAAACGCCGACCAGGCAGATAGCGGTGAACGGCGGGAGCCAGCCAGAGGAGAAACGCCGGGCCGGCGGGCACGGGCCGACGCTGGCTGATCAGGTTGAGCACATGGTGAACTGGGGCCGGTACGAGCGGGCGATCCGCCGCCACGAATCCGTGTCCGGTCGTCCGGTGCCGTCGCCTGTGGAGCCTGGCCGGGACGGTGCGCCTCGCCTGGCGTCGCCGTTTGTCGAGTGGATGATGGGCCTGCCCGCCGGATATGTGACTGGCGTCCCGGGTTTGTCTCGCACGGACCATCTGAAGGCTCTCGGCAACGGTGTCGTCCCAGCGCAGGCTGTGCGGGCGCTTCTGGTTCTGTTGCAGCGAACCGGACGGACTCTGGCTGCGTGAACGGGTTGCGTGGTATCCGTGGTTGCTGTAACGTAGTCACTGTGACTACCAGTGAGGCCAGGCGGGAGCGGTTCTCCCCGCAGCCAATTAGATGGAGGTGGGTAGATGGGGGCGTAATCCAGGTTGTTTTCAGGCGGCTGGCCGCATCGGGGAAGGTGCGGCCAGCCGTCCCCTTCTTCATTCGCTCTCTTGAAAGGAAATCTGTCTGATGAACCAGCCTGAATCTGAACTTTTCGCCATCCTGATCACCAAGCCCGGCGATTTCAATACCCCTATCCGCGTCGGCGGCCTGCTCAAGCACCTGGCCGACCAATGGGCTTACGCTCTTGAGCAAGCCATGACCCACACCGCACACCCGGAAGGCACGGCAATCAAGATAGTTCCGTTTAACCCGAAACTGCCGCACATAAACCCAGACCATTTCGCAGCCAGCGAAGAATCCCTGCCCCGGCGCATCCGCGCCGACAAAGGCAGCAACGGAACAGGCAGCAGCTTCCCTGACACCTACACCCGCCTGGTCGTCTACTACGGCCAGAACCGCGCTGACCAGATGTGGTCAGCAGCATGTGCCGAAATCGACCGGGACGCAGAGATCGGCGAGCATGTCGCCGTGCTCTGCGACAACGTGAATGCCGCACTGGGGAAGGTCGTACTGGCTCAGCAAGCAGTCCGCGAACTGGTCAGCAGCCGTCTGTATCACGTCGACCTGGCCGAAGGGTGGACTGGCAGTGACCTGCAGCGAAGCCTGGACGACGCCGCACACGAACTGCGAGCCGCCGCCCGGATCGCCGGCGACCTGGAAGGCTGATTCTCTGATGAGTGAGGCAGCAGACATGCTCCGCGAGTTCCACGCCAAGTATGCGCCGGTCACTGAGCCGCCGTTCGGCGGCGTGGCTAGTACCCGGTGGCAGCTGATGGCCAGCGAGGCTCTTGAATATCAGGAAGCGGAAGCGGAAGAGGCTTCCGACGTTCCTGGTATCGCGAAAGAACTGGGCGACATTGTGTATGTCGCTTACGGGACTGCCCTGAGTTACGGTATCGATCTTGATGTGGCTTTGCGGGCGGTTCACGCGAGCAACATGACGAAGGACATGCCGTTGACTCTTGGCGGGAAAGCAGTGAAAGGCCCTGGCTATAAGCCTGCGGATATGACGGAAGCTGTCCGTAATGTTCTGGCAGGTGCCGGAAAGGAACCATCATGACCGGTCAGCCTGAATCTCAGCTTGCCGCAGTTCTGATCATCAGGCCCGGCTATGCCGATATCCGTGTCGGCCCGCTGTCCTGGCCGGACGCCCGCCTATGGTGCCGCCGGCTCGCCGGTACCATAGCCATAGGCCGGGTCCCGCACCCGGCAGGCACCGAGGCTTACCCAGTCAGCTTCAAACCGAACCTGCCGCACATCGCCCCGGAAGACTTCGCCCCGCACTCTGGCGACCTGCCCCGGCTGATCCGCAGCGAACCAGTACCCGGCGCGCCCGGTGCGGGATTCCCTGATGTTCATACCCGGCTGGCTGTCGTCCACGGCCTGGACGAAGCTGACAGGCTGTGGACGGCAGCGTGCGCGGCGAACGACACGGCAACAGAGGCTGACCGGACTGTCCGCAAACTGAAAACAGAGATCGCTGCCGCGATGCGGGCCGCGCAGACGGCCGTGGAACTGGCCGCCAGTCTGCCGGACCCGTTCGAGCTAGTTGCCAGCACAGCGGATGACGACCTGAACATGTTTTTGAGTGATGCAGCGCGGGCGTTGCGGGCCGCTGACCTGATCGCTAACTGGCGGGTCAGCTTGCTGGAAGGCGAAACACCCGCCCGGACGACGACGCCGAATACCTTGGGGAGTGACCAGTGAACACCTATACGAAGACGGTCACGGCGGTGGTGGAGCGTATGCGGCCGTCGCAGATGATGGCTGCGCTCAGGTTTATCGCAGGCCGCGACCCGGTGCTGTTCGCGGAAGCAGTCAGCGAACTGCCTGACCAGGAAACAGCCCGGTGGCTGACAGAAATGCTAGGCCCGGCTGCTGAGGCAGCCAGGAAGACGAGGACACGATGACTGACGAGGAGACGCCGCTGATGCGTAACGACCGGCGCCGAGTCTTGCGGGAACAGTTCGAGGACGTGCTTGCCACAGCCGCCAGGGAGCGTAGCCAGCGCTGGGACAAAGTCACTACCGAACATGGTGACGAGCTCGGCTGGGTCGTCTACGAGCGTGAGCAGATGCATGCTGCCGTCAACGAGGCCCGGGCCGCGCTCGGGCTGGGAGAGGTGCCGGTCGCTGGCGTCGAGCGGGCCGAGCGGAAAGCCCACGGCCATGCTGATTATGCCCGCCAGTTCGCATGGGGCTGCGCCTGCCTCGCGCTGCCATGATGCCTCACAGGCCAGTTACGGAGATCCGCCTCCAGGCCGGTGATGCGGCAGTCGTAAACCTGCCGGCCGGGACAACCATCCGGGTCATCTATCCGGACGGGACAACGCGAGAAGACCGGACGCTCATGACTGGCGACCCGGAGTGTGATTCACTTCCGGTAATTGCTCGCATATGGGACCGTGTGTTCGGCGGCGCCTGGATCTGCACTGACCTGGGATTGCGCGGTATCCGCAACGGTCACCACCGCCGCGACCGTGCAGTCTGGCATGAAGCCGCCCGGGTGATCAGGGATGGCGGTGTCGCCTACGTCGAGCATGAGCAGCGGGATTGGTACGGCAAACCTGTCTGGATCGCAGTCCGGGTCCGCGAGGAAAGGTAGGTTCCTTGGCCACACAGCAAGAGCCAGTGTGGATGCTTGTCACCGGCTCCCGGGACCTGACCGACAGGGCAACTGTGTGGGGTCTCCTGGACCGGCTGTATGCCAGATACGGGACGGTCATGGTCGTGCACGGAGACTGCCCGACCGGCGCGGACAGGTTCGCCCGCCAGTGGGTGCATGACCGGCACCGGCAAGGCTGGGCGGTGGACCAGCGGACCTATCCGGCGAAGTGGCGGGACTGTCGGCCGGACTGCCCGCCGTCCCACCGGAAACGGTGGCCCAGCGGCGTCACCTACTGTCCGACTGCCGGGCATTATCGGAACAGCATCATGGTCGAGGTGGTCGCGCGGAAGGCCCCGGCAGGGGTGTTTGCCGCGTTTTTTCTCCGCGGCGCAGCGAACCGCGGCACGAGCGATTGCGTAGCGAAAGCCCGCAGGGCTCGTATCCGATCGGCTGGGGAAATCTGGACTGATCCGGTCGACCCGGTACAGGTGTAGGATCGCGAGGGTCGTAACCATCCGCTGTTAGAAAGGCACTCGCCGATGGCCACTCGGACCACTGTTATCATGACCTGCGACCTGGACCACGAGGTGGAGACTGACGCTGACCCGGACACGAGCCCGGTTGTTTTCTCGCTGGACGGCTACACCTATGAACTTGACCTGTGCGGCCCGCATGCGGAAGAGGTGCGGGCGACGTTCAGGAATGTGACCGCGTATGCGCGCAAGCCGTCTCGGTCGGCTGGGATTATGTCCCGGGGGCCGATGTCGCGGCGGGAGTCGCGGCGGGAGTCGCGGGCGGCTCGTGACTGGCTGCGGGAGCATCCGGAGGTGATCGACGGCCAGTCGGTGTCGGAGCGGGGGCGCCTGGCTGAGGCGCATCTAGCTGTGTGGCGGGCTAAGGGCAGGCCGGGGCTCAGCCGCGGTTAAGAAATGGAAGTTAGGTCACATCCTGGTGCCCGGTCCTTCCGAAGATGTCCCTGTTATCCCTGATCTGGTTGCATGTATGGCATACAGGATGTACATTCGCGCCAGAATTAAACACGATCCCGGTGATGACGGCGAACCCGAAGTTGAAGTGTTCCGCCGCATCCTGGCCGCCTGCCTGGCAGCGCTCCGGCAGGGGTCACCTAGACAAGACACGACTACGGAGAGGGGCCGCACGACATGACGATGACTGTGCCGATCGGCGAGCTGGCTACCGTCACGACCGCCGAGAAACAACCACACAGCCTGGAACACTACGGCCAGAGCGCCACTGACGCCTGGGAAGTGTGGACGCTGATTCATAAACGGCGGCTCGGGGGCCAGTTCGCCGACGAATTCACTTCCATGTCTTACAAGGGAGTGAACGGTTTCCGGTGGGACGGCATGCTGAAGCGCATCGCTGCGGCACGGTTCAACGGCATGACGGACTGGCGTTACGTGCGAATCCGCGAATGGCTTACAGACACCGGCAATCTAGTGAACGTCGGCGGCCCTGGCCGTCAGGCAGTGTGGTGGCTCCGGGACCGGCCCTGGAATGATGTGATGCCGCACCGGCATGTCACCCATGATTCCGTGCCGCCAGTATTGCCAGAGCCGAATTCTGCTGACGTCCGAATCCGCGAACGCGGAGCCGGCAGATGGCCGTGCCGGTTCTGCAAGTCCCCGTTCGCAGACGTTCAGACCGCTTACGCACATGAACGCAAATACCACCCGGGCGAGTACCTGGCTTCTGCCGAGTATGTGTGCCCGGTATACCAGCCGGACGGCGGGCAGTGCCGTCATCCGGCAACTGAGGGACGAGGGTTCGGCCGGCACCTGCTGGCGGCGCACGGGATGGAGGACGCTGCCCGGCGTGCGGAAACCGCGCAGGATGCCCGTGCGCTGGCCCGGCAGGTGAGGAAAAATCTGGCAGCCGGACAAGCTGTCGGGCCTGCGGAGAAAACAGAGGAGGCTGTGCCGGTGACGGTGACTGTAGAGACGGCACCCGTGACCGCGGCGGACGATCTTCCCGCTGAGCCGGCTGTCTCTGACACAGTGACAGCCGGCGACGCTGACGTGGTGGTACAGGCTGCTGATCCGGCGCCGGCTGTCATCGCTGACGTGCCGGTGGAAGCAGAGACGCCCGTACCTGTCCGCGGCGGCGATGCGGCCAGCGAGGTTATTTCTGTTTCCGATGCCCGCCGCGGTCTGCGTCTGCTCACGGACTGGCTTGAGGGCATCGAGGACCGGGAGGCACGGCTGGCCGCTGACCTGGCTGCGGCCAGGGCCGAGCGGGACAGGCTGGCAGAGTGGCGTGCGGGTATCGAAAGCGTGGCAATGCCGTTCCTGGACGCGCTGACCAGCAACGCCGGCAGCAACTGAGAGCCAGAGAGGGGGGAATATGCGGTGCCGACTTATGAAGAATGGCAGGAAGGCAAGCTGCAGGAACGTTTCCCGCAGTGGAAGATCACGGTTACGCCTGTGCGGGCCACGGCTGTCCGGGCTGGCCGCGAGCCGTTGTCTGTCCGGTCAGCGGATGTGCTCCAGACTCTCCTGTACGGGGCGGTATGCGATGAGGCGATAGCGAAGGTAAGGGATCGTTACCGCTTCTGATAGAGGTATTCTAGTGTGTGTGATTCAGCCGGTACCTAGGGCCGCGAAGCTGGTGCAGGTGTGTTTGCGGGAGCCAGCGGCGACGTTCGCGCTGGCTGTCGCTGGCGGCAAGGTTGTCGCGGCGGCGCCGATCGCCCAGTGGACGGTCGGCCGTCCGTATCGTGAGGTGACCGCCTACTATCAGCGACGGCATGCCAAGTTCCGTCTGATCCCTTAACCGGCTGTACACGTTGCATGCATTGCGTTAAGGTGCGGTTACCTGGTGCCGGCCAGGTTATTTCAGAGACCTGAGGGGAGACAGTTCGTTGTCTGCTGTCATAGAAGAGACCACTGCAACCCGGACCGGGCAGATTATGACCGTTACCGGGGAAGTCCGCGCATGGTGGGACAAAAACGACCCGGGTTCGGTGGCGGAAGCTGAAGCTGTATTCGCCAGCCTGGCCGCCAGCACACTGCTGGCCGAACCAGCCGCAGACGGCCAGGATCCGGTCCAGGTGAAGCAATTCAACCCGGAAGCAACAACCATCCTGGCCGTCTCTCCGCTAGCCGGCGGCTGACCCGCCGCCAATGCCAGAAGAACCCGAGCCCGGCCCGCTGGGGCTGATGTTCCCGGCCCTGTTCAGGCACATCCCTGTGCCGGGACTGCCTTGGGGACTGATATGGGTCGGCGACAATCCGTTGACGGTCCGCGCGAACACCGCCGGGGAACAAGTGGTCAGAGATGCTCAGGGCAGGGAAGTCCTGCTCGACGGCGACGCCCGGGACAGGGAAGCGGCTCTCTCAGCGGTTTCCGCCGGGTTCGCTGCGGAACGCGCCCGCGCCCACAGTGAATGGCTCGCGGCCAGCGGCAAGGCAACAGCGATGCTGCAGCGGTTCCTGACCTCGCAGCAGATATCTGACATCGACAACTACCAGCATTTCGACGTAACCAGTAACCGTGGCCGGCGGTGGCGGATCAGCACCTGCGGCCAGACCGGGAATGTCGGGCTGCTCGGGGAAGGCGACCGGGTGACGCAGTATTACTGTGCTCATCCTTCCGGCCGCGTGCCGAATCCGGCAGCGTGGCTGGCACAGGCAGTGACGCTGCTGGTAAGCGAGGAATCGTTCCTGGCTGTTGCGAATCCGCAGGCAGAGGGTACCTGTTACTGAGTTTTCGCAGCGTTTACCTGCGATGCGGAATCGTGATCTGTAGGCTCCTTGGCATTGCTTGATGCCAGACGCCCGGAACAGCCCGGTAAACGTTGGTTTCACGGGCTTTCCTGATGGGCGTAACCTACTCGGTCAGGAGCCCCGTTGGGGAATCACCGGAAACCGTCGCGCATAGCAACTGCCGCAACTGTCCCGGCGCTAGCCGGCGCGGTAGCGGCAGTCTGCTTAACGCATCCCGCAACACCACCGCATACGACGGTGGTACCACGCGCAGAGCCCGTCGTCCTTGATGCTGCCGTAGCCCCCGGCTTCACACAACCTGCGGCGCGGCCGGGGACTACGTCCCTGTCGTCCGATTACACTGTCGAGCCCGGCGATACCCTGTCAGGGATCGCCTACCGGTTCTACCGGAACCCAGGCGACTGGCCGGTGATCTACTGGGCGAATCACCGGCGGATCCGGTGGGCTGACATCATCTACACCGGCCAGGTGCTGCACATTCCGGCTGCCCTGGCAACGGTTCCTGCGGAGCCTGTCAACCTGTCGCCTCCCGCGCCGTCAGCAGCAGCGGCCGACGATTACGCGCCGCGGCACGCTGTCGCCCGCCCGTCGTCTCCAGTTGCCTCTTCGCCCGGGCAAGAAGCTCCCGCCGCTTCCGCCGCTCCCGCCGCTCCCGATTCGCCGGTGTCCCCCTTGCCGCCGTCCCCGGCGGCGACCGTCCCGCCGTCACCGGAATCCCCGGCCGCTGCTGCTGTCGCCTATGCGGGCGGGACACCCGGCGGCGCGTTCGGGGAATGTGTCGTGGCCCGCGAATCCGGCGGTGACCCGCAGGTCATGAACGCGTCCGGGCATTACGGCTTGTACCAGTTCTCCGAATCCACCTGGATCGCAGCAGGTGGTTCTGCTGCCACGTTCGGTGATGCGACCGTGGCAGAGCAGGAGTCAGTGTTCGAGTCGGCGTACTCGCGGTGGGGTGCTTCGCCGTGGGCACCTTATGACGGCTGCTGAATCCCCGGCTGGCCCGCCAGGCTGTTATGCAGCTGGTCTGGCGGGCCAGCCGCTACCCTGTCGTCCCCGGTACTGCCTGTCCCTGCGCCCCGCCCCGCCATCCCTCTCGTTTTTCGTGCCCGCCCGTCGTCCCAGCTTCCCCGCTGTCACCGACGCCGCCCGTCGTCCCGTTACCTGCTACCAGCCCGTCGTCCCGGACTGGGCTTGCCGTCGTCGCCGGTACTGCTGCCACCCGCCGTCCCAGAGTTGAGCCGCGCCCGCCGCCCCCTCGTCACGCTGAGTACCGCCGACCCTTATCCCGCCTGACACCCAGCTCGTCGTCTGCTGTTGCCCCAGCCTGCCGTTCTGCCCCGTTGTCCCGTACCGTACCCGCGCTGCTGTCGTCCCGCCCGGCAACCGGATCATTCCCCCGTTGTCCCGCACTCGGCCGCCTGCCGCCATTCCCCGGTACCGCCACCCAGGCGCCGTCCTGCCATCCCTGGCCGTCGCCCGCTATCCTCGCTGCCCGTCGTCATCGCTGTCACTGTCGCGTCTGCCTCTGTCGCCCTCGTCCTGCCACCTGCCGCCGCGAGCCTGCCAGCGCCCCGCGAAGCTGCTGCTGGCACCAGGGCGCTCCATCGCCCGCCAGGGTTCGCCTGCCGTCGCCCCCGGCCAGACAGGAAAAAGGCTGGAGACCACCGCCGACCCCTTAAGTAATCGAGCCGGGTCAATCCCGCATCCCGTCGTGCACACCCCGATGAGGACCGCCGTCCCGCGGCTTCGCCCGGCCTGCTGTCTGCCGCTCCGC
>Ga0335081_10015055_pt1 | contig 12514 bp, 9 predicted proteins | sample Lox_Sample_35_FD_206713 | JGI IMG/M metagenome (GOLD analysis project Ga0335081, IMG submission 206713) | Soil microbial communities from Loxahatchee National Wildlife Refuge, Florida, United States - Lox_Sample_3.5 | ecosystem: Environmental > Terrestrial > Soil > Wetlands | place: USA: Florida...
CCATCGCAAGCGCCGCCACGTCCTGAGGGACAAAAATGCGCGTCATGACGCGCGCGCCTCCTCTATGGCCTCGGTAATTTTCCCTGTATCCAAACGCCCGAGCGGCTCTCCGTCGAGGAGGGCGGACGGCGAGTTGGCGCAAAGGCCAAGGCAATAGACAGGCTCGACCGTCAGTTCACCATCGCTCGTGGTGCCATGCCAGCCGACATCGAGCTTGCCGAGAAGATTCGCCGCCAGGTTCTCGCTCCCCATGCTCTGGCAGGCCTCACCACGGCAAAGCTGAAGCAGGTGACGGCCGCAGGGCTCGTGGCGGAAATCATGGTAGAAGGTCACAACGCCGTGCACCTCGGCACGGGTCAAATTGAGCGCCTCAGCGATCAGTGGAACGGCAGCGGCGCCGACATACCCGAATTCTTCCTGCAGGGCATGCAGGATCGGGAGCATGGGGCCCTCCATCCCGGCATGTTCGGCAATGATCTCCGCCGCGCGTTCTGCGTTCCAGGGGGAAGCCTCTGGCATGCGTTTCCTGTCCACTTTATTTAAGCATCGCCACTATGGGGCTTTAACGCTTAAAGATCAATAACACAGTCCAGTAGACTCATTGATAACGTCTATTGATCTCGGGCGCAGCTAACGCGATCGCCTATCAATGGGCGTTGCGTCGTGATCCGAGTTGGGGCGGCATTCCCAAGCGGAGCGCTTCGGCAGCGAGCGCCTTGGTGAGCGGCGGAATCGGTTCGCGGCGCGGGGAAACGAGACCGATCCGATAGATTTCCCGCGGCTCAACGACGGGGATGGCGCGCAAGGGCTCGTTGATACTGAGGACTCCTGCGACCTTTTCAGGAACGATGCAGGCATAACCACCAATCTGGACGTGCGAAAACAACACGAGCATGGAATTCGACTCGATGGGTGGCGGCGTCGCCGCGCCCACCAATAGTCGATCAAGAATGCGACGGTTCTGCATGTCGGGGGTCAGCAGGCAAAGGGGAATAGCCGCGACTTCCGCCCATGTCACCTTTTCCCGTTCACCGAGCGGGTTTCCGGTACGGGTCAAAAGCAAATAGCGCTCGTGATAAAGCGGCACCGTATGAAGCTCGCCAAGCGGTTCATTGTCGAGATAGGTGAGGCCCGCGTCGATTTGGAAATCATCGAGCATTGACAGGATCTCACGCGACGTTTTTGAAAGAACCGTGAACCGTACGCCGGGATGTTTTGCCCGGAACGGAATCGTAAGCTCGGCGGCCACGGGCACCGCGGTTGGAACAGTGGCGAGCGTCAGATGTCCGGCCAGCGCGGTCTTTGCAGCATGCAAATCTTGGCGCATGGCGCGCGCGTCGCTGACGATACGCCGGCCCCATTCCAGCACGCGTTCCCCTTCCGCCGTCAGCCCGTAGAAGCGCGAGCTCCGGTTGACGAGCAGCACGCCCAGCATATCCTCAAGCTGCTTGATGCCCGCCGATAAAGTCGGCTGCGTGACGCCGCAGCTCTCGGCGGCGCGGCTGAAGTTGCGCTCGCGTGCGAGCGCAATCAGGAATTCGAGCTTGTCGATCATTGCGATGCGCGAGTTTCGAGGGGCAAGGCTTGTGCGCGAAGGGCAGCTTGCCGGCGGGTGAAGGCGGTGATGAAAGCAGCATGGCTCCAGGTAAGCATCTTCGCCGAAGTCTGGGCGCCCGTCGCCTGGTCGAATTGCTCTGAAAGCTCTCCCGAGGCGGGGGTATGGGCCGCCACCGTCGCCATGAATTGATCACCGCGCTGGAGCAAGGCCTCGAAGAACAGTCGCCTGTTTTCTTGCGGCAACAGCGCCAAAGTGCTGTCCGCTAACCCAAGCCTCAGCAGAAATGCTTCATTCTCCGGCATAACGGCCAAATCGGCGCCGGCCGCCACCGCCTCAGCGAGCGAATAATAAAATTCCGCCGCGCCAAGCGTCGAAAAATAATAGGCACCCCCGCTGAAATAGCTATCGCCGGAGTAACGTCCCATGGCGGGGCCAAGGTCTGCCGGACGGCCTTGGTTGATGACATAGCTCGCCTCGAACAGAGCCTCAAGCTGAGTCAAGGTCGCCAAGACCTTTGGGTCGAGCACGCTATGCGCCCCTTCCCTGCGGCCCGCGTGAATGACACCAAGGATCGTCGCGAAATCGGGATCTTTCCCTGGGCTTGGATTGGCAACGCCCTTTCGACTCACATAAAGACCTCTGTCGGGATTCCAATACTGATCGAGGGACTTAAGGATCTCTCGTGCCATCGTGCGGCAGGCCCGCGCCCGAGCAAAGCTCTCATCCTGACGGGGCGAGCATTCCATCCAGACCGCCCCTTCGGCGAGGGCGGCGTGCTGTAGAAGCCGCGTGCAATAGTGATGGCCTTGTTCCTCTTCCCAAATATCGAAACAAGGCTCATGCCAATGGTCGAGGATAAAGGCGATATCGGTCTCAATCAGGGTTTGCATGGACGCACGGGTCGGCGCATCGAGGGTGTCGAGAGACCAGAAACGCATCAAGACGAGAGCCCGCAAGGCAGGACCATCATGTTGGGGACGCGACCATTTGCTGATGTCGAGCGTCGCATCTGGATTGAACCGCGGCTCGCCAAGCACACGATCCCCAGCAATCGCGCGTAGATCGCTGTCATCGCGCACGAATTGCAAAAACCAAGGATCAACATTCTTTCTAAAATCACCAGATGCCTGCAGAAACGCGCCGCCGTCGAGGCGGTTGAGCGAGAGGCTGAATGCGACAAACTGCTTGAAGCGGCAGAGCCCTTCGCCCTCGCCACCTTGATCCGTGATGACATGCCGCAAGGCGTCGATGACGATGGCCGAATCGCGCAGCCAATGAAAGAAATAGTCGGGATCCGGATCCCAGGAGCCAAGTGCCGTCGAGGCCAGCACGGAACCAGGCAGGGGCCGAATCGTCTGACCGAAGCCACGCCGCTCCTTGACGAGATGGGTTGCCGAAATCGCGCTGACCAAAGCCGCCGCCGAGACGGCGTATTGTCTCGCCATCCATTGTTGCAATTGACTGACGTTGCCCAGCGCCGGGACGCTTCCCTTGGCCGACCCGGCTGTTACCATTGACGTCGCTCCTAGCCCTCGCCCGTCCATGATGGAATCGGCTGGAGTCTCAACCTTGCGCAAAATTCTTCTGCTGTTCTGCTGATCGCGGGTCGGTGACATGCGGGCTTGAAAAGCCGAGCCGGGCGAGTCCTGTCCTCACATCCGGGTCGGCCATAAACAGCTTCCATAGAAGCTCGCTCCGGAAGTTCTCGATCATGATCACGATTGGCCCTTGATCGATCGCAAGATAGCTCTTGGCGTACCAATCCTGAGTTTCGCTAAAAGCGTCGGTGAAACCAAAGCGGCCCCAAATCTTCTCGCCGAGATTGTCATGGAAATAGCGAAGCGCGCGCATCGCCTGCTCCGGCGCGTAGGGAAAGCTCGACAAGGCGGCCGTTGGGCTAATCACGCCATTGTCGTTGTCTGGTGCGTGGGCGGCATAGCCATGAGGGTCATCACTCGCCGTCAAGCCCCAGCAGGACGGCCCAAAGCCCTTATGGCCGTGAGGATTGCGCACGCAATGCTCGTAGTTGATCAGCGTATGCTGGACGTTCTGCTGGAAATAGCTTGCGTAATGATCCTTCAGCCCGCGCGGATCGAGCCCGCAGAAAGAGAAATGGCTGAAAAACAGCGGGCCGCCATAATCTGGACCAAGCTGCAGATCGAGATCATAATAGCGGCGGCGGTTGAGAAAAGTCCGGCTTTGCGCGAAGCCTTCATGATAGACGAGGGGTGCAATGGCGTAAGTCGGCGAAGCCGCTGCGAGCACGTAAGTGATGAGACACTCGTTCCAGCCGCGGATCTCATGGTCGAGGCTGAAGCCATTGTTGGGACTCCAATGCCAAGTCAAGACATGGCGCCCGCCTTGCGTGTGCCAGTCCCACTCGGCATCGCGCCAAAGCCAAGTGATGCGATCGCGCAGGCTCTTCTCGGCGAGGCTATCTGCGCCGAAATATTGGCGGGCACACAAAAGCCCTTGAAACAACAAAGAACTCTCGACGATGTCGGACCCATCGTCCTTGCGCCCAAACCTAATCGCCGCTCCGGTCCGGCCATTCATATAATGCGGAAAAAGCCCGTGGAAGCAGGGCGCCCGCTCGAGAAAACCGAGCATGAGGTCAAGGCGGTTGAGCGCTTCGTCGCGCCGGATCCAGCCGCGCTCGGCGCCAACAATGATCGCCATGATGCCAAAGCCGGACCCTCCCGTGCAGACAAGGTCGTCGTCCGGATCCATCGTCAGCCCGGTCCGGTCGCGCGCGAGGCCGCAAATCGGATGCGCCCCTTCCCAAAAAAAGCGGAAAGTCTGGCGCTGCACGAGATCGACGAGCGTCTCATCCGGCAACTGATGTTTTAGCGAAGGTTTACGGGAGGCCGGCATCTGCGGGCAATTCCTATTGGCGAAAGTCAGACGGCGGGTGCTTTCTGTTTCGCTGCAGGTTCGGCGACCGAGGCGGTGGCGCGAGGCGCCAAGCGCTGAGCCTCCCGGTCTTCGATGAGATGCAAGACGCGGCTGAAAAAGCCTCCGTGGGTATCGGCCCGGCCGATATTGACGATCGCCGACTCCGCCAATTCCTGGCTGAAGATATCGAGAACCAGGGCGCGCGTATCCTCTTCGAGGTGATCAAGTGCTTCGTCGAGCAATATCCAGCGTGGCTTATGGAGCAGAAGCCGTGCAAAGGCGAGCTTCTGCTGATCCTCGGGATTCAATTCCCGTTCCCAGCGCGCGGTGCGATCAAGGTCAGGTGACAAATGGCTAAGCCTTAGCCGCTTCAGCGCGGCCAGGTACTCGTCATTGGTGAACCGGGATGGCTGGGACGGATAGGCAAGCGCGCCCCGCAATGCGCCTGGCGGCATATAATGTTGTTGCGAGACGAACATCATGGTTTGTCTTGGCGGCAGCAAGATGCGCCCGGATCCCCACGGCCAAAGGCCCGCGATCGCGCTGAAGAAACTGGTTTTGCCGCCGTGCCGCCTGCCAATGATGAGAACCCGTTCCGCCGGATTGATGGTGACATGCCTTTCGCTGAGCCGCGTGCAAGTGGTGGGCGAGGCGATGCCGATCTGATCAAACACAAGGCGGTCGTCGGTTGTCTGAACAAGCTCGATTCGGCCTGCTTCATCGCCGAGCTTGTCCATTCCAATGAGCGCCAGACGGAAGCTCGCGACGCGCAAAAGCGTCGCCCGCCAATCGGCGATTGTGCTGAAATTATCAACGAACCAGCGAAGCGCCTGCTGGACCTGGTTAAACGCCCCGGCTGCCATCATCAATCCGCCGAGCGACATGCTGCCGGCGAAATAGCCGGGTGACGCGACGACGAATGGTGCGACGATCGCAAACCACCCGTAGCCAGCCGTCACCCAGGTCAGGCGGGTGATCCCGCTGACGAGCTGCCGCATCATCGAAAGGACCTGATTGAACTCGCGGTTCAGATAGTCCTTCTCATCGGTTTCGCCGCCATAAAGGGCAATAGCTTCGGTGCGCTCATTCACCCGCACGAGAGCAAAGCGCAGATCCGCCTCGCGGGCGTAGCGTTCGGCGTTAAGCGGGATCAACGGACGCCCAACGCGCCAGCTCACGAAGGATGCGATGCCGGCATAGATCAGCGCCAACCAGACCATGTAGCCGGGGAAAGAGAAACTCAATCCCTCGACGGAAAAGGTGATCTCGCGCGAAGCGGTCCACAGAACCGTGATGAAGCTTCCAAGAAGAAGCGTCGATTGGAGCAAGCCGATGCCAAGGTCGGTTGAGAGCTCGACAAGGTGCCGGGCATCCTCGTGGATCCGCTGGTCCGGATTGATGCCGATTTCGCCTGCGCCAGAGAGGCGAAACGCACGCCTTGGCACAAGCCATTGATCGAAGAGATCGCGCGTCAATCCTTCGCGCAATTTCAACTTCGTCCTCTCCCGGAGCCAAGCTTGCGCGACGTTCAAGATCAACAAGGCACCGGCGATCTCCAAAAAGACAAGGAGCTGATGCAAAAATTCCGGAAAGTCCTTCAGCGAAAGCGCATCGTAGAACGGCCGGTTCCAAGCGTTGAGCTGGATTTGAAGGAAGGCGGTCAGCCCGACGACGACACAGATCGAACCTCCCAGAAAAACGAGCCTGTTGCGGCCCGGCGCACTCCAAAATGTCGTGATCATCATCCAGAGCTGTGGCCAGAGATTGTCGTCACGCGCAGAGGCGTTGTTCCTGGGCAATTTTTCGGTCTCATCAGCCATTTGCGCCTGGTTCCATTTTTCCTAGTGTCGCCACAGCATGAGGATTAGAGCATGATCACGCGTGAGTGGAAACCACTTTCCCTCATAAGGACCAGGCAATTAAACGAAGTCCAAACCTCAATTCACCAGAGCGGCGCTACCGGATGAACAGGATCGACAAGCTCCTTGCAGCAATGACGCTCGAGGAGAAGATCGGCCAACTCAATATGATAGCGGCAGGGTATGCCATCACCGGTCCGGTCCTCGCAAGCGGGACGGAAGAGGATATTCGCGCCGGACGCATCGGCAGCCTCCTTAACCTTTGGGGATCTGCGAACGTCAATGCTTTGCAGCAAATCGCAGTGCACAACACGCGGCTTGGGATTCCGCTTCTGATTGGCTTTGACGTTGTGCACGGGCACAAAACTATTTTTCCAATCCCGCTCGCCGAGGCGGCGTCTTTCGATCCCCTCTTGTGGGAACAAAGCGCCCGCGAGGCGGCCATCGAAGCAACCGCCGACGGCGTCAATCTGGTCTTCGCCCCCATGCTCGACATCACGCGCGATCCGCGGTGGGGCCGAATCGCCGAGGGTCCAGGCGAAGACCCTTGGGTCGGCGAGCAATTTGCCAAAGCCAAGGTGCGCGGATTCCAAGATGCGGGATCGGCGCAGGGTTTGACGGACGCACGGGCGGTCGCCGCCACCGCGAAGCATTTTTGCGCCTATGGCGCAGCTCTCGCCGGGCGAGACTATGCATCGGCGGACGTCTCCGACCGCCAGCTGCTCGAAATTTATTTGCCGCCTTTCGCGGCGGCGGTCACGGCTGGCTGCGCGGCGATCATGCCCGCCTTCCACGACATTGACGGGGTTCCGATGACCGCCCATGTCCCCTTGCTGCAGGATTGGCTGCGCCGCAAAGCCGGCTTCGAGGGCGTCATCATCAGCGATTATAATGCGATCGCGGAATTGCTGCACCACGGCATTGCGGCCGATCTTGCGGAAGCGGCAGCGAGCGCGCTCCAGGCCGGCGTCGACATTGACATGATGGGCGGGGCCTACAGCCAGGGTTTGCCGGCGGCGCTCGCCCGCGGCCTTGTGTCGATCGAGGCAATCGATGCCGCCGTGCGCCGCGTGCTCTCGCTCAAAGAGCGTCTCGGTCTTTTTGAGGATCCCTTCCGCCGTGGATCGGCAGGCGCACCCGCTTGCCGCGCTTCCATGGCCCGGCGCGAACTCGCGCGCGAAGCCGGGCGGCGGTCGATCGTTCTTCTCACCAACGACGGCACGTTGCCGCTTTCCCGAAATCTACGCCACATCGCGCTCATCGGTCCACTTGCCGACGCCCGCGCGGAGATGCTCGGCCCCTGGGCGTTGGCGGGCAATGCCGCCAATGCCGTCACGATCCAAGAAGGTCTCGCAGCGGCGCTCCCCAATGCCGAAATTGCCTTCGCCCCGGGCGTGACCATCGCTGGTGACGATACCTCGGGCGTTGCCGCGGCGCTCGAAATTGGCCGGACCGCCGAAATCATCATTTTGTGCTTGGGCGAGGCCGCCGCCATGAGCGGGGAGGCTGCAAGCCGGGCAAACCCCGGCCTGCCTGGCGCTCAGCACGCGCTAGCCAACGCCATCTTGGGCCTCGGCAAACCCGTTGTCACCCTGATTTCCTCGGGGCGGCCCCTGATGATCAGCAAGATCGCGGCTGGGACGAAAGCGCTCCTTGCCACATGGTTTCTGGGCGTCGAAGCCGGCCATGCGATTGCCGACGTTCTGACCGGAAAGTTCAATCCGGCCGGCAAGCTGCCGGTCACTTGGCCGCGCGAAGTTGGGCAAGTGCCGATATTCTATGCAGAGCGGCCAAGTGGAAGACCTGCCAATCCGGATGATCCTTACACGAGCAAATATCTCGATATGCCGGTCACGCCGCTGTTTTTCTTTGGCCACGGCTTGAGCTACAGCCGCTTCTCCATGAGCAATCTTCGCGCCGATAAGGCCGAGTTCAGACGTGCCGACGAACTGATCATCGAGCTCGATGTCCTCAATGAAGGACCCTCTGCCGGCGAGGAAACGATTTTCCTCTTTGCGCGGGATCTCGTGGCGAGCGTTGCGCGGCCGCTGCTTGAGCTCAAGGGCACCTGCAAAATTGCTCTGGCTCCAAGAGAGAGCGGAACCGTTCATTTCCGCCTGGCCGCCGAGGCACTCGCTTTTCCGGGCCGCGACCTCGCGCGGGTCTTCGAGCCGGGCGAATTTTTGCTCCTCGTTGGTCCAAGCGCCGATCCCCGCGGCTTGCTGAAGCTCAAAGTCCGTGCCCTTCCCGGCTGAATGAGGGCTTCGGCAGGAATTTACTGCGTCCCCCGCCTCCACGCACGGGTCTTCTAGAGGCTTGCAGGCACGTCGTTGCACCGCTATAAGAAACAGCGAAGCAAAGTGCGGCCGGAGAGAAGATTCGGCGGCGCGCCGGAGTGTAGCGCAGCCTGGTAGCGCACCTCGTTCGGGACGAGGGGGCCGGAGGTTCGAATCCTCTCACTCCGACCATTTGTTTCAAAATAAACGAGGGGCGCCATAGCAGCGCCCGTTTGGACTTTGAGAATGGGGAGTCACCGCCAAGGTTCGGTTGCATGGCGCGTCGCGTTCAGCGCGTTCGCGCTTTATGCGCTTTTGCTGCAAGCGTTCCTCGCCGCCTCCGCGCCCGCCCACGCCTCGGACTTCCCAGGCGGAGTTAGCGCCGTCAACTGTTCCGTTGGTGGATATGGTTCTGGAACTCCGGGCGGAGATCCCGTTCCCCATCACGGTCTTTGCTGTATCCTGGGTTGCGCGGCCGCTGCCTGCGCCTACGTCGCGATCCCTTCCCCGGCCTCGGCTTTTCCTGAGCGGGTTGCTTCCCCGGTCGTTTATGCGCGCACGCCAGTGTTCGCCGGGCGCACACCGCTCAAACATTATTTTGCCGCCCGCGGTCCTCCCGCCTTCATTTGATCGCGGCCGCCTCAGCTGGCTCCGTAAGCTTTTCCGCGGCGACATCGCTTGCCGCCGGGCATAAAGCCAAGGACTGAGCTCTTAACCTGCTGAAAAAGCGGCTTTGGCCTTCCCGTCAAAGGGCGGGCACCTCGAAATCCAACCGCTTTTTGTTTCGCCGGCCGGTGTGACCGTTTGCGGCCCCGGCCCTGCCACGAGGTTTTCTATGTTGCTCTCCAGCTTTTGGGCCGGCGCTTGGGCGCTTGCCATGATTTCCCCTTGCGCTTTCCCGCTCGGCAAGCCCGTGGAGGCTACTCATGTCCGCGGCTAACGCTGCTCTTGCGGGCCTTTATCAGGCTCACGCCACCGAACTGAATGGATTTGCCCGGCGCCGGGTCGGACGCCAAGAAGCGGAGGACGTCGTGCAGGACGCCTATCTCCACTTGCTCCAGCGGGGCAGCGCCGCGACGCTCGACCAACCGCGAGCCTATCTCTTTCGGATCGCCGCCAATCTGGCGGTGGATTTCGCACGCAAGGCCAAAACCCGGCTGCGCTACGCTGGCGAGGCCCTCGATTTCGCCGAAATGACGGCTCCCGCCAATCCCGAAGCCGCCACAGGGGCCACCTTGGAGCTCGCCAGACTGCAAGCCTCCCTCTCCAGGCTGCCGCCCCTCTGCCGCGATGCCTTTCTGCTCAATCGCATCGAGGGTTTGACGCATAGCGAGATCGCCAGGCGGCTCGGCGTGTCGGTGCGCACGGTTGACCGCTTCATGGTCCGGGCATGGGACCATTTGCATCGCCATTTTGGGGCTGAAGTAGACGTTTGAAGGTCTTCAATCCCCAGAAGGGCCGACAACGGGCAAGGCGCGCGAGAGCGCCTTGTCTTCTTTACGGCTTTCGACCGAATTTGCAGGGCGACAAGCAGCCTGCCGTGCGAGGATCATGAGCAAGAGGAACCGCTGACTTTCGATGAACGCTGGCGGGGACCCTACAAAGATTTTTAAGGAACCGCTCCCCCTAACTCAATGTAAAGCAATACATTTTACGAAATTCATTAAATATTCACAGAACTTAAGCTTTGCCGATATATATATCCTGCACCGCGATGCAATGCGGCGCAATTATGGTCGCTCCGTGGTAAAATTAACAACGGAGTTAATTATGCTTTCTTTATGCCGGCGCGGCTCAAGACTCAATCGCGCCACAGCGGGCTTCACCGCCCTCTTATTGACGTCCACCGGGATGGCAACGCCAGTCTATGCTGGCGGGACTGCGACCCCAATTAAGCATGTGATCGTGATCATCGGTGAGAATCGCAGTTTCGACCATGTCTACGCCACTTACAAGCCGGTGAACAAGGGCGATCACGTTCTGAACCTGCTATCGAAGAAGATCGTCAACGCCGATGGCTCGCCAGGCCCGAATTACGGCGAGGCCCTCCAATATCGGGCCTTTGATACGACGACCTATAAATTGAACCCGCCTAAGACGCCCTATACGAATTTGCCTCCGGCGCTCACCGGCGGGCCATCGACTCCCTATGTTTGCCAATTCCTCAAAATTACGACCGGGACGTCATGCGCGACTGCCGCCAATGTGGCAGCCGCTAAGAACTTCGAAAATGGCCTGCCGGACGACTACTATCAATATCTTCTGACGGGCGGGACAGGCCAAGCGAGCAAAGTCCCGGACGCCCGAATTCACTACAATGGCCAGGACGCGAGCCATTTGCCGCCTGGACCGTACCAGCTCACCTCTAAGACGATGCCGTATGATGCTTACGCGGCGAGCCCGGTCCACCGCTTCTATCAGATGTGGCAGCAGCTCGACTGCGACGCCGCCGCCGCCGACGAATCAAACGGCTTCGGTTGCGCATCCGATCAGTTTCCCTGGGTAGAAGTCACAATCGGCGCTGGCTCGAACGGCGCGGCACCGCCCGCCGGTTTCAACGACGAATCGACGGGCGAGGGTTCGACCTCGATGAGCTTCTACAATGTCCAGCAAGGCGATGCGCCCTATATGAAGGAACTGGCCGATACCTATACGATGAGCGATAATTACCATCAGGCCGTAAATGGGGGCACCGGCGCCAACCACGTCATGCTCGGAACCGCCGACGCGATCTGGTTCAGCGACGGGAATGGCAATCCTCAAGTCCCGCCACTCAATCCGGTCAACCCCAATGCTCCCGGCACGCTTTTGCCAGGCCATACCAGCGCGTTGAACGAAGTCGAAAATCCCAATCCGCAACCAAGCACCAACAATTACTACACGCAGGATGGCTATGGCGGTGGCTCTGGTTCGCCAACAGCAACCTCGCCCAAGGCAAATTACGGCGGCGGCTCCTACGTGAATTGTTCCGACAGCTCACAACCCGGCGTTCCCGCCATCTTGAACTATCTCGACTCTCTCAAGAACAAGGTCGCTCCGCACTGCGATAACGGGCACTATTACCTCCTCAACAACTACAATCCCGGCTACTTCGGTGATGGCAGCAACGCCTATACCGATACGAACACGAATAATTATGTCTACACAGTTCCACCATCGAATGTGCGCACCATCGGCGATTTGCTGCTCTCGAAAGGCGTGTCTTGGGCCTATTACGGGGACCAGTGGAACGAATATCTCAACGATAAATATGACCAGCAGCAGGGTGACGAATACTGCAACATCTGCAATTTTGAGCAGTACGCGACCTCGATCATGACCAATTCGTCGGTGCGGGCCGAGCATCTCAAGGATACCGCTGACTTGTATGCCGGCATCCAAAGCGGCAACCTGCCCGCAGTCTCCTATGTCAAGCCGAGCGGCCTCGTGGACGGCCACCCGTCGTCTTCGAAACTCATCCTGTTTGAAGGCTTCGTGAAGAAGATCGTCGATGGCGTGAAGGCCAATCCGAAACTCTGGGCCGACACCGCGATCTTCGTCACCTTCGACGAAGGCGGCGGCTATTGGGACTCGGGCTATGTTCAACCGCTCGACTTCTTCGGCGATGGCACCCGTATTCCCATGATCGTCATTTCAAAATACAGCACCGGCGGCCACATCTCTCACACCTACACAGATCACGTCTCGGTGGCGAAGTTCGTCGAAGCGAACTGGGGGCTCGGCCCGATCACCAACCGGAGCCGTGACAATCTGCCAAATCCGTTGATGGCGTCGAATCCTTATATTCCGACTAATTCGCCCGCCATTGGCGACTTGATGGACATGTTTGACTTCGACAATTAACAACGCTTGGCCGCTGAACGTGCCCATGCGGCAGGTCAGTGAATAAATTGACGCCGGTTCCGGGAGACTGGAACCGGCGTTCG
>Ga0335081_10015056_pt1 | contig 12514 bp, 11 predicted proteins | sample Lox_Sample_35_FD_206713 | JGI IMG/M metagenome (GOLD analysis project Ga0335081, IMG submission 206713) | Soil microbial communities from Loxahatchee National Wildlife Refuge, Florida, United States - Lox_Sample_3.5 | ecosystem: Environmental > Terrestrial > Soil > Wetlands | place: USA...
ACAGCGATTTCTTCGGCATTGATGAGGACCTCGACGGGTGGTTCCCCAATACTTTTCCCCAAGTCCAGTTCGGACGCCTGGATATTCCTTGGAGGCCGGCCCTGGGAGATTTTCAAAAAATCGGTTCCCTTCCTCCAAATGTGCTGTTACCCCCCGCCGCGCAATTGCCATTTGGAGCCCCTAATGTTCCAATGCAGAATTTTAACAGTTTGGGAGACATGTTCGGTTCCCTTGGCGCCTCGCAATTGCAGACTGATCACGCGGTAGCGGGAGATGGCATCGCGTATAGCAATGCCGATCCAGCCAATAAGTGGAAGCTCTCGACGTTCTATACAGTCAAGTTTGATAACTCGCATGATGCAGATCTTGGGCTGGGCGCCATAAAGAACATGATAGATTCAAAATGGCAGGGCACCCACACAACCAATCGCACCCTCGTTATCGCCGGTCAATCCATTCCTGTAATTACAGTGAACGGTACCCAGGGCAGTTACAGCTATGAATATTTAATGTATGTGATGAACAACATATATTTTGCCTATGGCGAGGGCCTCGTGGATGTGTCCGACCAGGATTTGGCGGCTTGGGGCTTCGACTCGTTTGATGAATTCGCGGAGGAAGCCTGGAGAATCCATGATGAAATTGAGGAAGAATTGAATGGGCCGGTCGACGTAATCTCGTTCCCTCCCGTCTTCTCGTTCCAGACACTTCAGAATACTCCCTTGCTGTCAAAAGGCCCAATCATCATGACGAATAGCCCCTGGAGTATGTCGGGCAGCCTGGACGGCCTGACTGCGATCTACGGTGCGAATTATGGGAACCTGATGAGCAATGCAGGCGCTACAAACGCGACCAGTTCTTCTTACCAGAACAACGATCCACAGACGCTCTGGAATTCATCGACCCTGGGCCTGACCATCTTTCAAAACAATGCCGCTGCGCTTCAAGGCTACGGTCTATTCACGAACTCTGTCACATCCCAATTACAGGATGTTCAGCACACGAACACAAATTACTGGTTGTATGGGCAAATGCTGCCGATGACCATCCTAGACGGCACCTATAATAGTAAGAGCTACAGCTATTGTGCCGCGCCTCTTGGAAACACGCTGATCACAGGTGCTGCCATCAGCTACCGCCTGACGCCGGATATCACAACATCTCTCGATTTGGATTCATGGACTGTTTGCAATGAACTGGCCCATGACCTTGCCGGCGCCTATCTCATCCTTCTTCCAAGCCAGCCGAGGCAGAATTTCGTTGCCAACCCTTCCCCAACCTCAACCTCAACGGATACTCCGACTCCCTCCGCCACGCCGACAGCCACTTTCACATCCACTGCAACTGCGACAGCTACTCTGACGCCGACGGCCACACTGGCAACAGTCTCTTCATTGCGAGGAACCATCACGCAAAAGACCAATGGCCATTATGCCCCTGGAAAACCGTTTATGGGTCCGTACGGTTTGCCCACCGGCGTAACGGTAACGCTGATTGGTCGCACAGATGACGGAAATTGGCTCCTGGTCAGCGGACGCCAGGATGCTTGGATCAGTGTGGATTCGATCAGCTTGAATCAGGCCCAGGTGATGAGTCTGCCGGTGGCGGATCCGTTCGTGGCTCTGCCCATCTCGAATTTCTATGGTCCACCTGTGGTTACCAGCGCTGTCAGCAACGGAACACAAGCAACACTCGAGTGGCAGCCGATTAAAGTCAGGATAGACCTTGTTCCCGGCTATTTGGTTCCCATTTACATTGTAGCGGTCAATACCTGCAATGGAGGCAAGAAGGTTTTCTTGGTGTTTGGTACCAATGACACCACGCTCACGGTTCCTGTTGATAATGGGTGTGGTCAATCCACGGGTCAGGTCATCCTGCAATTCAAGGAGGGTTACGTTAGAGGGGCATTGATTCCGCTGGGCAAATAGCAGTTCCCTTAGCGCGGCTCGCCCGATGGCCGTTCAAGAAACTTCCTGATCCCTGAGGATCAGGAAGTTTCTGTCACCGCCACTGTTTCGCGCGGCAATCGAAAAAGATGCGAAGGAGCCGCAATGGTATTTCAAGATGCAGTGGTCAGGCGGCGCGTGGTGGGAACCTTGCACACGTTTCTGCAGACAGGCGACAGCGATAGCCCAGCCGTGTCTCCATGCTCGACGAAGAAGTCAATCCAGATTTGGCGGATTTCCGAGCCGGTGAGGGTTTTCATTCGTTCTCCAGAAGGTGCAGTGGGGAATCATACCAAGTTCGACATTCATGATTCAAATCCACGAATGGGTGGCAGCGCAGCTCTTGCCTGAATGATGATTGACCCTTAAAGCTGGGATGGTTGTCACTTTCCGTTTGTAGGGATATTTCTATAATGGCAGTGCTGAATAAGGAAAATACATGAACACCCTCCCTCGACCGAATTTGCTGGGATTAAGCCTCAAGACCATTGTCGTACACACGATCACCTATTTCTTCATGGGCGTCCTTGCGTTTACCCTGCTGAATTACACGCAGAGTTATTCCAGCGGAGCGCTGGCATGTTTTATGCGCCCGACCAGCGATCCTCTGGTGAAAGCCGGCGTACTGTTTCAACCTATTCGCGGTTTGATATTCGCGCTGGCATTTTATCCGCTGCGGGAATTGCTGTTCGGCAGGAGAAGCGGGTGGTTGGTCATGTGGTGGACGCTGGTTGCGCTCGGCATACTGTCCACGTTTGCTCCGGCGCCCGCCTCCATCGAAGGAATAATTTATACGACTCTGGGAACTCCGAACATCACGAGTTATGTCGAAATCGTCCCCCAGGCATTCCTGCTCTCGGCAATCTTGTTCTACTGGGTTAACCATCCCGAAAAGAAATGGCTGAATTGGGTCCTGGGAGCCCTGTTTGTGATCGTCATGCTTCTGCCGGTCTTGGGCCTGCTGGCGCAAGCGGCTCACCCGTAAGGGCTGGCAGATTTTCCGCACCTGTGCGTTTCCCGGGACTCATTCTTTCTGCACGCTGCGAGGTCGGTGACTTCTTTCCCGGGAGGAGAGACCGGGTCCGGGCGGCGGTCATGGGCATGTTGCCTGTTTTCGAAATCGGGCTACAATGAAGCGCAGGGACGCGTTGGAAACATCCCGATGCTCCGAACTGCAATCAAGGAGGAAGAATGGTGAAATCTATCAAAACCAAGATGGCAGCCGAAAAGCTGCAGGCCGCGGAAGGACAGGTGCGTGAAACGGTTGCGACAATCATTGCCGATGTTGCGAAACGCGGCGATGCCGCCGTGCGCGAGACATCCGCCCGACTGGATAAATGGTCGCCCCCCAGCTTCCGATTATCCCAATCGGAAATCGAGGAGCTGATCGGGGGTCTGCCTGAACAAACCATTTCCGATATCCGGTTTGCCCAGGCGCAGATCCGCCGATTTGCCGAAGCGCAGCGCAAGGCTTTGCTTGACATCGAAGTGGAGACCTTGCCGGGTGTGATCCTGGGTCATAAGAACATTCCGGTCAACAACGTAGGATGCTATATTCCCGGCGGTCGGTATCCCATGGTCGCTTCTGCACATATGAGCGTGTTGACCGCCAAGGTCGCCGGGGTAAAGCGCGTCATCGCCTGCACTCCTCCGATCCGGGGAAGGATCCCCGCCGCGACGGTCGCCGCCATGGCTTTTGCAGGCGCGGATGAAATCTATATTCTGGGAGGCGTACAGGCGGTCGCCGCGATGGCACTTGGCACCGAATCCATCCAGGCCGTCAACATGCTGATTGGGCCCGGCAACGCTTATGTTGCGGAAGCGAAGCGGCAGCTATTCGGCAATGTGGGCATCGACTTATTTGCCGGTCCAACGGAAGTGCTGGTGATCGCGGACGAAACCGCCGATGCGGAAATGGTCGCCACGGATCTGCTGGGACAGGCGGAGCACGGACCGGATTCGCCTGCCATCCTGATCACGACCAGCGCCAAGCTGGCGCAGGAAACGATCCAGGAGGTCGAGCGGCAGCTCAAGACCCTTCCCACCGCGGACCTGGCCGGCGTGGCATGGCGGGACTACGGGGAAGTCATTCTCGTGGACAGCCTGGAGGAGGCCGTGCGGGAAGGTGATCGGGTTGCATCGGAGCATGTGGAGATTTTGACTCGGGATCCGCAGTATTTCCTCGATCACATGACCAACTATGGGGCGATCTTCCTCGGCCCCGAAACCAACGTGGCGTATGGCGATAAGGTCATCGGGACGAATCATACCCTGCCCACGCGCGGTGCCGCACGCTACACGGGCGGATTATGGGTCGGTAAATTTATCAAGACGGTGACCTACCAACGCATCACGCCGGCGGCCAGCGTTCAGATCGGCGAGTATGCCTCGCGTCTATGTGCCCTCGAGAACTTCTGGGGACATAAGGAGCAGGCTGATCTGCGTCTCAGGCGCTATGGAAAGCAATGAACATGCGAGCATCTTGAAAGATCCTGAGCAGCGCCCTAACCATTCGAAGGTGGTTTGCAAATTGGCCCTGCCTAACAGTCGGGCTGACGATTCGTTGGGGCCATGTTCCGATGCGGCAGCACTCAAAACCTGATTGGAGCACAGCGTGTGTGTCGGGGTTCGCCAAGGCCGTCAGTATGATTTCGGCGGATCAGCGCACCGGTGACTTTTGGGTGGGGGCACCAGAAGGGGAAATGGGGGCATCCTGCCGAGGGTGGAGTATAGAGAACGGGGAAATTTTCCTGTATACTTGGCGCAGCACAAAATTGAATGCCTGCTCGGATTAAAGACACAGGAGGCTCCAATGGAATTCCATGATGCAGTTCTCAAACGACGCATGGTGCGGAATTTTGCCGATCGGCCCGTTTCCTCGGAGATGATCGAGCATATCGTTGAACTCGCGCGTCACGCACCGAGCGCAGGCTTTACGCAGGGACAATCGTTTATCGTCGTCACTCGACCCGAGTTGAAGAGGGCGATTGCAAACACCTGCGAGGAAGAGGAATACGTCAAGGACGGATTTGATGCCTTCCTTTCCAAGGCGCCCGTGCTGTTGATCCCCTGCACAAGCGAGGCCGCCTATCATCGCCGATACCAGGAAAAGGACAAGGTCAACGTGGATGGAACAGAGATCGTCTGGCCCGTCCCCTACTGGTTTATGGACATCGGTTGTGCCGTGATGATCGCCCTGCTGGCGGCTGTTGATGAAGGATTGGTCGCAGCCTTTGCGGGGTCAAAGGATTTGAATGCGCTTCGCTCTCTCTTAGCGATCCCCCCGGAGGTCACGCCGGTCGGAGTGATCGCGGTTGGTTACCGCGCGCCGGACGTCCCGTCGCCGTCTTTGAAGCGCGGACGCAAGCCAAATCAAGAATACCTCCATCATGAGAAATGGCAGTAGATTCTGTTAGCGACAAGGAGTCTGAAAATGTACACAACTGACATGTATGAGGGCGTGCACGCAGAAACGATCGCCATGGCAGGCGCCAACGGTGATTCGATCAATGCCTATCTGGCCCGTCCGTTGGGGAAGGGCCCGTTCCCGTCGATGGTGCTGGCACATCACATGCCGGGCTGGGACGCATGGTATCGGGAGATCACCTTCAAGTTCGCGCTGCACGGCCATGTGACCATCTCGCCCAATCTATATTTCCGCTCGGGACATGGCACGCCGGAGGATGTGGCTGCGAAAGTCCGCGCGGACGGCGGCGTGCCGGATGATCAAGTGGTCGGCGATCTGGGGGGCGCAATGAAATATGTGCGGGCTTTGCCCTACGCCAGCGGCAAGGTCGGGGTCTTTGGCACCTGCTCGGGTGGGCGGCACGCCTATCTCGCAGCCTGCCGCGCCCCGGGGTTTGATGCAGTGGTGGATTGCTGGGGCGGCAACGTGGTAATGAGGCCCGATCAGCTTTCGCCCAAAATGCCCGTCCCCCCGATCGATTACACCAAGGATCTGGCCTGTCCGATCCTGGGATTGTTCGGCGATGAAGATACCAGCCCATCGCCCGAACAGGTCAATCTTCATGAAGCGGAACTCAAGAAATATAGAAAGGATTACGAGTTCCATCGCTACCCGAATGCGGGTCACGGCTTCTTTTATTATCACCGCCCCAACTATCGTCAGGCGCAGGCCGTGGACGGCTGGGAAAAGGTCTTTGGGTTCCTTGAAAAGAACCTGGCGTAAGGAGCAGAAGATGTGCACCATGATTGCCGAAAAGGTAAAGGTTGCAGGAAGCGGTAAAGGAACGAATGGCTGGTTCACTTTGGATCACGCCAGTGTCTCGTACGACCATCCGTTCAACGCACCCTATGAATACGCCCTGAACATTGACTTTGGGAACGAATCGCTTGGCACCTCGGCACGGGTCGCCGTTGAACTGAGCGAGGCCGCCGCCCGGGAACTGGTTCGCACGATTCTCTCCGTTTTGGATCAGGCCGAAGCGGGCGGCCATTTGCCAAAGCGCGGGCAGGGCTATTGAAATTCGGCTTTGAATGTCGTATAGTATTCTCAGGCAAAGGAGAGAGACATGAAAATACAGCATTATGGATGGCACCCCGATCTGCCCGACCAGCGCGACCACTTGTTCTCGGTGGTGTACGGGACGGCCGCACAACTGCCGCCGGCGGTTGATCTGCGGGCGAAGTGTCCGCCGGTGGAAGACCAGAAGAAGCTCGGTTCCTGCACTGCCAACGCTTTGGTTGGGGCCTTGGAATTTCTGGAAGTCAAAGACGGCGTGCCGTTCGTGAATTTAAGCCGGCTCTTCGTCTATTACAATGAGCGTGTCATCGAAAATACCGTTATGTCCGATTCCGGGGCGCAATTGAGGGACGGAATCAAAACCCTGGCCAAGCAGGGCGTTTGTCCGGAGAAGATGTGGCCCTATGTCATTTCACATTTCGAGAATAAGCCCGCGAAGGCTTGTTATACGAATGCCGTTCAGCATGTGATCCTGTCTTATCAACGCGTGCAAACCCTGAACGATATGAAAACCTGCCTCGCGGCAGGGTATCCTTTCGTGTTCGGATTCACCTGCTATGAATCTTTTGAGTCTGCGGAGGTGGCCCGCAGCGGCATTTTGCCGATGCCCGCTCCGAGCGAAAAGGTGGTTGGAGGTCACGCCGTGGTCGCGGTGGGGTATAACGATCCGGATCGACGCCTCCTTGTCCGCAACTCGTGGGGACCGGCCTGGGGCCAAAAAGGCTACTTCACCATGCCGTACGATTACATCACGAACCCCAAACTGGCCGCAGACATGTGGACGATCCGACGCGAAGAAGGGGAATAAGAACTGGGTTGCGCCCATGGAACTCCCGCCCTGCTTCCGCGGGAGTTTTGTTTTCTATCTCCGTATGCTACAATCGGTCCGGATGCCCTATCAAAATGGATTCTTCAACATGGATAATGTTCTTTCCTTCCTCCAGGCTCATGCGGCCGATGTTCTCCCCGATATAGAGACGTTGGTTCGCATCGAGACGCCTTCCAGGCACACAGAAGGCATCAATCGTTTGCAGGACGTGACCCAGAACTGGCTGGGCGACCTGGGGCACGTCACGCGGCATCCGAGCCGGATCGGCGATGTGATTCATGCACGCATCCCCGGTCAAAGCAATGAACGCGTTTTGTTGCTGGCTCATGCCGACACCGTGTATCCAATCGGCGCCTGGGAGCATCCTTGGTCGGTCAGAGAGGACCGCGCCTTTGGTCCTGGTGCCTATGACATGAAAGCCGGATTTGTGCAGGCGCTTTGGGCATTGCGCGCGCTCAAGGCCCAGGGCCAAAAACCGGCCCGGACAGTTGATCTGCTTCTCACATCGGACGAAGAAATCGGTTCGGAAGTGGGGAGACCATTTATTGAAGATCTGGCGCGCGGCGCAAATGCCGTGCTGGTGTTGGAGGCTCCGTTCATGAACGGTGATTTGAAAATTGCCCGCAAAGGCGTGGGCGATTACCTTATTCAGGTCCAGGGCAAGGCCGCGCATCAAGGTTTGGAACCCGAGAAGGGAAGAAATGCCGTTGTCAGCGCGGCGCATTTGATCGTGGAGCTGGTCAAATTGCAGGATCTGGAAAAAGGCACAACGCTCGGCCCGAACGTGATCCACGGCGGGACGGTATCGAACGTCGTGGCGGATCATGTTGATCTTGCTGTGGATCTGCGCGTCTGGACGAACGAGGAGGCGGACCGCGTCCATGCCGCCCTGCCGGCGATTCAACCATTGGATGGAACCCGCTACGAAATCTCGGGCGGGCTCAATCGTCCGCCGATGGAGCCGTCTGCAGGATCCTATCGGCTTCTGGAGAAGGCGCAACGCATCGCATCCGAACTTGGATTCAAAGTGGGCGCGGCGCGGGTCGGCGGAGGCTCGGATGGAAACTTCACTGCCAAGCTTGCGCCGACGCTGGACGGGTTCGGCGCATTCGGCGCAAACGCTCATCAAAGGGATCTGGAGTACATTCATATTCCAAGTCTCGTTCCTCGAACTGCATTGCTGGCCCGCATGTTGATGGAATAATGGCGATGCATTGGTGCCTATGCTATACTGAGGCCGTAGGAGAATATTGAACCGGTGAACGATCTGCATTTGGAAGAATCCGTTGAACTCGGCAAAGACGCAGGACGCGGAAACATATTGGGCATCGAGCCTTATATCACTGCGGCCGATTACCCATCGGCCCAGGCTTTACAGTCCAAAGTGGATGAGTATATGTCTGAAGCCAAACGCCGGGGCTGGCTCAACGAAAAGACAATCATCTTGCTGCCGGAGTACTTTGGAACCTGGCTGGTGTTGGCGGATGAAGCCGAATCTGTTCTTCAAACGGATAAACTTGCCGTTGCCGAACAGCGGCTGGTTCTTCGTCACAGCTTTGCATTCCTCTGGCAACTCCTGATGACAAAAGAAAAGGGGAAATTGGAGGCCGCGGTCTTTCGGCTCAAAGCGGATGTGATGGCAAGGACCTATGATGCTGTGCTGTCAGGCACCGCAAAGTATTATCATGTCACGGTCGTCGGCGGTTCAACCGTTCTGCCTGCACCGCAGGTCCGCGATGGGAAATTGACCGCAGGCCGGGGTCCGCTTTATGGCGTAACACCGGTTTACGGCCCCGACGGCCGCGCCTATCCTGATCTCATTCTCAAAACATATCCAACGACGGAAGAATTGCCCTTCATGACCCCCGCCGCACCGCAAGATCTGCCCGCATTCGATACCCCCGCGGGCAGACTTGGAGTCTTGATCTGCGCCGATTCATGGTTTCCCGTTTGCTATGAGCGGCTCAGGGAATTGGGTGTGGACATGATTGCCATTCCATCCAATGGCGGCGACCCGCTTGTGTGGGATCAGCCGTGGGCCGGCTATAGCGGCTGGCCCACACCGTCAGACGTAGATTCGCGCGACGTCCGAAGATTGACCGAGGGCGAGGCGTGGCGCAAATACGCCCTGGCCGGACGCATCGGCCTGAGCAAGGCCCGCTACGGCTCCAACATTTTTATCCGCGGCCAACTGCTCGACCTAGCTGGCGGCGGCGGACGAACCACCGTCGTCAAAGACGGGGAAGTGTTGAGGGAGAAGACTGTGACCGGCGCCTCGCTGGTCAACCTGTGGCTGTGAAATGGGAAAACTGATCGAGGTGGTTGGCCCGAGCGGTGTGGGAAAAACGACGCTGGTCCATGTCTTGGATCGCAGCGCCAAATTCGCGACGGCCTATGAGGGGCATACCGAGCGGGCCTTTCAAGCCCTGTTCAAACAGGACAAGCACTACGGCCTCGCCAATCAGATGGATTATTTGCTTTTGAGGGCGGAGCAGGAAAGAAACCTGCGGGCCTCGCCGTTGATCGGCGTCATGGATGGGGGACTCGATCTGGACTATCACGGCTTTACGCGCCTGTTCCGCGCCCGGGGCGGTCTCGACGATTCTGAATTTGATCTTTGCCGCCGTTTCTATGAATTCACACGCAGCTGGCTCCCGCTTCCTGAACTCATCGTTCATTTGACAGCCGGCCAGGAGGTCATCCGCGAGCGGCTCGCCTCCCGTCAGCGAATCAATATCGCCTCGGCGGACGATGTGGCGATGTTCAACCAGTTCCTGGGTGAATGGCTTGCGACGATTCCGGCTGAAAGACTGTTGCGCCTGGATGTCTCGGTGGAAGCGCCGGGTTTCGATTCGAGTATTGCTGTGATCCTTGAAAGACTCGCCATATCAGACCATTGCCATGAACTTTCTTCTTAGCTGGAACTGTTCTTCGGTGAGGTCGGGCGGTAACGGCAGATTGTCCGGAGGTCTTGCCGCAGCCTTCGATCCATTGCTCGCCCCCGCGGGGGCTGTGGTTTCATTGGAAAATCATGTCAGGATAGACCGGGCAGTTTCAACCATGTTACAAATGCTGCACTGCCACGTAAGCACCGAGGAAAAGTATTGCTTCTCTCTTTAAATTCACATACTTTCTGCATAAAAAGTCAATAATCTAATCATATTTTTCGGTTATCATGGTCCGGTTTTCCGGCACCACGTACCTCATTGATAGTTCAGGAGATTTTTGTAGATCATGAAGCCCACAAAGTTCTTGTCAGCCTTCACGGGCCTGTTATCCATCCTCACGCTTTCCTCCTGTACGCCCTTGCTTTCGCACGCGCACTTATTCCAGTCGCTCTCATCCCAATCTTCCCTGTCCCGACCTGCCTCTGCTCCATCTCTCCAGCCTCAATATTACTCACCCTTGGAAAATTCCGAATATGTTTCCAGAGCGGCCACGATCATTGTTCGCTATGGACCCGTGTTGAGCGATCAGGCTCTGGCCAGCTTGAAGTTTGCCGTGCAAGGATCGGCGAGCGGCCTGCATGCAGGCCAGACCATCCTTGCGGATGATCATAAGACGGTTATTTTTAAGCCCGCCACTGTGTTCACCCCGGGCGAGCAAGTCACGGTCAATATCAACGGACTGCAGTTGGATTCGCAAACCACGTATCCACCGCTCTCGTACACATTCACCGTGGCAGTCAATCAACAGCCTGGATCGCCGGGGAGCAGTGAGCTGTCCGCGCCTCCGGTTCCGGCGAATCCTCCGCGCAGCGCCTTCCCCGACTTTCTGACGGTGCCGCAGGATATCCCTCATTACATGGTGACGCCAACTTCGCCCGATCCCGGGGAAGGGGACATCTTTGTGGCCCCTTTCTATTGGACCAAGGCAAAAGTTGGATCCTATCTCCTGATCCTCAATGATCAGGGCCAGCTGATCTACTATCAGTCTGTCGCAGATGCGCTGGATGCGTGGGATTTCAAAGAACAACCGAACGGCCTGTTATCCTATTATGATCAGAACAACTCAACCTTCTATTTGATGAACTCCCATTATCAGATTGTCGATAGCTATCGGGCGGGAGACGGCTATTCTGCCGATCTGCACGATCTTCAGATCCTACCCAATGGCAATGCGTTGTTGATGATCTACGATGCTGAGACGGTGGACATGAGCGAGCTCGTTCAGGGCGGAAAGACGAACGCGACCGTCACCGGTTTGGTGGTCCAGGAACTTGATCCATCCAAGAATGTGATCTTCGAATGGCGAAGCTGGGATCATTTTTCGTTTTTTGATTCCACTGCCAGTCTCACGGATCAGAACATCGATTTGATCCATGGCAACTCGCTGGCGTTATCGAACGACGGCAACCTGTTGTTATCGAGCCGGAATCTTGACGAGATCACCAAGATCAATCTTCAAACCGGCGAAGTGATGTGGCGTTTGGGCGGCAAAGCCAATATGTTTACGTTCGTGAACAGTCAGACCTTTGCCTATCAACACGACGTCCGGCAACTTACCAACGGGGATATCACCGTCTTCGATAATCAGGGCACTCAGCAGTCTCCGGCACCCTCGCAGGGCATGGAGTACCAGATCGATGAGACGGGCAAAACCGTGACGCAAGTATGGGGCTTTACGCACGCACCGCCCGTATTTTCATCATTTATGGGAAATGTGCAGCAATTGGCGGACGGGAACCGGGTCCTGGGTTGGGGCTCGCCCTCGCAGGCCACCGGCTACTCATATGTCTCGATGACGGAGGTCGACCCCGACAATCAGACCATTTTTGAATTGATATTCGATGAGCCTTATGTCAGCTATCGCGCCTTTCGTTTTCCGTGGCAGGGCTCCCCCAGCACGCCGCCTGCGCTGGCATATAAAGTGGAAGGGAACGTGCTCACGTTGGGTTATTCCTGGAACGGTGCAACGGAGGTCGCAGCGTATGAAGTTTTCGGCGGAGAGTCGCCGCAGAGCCTGCGCTTGCTCGAGGAGAACCCAAAAACCGATTTCGAGACTCATTCGCAGTTCGGCAATCTGCCCGTTGGCGAATGCTATTTCCAGGTCGCGGCGATGGACAAGAACGGTAATGAGATGGCCCGCTCGCAAGTCATCTCCACGGACTCTGTGAATTGCCCGGCCGTGCCGTGAAGCTCCGCTGCGAAGACAGACTTCGGGAGTCGTCGTCTGTGTTTCGTCGGGGCTGCCGGATCATCTCTTGCAAATGCGATTATTTGCTGACCGGGCAGCAAGGAAGGACTCGTTGGCTGC
>Ga0335081_10015057_pt1 | contig 12513 bp, 2 predicted proteins | sample Lox_Sample_35_FD_206713 | JGI IMG/M metagenome (GOLD analysis project Ga0335081, IMG submission 206713) | Soil microbial communities from Loxahatchee National Wildlife Refuge, Florida, United States - Lox_Sample_3.5 | ecosystem: Environmental > Terrestrial > Soil > Wetlands | place: USA: Florida...
AACCCTGTTAGGGGGATTGGAATGAGCATCCGGACTCTTTTCTCTGCCAGAAGACCGATTGATCGGCCTATAGAAAAGGTGATCGATTACTACGCGACCGATGAAAAGCGTCTTTTGGCGGAAATCGAAGAATACGAGGTCACCGACAACGTAGAACGATGCTTTAGAAAATTTCTTGACACGTTCGGGGACGGAGTTCGATCAGGCCAAGTAACCGAGGTCGGCGTTTGGGTGGCCGGGTTTTACGGTTCAGGCAAAAGTTCTTTCACAAAGTACCTAGGGTTCAGCCTGGACCGTGGACGGGTCGTCGGTGGCCGACCTTTTCTTGATCTCTTGTGTGAGCGCTTAGGCTCGCCTGATATTAAGGCTGAGCTGCGGACGCTGGCAACGCAGTTCCCCGCAGCCGTGATTTTTCTCGACTTAGGAAGTGAGCAGTTGGCGGATCAGGTTTCAGCGCCAGTATCAACGGTCCTCTATTGGAAGGTTTTGCAGTGGGCTGGGTACTCCAAAGAAAAGAAATTAGCCCAACTGGAACTCCTGCTTGAATCACGCGGGCTCACTGAGCGTTTCGAGCGCCTGTACCGCGAAAAATTTGGCGATGAGTGGCAGAAGGTTCACAACGATCCTCTTATCGGCGTAGCGCGAGCCTCCCAGATACTTCCTTCACTGGAACTCAAAGAATTCCCAACGCCCGAAAGCTTCCGGAGCCTACGCTTTGAAGAAGCTGCAGATCTACGCGACCGGGCGAGGAAGATCATTGAAATCGTTCGGCGAAAGTCGGGTAAAGAGAACATCCTATTTCTCATTGATGAGGCCGGTCAGTACGTTGCACCCAGTGGAGATCGCATACTCAACCTCGATGGGCTGGCACGCAATTTGAAGGAGCTTGGCCAGGGTAAGGTCTGGATTGCTGCGACCGGACAGCAGACGCTGGCAGAAATTGTCGAGAAGGCGGCGCACAATTCAGCAGAGTTGAACAAACTGCGAGACCGATTCCCAATTCCAATCAATCTTGATGCGCAGGATATTCGCGAGATTACCTATCGTCGCTTGCTCACCAAGTCTCCGGAAGGCGACCAAAAGCTCAAAGACGAATTCGGGCGTTACGGCCAAGGACTGGTTAACTTCACACGTCTCACCGGCACGACCCTCTACCATGGTGACCCGGATGCTGCAATGTTTGCGCGCCTCTATCCGTTCCTGCCGCAGCACTTCGATCTCCTGCTCGAACTCATCAGAACGCTGGCACGCTCGACCGGGGGTATCGGACTGCGGTCTGCTATTCGCGTCATCCAGGATCTTCTGGTAGATGCAACCAAAGTTTTGCCAGCAGGGACAGTGAAGATCGCTGATCGCCCAATCGGCATCCTCGCCTGTGCCGACGACTTTTACGACAGCCTGCGTGCAGACATTGCCAAAGTATTGCCTCACGTACCGCGAGCCGTTGATCGTGTTGCCATTGCCTTTCCGGAGAATCCGCTTGCTCTGCGAGTGGCGAAAACCATTGGTGTATTACAGGCGATTGAGGGCTTCCCAAAAACGCCTGAGAACATCGCCGCGCTCCTCTACTCGCGATTGGGAGCGCAGGGTCTCCTGACTGAAGTGAAAGAAGTTCTCCGTATCCTTGTTTTGCGGCAAGAATGTGGCGTCATTGAAGATCCCCAAGCCGGCGGATACTTGTTCCTCAGCGAGGGCATTAAACCGCTGCGCGACAAAAGGAACGCTCACATCCCAACTGCGGCAGAGGTCAATATCCTCCGTTCCAAGCTTGTCCAGGCCATCTTTGACCCTCCTCCTTCCGTGAAAGTAGAGAACGTCAAGGAGGTCAAAGCCGGAGTGCGGTACGGCAAAATTTCCATTTTAGGTGAAGATGCTGATATTCAATTTCGCATCGAGGCTGTCGAACCAGCAGCCTTCACCCCACGGCGTACTGCCCTGTTGACTGAAACGAATACGCTACCGGAGCTGAAAAACACTATCGTGTGGCTGGCAAGCTTCTCCGATGAATTGGACAACCTCCTCGCTGACGCGTGCCGCTCAGATTGGGTCCTCGCCACTACTCCGGAACGAGAAGCCGACCGCGATGTGGCACAATTTCTCCGTGCCGAGCGCCGCGCTGCCGAAAATGCTCGGGACCGGGCAGGCAAGCTGCTTCGAAAAGGGCTTCTGGAAGGCGCATTTGTTTTTCGAGGGCGCCCCACAGGCGTCACTGAATCCGGGCAAACCCTCGAAGCTGCAGCACGAGGCGTGCTCACGACTGCGGCCGCAGAAATCTTTCCTTGTCTCCGCTTGGTTCCAATTCGTCCGGCAACCGACCTAGCTTATAAATTCCTTGGTGTAGAGCGGTTGGACCGTATGCCGAGGGACCTAGACCCCCTAAATTTGATTGTCACGAGAGCTGGAGGTCCGAAGCCGGATGTCAATCATCCGGCACTGGCCGAGACACTTCGGGCGTTTCAAAAGAAACTGGACGACTCAGGTGGGGGCAGGCTCCAGGGCAACGCTCTCCAAGACTTTTTCGCCGGGCCTCCTTACGGTTGGTCCAAAGATGCCACTCGATATTTGTTCGCCGCTCTCTTGATCGCTGGCGAAATCGAACTTCACACTCCAAATGGCCCTATCACTACGTCCGGCCCTCTCGCACAGGAAGCGCTAAAGTCCACTGTAGCTTTCAATCGGGTTGGAGTGTCGAGGCGCGACAGCCGCCCACCCGCGGAGGCATTGGACCGCGCCGCCACGCGCCTGCAGAACATGTTCGGCGTAGACGTCCTGCCTCTCGAAGATCACATCAGCAAGGCGGTGCGAGCCAATGTCCCTAGTCTTATCGAGAAAGTGGGATCGTTGCCCGACCGGCTTCGGCTCCTGGGGTTGGCAGGTGAGGCGCGTGCGCGCCGACTGCTGGAAACCTGTGCTGATCTTCTCAAGCAGGATGCGAACGGTGCTGCTGCGCTGCTGGGCGGCGTGGAAAGCTCCATCCCAGCGGATGCCAAGTGGGCGCGTGACTTGACTGATGCTTTAAGCAGCGGCGGCGAAGGCGATATTCGGGCCGCTAAAGACCTTGAGAGCGGATTGACGGACCTCGCCGCCCTCTTCCCCTCTGGGGGAGACGGCCTCATTTCTCCGGGCGATGCGGCTGCGATCAGCGAGGCGCTCGCCTCTGAAAACGTACAGGACAATCTGCCGGCGCTGCGGGGTGCCGTTCGCGCAACTCTAGACCAGATCAAGGGCCGATATGTGCAGCGCCGAAGTGCTTACGCCAAATCTCTCGAATCCCTTCTCAAGGAATTCGAAGCCAAAGCGGAGTGGTCGCGGCTTGAGCCGGATGATCGTGAGGAGCTTGCCGGGCGATTTAAGCCCCAGGGACTGCCTGAAACGCCAGCACAAGGTCGCGAACTCGCAGAGCTTCGCCTCGTTCTCGCCCGCGATGCAGGCATCAACTCGCTTCGGACCGAAGTGTCAGGAGAGGTTTTGCGACGGTTGCCGGCACCGCCTCCGCCCCCAGAACCCAAGGAGGCCCCGACAGAAGAAATCGTCGAGTTCGCCGATCTGATGGTTCCCGAGGTTATACGCAGCGAAGGCGATCTGGAAGGCTGGCTATCCTCCCTGCGCACGCAGTTGCGCGAACTGCTGAAATCCAATCGCTTTATTCGAATTAAGAAGCGTTCAGAATGAGTTTCGACAAACCAACGCGCAACAAGCTCGCCGCCATGGTGGGAGACTGTCGGCGGCTCTTGACTGAGGACATTCGCGATCAACTTCAGGCGGTGTACGGTCTCCAGCCCGATGGTACTGCGCTGCCAATAGAACGTCTGGGCCACCTGGACGACGCGGGTGGCGAGGTAGCGCGAGAGCTCCGCGAATGGCAGGAGCACGTCGCTTCTACGGAGATCGGAACCGAGTCCGAGAAAAAGAAATCCGCCTTTGATCGAGTTGCGCTTGAAACGGCATTCACGGTCCTGAACCGTCTGGCTGCACTTCGCATGTGCGAAGAGCGCGGGCACGTCATTGAGTGTGTCCGGCGGGGGATGGAATCGGATGGTTTTGTGCTTTACGAGCGGCTTTCCGGTGGTGTCTTTGGCACCCGAGGCGAAACCTACCGCATATTTCTTGAGCACATGTTCGACGAGTTGGCGGTGGACCTTGGGGTCCTTTTTGATCGCCGTGCCCCGCAGTCGCTCGTTTTTCCCCGTGAGCGCTGTCTCGAACAGGTCCTTTCGCTACTAAACAGCCATGAGTTGACCCACCTCTGGAAAGAAGACGAGACGATCGGTTGGATCTACCAGTACTTCAATTCCAAGGAAGAGCGGGAAGCCATGCGGGCAGCCTCGGCCGCTCCTCGCAACAGCCGGGAGCTTGCGGTTCGTAACCAATTCTTTACCCCTCGCTACGTTGTTGAGTTTCTTGTAGACAACACGTTGGGACGCATCTGGTACGAGATGCGGAAGGGTGACACCGCTCTTAAGGACGCTTGCCTTTATCTCGTGCGCCGTCCGACTGAGATTTTCCTCAAGGAAAATGAGCAGGCTCCAGCGTCACCGAATGGTGAGGAAAACCTGAGCCAGGAACAACTGCTGGAGCGGCCGGTTTACGTTGCGCACCGCCCGAAAAAAGATCCCCGAGACCTGAAAATTCTTGACCCTGCCTGCGGCAGCGGGCACTTCCTGCTCTACGCGTTCGACCTCCTAGAAACCGTTTATGAGGAAGCTTGGGCAGACCAACGGCCAGTCAAATCGGAAGTCACCCGGAAGACGCTGCGGGAGGAATACGCCGATCTTGATAGCCTGAAGCGGGCCTTGCCCGAGCTTATCTTACGGCACAATCTGCACGGCATTGACATTGACCTGCGCGCCTGCCAGATCGCCGCGCTAGCTCTCTGGCTGCGGGCTCAGCGGGGCTATCAGCGTCTCCGTCTCAAGCAGGCAGAGCGCCCAAAAATCACAAAGAGCAATATCGTTTGCGCCGAACCGATGCCCGGCGAAAGGCAGTTGCTTGACCAGTTTGTGGCCGATCTCCAGCCGAAGGTGCTCGGCCAGCTTGTGCAGGTTGTATTCGAGAAGATGAAGCTTGCCGGGGAAGCGGGCTCATTGCTCAAGATTGAGGAAGAAATTGTCGGCGCGGTCGCTGATGCAAAGAAGAAGTGGCTTGCAGGTCTGAAACCGGAGCAAACCTTTTTGTTCGGGGACTTGCGCCCCCAGCAAACGGAGTTAAGCCTCGATTTCTCCGGAATTACTGATGAAACGTTTTGGGGAAAAGCCGAAGAACGGATCTACGCGGAGCTTCAGACCTATGCAGAGCGGGCGGAGAATGGCTGCGGCTACCAACGCCGACTGTTTGCAGACGATGCTGCGCGGGGTTTTGCATTTGTCGACCTGTGCCGCGGCCGATATGACGTCGCTCTAATGAATCCACCATTCGGTGATTGCAGCATGCCTTCAAAGGGGTATTTGGAGGAGACTTATGGTGACACAAAGGGTGACGTGTATAAGGCCTTCGTGGAGTGCTTTCAAAGTCGATTGTTACCGGCAGGGTGTCTCGGCATAATTAGTTCGCGTACTGGATTTTTCCTAGGCCAGAGCGAAGATTGGCGTACCCGTATTGTACTTCGGCTGTTTCGCCCGTTACTCTTGGCTGACCTCGGTGGCGGCGTACTCGATGCCATGGTGGAGGTGGCAGCCTACGTCCTACGCAACCTTTCCGAAACAGAAGCTTACGAGCTGACACTTTCTTTGGTACCAGTTCTACGTACAGTTGCACTAGACCGGCAAGGACGATTCAGTATTCCTAAGTGGCAAGTAGCGCGTGGTGACCTTAAGCGTCATCAAGCAGCCGCTGAGCTAGCGCAGCTCGAATCAGCTGGCTTCATCCAGCGTTGCCCCGGTGACATCGCACGCTACACAACTGCGGGGAGAGAGTTGCCATCAAGCCCGCCAAGGTGCTCGTTTCAGCCAATCGTCTGTATCCGTGCTTTGGCAGACTTGGACAAAGGAACCGCTCTAGCGGAAGCGGCTCGAAATGTACGGGACCCGCGGATGTTTGTTTGCGATCCTCTAGCCTTCAAGAAGGTACCGGGGACACCGTTTGCGTATTGGATTGGAACTAGAATCCGCAACGTGTTCGGGACGCTCCCTACCGCAGAATCTGATGAGCGTCGGATCGCCTTGGGGCTTTCCACGAAGAATGATGTAAGATTCGTTCGATTGTGGTGGGAGGTTGTCCCAGCAGAAATTGCACGGGATCGTAAGTGGGCAAATTACGCAAACGGTGGTAGTTTTTCCCCTTTTTACTACAGCTACCGGGCTGTCGTGCTCGCTGAGAATGACTGTTCGGAGCTCCGCGCGTATCTAATTGCGAAGTTCCCATACTTGGATGGGAATACAGGATGGATTCTACATGATGAAAATGATTATCGGTCTCCGACAATAGCATGGCCTCTGCGGACTCATGCTTTCAGTCCAGCACTGCTTCCCGCGAACTTCTTTTTCAGTGCACGGACATATGCGGCCGTTGTTCCCCGCGAACAACTTCCGCATTATCTGGGTCTGTTTGCGTCCAAGATTGTCGATTTCTTGCTCAAGGTATCATTGGGACGCGCCGGATATCCAGAATTTGTCACCGGTGTTGTACGATCGCTGCCAGTTCCACTTGGGGTTGAAGAGCAAGAGGGAGTTGCCGCAAGGGCTCTTCAGGCCTGGGCCGTCAAACGGAACCTCGACGCGGTCGAGCCCACCTCTCTGGCTTTCGTCCTTCCGTCACTCCTCAGTGTATCCGGCGACGCTATAGACGAACGTGTCGCAGCGTGGCAGGCTCACGTGCGCACGAGTATTGAAAACCTCGCCATAATTCAGTCCGAGATTGACAATCTGATTCTCCGCCTATATGGACTTCACGACGACGATCACGCCGCTATGAGTTACACACCATCCGGTGCGGAAACTTGCGCTGCTTCCAATGGCGCCGGCGAAGACGATGCCGACACTACGAACGACCGTACGGCGGTCGACCAACTGACAGCTGACCTGCTCGACCACGCAGCCGGCTGCGCTTTCGGCCGTTGGGATATCCGGTTCGCCACAGGACAGAAGAAGAAACCAGATCTGCCAGACCCGTTCACGCCTTTGCCATCCTGTTCTTCTGGCATGCTCCAGAACCAGCAAGGGCTCCCGCTCACCCAGCCTGATGTTCACCGCCTCCAAGCCGCTGGTCAATGGGATTACCCTCTCGAGATTCCGTGGGACGGCATTCTGGTGGATGATCCTGACCATGCCGATGACATTACCCGCCGCGTAAGAGAAGTCCTGACAGTAATTTGGAAAGACCGCGCCGAAGCCATTGAGCAAGATGTGTGCGAGATACTACAGGTGAAGGACCTACACGAGTATTTCCGCAAGCCGTCCTTATTCTTTGCTCACCATCTGAAGCGCTACTCCAAGAGCCGACGCCAGGCGCCGATATATTGGCAACTCTCAACTGCATCCGGCTCTTACACATTGTGGATCTACTACCATCGTCTGAGTGATGACTTGCTCTACACGGCACTGAACAAGTACGTGAAGCCCAAAATTGATACCACTGAGAAAGAGCTCCGCCGAATTGAATCTGAATTGCCTAATGCTACGGGCCGCGAGGCTTCGGCTCTGCGCACCTCATTCGAACGAACCACCAGCTTGCTTGACGAGCTGCGCGAATTTCGTGACGAATTGGCACGGGTGGCTGAGCTGCCTTACAAACCGAATCTGAACGACGGTGTCCTGATCACCGCGTCTCCTCTGTGGAAGCTATTTCGCCTGCCCAAGTGGCGCAAGGATCTCCAGGACTGCTGGAACAAGCTGGCGGCTGGTGAATACGACTGGGCTCACCTCGCTTATTCCATCTGGCCCGACCGCGTCCGTGAGGTCTGCCGACATGATCGCTCGATCGCCATCGCGCATGGCCTGGAGGAGCTGTGCGAGGTCGCTCCTAAGCCGGCGACAAAGAAACGCTCAAAGAAAGCAGAGATCGAAGAAACCGTTTTGGGAGGCGAAGAGTGAGTCTAGCGGCCTACCTGAAGAAGCGCTTGACCGATCTTCTGGAAGAAAAACGCGTCGTGGTCTGGTATGACGGCGACGCCGCTTTCGAAGACGTGGCGCGGGCATTCAAAGCGCCAAACAGCTCTGTGATCCTGACACAGGAATCGCGGCTCCGGGCTCGTCGCCAAGCGGACGAGGCATTGTGCCGGCTTAATGATGGAGAAGAGACACCGCAGGCAAAGAACGGAAACCTTCTCATTTATTGCCCATGGCCACGAGGCAACACAGAAGAAGAGAAGCGCCGCGATCCCTTTGAGTCTTTTGCCCTAATTGGCAGCGCATTTGGTGACAAAGAAGCCGAGAGGTTTCAGGCGCTGGCACGCCAGGCCATGCCTAACCGCTATCGGGAGATTGACCGGCTTTTTGGGGAGGGTTGCCCGACCATCGCTCTCATCGATGGATTAGAAAAGGGCGCTCAATATCCGCTGGTTCAACAGGCGTTAGGAACGGATTCGGTAGTCGAAATCACTGCTCAGCTCTTGTGCCATGATGGCGTGGCGAAAACCCTGGATGCTGTGCCCGGCGCAAATAATGAGCTCCTTCGGCTGCTTCAGGCAGGGCTTGGATTTGTCCCGCCGCAGCGCATTAAAGCCGTTGAGTCAATCCTGGAGCACCTTGGACGTTACGTTCTTTTCTCCGAATTTGCCTTAGATTTGCGAGGAATTCTACCCGACCAGCTGAGTGGGGTCGCTCGTGCGGGGGAAGATCACCGGCAAGCCGTCTATTCCAGTTGTGAGCGAATGCGGACCTCCGATGACACCCGCGAGGCGTACATCGGGCTGGCATCGCGTGTGGAAACGGCGTTGCGCTTACCAGAGCTCGCCAGCGCACTGCCTGACCTCGGAAGCCGCGACACGTTCCCCTTTGAAGAGAAAGCCTATCTCAAGAAACTGGAATCTTTGGCCAAGGCTGGCAGCCTTTCCGAAGCGCAAAAGATTGTCGACCAGCGGCGGCAGTCGGTGTGGCGCTATGTCCCTGAGCGAGCCTTGGTTTGGAAACTGGCGGAGCGCTGCATTGATTTCCTGGTTGCGGCACAGATGTGGAGCAAGCGTGCCTCGACAGCCCCGAACACGGTTCGCGATTTTGTTCAAGCGTATACGGATGTGGGTGGTCTTTGGCAAACCGATCGACAACAGCGGCTAGTCGAGCAGGGTGCGGCCACCTGCGCTGAAAACGAAGAAGTAGCAGCGCTGGTTGGAATCTGTCGCCAGCGCTATACCGAGATCGTAGGCGCCACGCAAGCGAGCTTCTTGAGAGCTGTGGAACGCCAGGGCTGGCCGCCGGAAGGTGTGCTTCGCCAGACGCAGATTTTTGACCGATACGTGTCACCCGCGCTCGCCGAGGGTCAGAAGGTCGTTTATTTCTTGGTAGATTCGATGCGCTATGAGATGGGGAGAGACCTGGGCAACACGCTCGAGCCCTTCGGCGCTGTTACCGTTTCATCCGCTGCGACTATCCTTCCAACAACGACGCCATGTGCAATGGCGGCTTTGATGCCTGGCGCAGATGGCGTCTATTCCCTTGTTGAGGATCGCGGCGAACTTGTTCCAGCAATTGCCGACCATGTTCTACGGAATTCAGGCGAACGGATGGGTTTCGTGCGCGAAGCCTATGGAGACCGCTTCCGGGACTTCCCGCTGGGCGAATTGCTTTCGATGTCTCAGAGGAAACTGCAATCGGCTACCGGCGAGGTCGACCTCGTGATCATACGAACCCAGGAGATTGATGCACTGGGCGAAGGACCCAGCCTCTACATGGCACGCAAGCTGATGAGCGACATCATCGGCGACATCCGAACGGCAACAGATCGGCTGGTAGGGATGGGCTTCAAGGTGTTTGTCTACGTAGCAGATCACGGTCATGTCCTGCTGCCTGAAATCGCTCCCGGCAGCATAGCCCACCAGCCGTCCGGCGATTGGCGGATGAAAACGCGGCGGAGCCTGCTTGGCAGCAGCATCTCAAGATCGCCTGGAGTGGCCATATTTGAGGCTAACCAGCTTGGCATTACTGGTCCCGTCAAGGAATATGCGGTTCCCAATGGGCTAACAGCCTTTGTGGCTGGAGCTGGCTATTTCCACGAAGGCCTTTCTCTGCAGGAGTGCATTGTCCCTATTGTCGTACTGCAAGCGCGAGGGGCGCGTCCGACAGGAGCTGGGCCGGAAGAGGTTGAAATTCGCTATCGCTCCGATCGCTTCACCAGCCGCGTGATCGGCATTAAGGTGTGGTTTAATTCCTTGCTGTCGGATTCCTTGACGGTGCGAATTGAGGCATTTGACGGCTCAGGACCAAAGGCAAAGATGGTGGGAGAGGCTGCCGATTGCGAAGCACGCGATCCAGCGACGCGTATGGTTACACTGCCAAGGGGTAAAGAAACCCAAGTGCCGGTCCGCATCCAGGACGACTTCTCGGGCGCTTCCGTCGAGCTACGCGCAACCGATCCGGCAACGGGCGCGATCTTCCATCGCCTGAAACTCCACAATTCGATAATGGAGTAACACTTTGACCATGCTGACTGATGCACTCGACTCCAAGCTCACAAGAACGTTCGCGGGCCGCGTTGTCCGGAAGGATCTGCTCCAGCAGATTAAGGGCGGTGAAAACGTCCCGTCGTACGTGCTTGAGTATCTTCTGGGGAAGTATTGCGCATCGGATGACGCCGATGAGATTCGGATCGGAATCGAAGCCGTCAAAGAGACTCTAAAGACTAACTACTTCCGGCACGACGAGGCAAATAAAGCGCAGTCCATGGTGGAGCAGCATGGGAAACATCGCTTTATCGATCGAGTGGAGGTCCGCTTCTTGCCCAGTGAAAACAAATACTGGGCCGCCATGGACAATTTTGGGTTTTCCAGAATCCATATCCCGTCAGAGTTCTATCGCAGATATGACCGTCTGTTGGAGGGCGGTCTTTGGGCTATTGTAGACATCGATTTTCGTGCAGACGCGGACGGTGCTGAGGGAAGTCCATTTCACATCTCTGAACTTAAGCCTATCCAGCTTGCGCGCTTTGATTTCGACGAATATTGTGCGGGACGCAAGGAATTCACAACTGATGAGTGGATCGATGTCCTTCTTCGCAGCGCCGGCCTCGAGGCAATCCGATTCGAGCGACGGCTAAAGCTGCTGTTATTGGCGCGCTTTGTTCCGTTCGTAGAAAAGAACTTCAACTTCATTGAGCTGGGACCCCGCGGGACCGGCAAGTCTTATGCCTTTAGCGAAATGTCGCCCTACTGCATGCTGATTTCAGGGGGGAAGGCGAGTACTGCGAATCTTTTTTACAACAACGCACGAAGACAAGTCGGGCTAGTAGGTCACTGGGACGTGGTAGCTTTCGATGAAGTTGGTGGAATGAAAGTCACTGACCCGGACACGATCCAGATCATGAAAGACTACATGGCGAATGGGAGATTCAGCCGCGGCGTCGCTCAGGTCCACGCGGATGCATCACTCGCATTCGTCGGGAATCTCAATCAGCCAGTGGACTCACTAGTCCAGAGTGCCGCAACGGACTTATTCCAGCCATTGCCGAAGGAATTCGATTTGGCTCTCATCGACCGTCTTCACTTCTACATGCCGGGTTGGGAGGTGCCGAAGACCTCTAAAGACATCCTGACGAACACTTATGGGTTCGTGACGGACTACCTAGCGGAAGCCTTTCGCGCATTACGCAAACAGAATCGGTTCGATGCAGTTGAACAGCACTACAGGCTCGGCTCGCACGTTGAGGGTCGGGACGCCATCGCGATCAAGAAGACAGTAAGCGGGTTCTTGAAACTTCTCCACCCTGGTGGCGATTACGCCAAAGACGAGTTGCGGGAATATCTGGAGCTGGCGCTTGAGTCGCGACGACGAGTCAAGGAGCAACTCAAGAAACGTGGTTCGTTTGAGTTCTACAAGACTAGCTTTTCTTACATCGACAGCGTCGACGGAACGGAACGTACGGTGGCCGTACCCGAGCAGGGCGGAAAGGGCATGATCTCTCAAGATCCGCTGCCACCTGGTTCCGTGTATACGGCTGCTGCGGATAATGACGCCAAGGTCGGCTTGTTTCGTCTGGAAGTGAATCTTACGCCCGGTACAGGTAAGATTCGTACTCCTACAGGTCTAGAGAAGGGTCTCAAGGAGTCACTCAATCGTGCCGTCAGCTACCTGCAGGCCGTCAAGGATAAGATCGGTATAACGCCGCTTTTGGCCCAGAAAGATATCTACGCAGAAGCGGTTGATTTGAGCGGAGCCAGAATTGAGTGTGCTTGTGGGGTCGCATTCTTCGTTGCGATGATGTCAGCGTTGCAGAACCGGAGAGTGCAGGCTGGCACAGTGGTGATGGGCGACTTGACTGTACAGGGAAATCTCAAAGGCGTTCCGTCGATTACCGAGCCTCTGCACATTGCGCTGGAAAATGGCGCAGTTCGGGCTCTTGTGCCTATTTCGAACAAGTCGCAATTCA
>Ga0335081_10015058_pt1 | contig 12513 bp, 12 predicted proteins | sample Lox_Sample_35_FD_206713 | JGI IMG/M metagenome (GOLD analysis project Ga0335081, IMG submission 206713) | Soil microbial communities from Loxahatchee National Wildlife Refuge, Florida, United States - Lox_Sample_3.5 | ecosystem: Environmental > Terrestrial > Soil > Wetlands | place: USA...
GGCTTAATTGCAGAAAGAGAGAATCTACTTGCTCTGCTGTTCCATCGTGATGCCCTGAGCCCCGGGCTGCTTCTCTGCCTTGGCTTTCTTGGTGGCCATGGTTTTGTCGACCCACTCGTCCGCGGTTTTCAGATCAGCTGCACGGGCGGCAGGATCTTCACATTCAACGTCCGCCTTCTCACGGTACATCAGGTTCATGTATGCCATAGCGTCGTCGTAGTCAGGCCGCAGTTGCAGCGCCTTGTTCAGCGCGTCAATGCCATCCTGAATGTTCGCCCAGTTCTTGTCTTTAATATCAGCGCAAACTTTTTTGTCTTCTTTGCTCTTGGGATTGAACGGCTCTTCCGGTTTCAGCCCCAGCTTGGCGCGAGCTTCCATGCGCGGCTGGTAAGTCTGCGTCCAGTCGATAACGCCGATGGAGTAATACGGCTCGGGATCGTTCGGGTCGATCTCCAGCGCCTTGCGATAATAAGTCTTCGCGTCCTCGAACCGCTTCATCTGCAAATAGAGGTAAGCAATTCCCTTCACGCTGTTCACGTTCTTGGGATCGCGCTCCAGCACCGCTTTATACTGCTCGACTGCCTGCTCCGCGTTGCGGTTGTTATCGGGCGCATCGACGCCCGGGACATATTGCTGAGCGTACGCGGTCGCAAGATAAAGGCGCGCGTTCAGCAATCCGGGATCGAGCGAAACCGCCTTTTGAAAGCGGTCGATGGCTTCTTCGTATTTGGCGCTCTTGTAGGCGGCTACGCCTTTATTGAGATTGTCGCGGGCTTGCAGCTTGTCGCACGCCGAAGTGGCGATCAGCAAAGCTGCCACCGCGGCGAGCGCCAGCACTTGTAAGATTTTTTTCATGTATGAGTCCCCCTTCGCACCAACACTCAGGCCTGCAGAGCGCGGACGCCGAAGGCCGCCGCGCCTCATGAAAGCTGAACATGCCCGAGCCGAAACTGGATTTTAACCCCCGGCTTCGATTTTTGCAGTGATGAGGCCGACTTTATCCACGCCCGAAGCATGGGCTATGTCAATAACGTTAGCGACGTCGGCGAAGGGAACATTATCGTCGCCCTTCACGAACATGACTTTTTCCGCGCGCGTCTTGAAAATGTCCGTCAGGCGCCCCTGCAACGCATCCCAGGTCGAGTCTTCCTGATTGATCTTCAACCCCGGCGGCTGTCCCGGCCCGCGGTCAATTAACTGCACCACGATGGTACGGTCGGGAGTATTCTGCGGCTTCTGATTGGGCGGCGGCGGCTGCGGGACCAGCGCGTCCAGTCCTTTCGGCGTCAAGGGCGTGATCACCATAAAGATGATCAGCAGCACCAGCAGCACATCAATCAGCGGCGTTACGTTAATGTTTGCGCTTGGGCCCCCGCTGGGGCCAACTGCCATTCCCATAAGGTCTCCTTTATTGCCCGCTCGTGGGTGCCGGGTTTGGAGGCGGCGGATTCGCGCCCGTTTGCTTCCTCTGATCGGTCAACAGACCCAGTTGGTCCACACCAGCCGCGCGCACGTTATCGACGACCTGAACCACAGATCCGAATTTCGCCCTCGCGTCGGCGCGCACGAACACTCGCTTATCCACCCGGTTTGCCAACCGGTCCTTCACCTTGCCGGTCAGTTGGTCGGGAGCAATCTGGTCGTTGCCGAAATATACCTTGCCGTCGCGCATGATGGCGACAATAAGAGCGTCTTCCTTGTCCGCATCCGGCATTGCTTCGGGATTGTTTACCTTGGCCAAGTCCACGCTGACGCCCTTTTGCAACATGGGCGTGATCACCATAAAGATGATCAACAGCACCAACATCACGTCCACCATGGGGGTGACGTTGATATCGGAGTTGACCTTGGCCCCTTCGTTTCTCTTTGCCATTGACATCGTGTTTTCTCCTGCGCTGGCGAGGCTGCGTGCGGAGGACTGGCGTCCGGCGCTTTGCCGGACGCCATCAACTCAGGTTTGCAGTTCCCGCTTCGGGCGCTTACGCGCGAGGCCGCACCGCTCCACGGCGCTTGAGGAAGTAATCGATCAGTTCGCTCGATGAGTTGTCCATTTCCACGTCGAACGCTTCCACGCGGCCGGTGAGATAGTTGAACATCATAACGGCGGGAATCGCCACGAACAGGCCGATGGCCGTCGTAACCAGCGCCTCTGCAATACCCCCGGCGACTGCGCCCAGACCGGTGGCCTTCTGCTCGGAAATGCCCTTGAACGCGTTCAGAATTCCGACCACGGTCCCGAACAGTCCGACGAACGGAGCGGTTGATCCGATCGTAGCCAGTCCGCCGAGTCCGCGCTTCAATTCAGCGTGGACAATGGCTTCCGTGCGCTCGAGGGCGCGCTTCGAAGCCTCAATCGTTTCACCCGGGATATCCGAACTATCTTGGTGAGCGCGGAATTCCATCAAGCCGGCCGTGACGACTTTGGCCAGATGGCTCTTCTTGTTGCGCTCTGCAACCTTGATGGCCTCGTCAATCTTGCCATCGCGCAGTGCGCCGGCAACCGCCGGGGCAAACGAACGCGACTGCTTGCGCGCCGCGCTGAATGCCATTGCGCGGTCAATCATCACGCCGATTGACCAGCCTGACATCACGAAAAGAATGCAGACCACAATTTTGGCCAGAACTCCCATGGCGTGCCACAAGGAGATCGGGTCCCATGACATGGTCCCGCCCTCCTGGAATATCCAGGTAGCCGCCAGGGGTAGATGAATAAGAGAGTGACTTACTGCTTGGGCTGCGAACATGAGCTGGTTTTCCTCCTCAGAAACCTTCGATTATTGACGAACAAAATTCACTGTCGCTTTTTCGACGCGAGGCTTAGACGCGCCTGCGGCAGCTCTCGATGCTTCGATGAAGCCCGCTCCCGCAAATGTAGGCAGGATTTGGGGAGGGCCGCCGCCATAAATTCAACCTTTCAAACCAGATACACATTTGTATGATGCGCTCTGGCTTGCTTTTCTAACCACCGGCAAGAGTAAAGTTCACCGTGATCTGTGTGTCCACCTCTACCGGCTCGCCGTTTAGGATGTATGGCTTGTACTTCCACTGCTTTACCGCCTCGATCGCCGCCGGTGCCAGCATCGGGTGCCCGCTGATCAACTGCAGGTTCTGGATATCTCCCGTTTTGCTGATCTCTGCCTGCAGCACCACTGTCCCTTGAATGCGCGCCTGCCGGGCCAACGGCGGATAAACAGGATTCACCTTCCGGATCAGGAGTCCCTGCGTAACGCCCTGCGAAACCCGCACGCGCTGGGGCGTAGCCACTTTCGGTACCGCGACCGGAGTGGAGCTGATAATTCCACCGATCACGCCACCCATCTGTCCACCCGGAACTCCGCCCGGGACGCCGCCCACTACGCCTGCCGACATCACCGGAGGCGGCGCCGCATCTTCTTTAATCATTTCAATCTTTTTGGGAATCTTCGTCGGCGTACGCAGTTCGCCGTTCACGATGTCGGTCTGGACCTGCTTCACGACTCTGACGGGAGCCGCTGCCGGCGGTGGTGGCGGGGGAGGAGGTGGCGGTGGCGCAACCAGAAATGTCATCAACTGCGCCTTAGGCAGCGCTTCCGTGAACAGCAGGGGAATCAGCACCAGGATGCCCACCAGAACCACCTGCAAAAAGAAGGAGATCGTGGTAGTCATACCGCGCTTGGTTCTCAGCCGCCCACCTGACTCAATCAGGCTGTCTTCAAACATGCGACCCTCCTACACGTACCCTACAACTCTTGGACACCGGACCACTGGCGAATGTTCCCGAAACCAGTTTTCCACAGTTCCATTCCGAAACCGGATGATACTAACTCAAACTCGAACGATTGACAAATAAGAATAGGTGAGGAGGGCCCCTCACCTTGCTGCCAAAGCACAGTTGGATAGCCGTGCATGGCGAAAATCACCAGGAACTGCTGGCTACCTCTTCCCTACCTTGGCGGGACCTCCGACTTTGGCCTGATTTCCCGCTTTCCCTGGACTCCCAACTTTGGCCGGAGTCCCCGTCTTAGCCGCAGTGACCGACGGTACCTTCGCCCGGTTCATCTTCCAATCCTGGTAGGCAACCAGAATCGGCGCAGCGATCGCGATTGAAGAGTAGGTCCCGATCAGAATTCCAATCACCAGTGCAAACGAAAACCCGTGAAGAACCTCGCCGCCGAATAAGAATAGCGCCAGCACCGTCAGGAACGTCAGCCCTGCGGTCAGGACCGTTCGGCTTAAGGTCTGGTTGATGCTGCGGTTGACGATGTCGGAGAGCTTTTCGCGCCGCATGAGCTTCAGGTTCTCGCGGATACGGTCGAAAACGACGATGGTATCGTTATTCGAATAACCGACCAGGGTAAGGATTGCGGCAATCACGGTCAGCGAGATTGCCTTATTGGTCAGCGAGAACGCGCCCAGGGTGATGAGCGTGTCATGGAACACGGTGATCACCGCGGCGACGCCGTAAATCCACTCAAACCGGAAAGCTAGATAGATCAGCATTCCAACCAGCGAATACAGCACCGCCAGCTTCGCTTGCGTCTGCAGCTGCTTCCCGACTTGAGGCCCGACAATTTCGACGTTGCGGACGCCGAAATCCGACAGATAAAATCCATCCGGCAGAACCGCAATCACTGCCGGGTCAACAGATCCCTTCAGTTCGTCCATGGAACTGAGCACGCCTCCGTGGTCTTTGTCGCGGGCGTTGACAATCGCCTGAGCTTGCGCCTGATAGCGCTGGTTTGCATCCGTTCCGGCGCGCAGTGGGTCCTTATCCAGTAGGTAATTCGCCAGAGTGAGCGAGCTGGCGTTGTTCAGGTCCTGCTTGCCGGCAGGGGCATTGCTCTCGAGCGCATTGATGATCTGCGTCTTGCCGCGGTCGAGCGCCTGCTCGCTGGTTTCCTGTTCGGCGAGATCAATCAAAACCTCATTATTGGCTGGTGCGCCGAAACGCTGGATGCGGGCATTGTGCAGGCCGGCGTGGTCCATGGCGGTGCGGATCGCGTTGTCGTTCGGCGTGTGAGAAAACTTCACATAAACCAGCGTTCCGCCGCGGAAATCAACTCCCAGCGGAATGCCGTGCCAGAAGAGCATCGAGAGCACGCCGGCGACGCTGAAGATCAACGAAAACGCGAGGAAGTACCACTTCTTGCCCAGAAAATCTATGTTCGGGTTATGAAAAAATTCCACCTGAAACCCCTTTTTGCAAGCTCTGAAATTGCTCTAGATGCTTAATGCCTCACCGCGCTGCTTGCGGCTCAGAAGCCAGTCAAAGATCACGCGCGAAACGAAGACTGCCGTGAACAGGTTGGCGAACAGACCGAAACTCAGCGTTACAGCGAAGCCGCGCACCGGGCCGGTTCCGAAGATAAACAGAATGACCGCGGAAACGATCGTCGTCACGTGCGTATCCACAATGGTGATCCACGCATGCGCGAAGCCCTGCTCCACCGCCGAAGGCGGCGTCTTGCCATTGCGCAGCTCTTCCCGTATTCGCTCAAAGATCAGAACGTTCGAGTCGACGCCCATACCAACGGTGAGAATCACACCCGCTATTCCCGGCAACGTGAGCGTCGCCCCGCTGTAACCCAGGAATCCGAGCAGAATAACCAGGTTGAGGATCAGCGCCAGGTCAGCGTTGATTCCCGCTGCACGGTAGTAAATCAGCATGAAGATCAGCACTGCCGCCATGCCGATCACAGCCGCTTCCACGCCGGCGCGAATCGAATCGGTTCCCAGCGAAGGCCCCACCGTTCTCTCTTCCAGGTACTTGATTCCGGCTGGCAGCGCGCCCGAGCGCAGAATCATGGCAAGGTCCTTCGTCTCCTGCTCGGTGAAGCGGCCATTGATCACGCCTGAGTCATGAATCTGCTCTTTAATGACCGCAACTTCCTGCACTTTGTTGTCGAGCACAACGGCCAGATTGTCGCCGACGTGCGAACCGGTAAACGCGGCAAACTTCCGCCCGCCTTCGCCCGTCAATGTGAACTGCACCGAAGGCTGTCCATTCTCATCGCGGGAAGGTTCAGCCGAACGCAGATCGCGCCCGGTCACAGCCGAAGCGCGCGACACAAGGTACCATGCCTGACCGCTGTCATTCGTTCCCGGCACCGTACCCTTGAACGGCAGCAAAACTGAATCGGGCGGCAATACCCCGCCATGCTCCTGCAGGGCCTGCTGCTCGCTCGAATATGGCCCACCCAGCGACTGCCGGATTTCCAGCATCGCCGTGGATTGCATGATCTCCTTCACCCGAGCCGGATCGTCCACGCCGGGCAATTGCACCAGAATCTGGTAATCGCCGAGCCCATGCTCCTGAATCACCGGCTCGCTCACGCCAAGCTGGTCAATGCGGTTGCGAATGGTTTCAATGGCCTGCTGAACTGCGCGGTTTTTCAGCTCTGCCAGCGCCTGCGGCTTCATATTGATCGTCCAGGCATTCTCGGCGCCAGAGTTCAGGTTGTACTCAGGAAGGCGGTCGCTCACGATGGATCGCAGATCGGACGCGGCATCCGGTCCCAATCCCTTGATGACAATCTTGTCGGGTTCAGCCGCCGGATCAGGCTTGGTGATTTCCGTGTAGTTGATCTTGCGCGCCCGCAGATCGGCCTTCAGGCGCTCGACCGCATTGTCGGAGTCAACATTGACCGCATCATTCACCTGCACCTGTAAAATCAGGTGGGTTCCACCCTTCAGATCAAGCCCGAGATGAATGCGGTTTTCGAGCGCTGCGACTAAACCTTGCCCCGACCAGTTCTGCGGTATTCCGAAAATGCCGAACAGGAACACCAGCAGCGTGCCGATGATGACAATGAGTTTCCACCCCAGATTTTTATTCATGACCTGCCACTAATCCTTTTTGAATTACTTGCTCGCTTCTTCCGGTCCCGCAACCGAAGCGATCGATCCGCGACTGACCTCAATCCGCAAATTGTCCGGAGGCACTCGCAAATGCAGATAGTCGTCCTTCAACGCCACGATGGTCCCGTGCAGCCCGCCCGTAGTCACCACCTTGTCGCCAGTCTTGAGCTCGCCCAGCATCTTCTGCCATTTTTTCTGCCGCCGCTGCTGCGGCATAATCAGCAGGAAATAAAAAATCGCAAAAATGAAGATGAGAGGGGCAAACCCCAGCCACCCCGCGCTGCTCGCACTCTGGATTGCCAACAAGTATTGCGCTGTCATTTCGCTTTCAGGCTTCCCGCAGTCATACCCCGTTGGCCCGCGCCGTCCAGTGGCGCACTTGCTCTCTGTATTTTACGCCGCAAATCAGGACAGGAGATTTTCAGCTTTGGATACAGACCGGGGAGGCCAAGCTATGGTTTCGGAGACCAGACGTCAGAAAGAAGTCGAGCCGCTCTCCCAAGTAAGATAGAATGACGCACCGCTCGCATGGTGTCAAGATAGAAGCTGAGGTTGTGGATGGTATTCAAAACCTGCGCAAGTACCTCACTCGAAGCATAGAGATGTCTTAAATATGCCCGCGAATACCTCGCGCAAACCTTGCAGCGGCAATTGGGGTCCAGCGGGTTTTCGTCCGCCGCATATCTCGCCTGCTTGATTGAGACCTTCCCCTCCGAAGTGAACAGCAGCCCGTGCCTCGCAGCCCGCGTCGGAAGCACGCAATCCATCATGTCCACGCCGAGACTGGCATACTCCACGATCTCTTCGGGAGTGCCAACACCCATCAGATAGCGCGGTTTATCTTTGGGAAGATGTTCAAGCGTGGATTCGACGATCTCGCGGGTAATCGCCCTCGGCTCGCCTACGCTTAATCCTCCAATCGCATATCCCGGGAAATCAATCTCGATCGTCCGCTCCGCGGATTCCCTTCTTAGGTCCTTATCCATGCCTCCCTGGACAATTCCAAACAACGCTTGCGCCGCGTCTCCTAATTCGCTGCCCTCCCGAGCACTTTTACTCTTGTCATCCCGAGCATCTTCATTCTTGTCCTCATTACCACTTTCATTCTTCTCATCCCGAGCGAAGCGAGGCGCCAGCCGAGCGGAGTCGGGGGACCTGGTGTTTGCACCTTCCCCGCACTCCCACGGCACCTCATTATTATGCTCTTCAAAATATCTCTTGCTCCGCTTCGCCCAGCGCAGCGTCATCTCCATCGATTGCCGCACCCGCTCCCCGTCCGCCGGATACTCCGTGCACTCGTCGAACGCCATAACAATGTCTGCGCCTAGCCCAATCTGCGCAGCCATAGCGCTTTCAGGGCTAAAAAAATGCTCCGATCCATCAAGGTGCGATCGAAACTTAACCCCGTCTTCCGAAACTTTGCGCAGGTCGCTGAGGCTAAAAACCTGAAATCCGCCGGAATCGGTAAGAATGGCACGCGGCCAGCTCATGAACCCATGCAGCCCGCCAAACTTCCGGACGGTCTCGATCCCCGGCCGTAAATAGAGGTGGTAAGTGTTTCCGAGCAGAATCTCGACGCCGAGATCTTCAAGCACATCCTGCGGCACACCCTTGACCGACGCAACCGTTCCCACCGGCATGAACACTGGGGTTTCGATCTCGCCGTGCGCGGTGATGATTCGTCCAGCGCGAGCTGGACCGGCGCTGGATTCGATGTGAAATTGAGACCCCACGAAGGGATTGTAACCAACCTCATCGCGGCGAGGGCCTGGCCTATGGACCGCATCATTCCTGTCATCCCGAGCAAAGTGAGGCGCAGCCGAACGCAGGCGAGGGACCTTGTGCTGCTGCTTTCTTAATATTGTCCTGTCTTACAATTTGCGTCTGCCTCGGATCTTCAAACCTTCAGCTCCACAATCTGTCCACGAACCTTTCCTCGATCAACAATTAATCGCCCCACGCTCACCGGCAGCTTGAATCTTCTCGGCCCAGCGCTACCCGGATTGAAATAAAGCACAGCGTTTTTCATCGTTTGCTTCGGCACATGACTGTGTCCCGAAACAACGACCGCAAACCCCGCGACTTCAGGTTTCAAATCCAGTTTCGCCAGATCGTGCAGCACGTAGATCAATACGCCTTCGGCCTCCAGCACGTTGGTCTCCGATAGCTTCTCGGCCCAATCTCCGTGGTCAACGTTCCCGCGCACCGCTGTAACTGGCGCGATTTCAGTCAGCTTGTCGAGGATCGCAGGATCGCCGACATCGCCGGCGTGAATGATGTAGTCGGAACCCTGCAGCGGTGTAATAGCTTCCGGGCGAAGAAGACCATGAGTATCCGAGATGACGCCGATCAACATTGGAATATTTGGGGGGATTTGTCATTCCGAGCGAAGTCGAGGAACCTGGCGTTTAACTCGCCGCCAAAAAGAACTACAACGTCGTACTCTTATCCGAAATCAATTTCCCAATCTTCTCCACAAACTTCACCGCCGGCATGTCTTCCGTCTTCTCTTTTCCGCGGGTGCGGACGTTCACTTTTCCGGCCTCCGCTTCCTTATCGCCGACGACAAGTAAGAACGGTACCTTCTGTAGAGCATGTTCGCGGATTTTCGCGTTCATCTTTTCGTTGCGCGCATCGACTTGCACACGCACGCCAATCGCTTTCAGTTGATCCGCAACTTTGTTTGCGTAATCGACGTGCCGCTCGGCGATGGGAACCATGACGGCCTGCACCGGCGAAAGCCACACGGGGAAGGCTCCGGCGTAGTGCTCGATCAGCACGCCGAAAAATCGCTCGACCGATCCGAACAGCGCCCGATGCACCATGACTGGCTGCTTGCGCGTCCCGTCTTCGGCGACGTACTCCAGGCCGAAGCGCGCCGGGAGATTGAAGTCAACCTGCACCGTCGAAAGCTGCCATAGCCGCCCGATCGCATCCACCAGCTTGATGTCGATTTTCGGCCCGTAAAACGCGGCTTCGCCGGGAATCGTCTTGTAATCGATCTTGCGATTTTGCAAAACTTTTTCGAGCGACGCGATCGCGCCCACCCATTGCTCTTCGCTGCCGACGAAATTCTTGCGATCGTTCGGATCCCAGGTCGAAAGCTCGGTCTGAAACTGCTCGAAGCCAAAGTCTTTCAGTACATCGAGGGCAAAGTCGAGGCAGCCGGTAATCTCGGCTTCGACCTGCTCGGGTGTGCAGAAAATGTGCGAGTCATCCTGGGTGAAGCCACGCACACGCAAGAGGCCGTGCATCACACCCGAACGCTCGTAGCGATAAACCGTTCCCAACTCGCCCAGCCGCACCGGCAGATCGCGATACGACTTCAGCGAATCCTGATAAATCAAAATGTGCCCCGGGCAGTTCATCGGCTTAATGCGATATTCGGCGTCGTCAAGCTCCATGGCGTCAAACATGTTCTGCCCGTAGTAACCCTCGTGACCTGACGTGTAAAAAAGCTGCCGCCTCGCCACGTGCGGCGTATAGACCATCGAGTAGCCGCGCTTGATGTACTGCTCGCGCATCCAGTCTTCCATCTGCTTGCGGATAATGCCGCCCTTGGGATGCCAGAAAATCAGCCCCGGCCCGGCCAGCTCCTGAATGGAGAACAGATCAAGTTGCTTGCCGAGAACGCGATGATCGCGCTTCTTGGCCTCTTCCTGCTTGTGAATGAAGTCGTCAAGGTCCTTTTTCGAGTAAAAAGAAGTCCCGTAAATGCGCTGCAGCTGCGGGTTCTTTTCATCGCCCAGCCAGTACGCGCCGGCAATGTTGAGCAGCTTGAAAGCTTTAATCTTTCCGGTCGAAGGAATATGCGGCCCGCGGCAGAAGTCGGTGAACTTGCCGGTGCGGTAAATCGAAATTTTTTCATCGGGCTTGGTGAACTGCTCGATGAAATGGCACTTCATGAAGTCGCCGTCTTTTTTGAACTCGGCCAGACCTTCGTCGCGTGGCAGAAACTCGCGCGCGTAAGGAATGTTCTGCTGCACCAGCTCCTGCATCTTGGCTTCGATCTTCTCGAGGTCCTCGGGAGTGAACGGCTTCTCGCGATAAAAATCGTAGAAAAATCCGCTCTCGGTCGCGGGGCCATGCCCAAGCTTAGTCTCAGGAAAAAGCTCCAGCACCGCCGCCGCCAGCAAATGCGCGGACGAATGCCGAAACACTTCCAGCGCCTCGGGATCTTTGTCGGTCAGAATGCGCAGCTCGGCGTCTTTTTCCAGCGGGCGAGTGAGATCGATGAGTGTGGGGCGGGCGCCCTCGCCCGCCAGCTTTTGACTTTGACTTTGACCTGGACTTTGACTCGCGCCTTCGCTCGCCGGATTGCCGTTGCTCGAAATCTTCGCCACCAGCGCCGCATCCGCCAGGCGCGGGCTGATCGATTTGGCGACATCCAGCGCCGTCGTCCCCTTAGGCACTTCCTTCGTGCTCCCGTCCGGGAGCTTGATGTGAATCGTCTCTGCCATGGAAAGATCAGTTTAGGGGAGCGGGGGAAGGAGGGTCAAACGCACCGGCAAAGGGCGCTTCCACTATACTCGACTCTCCGCAACTATCGTGTCGCCAAAGCTCACACGACGGCAACTGCAAAGATCGCGCCACCTTGAGCGCGAGCTGCGTAGCGCTGCCGCATTGGGGAACTATGACGCAGCGCAGCGCCAGGTGCTGGAGCTTCAGGAGATTCTTCGGACTGCCGATGACGCTAGGCTAGTAAAGGCGAAAGTGTGGCTCTTCGAGGCGGCCCTGCAGGCGGGACACCTGAATATTGCCTCATCTGGGTTTGTCGGGATTCGGTCCAAAACGTCAAGGGCGGCTAGGTTGCACCTGGAGGCGACCGCAATGCTGGCCATTTGCTATCTGCGACAGAAAGATCTCGGGAAGGCTGCGCCTCTGATCACAGAAGTGCTGAGGAATAGGAGCATCCACTCGCAAGCCCGCCGCAAGAAATTCTTGCGCGAGGCCGTGGCTCGCTTCGAGGAAGAGGGGCTATTGGGCGCTCTGGCCGGCCATAGGTCACGGGACTTGGACATCGACGAAATCCAGCAAGTTGCTGCGGAACTCGTTCGGACGAAGAACGAGGACGAGATCCTGTTTGAGATGGGAAAGGCTCTGCCACCGGAGTCCGTGGCTTTCCTCCTCCGGGTGGACGGTGCGGCTAAAGCACAGCTATCCAACAAGGAAATCCTCTACCTGCCCGGCGAGCAACAGATCATGGAAAAAGCGGAGCTCGGGCGAACGACGTTTCGATCCTTCAAGCGGGTTCTCTGGAGATCCCTTTGTGATCCCAATAGCGACGTTTATAAGGCGTGGTATTGCGGCGGACTCAGTCTGGTGTTGGACCGAAGATATTTGGTCGCCGCCGTCACCGCAGCGCTTGCGCACCTAAGCATTGGGCTTAAGGCGCTCATTGTCTCGGCTGTCGCGCTCGTGATGAAGTTCGGTCTTGAGGTGTACTGCGACCGCTTCAAGCCGGATTTCCTGATGGAGTCTCGGGCGTAGCGCTCCGAAGGAAAAGGCTTGCGCGGGCCTCGCCGAAGGGGCAAAATAGCACCGCTATGCGGCATATCCTCCTAATTGTTCTGCTGGCGCTGCCCTGCGCTGCTGAATGCCGCGTTAAATTTTCAGCCGTCTATAAGGACGACCTGAACAACGTTCAGCAAGGCTTCGGACCGAAGACCCTAGAAT
>Ga0335081_10015060_pt1 | contig 12513 bp, 11 predicted proteins | sample Lox_Sample_35_FD_206713 | JGI IMG/M metagenome (GOLD analysis project Ga0335081, IMG submission 206713) | Soil microbial communities from Loxahatchee National Wildlife Refuge, Florida, United States - Lox_Sample_3.5 | ecosystem: Environmental > Terrestrial > Soil > Wetlands | place: USA...
ATTGAGGAGCGCGACCGCGATGAGGTGTGCCGCGACTTCGGCGTCGACCGCGAGTATCTTCGGGTACTTTTGTACCGCGCCAAACAGGAGTTCAAGACCGAGTTTGTGAGGCGGACCGGCAAGGGAGCCGCGACGAAAAGAGCGTGAAACGGTTTACCGCACCGTTTCACCATGGCAATGTGGGCCCGACTAGAGGCGAACGATGAATCACAGCGAAGCGGTTGAGCAAATGGCGGTGGAGAGATACCTGCTGAACGAGCTGCCGCTGGAGTTCCGCGAGGCCTTCGAGGAGCATGTATTCGATTGCCAGGAGTGCGCCCTCGATCTTCGCGCCGGGGCGATCTTTCTCGATGAGGCCAGGCTCCAGTTGCCGGGCCTGACGGCGCCTGCCCGGGAGCGGTCTTCGGTCCAGCGCCGGAAAAGCAGGCGCGACTGGTTTTCATGGCTGAGCCCGGCCTTCGCGGTGCCCGCCATGGCGGTTCTCGGGGCGGTCATTGCCTACCAGAATGTGGCCACTATTCCGGCACTGCGCTCGGCGGCCAACCAGCCCCAGGTGGTGCCGTGGACCTCGGTCCACATGGACACCCGGGGGACTGCGCCGACTCCGGTGATCGCCGACCGCGCCCATGGCGTGGTTTTGCTGGTCGATCTTCCGCAGCAGGGCACGTACGCCACCTATGCGTTTTCGCTCTACGATGCGCAAGGATCCCCGGCCTGGAAGAGCGGCTCGATTGCTTCGGCTCAAGGCGAGTCCGGCACCGTTTCGCTGTTCATTCCTGGAGACAAACTGCGCCAGGGCGCCTATAGTCTGGAAATATCGGGCATCCTGCCCTCCGGCCAGTCGGCCGAGCTTGGCCGGCGCGCCTTCGATGTCGCCTTCGGCAATCCCTGAGCCGGAAGAGATTTCCGTTCATTTCCTCTGAAAGTCGCCGTCGTTGCGTCGCCGCAGCGAGGCCAGGCGGCTTTTTTCTTCAAGAAAGAGCCGCCTTGAAGAAAGAGCCGCCTTGAAGGAAGGCCGAGACTGCTACATTGACTGTGGAACTGCTCCAGGACCTGTTAGCACTCGGCAAAACTGGCTCCCGTCGCCGCCATTCCAATAGAGTTAGCAGGCCCTAGTCAGTTCCAGATCCCCCGTTATGGAAGGAGCTCGGGAAGGCTCATGTCCAATGGCTCAGAGAAAAGGGAGCACTTCTACCACGCTGAAGCGGAAGTCCTGACCGGCAACCTGCAGCTGCCGCTCTTACAGGAAATCAAAAGCCAGGCCTCGGCAAGACTGCCCGAGAAGGGCGGATATCTGTCCCAGCACGAGCTGGACTATCGCCTGGAGGGCGTGATCGCCTTTGACCGCGCCTACACCCAGACTTCGGGCAATCCGGGGAAGAAGCCCGGACATGGCTGGACAACCCTGGCCACTTCGGTCGTCGAAGGGCTCAACATTCTTGATGTGGTGACCGCCGATCGCGTTGTCGGCCAGATTTTCATCGAGCACCCGCTGGTCGGATATGTCCCGGAGATCAGCTTTCTGGGCACGCGGTTCGAGAATCTGCGCATTGCCGGCCACCCGGTGACGCTCGACCTCGACTTGAATCATTTCGGATCCAAGCCGGAGAACGACGCGCCTTATACAAAGTCGCCCGGATTCCTCGACCGGGTCAGCCGCCAGCATGAACAGGTGCGCAAGCACACCAATCTGCTCCAGGAGCTGCTCCAGAGGTATACTGGCGTCTCACCGACTACACGGGAGCCGGAGGGGGTCGAATGCTCGCTGGTCAGCCAGGCAGGGGGTGGTTTCCCTGGCGATTGCCATGGCCACGTGATCCACATCCCGCACTTTGGAACCCTGTGCCTGGCGACGGTGCGGCTGGAGCAGTCGGACCCCACCCCCGGGGGAACCCCGCAAAAAACCCTGCTCCGTTTGAACATGATCGAGGCGCATATGGGCTGCGTGGCCGAGGGCAGGGCTACCGTGGGTGGATTGACAACCAACGGTATGACCAAGCCGTAGCGCTTCCCGGCTTCCGCCTCTCGACCGGCGTGTTGGAGGTCCCCTGCCCCGCGCCGGTGGCCGAGAAACAGGAACGGACCGAGGTTCAGCCGCCCAGAGATGGGTGGTTAAGGGCGGCGCTGGCGGTCGTCCTGCTGGTGCTGTTTCCTCTGAAAGACGCGCGCTCCGTCAGCGCCCAGGCTGACTATGACGCCACGCGCCGGCTCTTCCTGCATGGCTATCTGGCGGAAAGCCAGCAAAAGGCAGACCAGGGGTACAAGGCATTCTTTCATTCGCAGCCCGAATGGAGCGCGAAGTTCCGGCTCCAGGAAGCCGAAGCGATGGTGTGGCGGGGAATGTATGACGATGCCCTGCACCTTCTGGCCGCATCCAGCCTGGCTCCCGGCGATCCGGAAGTATCGATCCGCCGTCTGACCATCGAGAGCGTGGCCTTGACGCACCAGGAGCAGTTGGGCCTCGCCGATCAAAAGCTCAAGGACGCCGAGCGCCTTTGCCAGAGCGCGCCGGTGGCGGACTGCGGAGAAGTGCTTCGCGCGCGCGGGACCATGGAGATCTGGCGCGGGGACTACCCCCAGGCGCAGAGATTCTTCAACCAGAGCCTGGATTTCGCTTCCGCGCACAACGACCGATGGCTGCAAGCCGGGGCTCTGCTGAATCTCGGCGGAGTCGCGTTGCGCGAAGAGCACTACGACGAAGCCCTGGATTGGTCAAATGCCGCATACCGGATTGCCGCCGACCTCGGCGCCGAAGACCTGGCCCAGGTCGCATCCGGCAATCTCGGCTGGGCGTATCTTCGGCTGGGAGATACCGAGCAGTCGCTGGCGCTCTTCCGCGAAGCCGAAAAGCGGGCCGCGGACCTTGGAGACATCAGCGCCAAACTCAACTGGCTGAAGACCGCCGGTTACGTGTATCAGGACACCGGCAATCTGGAGAAGGCCTCTCAGTCCTACCGTCAGGCGCTGGAGATTTCCAGGCAGCTGAACAGCTTCGAAGATATTCTCACCTCGCTCGAGGACCTGGCTCACGTCTCCATCGACGAGGGAAACCTCGAGGATGCCGACTACTATCTGGCCCAGCTTATCCCCGTTGCGCGGGCCACCGTCAACCGGCTGGACGATCTGGATGTCACCCTGGCGCAGGCGAAGATCGACGCCGCGCGCCGTGAGGACCAGTTGGCCAAATCGCTGTTTCTCGATGTCGAGCGAGATCCCGACAGCCAGATCTCCATGCGCATGGGAGCCGAGCATGAGCTGGCGCGCCTGCTTGAAACCGAGAACGACGTCAGGGGCGCGGATGCGATGTACCGCACCGCTCTGGCGACGTTCGAGGCGGCCCGATCGGAGTTGAAGAACGAGGATTCCAAGCTGCCGTTCCTCACCAACGCCTCGCCCATCTACGACGATTATGTTCATTTCCTGGTGAGCCAGGGAAAGCCGCTCGAGGCATTGGAAGTTGCCGACCAGAGCCGCGCGCGCACTTTGGCGCAGGGGCTGGGAGCCGATCCGGGCAGACCGGCGTTCGCGCCGGCCACGCTGCATCCCGAGGAGATCGCGCGCCGATCCGGAGCCACTCTGCTTTTCTATTGGCTGGGCGCCAGGACTTCCTATCTCTGGACCATCACTCCTCAGAAGACCGCCGTCTTTCCCCTGCCTTCGCAGGCGGAGATCGTGCCGAAAATCCTTCGTTATCGCCGCGCTCTGCTGGGACCCGAAGATCCGAAGGATGACAACAACGAAGATGGGCGAGCGCTCTACAACATGCTCGTCTTGCCCGCCGCCCGCCTGATCCAGCCCAATACGCAGGTGATGCTGCTGACCGACGGGCCGCTCAGCCAGCTCAATTTCGAGACCCTCCTGGCTCCCGGAGCGGGCCCGATGGGAAATGCGAGCCGAGGCGATGAGGCGCACTATTGGATCGACGATGTGGTGGTGAGCTCGGCGCGATCCCTTTCCATGCTTGCCGACGTCAAGCCCGCAGGCGGCATGGACGGAAAGCTGCTATTGCTCGGCGATGCCGTTTCGCCTAATGCGGATTATCCCGAGCTGCCCATGGCGGCCTCGGAGATGAGCCAGATCGAACGCCATTTCTCCGCCCCCGAACGCACCGTGTTCACCCGCAAGGCGGCGAATCCCGAGGCTTATCTGCAGAGCCGGCCCGCGCAATATTCGTATATCCACTTCGTCACGCACGGCGTAGCCAGCCGCACCGATCCGCTGGATTCAGCCATTATTCTGTCGCGCACCGGCGGCGGCGAGGACTCGTTCAAGCTGCACGCCCGCGACATCATCCACCATCCCATTCACGCGCGCCTGGTCACCATTTCGGCTTGCTACGGAAGCGGCGCGCGATCCTATGCCGGAGAGGGACTGGTGGGGTTGTCGTGGGCTTTTCTGCGCGCCGGCGCGCAAAGCGTGATTGCCGCGCTGTGGGAAGCGAGCGACGAATCGACGCCGCGGCTGATGGACAAGCTCTATCAAGGGCTTGAGAACGGGATGTCGCCGGCCGACGCGCTGCGCCAGGCCAAGCTCGCGCTTCTGCACTCGCGCAGCAAATTCCGCAAGCCATTCTTCTGGGGCTCGTTTCAGATTTTCACCGCGTAAGAAAGCGGTCCGCGCAACCGCAACGGCCGCAGCGTCGTTCCCCGCTCCCGATCGCGCGCCCCATCGGCAACCAGGAAGCGCCTCCTACGGCTTCTTCGCGGGGACCTTCTTCCCTTCCTGCCTCGCTTTGGAAAGACCGATGGCGATGGCCTGTTTCCGGCTGGTCACTTTCTTCCCGCTGCGGCCGCTTCTCAGCTTGCCTTTCTTCATCTCCCGCATCTCGGTCTCGACGTTCTTTCCCGCCGACGGCGAATACTTGCGGCCGGAGGACTTCTTCGCGGAGGACTTCTTCGCGGTAGATCGCTTTTTCGACGACGACTTCTTAGTTGGCATGAATGCGCTCCCGATGGTTTGGATGGCTGAATCTTTTCCACCAGTTGCATCCCGGTCGGAGCCGGTCCATGTCCGCGCCCGTTTTTCTTCGGGTCGGCGATGAAGCCCTGCATCTCGCGGTGTCGATCCTCAACCATTCTGTGGGAGTAGCGCATCGCGCGGAAAAGCGTCCGACTGGGCCGCATGGGCATCCTAGGTTTCATGAAGCTCAAAGATCGAGTCGCTATCGTTACCGGATCCGCCACCGGAATCGGCCAGGCGATCGCCATCGCGATGGCGGAACAAGGCGCTTCCGTGGTGGTCGACTACATTGGCAAGCCCGAAGCGCCGGCGGAGACGATGAGCCGCATCCGCACCGCGGGCGGGCGCGCGATCAGCTATGCCGCCGATGTTTCGAATCCCGCCGAAGTCGCGGGCCTGATCGCCAAGGCGGTGGAGACCTTCGGCGGGCTCGACATTTTCGTCAACAACGCGGGCATCGAAAAGAAATTCCCGATGGTCGACTTTCCCCTCGACGAATGGCAGAGGATTTTGACCGTGAATTTGACCGGGCCGTTCCTGTGCTCGCAGGCGGCGGCGCGGCAAATGATCGCGCAGGGCCGCGGCGGGCGCATCATTAACATCTCCTCAATTCATGAGGATCTTCCCATGCCCACCAACGCGCCCTATTGCGCAACCAAAGGCGGGCTGAGAATGCTGATGCGCACCCTCGCGGTGGAACTGGCGCCGCACAAGATTACCGTCAACAACATCGGCCCCGGCGCCACCTTCACGCCCATCGACAAGGAAATCCAGCAAGACCCGAAGCTCAACGAGCAGATCCTTGCCGAAATTCCCCTGCGCCGCTGGGGCAAGCCGGAAGAGGTGGCGCAACTGGCCGTGTTTCTCGCCTCCGACGACGCCTCGTACATTACGGGAAGCACCTACTTCATCGACGGCGGCATGTTGCGCTACGCCGGAAGCCTGTGAGACCTCGTGAAGATTTGCGGAGCAGTCGGCGAGTTCGCTCTCGGAGCGAAACTCCCGGCGAGGCTTTGTAACAGTGCACGACTTCAGTCGTTTCCCAATGGGCCTTCGGCCCACCCAAACGGACGAAAACGCCTCGGCACGATGTTGGGGTTGCCCCACCCTTTTCGCCCGATTTTGGCGAAAGGGTGGGATTAGATGCGCGCGTTTTCGACCGTGCCGAAAGCGCCGCACCGCAATACGCTGTGCCCTTTCCAAACCGCTCTTGGATCGAGTTGCCTCCCTCTTCGTGAAGTCCGCAACCTCGCACCGGCCCGCCGCGGATTTGCGGAAAATTCCCCCGTCGGGTTTACAATGCACTGCAGCCGATGATCGCGCTCTGCGAGACACCGGTATTTCCCACCCGCTTTGTTTGCAGGATGTAACTTGTCTGCGTTGCTGGCATCCTTGGGTTTGATGCTTTGATCGAATCGAGAGGTCGGGGCTCCTTGTCCTTTTCAATCAGGCGGCAATGGATCGTCTCCCGCGCGGACCGGATTCCGGGCTTGCGTGGACTCGCGGGCGCGGTGAGCGGCGCTTTCGCGTTTGCGGCGACGGCTCGGGCCGATGCGCCGATGACGCTGTTCAGTCCGGCCGATCCGCAGGCGCAGTCGATCTACGGCATCTCGCTTTTCGTGCTGGCCATCACGCTGGGAATCTTCATCGTGGTGGCCGGGCTGCTGACCTTCGTGCTGATCCGCTATCGCCAGCGTCCCGGGGACGACAACCGCGAGCCGGCGCAGATTTACGGCAGCAACCAGATCGAACTCTCGTGGACGGTGATTCCGATCCTCATCGTCGTGACGCTTTTCCTCACCACGACGCGCGTCATCCTGGGCACCGAGGCGATCGAGAAACCGAAAGGCGCGCTGGAGGTGACGGTGATCGGTCACCAGTTCTGGTGGGAGTATCACTATCCCAAATTGGGAATCGTGACGGCGAATGAACTGCACGTTCCCGTGAGCGATGCGCAGCATCCCACCTACCTCGAAGTGACCTCGGCGGATGTGACCCACAGTTTCTTCGTTCCGCGGCTCGCCGGGCGCATGGATGTAATTCCCAACCGCGTGAACGAGGCGTGGATCGACCCGCCGCAGCCCGGCCTTTTCCTGGGCCAGTGCGGGCAATACTGCGGCACCCAGCACGCCAAGATGCTGCTGCGGGTTTACGTGCAGTCGCAGTCGGACTTCGACGCGTGGGTGAAGGCGCAGCAGCAGCCCGCGCGGCAGGATTTCTCCTCCGATCCGGCGGCTGCGGAAGGCGAGCGGGTCTTCATGCACAATGCGTGCATGAACTGCCACGCGATTGCCGGAACGGCGGCAACGGGACGCTTCGGCCCCGACCTGACCCACCTGGCCAGCCGCGATACCATCGCTTCGGGCGCGGTGCCGAACACGCCCGCCAACCTGCGCCAATGGATCGACGATCCAAACTCGCTGAAGCCCGGATGCCTGATGCCGTCGATGCATTTGGACGGTCACGATCTGGACACGATCACCGCCTACCTGAGCCAGCTACGCTGACCCTTCGCGGGAGAAGACCCCGGTGAGCACAATCCCAGCCGTCAAAGGAGTGGACGAGACGCAGGCAACGCGGCGCGCGCGTTTGCCGGCCAGGGTCATCCATGAGTGGCTCACCACGGTCGACCACAAGAAGATCGGCATCCTGTACATCGGTTATGCGCTGATCTTCCTGGTGATCGGCGGCATCGAAGCCACGCTGATGCGCATCCAGCTCGCCCAGCCCAACAATCACCTGGTCTCGCCGCAGGTTTTCAACCGGCTGTTCACCATGCACGGCACAACCATGATCTTCTTCGTCGCCATGCCCATCATGTTCGGTTTCGGCAATTATCTGGTTCCCATCATGATCGGCGCGCGCGACATGGCGTTCCCGCGGCTGAACGCGTTCAGCTTCTGGGTCTCGGCCATGGGCGGCGTTTTGCTCTACTTCAGCTATCTCGGCGGCAGCGGACTCTACGCGGCAGGCTCGGCGCCCGATGTCGGCTGGTTCGCCTATGCGCCGCTGACCGCCAAGGTTTTTTCGCCCGGCCACAGCACCGATTATTGGACGCTGTCGATCCTGCTCAGCGGCGTCGGCTCCATCGGAACGGCGCTCAACATCGTGACCACGACGCTGTGCATGCGCTCCCCGGGAATGAAGCTGAGCCGCATGCCGCTGCTGGTGTGGCTCTACCTGGTGATGGGCGGGCTGGTCTTCGTCACCATCAGCCCGCTGACCGCGGCGCAGATCATGCTCACGCTCGACCGCTACCTGGGCGCGCACTTTTTCGACACCCAGGCCGGAGGCTCGGCGGTCCTGTGGATGCACTTCTTTTGGATCTTCGGCCACCCGGAAGTGTATGTGCTCATCCTGCCGGCCTTCGCCTTCATGAACGAGATCGTGCCCGTCTTCTCGCGCAAGGCGATCTTCGGCTATCCGGCGATGGTGGCGGCCTCGGTCGGCATCGGCTTCATCAGCCTCACCGTGTGGGCGCATCACATGTTCACTGTCGGCATGGGCGCGGCCGGAAATACCTTCTTCGTCTTCGCCACCATGGTGATCTCGGTCCCCACCGGCATCAAGATCTTCAACTGGCTGGCCACCATCTGGGGCGGAAAAGTGATCTTCGCCACGCCCATGCTCTTCTCGGTCGGATTTCTTTTTCAGTTCCTGATCGCCGGGCTCACCGGCATCATTCTCTCCATCGCGCCGTTCGACTGGCAGTTGCACAACACCTATTTCGTTGTTGCGCATTTTCACTACGTGATCGTGGGCGGCATTCTCTTCGCGCTCTTCGCAGCGTTCTACTACTGGTACCCCAAGATGACCGGGCGCATGATGTCGGAAACGATCGGCAAGTGGCACTTTGTGCTCTTCATCATCGGCTTTCATCTCACTTTCGATTTCATGCACATCCCCGGCCTGCTCGGTATGCCTCGGCAGATTTATACCTACGAGGCAGACCGCGGCTGGGGATCGTGGAACATGATCGTCACCATCGGCGTAATCTTTCAGGCCGCGGGCATCCTGGTGTTCGTCTACAACCTGGTGCGCTCGTATTTCGCGGGCAAAGTGGCCGGACCCGATCCCTGGGATGCGTGGACGCTTGAGTGGTCGACGTCGTCTCCGCCGCCCGACTATAACTTCGCCGTGCTGCCCACGGTGCGCAGCCGCCGCCCGTTGTGGGACCTGAAGCATCCCGAGGATCCGGATTCGGACTACGAACTATGAGCAGCGCAAGCACACTTCCGATGCAGCCGGGCGGCGCGCAGGCGCCGTGGACGCAGCCCTATCGCGGCACCGTGGGCATGGCCTGCCTCATCATCGCCGAATCGGCCATCTTCCTCATCTTCATCGTCGCCTACATCTTTTATCTCGGCAAAAGCCTCACCGGCCCCACGCCTGACCAGGTGCTCGAAGTGCCCATCTTCGGCACCATCTGCCTGCTCTCGAGCAGCATCACGGTGCACCTGGCGGTGATCAGGCTGCGCCAGGTAAAGCTGCGCGCGTTCACCTTCTGGCTTGCCGGGACGGTCGTCCTGGGCACCATCTTCCTTCTTTCCACCGCGCAGGAATGGTATCGACTCATCTACGAAAGAGGCCTGACGCTGCAGACCAATCTTTTTGGCACGACCTACTATTCGCTGGTCGGGCTGCACGCGTCGCACGTGATCGTCGGTCTGATCATGCTTTCGCTGACGTTGCTCTTCGCGCTCTTCGGCCGCGTGAACGAGCATCATTTCGAAAAATTCGACACGCTTTCGCTCTACTGGCACTTCGTCGATGGCGTCTGGGTTGTGGTATTCACAGTGGTCTACGTGGTGGGCAGATAACCGCGGAACGGTGCGCAACATGCGGGACGACGAAAACAAATACCGCGAAGAATCCGGTGGCCACGCCAGCGTTCACGCCGCCGAGGGCGTTGCGCTGCCGGTGCCCACCGTGTGGCCGCTGGTGCTGGCGCTGGGCGTGAGCCTGATGATCGCCGGCATGGTGACGCACTGGGTGATCAGCGCGGTCGGCGTGATCCTGGCTGTGCGCTCGGCGGTCGGCTGGTTCTTCGAGGTGCTGCCGCACGAGCATCACGTCACCGTGCCGACCAGGGTCGAAGTCATTCCGGTGGTGAGCTCGCGCGCAACGCGGGCCCATTTGCCGCTCGACCCCACCCACCGCAAGCTGCTGCCCATTGAAACCTTCAGCATCTGGGCCGGCGTCAAGGGCGGCATCGTGGGCGGCATCGCCATGATCGTTCCGGCAACTCTGTTCAGCCTGATCCGCTTTCATAGTCTCTGGTATGCCGCAAACCTGCTCGCCGCCGGCGGATTTGTGAGCTGGGCCGGCGCCAGCCCGGAGTTCCTCTCGCAATTTCATTTGATGGGACTGCTGGCGGCGTTCGGCATTCATGCCCTCACGTCGGTTCTGGTGGGGCTGCTCTACGGCGCCATGCTGCCTATGTTTCCGCGCTGGCCGATTCTCACCGCGGGCTTCGTTGCGCCGTTTCTATGGACCGGCCTGCTGCACTCGGCGCTGGCCGTAATCAGTCCGATCCTCAACGAGCGCATCGACTGGACGTGGTTTGTGCTCTCGCAGATCGCCTTCGGATTGGTGTGCGGTTTCGTCGTGAACCTGCAAGTGAAGGTGCGGACACCGCAGTTTCGGGCCTTGCCGTTTTCGGTCCGCGCCGGCCTGGAGGGCGATATACCGGAAACCAGGGACGAGGGCCAATGAGAGCTTCGGCCCAGCGCCTGGCGCGCATTTCAGCGCTCGCGGCCGCAGTGGCCGGAACTGCGATGGGCTGCGCGCTCGCCGGATGCGGCCGCGCTCCGGGGAAACCGGCGCCGGGCCCGCTCGTCGGCCGCCCCGAAACCGAGCTCGACTTTGCCACGTTGTTCAAAGACAACTGCGCCGGATGCCACGGCGATCAGGGCCGCGACGGCGCATCGATCATGCTGGCCAATCCGGCCTATATCGCATTGGCGAAGGACCAGATCCGCAATGTGATTGCGAAGGGACGAAAGGGCACGTTGATGCCGGCCTTCGGACAGAGCGGCGGAGGCATGTTGACGGACAGGCAGGTCGATGCGCTGGCCAACGGCATCGTGCAGAATTGGGGCGACGCGAAGTCGCTCGGCGGACAGACACCGCCGCCGTACACAACGGCGGCGCACTCAGACGCAGCGCGCGGGCTGGCGGCGTATGGCCAGTTCTGCGCGCGCTGCCACGGCGCCGGCGGCGAGGGCGGCGCACCGAATGCGAAGTTCGATCCCGGCCGCACGGGAAGCGCGAAACCCGGCTCGCTGGTGAATGGATCGTACCTGGCGCTCTTCAGCGATCAGTATCTTCGCGACGTAACCATTGCCGGACGGCCCGACCAGGGAATGCCGGACTGGCGCACCGACGGGCCGCAGCCAATGACCGATCAGCAGGTGACCGATGTTGTTGCCTGGATGGCGTCGAAGCGCGTAGCCAATCCGGGGCAGCCATATTCCACGCATCCATAGGGATGCCGAAAATGGATGAAGAGTGAGTGACAACTGCTCGGAGAAAGGGCCAGTCGAGGATTTGAGAGGGTACGGGCTTCAGCATGAAGGGTACGGGCTTCAGCGAAGGGTACGGGCTTTAGCCCGTACATCTTCGCCCAAAATGAAATGCGGGCTTTAGCCTCCGAGGGACATGAATCCGGGAAAGGAGAATGACGCATGGATCAGGAACAACCGAAACCGAGCGACGCGACGCCGAACGGTCGAAGCGACATCACACACCCGGCTCCTAATCCCGTCGTCCCCGGCCATTCGCGGCGCACCTTTCTCTTCAAGGTCGCCTTGTTCCTGAACGGCATGGTGGGCGCGGTCATCGCCGTCCCCATCGTGGGCTACCTCGTCGGGCCCGCGCTAAGAAAGAGCTCCAGCGAGAACGCGTGGATCGGTCTGGGAAAGGTCGGCGATTTTCCGGAAGGCGAAACGCGGCTGGCCACATTTCGCAATCCGGTCACCACGCCCTGGGACGGCGAGACCGGCGACATTCCCTGCTGGGTGCGGCGCATCGGCGGAAACGATTTTCAGGTCTTTGCCATCAACTGCGCGCACCTGGGCTGCCCGGTGCGCTGGTTCGCGCAGTCCAATCTCTTCCTGTGTCCCTGTCATGGCGGCGTGTATTACCGCGATGGATCGCGCGCCTCGGGCCCGCCCGAGCGCGGGCTCTTCGAGTACGATCACAAGATCGTCGACGGCAATCTGATGATCTACGCCGGCAAGGTGCCGACGCTGGCCGCAAAGAACTGCGGCGGCCCGCGGCTGACGCAGATTCAGCCGGCCGGCGGCGCTGAAGCAAGCACCGCGACTGCGCAGCAAGTCAATCGATCGGCTTCGGGAGACAGTGCATGGCCGGCATGAAGCGCTTGGTCGGACTCTACAACTGGTTCGAGCGGCGGCTCGGCCTGGGCCAGCCGGCAATCGAGATGGCCGAGCACCAGGTGCCCGAAAGCACTTCGAGCTGGTGGTACGTCTTCGGCAGCGCGGCGACTTTCATTCTCGTTTTCCAGGTCGTCACCGGCATTCTACTGGCTCT
>Ga0335081_10015061_pt1 | contig 12512 bp, 10 predicted proteins | sample Lox_Sample_35_FD_206713 | JGI IMG/M metagenome (GOLD analysis project Ga0335081, IMG submission 206713) | Soil microbial communities from Loxahatchee National Wildlife Refuge, Florida, United States - Lox_Sample_3.5 | ecosystem: Environmental > Terrestrial > Soil > Wetlands | place: USA...
ACGGGTCGTAATAAGTGACCGTTACCTGGCACCCGGCGTTGGAAATGAATCCACCGGCATTTTGCTGCACGATCTTGTTGATGGAATCGCTCAGATAGGTGTCGCCGGTCAATAGCTGTTCCGTAACCCCAAACCGGACTCCTTGCCGCACCGCTTCCTGCAAAGTGACCTTGATGAACAGGGAGAGCGAAATGTCCAGTAACAGAAAGATCAGGGCGAACATGATCGTGGTAATCAGCCCGGCCTCGATGGTCTCGCTGCCTCTCTGCCGTCGCCGTCTGTTGGAGATTGGAATTGCGCGTTTCAACATGTCTTGCCTCGTCCACAGCTAAGACGACTCAGAAACGCCTTTTACTTAGTGGGTAAAATTTTTTGTTGAGAGCGCCGTATTGTCTGTAACTTACCGGGCCGCGATCAAAGGATCGGCGCCGGCGCCGCTCTACAAATAACTTTCGGCTTAGTTAACCTTCGATAGCACAGCGTGCGCTTCCCGGGAAACTTCTACGCGGTGCCGCCTGGGGTCTGCGCAGCATCGGTCAAATCCCCTCAGCCCCGGGCCGCCCTGGTGTCTCCGTCCGGTGTTTTTACAAATCTTTTACAAGATCTTTGCGATGGTCCGCCGTTCTTCCCCGCGTTTTATCGCAGGAGAAGAATGAAGCCCTGAGTTGAAGCTTCACCGGAGGATTCATCATGACCACGCCATACAACGTAATTGACCATGCCACGGCCCTTCATTCGCGAACAAGCCGCGCGTCTGCGCCACATTCCAGGCCCGCCGAAGGTGAATACGTGCTCGCCACCGGAGTAGCGGCTGTCCGCCGCCTTCTCGTGCTGCATGACATCTACTCATCGGCGGGCAGGCGAGTCCTGCTGCAAGCGGGTCTGAAACCGGGGATGCACATTGCCGATTTCGGCTGCGGTGTTGGCGCCGTCACCCGTATGCTCGCCGAAATGGTCGGCCCGTCGGGAAGAGTTTTGGGAGTCGATGCGAACGCCGCGCAACTCGAACAAGCGCGTCATCTTTGCAACAGCGGAGATGTCTCGAATGTCTCGTTCTTGACAGCGGACGCTTGTGCCACTGGGCTGCCGCGTGAATCGTTCGATTTGGTCTACTGCCGGTTCTTGTTGCTGCACCTTCCTGACCCGGCGGCTTGCCTTCGTGAGATGCGCGGCGTTTTGAAACCGGGCGGCCTCCTGGTGGTTGAGGACGGCGATCTCGCTACCGCCGCCAGCCATCCCCCAACGGCTTTCGATGCCTTTGCCTGGCTCTTCACAGGTCTCGGATCTACGCGCGGCCTCAATTACTCAGTGGCCAATAATCTCTACCACCTGGTCAAGACCGTGGGCTTTTCCGATCCTGAAATCGAAATCCACCAGCCCGCCATGTCCCGCGGCAACACTGGGCTTCTCTTAAAGTGGAGCGTCGAAGAGGCGGGACCCGCCTTTGTGGCTGCGGGCCTCATCACGCCTAACCAGCTTGAGCAAACACTCGCCGGCATGCAATCCGCCGCCCAGGATCCGGATGTGCTCGTGCTCGCTCCCCGCATGTCGCTGGTTTGGGCCCGGAAAGAGTCGTGACTGACTTTTGCAAATAACAAAACGTAGACCGAAAGGACAAACTGAAAATGACGATTCAAAAGAAATGGCTGCTGGCAGTTACCATGTTCGCTGGCGCAACCTACGCGCTTGCGCAATCAAAGCCCGCGCAAGAACATCCCCAGCAGGAACATGCAGCACAACATGCGGGGCCTGTCGTACAGATCGTGGCGCTGGACGAGTGCGATCCCACTAGTTTTAATGCCGCACTCGGGCCGGACTTTTGCAAGAACGTCGCGCTGGCGCCGCTTGGATTTGCCACGACGTTCCAGGACCTGTTTAAACTGGCAGCCGCTGGAACTCCAGATCCCGGCTGGGACTTCGAACCCGACACGCTCACCGTCAAACAAGGAACCACTCTTCTCGTCACCGACCAGGGCGGCGAACCTCACACCTTCACCGAGGTAAAGAACTTCGGTGGCGGATTTGTAGACGGGCTCAATGACGGGCAGCCAGTGGTTTCCGAATGCGCCGGCGGCTTTAAGAATGTCGATGTGGCCAAGACCCGGCTTCTGCAAGGCAGCAACGTAGCAGTTACAGATCTGTCAAAAGGTGAGCATCATTTTCAATGCTGCATCCATCCCTGGATGCGCATGACCGTCGAAGTAAAGTAACAACTTGGCTGGAGCGGGGACTCAGTCCAACCGTCCCCGTTCCCGCCCTTGTAAGCCCCGCGCGGGATGGCCGTGACCTTTCCAGTGGCAAGACTCCGAACCTTGCTAGAAACGGGGCGAGAACTCATTGAAATACATCCCTCGATGGACTAATCCGAAAATTGTTTTCGGTACCGATCGTGAAACCCGGAATTTCTTCTTCCTCCTGCCGGGCAGCCTTCAGGGACTCTTGTCGCCCTCGACCGGGTCAAAGACCCAATCCAGTTTCCGCTTGCCAGTTTCCGCTTGGGTCCGGCTAGAGCGGGAATGGCGGCTACCGCCCTTTGCTACGATCGCGGCCCTTCGCCAGCTCGGCGACATCAACGGAGAAACGGGAGCGGTCTTCGCGGGACAGCTTGGCAAGGATGCTCTCGGCACGCTTGCGGAGTTGCCTGGCTTCAGCCTTGCGTTTTGTCTTCTGAAGCAGGAACTGGTACCGCCACAGCGTACCCGCCACATTAGAGCTGTCCGGGCCGAAGACGTCTTCCTTGATAACCCAAGACTGCCGGTAGAGCGGCTCGGCTTGCTCGTACCGTCCTTGCATGTAGTAAGTCCATGCCAGCACATCCAACAAAATCGCCGTGTCAGGATGCTTCGCACCAAGGGATTTTTCCAGAATTTCCAAAGACTGTAAGTAGAGCTGTTCGGCATCGGTATACCGCTCCTGGTGGTAATAGACGTTGGCAAGATTGCCGAGGGCGACGGCTACGTCTGGGTGTCCAGGGCCGAGAGACTTCTCAAAGGACTGAAGTACCGACTTGAAGAGCACCTCCGCCTCAGAATAGCGATGCATTCGGACATATAACGCGGCCAGATTATTCCGGCTGGCTGCGAGCCTGGGATTCTCGGTCCCGAGGGCTGCTTCGAGGACGTCGACAGCATGCCGCAAAAGAGACTCAGCGTTCGCAAAACGATGTTGTTGCTCGTAGAGCGAGCCAAGGTTGTTCAGCACCACACCCACAGCGGGGTGTTCCGGCCCGAGCAGCCGTTCTCGGATAGCCAGTGCTTGCTTGAAGACTCTTTCCGCCTCGTCAACCCTGTTGGTCTTTCTCAAAACTTCGCCCAGGTTGTTCAGGACGGCCGCCGTCTCTAAGTCCCATTCCTTTGAGACTTTTTGCTCGATCGCAAGGGCACGCCGTAAGGCCGCCTCGGCTTCCGCGTACCGTCCCAAATGCCAATAGAGAAAACCCAGGTTATCCAAAGTCATCGCTACTTTTCGGTCGTCTCGGCCAAGAGCCTTTTCCCAAATAGCCAGCGCCCTCTGAAAGTACGCCTCGGCCAGGCTGTAACGGGCCTGGTCGCAGTAGATATTGCCAAGCTCAGTGGACACCGTTGCTAGATATACCTCCGGTGAGCCGGCATCCCGAGCTTCGCCGAGAACCGAAAGGTAGGCCTGTTCGGCTTCAACAGCATGCCCTTGTACGTAAAGCTGATGCGAAGCCAAGATCTTCTCGGGCAGAGAATCCGCAAACGCCGGAACCAAATACACCATATATACTGCGACGGTCCGAATCGCCATGGCTGCGATCATTCGGACGTTATGCGTAGATTTTCAAGCGACGCTTTTGTTCTCGTTGAACCTTCTGAATACACAGGAGTTTTATCAGCAGGTTCCCTGGCTGACCCGGTGGTACACTTCTGGAATCGATTTTTTGGAAAAGCCTCATGCCCGCTCGAGATCAGCGATACCGGGCCCTCTGTTTTGGGGTTTTCGAACTCGATTGTCATTCGAGTGAGCTGCGAAAGAACGGCATCAAGCTGAAACTCCAGCGGCAACCTCTTCAGCTCCTCCAGATCTTGCTGCAAAATGCGGGCACCGTCGTCACGCGCGAGGAGCTGCGCGGGAAGCTCTGGCCAACGGGCGTCTACGTGGACTTCGACCGAAGCCTGAACAAAGCCGTGGTCCGGCTGCGCGAGACCCTGTGTGACGACGCGGCTTCTCCGCGTTTCATCGAAACGCTTCCCCGCCACGGGTATCGGTTCATTGCACCGGTCGAAGCGCGGCCTGCGGAGAACCATGCGCCGCCGTCCCAACCACCGCCGGACCGCAGAATCCGCGCTATCTATTGGATTGCTTCTGGCCTTTTGATCCTGGCTCTGGGGGCCATCTTGTGGCGCGAGGGGCGCCGCCACGCTTCCTTGAAGTCCATTCAATCCATCGCCGTGCTTCCCCTGGAGAATCTCTCGAAAGACCCCAACCAGGACTACTTTGCCGATGGCATGACTGACGAATTGACTACTCAGCTCGCCAAAGTCGGATCACTACGCGTGATTTCCCGCTCTTCGGCTATGCATTACAAGCAGAGAAGTATCCCGCTGGCGCAAATTGCCCGCGAGCTCAACGTGAACGCTGTGGTGGAGGGTCAAGTCCTACACTCCGAAGATCGAGTCCGGATTACGGTGCAACTCGTGGATACGCGAACCGACCGGCACCTTTGGGCCGAGACTTACGAGCGAAAGCTGGGTGACGTGCTGGCCATGCAATCCGAGATCGCCCGGTCCATTGCCGCCGAGATCCAGGCCAAGGTGACGCCAGAAGACCGAGCCCGCCTGGCCGGCAACCGCCCGATCGACCCCGCAGCCTATGATGCGTACCTAAAAGGCCGTTACTTCCTGAACAAGAGGACCGGGCCAGGATTCAGTAAAGCCGTCGGGCTGTTCGAGCAGGCTCTGAAAATCGACCCCCGCTATGCGTTGGCTTATGCCGGGTTGGCCGACACGTACAACGTCATGGGCGGGTACGATGTCCTGCCGGGAACTGATACGGTCGCGAGGACCAAAGTAGCGGCAATGCGAGCCCTGGAACTCGACGGCACGCTGGCCGGAGCACATGCCGCGATGGGTGATGCGCTCCATCTGGATTGGGATTGGCCGGGGGCCGAGCGGGAGTTCCAGCTTGCCCTACGTCTCGACCCTAATAACGTCACGGCGCATCAGTGGTACGCCGACTACCTTGATTGTTTGGGACAGTTCGACAAAGCCATCGCCGAATTGAAACGCGCGCAGAGTATCGATCCCCTTTCGCTGATTGTCAGCTCCACGCTGGCGCGGGTGTACCGGGACGCCCGCCAATACGACCGGGCCGTGGAACAGTCGCGGAAAACGTTGGAACTGGACCCTAACTTCCCACATGCGCACTGGACACTTGGTTTGGCGTACTTGGGCAAGGCCATGTGCCAGGAGGCCGTTACCGAACTCCAAATGGCGCGCGATCTGGGACGGACCCCGGTCTTCGAAGCCTCTCTGGGTCACGCTTACGCAGCGGCTGGCGACAGGTCCAGGGCATTGGGCGTGGCCGAGAATCTAAAACGAGGACGGCCCCACGCGTTCGGCATAGCCCAGGTCTATGCAGGACTGGGCGACAAGAAACTAGCGATGGAATGGCTCGACCAGGCTTACAAAGAGCATGATCGAGGTTTGGTCATGCTGAAATTTGATGGGCTGCTGGACAACGTTCGGTCCGAGCCGCGCTTCCAGGAGTTGATGCGGCGCGTCGGCGTGGCGCAATAGTGCTCGGGGGCGCCTACTGCACGTCAAGCTGATCGAGTAGAAACGCAAAACGTCTGCAGCGGACGGCAAGCGTTTCGCGGTGGTGCCGGGATGGCGTCCTCGAACAGACCGGCCCGCGTCAGGCAGGCGCCGCAGAGGCGCCGAAGGAGGCGCCGAAGGGGACGGCGCCGAAGGGGACGGCGCCGAAGGGGACAGCCTGATCTGCCTCCTTCGGCGCCGAAGGGGACAGCCTGATCTGCCTCCTTTTTCCACGCGTGCGTGCGCGGCCCCCTGAAGCCCCGCCCCTTACTTCTCCAGTCCCAAGTCACCCAATATCTTCGGCGCCGCTTCTTCCATCGCCAGCAGATTGTGGCAGGTGTTGCAATCTTGCGTAATCTTTTGTCCTCCGGCCGCCGCATGCTGGTCGTCATGACACCGGAAGCATCCCGGAAAATCGTTGTGCCCCAGATTACTCGGATACGCGCCCCAGGTTACCTTCATCTCCGGAAACACGTTCCGCTGGAAGACCGCGAGCACGCCGCGCGCCGAACGCTCCACCTCGCTTTTCCGGCTCGCGTAAATCGCCGCATACTTTTCCTGGTAGAACTTCTCGAACGCCGCCGGGATGCGCGCTTCCGCGTCGGCACGCGTGCGGTAAGCCGCCTTTAGCAGCGCCACGCTGGTTTTCTTGGCCAACGGCAGCGACGGAGAAATCGCTCCTGCCGCCATCGCGCGATCCACTGCCGGCTCCGGCAACTCGTACGTGTGTGATGGCCGGTTATGGCAATCCACGCAGTCCATCTCCCGAATCTCCAGATTCCCGGGCATCGCGCCTTTGGCATCGCTCGCCGTGTAGGCCGTGGTCTTGCCGTGCGCATCGCGATACTCCACCCACGGGATGGTCTGCCGTTTCTCGTCGGCGGGCGCGTACCGGATGCGGATGCCCGGTCCCACGTGCGCTCCGTGAATCCCCTGCGTGCCGTTGCCTCCTCCGATGTGCAGCAGCAGCACCGTCTTCGAACCCGTGTTGCCCTCATCGTCCGCGTACTTCGAAATGATCTTCAGCCGGTCGCCGCCATAGACCTGCGGCCAGTGGCATGCCTCACACGTCTCCCGCGCGGGACGCAGGTTGGTTACCGGTGTCGGAATCGGCCGGTCGTAGGTGTGGAACGTCACCGCGAATACCTGCCGCACTCCCGAGAGCTTGCTGCGCACGAACCAGCCCGCCCCCGGCCCGATGTGGCACTGCACGCACTCCACTCGCGAATGCGGAGAATTCTGGTACGCCGTGAATTCCGGCTGCATCACCGTGTGGCACGTCTGCCCGCAAAAACTCACGCTATCCATGTAGCTCACCGCGCTGTAAGTCACCTGCCCGGCGATCACCACATTGACGAAACTGGTCAACACCACGAACACAGCCAGGCGCCGCAACTCGGGATTGCGAAAGTTGAGCGGCGGAAAGCTGGCGGGGGTTGTGCCCGATCTTCGCTCGCTGCGCCGCCGCAGCCAGATCCCCAGCGGGATAATGGCCAAGCCGCCGAAGAAGACCATGGGCAAGGCCAGGTACAGCACAATGCCAAAGTAAGGATTGCTTACGTTACCCCGCAGCGTCGCGGGCAGCAGCAAAACCCACAGTACCGTGGACGTAGTGACGACCACCACGCCGATCAGGCTGATCCAGTTGTTCGACAGATGCACTACTGGCGACAGCCAGCCGCGAAGGGGCGAGCCGGACGATTTTGTCATGATTTGGTGACGAGTTCCTCGGAGGCCTGGACACTTTCGGATTCCAGTTCACGCGGTCGCGTGCTGAATCCGGTAATCGCTGCAGTGTCCAAAGGATAAACATCGGGGTCGAAAATCACAGAATAGAAGTGCCAGACAAGAATAGCAAGCGTCGCCAGGACGGCCTCGTAGAAATGCACGGAAGTGGCCACATCCAAAATGCTCTTGGGCATCCACGCCATGGCGAAATCGTTGGCCCACAGCGTCACGCCGGTCACCATCATCACCACCGCCCCCCAGACCACCGCCCAGTACTCGGCCTTCTCGATGTAGCTGTGCTCCGGCAGCGCCGGCGGCTCCCTCAACAAACCCACGTTATATCCCAGACCGCCAATGCCGTCTCGAATATCCTGGGCCTTCGGCAGCATGCCTTTCCAGTGGCGCCGCAGGCGCGCGCTCGCAAAAAGCGAGATGGCATGCATCATGGCGACCGCCATGAATGCCACCGCCGCTATCCGGTGCACGAGGCTCCGAACGCTTCCCGTGGATTCCCACTGCAGCATGGGCCGCGCCCACCATTGATCCGGGTACTTGAGCGCGAAGCCCGACCATACCAGCGTCAGGAAGGAAATCGCCAGCAGCGCGTGCTGCAGCCTTTCGAAACCGAACATGCGGAACTGGGGCTCGCTCGCAACTCGAGTTCCGCCACGGGCTCTCCGGCTCAGACGCATCTGGTAGAGCTTCCGCGCCCAGTCACCCGCATTGTGCAACAGCATCAGGCCGATCGTGAAGGGAATCAGCCATAGATAGGTCCGCCGCACAAAGCCCACCGCTGCGGATTCCGTGCGTGCCTCAGTGAGATGTACGTGCCCGATAGCGAACCTTTTTCCGGCTCCTGGATGGCAGCGGCCGCACGTCGCCGCCAGGTTCTTGGCGTTCACCATCGAGCGCGCATCCGACGAGGGAAGGATGTTGTGCACTCCATGGCAACTGGCGCAATTGGCCACCGTCTGCGAACCTGCTTTCGCCGCCAGACCGTGGAACGACGCATCGAAACTAACCAGGCGGTCCGTCGGAAACCCAAACTTGCGCGCCAGGCGCACGTCGCCGTGGCAGGCGCCGCATGTGTCCCGAATATTGTGGCTGTTCACCGGAGAGGCGGCATTGCTCGGCGGCAGGATGGAATGTTCGCCATGACAATCCGTGCACACCGGCGCTTGCAGTACGCCTCGCGCGACCGCTTTGCCGTGTACGCTCGCCTCGTATGCCGTCGCGACATCGGTGTGGCACATGCCGCAGGTTTCCGGCACAGCTGCCCGGAACTTCGCCGACTCCGTGATTTGGACTTCGTGAGCCGCGCCGTGACAGGTGCCGCACTCGGGCGCCGCGGAATTTCCTTTGCGAGCTTCCTGGCCGTGGATACCGCGGGCGTGCTCGGCGGCTACCTGCGCGTGGCAGCTTGCGCAGACTGGCTTGGGGATTCCGTCAGGGTGAGGGTAGTTCTCGTGCTTGACGTGGCAGGTTTGGCAGCCGACCGCGGAGTGCGCCGACTTCTGCAGCTTCTTCCCAACATCATGGCAGGACGTGCAGGCGGCGTTTGCGGCGTCTTGCGCCAGGCAGGGGGCGCCGGCGGCCCAGACTCCGAGAAAAATGCAGGCGACGAACGCCGTTCGGCGCCCGTCGCCTGCTCGCTGCACGATGTTCACCCCTTCCACAACGTGCGCGAGCCCTCAACCCACATCTGGTACGTGTAGGCTGCGGCCAGCGCTACACCGTAAACCGCCACAACGATCGTCAGCAGCTTCCCCCAGCGGTCCACCACTTCCAGCCGGTGGGCCACCTCAGCTTGGTGAGAGACATTTATATCGTCAACCGCCGAGACGTGAAGCGAGTCATCTTCGTGGCTCGAAATCGTTTTGCGGTAGATCGCCAGGATGGCAACGGCGCACGCCATCACGATCCACCCCGCCAAAAATGGAGTCAATACAATGTTCATAATCCCCCCTTCAATTCGTTGTCAGCGGAAATGCCGGTTGCGCGGCAACCGATCCCGCAGGTCGATCAAACTTTTTTCCCGTAGCTTCCTCGATGGCATCCACAATCAACAGCAGATAAGCGTCCAGCGCACAGGCCACGCTTTCCCGCGTTTCACAGTTGCCGTCCGCCGCCTGGTGCTGACAGATAGTGCAGACTTGCTCCCGAATCGCTCGCACATAATCACAGATATCGTCGCTGTGCGTCGTCTGGATGGCGCGGGCAACCTGTGGAAACAGACGGAACAGCGCGCAAGTCCCGGGTTCCTCCAAGCCGCAAGAGCCGTCCAGCTTGCGATCCGAACAGACCCGGCAAATCTGGTCCCGGATGATGATCTCCAATTCCTCTAAAGAGCGTTCCATCATTCCCTCCCTTCCCCGACGCAACCGCAATGCACGCCGGTGTCCACTGCCAAACCATAAGCAATCAATGAGGCTTAACGCGATTGGCCATCCCCGGGCGCGTTAACTGGGGCATTTCCATCGGCCGATCCGGTGCATTGGGTGTTCTCACCCTCAACGCGGCCCCCATGACGGCAAGTGCCATGGTTCGTGGCGGATCGCTATCGAATACCACGCAACGAATCCCCGCTTCCCAGGCGCGCGACAGCCGCTCGGGCTCTCTCGGCGTGATCAGCACTACCCGCTCCGGCCGATCAATCGGCTGCGGCAGACGGTCCAGCGTCTTCTCGTTGACCACCATGACTCCCGACTGCCGGGGGTCCGGTTTGTCAACCGCCTGGACGTGGCAACTCTCGGTGTGCGCTAGCAGGTCACACAGCGTTGCGCCATAGGGAGCATTCCCAACGGCAAGCTGGACTGTATACATAGACTGCCTCCAACTGAGTCCGCCATTCACTCTCACTATTTAGGTTTCAATTGAGTGGCGTGCAGGCAACGAGGAATCTCAATTTGAGTCCCCTTCCCAACTCGGACAGGAGCAATCTCGGGGCCACAGCCGACAGGCATAGTTTCCGGCGTTTTGCTGCTGTTTGCAGTGGGGTTAAGTGCGCATGCCATGCGCCAGAGTTCACATCTCAACTCTCCCATTGGCTATACTGGCTTCAAATGGTCTCCAAGCTGGACCCGGTTTGGCAGCGCCCTCCCGTGCTCGAAGCGGTCTTCGACCAGCTGTCGGACGCGCTGGTGCTCTATGACCGGGAAATGGTGATCACCGGAGTCAACCGGGCAGCTGAAAAACTCCTGGGCATGACCGCCGAGGAAATGATCGGCAAAGCCTGTAAGGAAGTCTTCCGCTGTGCCGTCTGCGAGCCGGACTGCGGGGTTCTGCTGGGAATCAATCAAGCGGTCAGCACTCCGCGTTGTACGCTCCGGCTGCGATCTGCGGCTGGCCGCGAACGGCTGGCGGTGATGCGAACCACTCAGATTCACACCGAGGATGGCGAGCTACAGGGTGTGGTCGCCACCGTCACCGACATCACCGAGGAGGCGGATCCGCAGAAGCGGGAAATCGTGGCCGAATCGCGCGCCATGCGCGACGTGCTGAATTTCGTGCGCCGCGTGGCCGCGAGCGAAGCCACCACCATCATGCTCGAGGGCGAGAACGGAACGGGCAAGGACCTCATCGCCAAAACGCTGCACTATCAGAGCCTGCGGCAGGCCGAGCCGTTCATCGCCATCAACTGCGCTGCCATTCCCGAGACGCTGCTCGAGAGTGAGTTGTTCGGCTACGAGAAGGGAGCGTTTACCGATGCGCGCGCGCAGAAGCGCGGCATCTTCGAACTGGCGGATAAGGGGACGCTTTTTCTGGACGAGATCGGCGAGATGCCGCTCTCGCTGCAAGCCAAGCTGCTGCGTGTGCTGGAGGAGCAGTCCTTCCGGCGGCTCGGCGGCCTCAAGGACATCAACCTGGATTTGCGCGTCATCACCGCCACCAACAAGAATCTACACGAGGCCGTGAGAGAAGGCGCTTTCCGGCAGGACCTCTACTTCCGGCTCAACGTCATTCAGATCAGCATTCCAGCGCTGCGCGACCGGCCGGAGGACATCCTGCCATTGACCAACTTTTTTGTCGATCACTACAACAAGAAGTTTCGCCGGCACATCGAAGGCGTCACGCCCGAATCCCAGCACCTGCTGGTCGCCCATACCTGGCCGGGTAACGTGCGCGAATTGCGCAACGCTGTCGAACGGGCGATGATCCTCGAGGAGTCCGCGCGGCTGACCACTTCCAGCCTCCCGGTCACGCTCAACAATCCGGCCGGTACGGTTGACGGAAACCCCAGCCGGGCGGCCTATCAGATTCCTGATGAAGGCATTTCGCTCGAGGAGAATGAGCGCACCCTGGTGGCCCGCGCTCTGGAGAAGACTGGGGGAAATCAGACCCAGGCTGCCAGGCTTCTCCGTATCACCAGGGATACGCTACGGTACAAGATGAAGAAATTCCACCTGAAATAGGGTTGTTTAACCCAGGCCGAGCGTTTTTCCACTGACTTTATGCCCCAAAAAGCCCCAACGCCAGCCGCTACAAGGTGCCTTCCACCCTTAAAAGACGAAGGTTTGTTGATTAGAGAGAGTTTGGACGTTTTCCTGCACTAAGGTTTTCGCACCACGTCTGGGGAGCCGCAGGTATTATGAGGATTCGGAGATCATTCGATCTAGTGGCTCAGGCAATTGCGCGCGTCAGTCAGCGCACGCGATCAGAGGAAAATATGCGCATATCATCTTCGTTTTCGGTTCGTGGGGTTTCGCGAGTCCTTGTAGTGTTGCTGCTGGTGGCCGGAGCGGCCGCCTTGGTCGGCGGGTCCAAATCGCCCTACTCGCGCCGTGAGAAAGCCTTCTATGCGGATGCGGCGCTGGTTGATTTCGTGAGACCTGGTTTGAAGATCACCATCAACTCAGCCAAGATCACGAGCAGCGGCGTCATTAGTATGACGTACACGCTCACGGATCCGCAGGGGTTGCCTTTGGATGCGGCCGGGGTGACGACGCCAGGCGTGGTGACGCTGGCATACGTGGCGGCTTACATTCCCCGCGGCCAGGAGCAATATGC
>Ga0335081_10015062_pt1 | contig 12511 bp, 8 predicted proteins | sample Lox_Sample_35_FD_206713 | JGI IMG/M metagenome (GOLD analysis project Ga0335081, IMG submission 206713) | Soil microbial communities from Loxahatchee National Wildlife Refuge, Florida, United States - Lox_Sample_3.5 | ecosystem: Environmental > Terrestrial > Soil > Wetlands | place: USA: Florida...
TACACACGCGGAAGTTCCGCCGGGCCGTCAAAGTTTCCCGCGGTCGATGCATTCACTGTGACACTCATTGATCCAGTGACCGTGGTCGAGTTCGCATCCGTGACAGATGCGGTGAAAGGGTAGCTGCCGCTCTGCACCGTCGTGCCGGAAATCAGGCCGCTGTTATGGTTGAGGGAATATCCGTCTGGCAATGCGCCGCTTGTGATCTGATAACTGTAGGGCGCAACTCCTCCCCAGACGGCGAGGCTGCCGCTGTACGGAGTCCCAACAGTACCTTCAGGGAGCTTCGCGGTCTGCATCGCGAGCTTCACAACCGGAGAAACAGTGACGTCAGAAGAAGCGGAGACGCCACTGGCTGCCGCGCTCGTGGCGGTGACAGTAATCTTTGTGGAAGTTGATACCTGAGGGGCGGTGAAAAGGCCGCTCGCCGAGATCGTTCCGGCGCTGGCATGCCAGACCACAGCCGTGTTGCTCGTCGCGGTCAGCGTTGCCGAAAATTGCTGCTGTTTTCCTGGAAGAACACTGACGCTGGCGGGCGCCACAGTGATTTGGACCGTCGAACTCTTACTTGGGGCCGGAGCCGCGGATGCTGGACCGGACGGTAGGCCGGCGCAACCGGCAGAGATGCCTAGAGCAATGACAAGGATTAATGACGTTGCAATCTTATAAAAGGGCCGGGTCGAGGTCTTGCTCATTTGGAAGCCGGGGGATGACTCCAAGAACATTTGGGTACCTCACTGATTGAAAATTCTTCTTTGATTTCTCTGGGAACCGAGCGTGCCATTGCTCGTTTGTTCAATCTAGTGGGCACAGTCGAAAGAGAGTAGATAACAGAGGTCATTGTCCGCTTGGCACACGGAAGTTCATGCCTCGTCACACGGAAGTTCATCGTATGAACGGCCATGGGACAGGAGAGACAAGGCAGATTGTTGAACAGCAATCAGGAAGAACTGCTCGCTCAGTCCATTGGCGAGTCGGATTTGCGGTTTCTGCCGAGGATCAGCGATCGCACGGAGTCATATCCTTGATTGCCCAGAATCCGGCGCGCCATTTCGCGGGCCTGTTCCTTGAGTTGGATGAGAAGAAGCCCCTGGCCGCGGCAAACTCGGAGCACCTTATGGCTCGAGGCACCACCAAGAATTGCTATGCGAGTTAACGCGAACGGGTCGGTCGTCGGAACATTCAACCCCGTCACGCTGGTGGCCAAAGTTCGGAAGTTCGCTTGTTGCACTGCGTGTACGACTCGCGAATCACATCGACCTCCGGGACAGGAATAGTGATCCACATGTACTCCCGCGATCTGCTCGAGACGTTGCTTGGCGCCGGCAGTCTCTTGGTGAAGTTGCGCGTCGCTGATGTCGGTCAGATAAGGATGGGTCATGGAATGACACCCGATCTCAAATCCCAACGCGTGAAGTTCGCGGACGTGCGCGTCGGTCATATATCCGGGCTTGTTCAGAAAATTCACTGTGATGTATGAGGTCGCGCCGAATCCCAACTCCTTCAGAACCGGCGCGGCCGCCAACAGATCTGTCTCGCACCCATCATCAAAAGTGATGCAGACGCTGTTGCCGTCGAAGGATCGCATTGCCTGGCTGACGCTTTTTCCATGAAATCCCTCATCCGCGAGCCGCCTCATGTGAGCGCGGAAATCGTCCGCGGGTACCACATATCGGGTATATCCCGGGTTGGGCCGACATGTCGCCCGCCCCGGAAGCGCCAGTTCGTGGTACATCAGAAATGCTGTGCCAGATGTCGCCATAGAAAGATTCTGCTGCAGATCTATGATCTCAATTTCTGAAAGGCTCGTTCGGCAAAATTCAGCCAGTCCCCTAATTCCGGAAGCGGGTCGCGCCACTGGAAATTGTCGTGACAGGCGCCGCGCAGGGGAGTCATGAGCGCCGCCAGTGTCCGCCATCGATTTGGATATTGCCGCGGATAGCCCGGCGGAGCGCCTCGAAAGACTTCGAACAAGTGGCGGCAGTCCCCTAGAAACCAACGGCACACTACCCCGGGGCGGTATGCGGTCATCTTTTCGATGTCGCCCTTTTCTGCCAGTTCTGCGAGCCGCGCGGGAAAGTCCGCACCCGAGTAACACGCCAGTGGGAGAGAGTTCCAAAAGCGTCCGTTAATCTCCATGAAGACCGGCGGCTGATCCTGTACTTGTCGAAATTCCACCATGGCAACACCATGCCAGACAAGAGACTTGAGAAGAGCCAGCGAGGCTTCGCGTACTGTCGGATCAGGCGCAACCCCTACTCGGACCGCGCTCCCCGACCCCGTCGGATGCACATCTCGTATCCGACGGTGAGCGAACTCCGCCCGCAGTTCTCCGTGACGCATCAGGGCAAAATACCCGATGCCTTCTCCGTCAACGAATTCCTGCGCCAGAACTTCTGAACAGATTGATCTTAAGTCCTGGTAGCGGGCGAGCAATTCCTTTGGATCTTTGGCATAGCGCGGCCGCCCAGTGACGCGGACGGCGCCATCGGGTTGGCTCTCAACCGAACTGCGCGGCTTCAGTACCAGAGGGAATTTTAGCGACTCGCTAGCCCGCTGAATGTCATCCTCATTGTTCACGGCGATGGTCTTCGGTATGGCAATGCCTATCGATGCCGCCAACCGCACCATCTCCTCTTTGTTGGAGGCGCGCAGCACAGTGGCATGATCGGGCAACACCAGCCTGGCTCCGATGGATAAAAGCGCATCCCGTTGTGCTGAGATAGGCAGCACTGTCGCCTCAGTCATGGGGAGAATCAATGTTCCAGAACGCTGCTTCGAGACATCGGAAATCGTCGCGATGAACCCCGGAGAGTCTTTTTCTGGGTTGGGGTATTCGAAAGAACTTCTGCAGAATCGGGACCATCCAGCCTTGGACCAGGAACTCGATTCCCCCACCAGGACCTCGTGGCCGGCATCCGCCAGCGACCGCACCGAAGCGACTGCCTGGTTCTGGTTGCCGTCGAGTACCAGGATTCTCATGATCCGACCGTCAAGACCGCAGTGTTCTGTCCCCTGGAATTGCGGAAGTCCTCGACCGCGGCGCGTAGCGCGTCGGCAAAGCGCACCGCGATCTGCGACCAATCAAACCGCGCTGCCAGTGCCGCCGCATTCTCTTCGTACGTACGACGCAAAACAGGATTCTGCAAGAGCGAGAGAATTGCCATGGCAAATGAGTTGGCATCGTCCGCCAGCAGGCAATCCTTGCCGCTGGTCACGTCCAATCCCTCGGCTCCAATCGAGGTCGAAACCAATGCTTTCCGCATCGCCATGGCTTCAAAAATCTTGAGCCGCGTTCCTCCTCCGATTCTCAAAGGCACAATCACCACAGTAGCGTTGCGAAGATAGTCCGCCACAGAAGGAACCGTGCCAGTCACCTCGACGGAAGCCGATGCCAGCTTGCGAACACGCGCATGGGGATTCCGGCCCACGATCTGGAACCGCGCTGCCGGAAACGACGCCAGCACCAAGGGGAAAATCTCATTGCAGAAATACTCGACCGCATCGATGTTGGGTTCCCAATCCATCGAACCGGTAAAGACGATCAACGGTGGATTCCCCGATGCAGAGCGTGCAGCCTGGTACTTTTCCGTATCGACACCGGTAGGCACGACTGTGATGGCACACTCCGGAGCCATACTCAGCATTCCGCTTCGGTCGTGATCAGAAACGGCAATTACGTGGCGGAACTGACGAAGGGTACGCGTCTCGTATGCAGCCATTTTGCGGGCTTCAATTCCGTAGGAGAGCTTTCGCAAGGTGGATTTCTCGGTCGTCGCCATGCGCCGCCACAACATGGTTTCCACGTTGTGTTGAAACAGGACGACCGGTGTCGGCGAAGCGTCTGGAAAATTCAAAGATGCGGAGAGGAAATCGCACACGGCCACGTCAGCACTGCCATCAGTCAATCGTCTCACCACCTCAAGTTGTACCTTCCAATGCGTGAACTTCTTCACAGCATACGGGGCACTCGATGGCAGCCGCAGAATATAGTCGAGTGATTGCGCCAATGTGCCTTCGGGAGCGGCCGTATGGATGGTCTGAGCACCGGGCAGTTCGTTCGCGATCGCAGTCTCGTACTCGGTGTCCCGATCTCCGCCGTAATACGAAAGCGTCGTGACCTCGTGCGTGCGTCCGAGATGACGAAGAATATTGAAGGACCGGATCTTCCCGCCAGTGTCGACCGGCCACAATTTCCCCGCTTTGACCCAGAGTATCTTCATCCGTCAGGAGGCTACCAGCATAGCCCTTCGTAGGCTTTACTGGAGGCAGGCCGCCGGGCTTTTTCCAGATTGACCAGGTCCACAACGATTTGTTCCGGCCGCAGATGAGACTCCAGTCGCTGGCGATCCACCCCGCGAGTGCCGACGACCACGACCTCAGCCTTCTGCAGCACCTGCTCAAGGTCGGAAGAGAGCAGCGATCCAATGTGCGGAATGACCTCTTCAATGTACTGGCGGTTCGACCCGATGAGACGACCGAGTGAAACGTTGTCGTCCCAAATCTTGAGCTGGCAACCCTCTCCGATCAACCGCTTCACCAGTTGCACCTGCGGGCTTTCCCGCAAATCGTCGGTTGCGGCCTTGAAGCTCAGGCCGAGCATCGCAATGTTCTTCTTGCCAGAACTCAGGATGATCTCAATGGCGCGATCGAGATGCGCGTCATTGCTCGGCAGTATCGACTCGAAGAGCGGCAAGGCCAAGTCCAATTCCTTCGCGCGATAATTCAAGGCGCGCACGTCTTTAGGCAGGCAGGACCCTCCAAACGCGAATCCCGGCTTCAAGTAGGAAGGGGAGATGTTCAGCTTGGTGTCAGCCGAGAAGATCTCGATCACCGACTCAGCGTCCACGCCCAGGCTCTTGGCCATGGTTCCGACTTCGTTCGCGAACGACACCTTCACGGCATGCCAGGCGTTACAGACGTACTTCACCATCTCTGCCGACCGGAAAGAGGTCTCGAACACTTTGCCGGGCACCCACGAATAAAGCTCGCGGAGAACGGCGCTATGTGCCGGATCCGATGCCCCGATGATCGTGATCGACGGCTCGAGAAAGTCGGCAACCGCGGTTCCTTCACGCATGAACTCCGGATTCACGCATACGCCCAAATCCTTCCCCATCTTTTTGCCGCTGGCTTTCTCCAGGGTCGGGACCACAATTGTCTCGGCCGTCCCCGGCAGCACGGTGCTGCGCAACACGATCAGGTGGAAGGAGTCTTTCTTTCGAAGCGCCTCTCCGATCTCCTGGCACACGGGACCAATGTGGCCGAGATCCAGCTTCCCGTTCCGCATGCTGGGCGTGCCGACGCAGAGGATCGAGATCTCCGTCGCCAGAACAGCCTTTTCCGAATCTGTCGTAGCCGAAAGTCGGCCAGCTTTCTGACTTTCGGCAATCAGATCCGAAACCGCCGGCTCGACGATCGGGCTTCGACCGCTCCCCAGTGCCTCCACCTTGCCCGCACTTAGGTCTACCCCGGTTACTCGATGCCCCTTATGCGCCAGGCAGGCAGCCGTGACCGTACCCACATACCCCAACCCGAAAATGCTTACCGTTCGGCTCATCCGATGTGTTCTGACCTTTCTCTGTATGGCAGGTACAATCTTCCAAGATTAGCCTAGTGTGCAAGAAGCGGCAATCCCACGAAATGCCTACAAGTGCTTCGATTTGTTGCACTTTGGTGACTTCGAGGTTACCTGAAAGGTCACCAAAGTAATCATCATCCCGACGCTCGCCTCTCGCCTGAGATTCCACCTCTGAGCCTGTGCACTTGCCCACTTTTGCCGCTACTATGAAGAGGCATGGCTCGCCCGAACCAGCCTCTGGATGTGCTGCTAGCCGATCCCCCGGCTACGCCGGTGGCGCACAGCGGCGGTGCTAGTTCTCTCTCTCCTCAACGGCGAGGTCGTCGGAAGATCTTTTTTCTCCTCGATTCCCTGAACATCGGCGGGACTGAGGTGCAGGCGGTCGAACTCGCGATCAGGCTCGATCCCGAGCACTACGAGGTGACCCTGGGGTGTCTTCGCGCGAGCGGTCCACTACTCGATCGGTTGAAAGGATCCTCGGTCTCCGTCTGCGAGTTTTATCCGAAAGGCGGTTTCGATTCGGTTCATGGAATTTATCAGATGTTTCGTCTGGCGGCCTTCCTGCGCCGAGGGCACTACCAGATCATGCATGCGCATGATCTCTATGCCAACGTTCTGGGCATCCCTGCGGCAGCGATCGCGCGCGTGCCGGTGATCATCTCCAGTCAGCGCGATCTGGGCCATCTTGACCTCTACAAGAACTGGCGCCGCGTCTGGCTCCGACGTCTGCAAAAGCTCTCCACGGCAGTGCTGACCAATTCCCGGGCCGTGCGGGAAGCGGTGTTGGCAGAAAATCATTTTGCTCCGGGAAAAGTTCGCGTCATCCACAACGGCGTCGACCTGGGAAAATTCGTACAGCGCTTGCAAGACCGAAGTTGGCTGGCGCCTGCAGGAACTGACGAGAAGTGGATTGTTCTTGTCGGCAACATGCATGGGGATGTCAAGGGTCACGCAACCCTGATCGCCGCTGCGGAATCTGTGCTGCGCGAATTTCCCAACGTCCGTTTGCTAGTTGCCGGAGATGGGCAGCGAAGGAAGGATTTCGAAGACCAGGTTGCCCGCCTCGGAATCGCCGGAAATTTTCGTTTTCTTGGCCGTCGTGATGATGTGCCGCGAATTCTGGCGTGCTGTGACATTGGTGTTCTGCCTTCGAAGGCAGAAGGTCTTCCCAATGCTGTTCTCGAGTATCTGGCCGCCGGTCTGCCGACAATAGCCAGCCGCGTCGGAGGCAATGTTGAAATCATCGAAGACGGCAAAACCGGATTGCTTGTTCCCGCCGAAGATTCCCCTGCTTTAGCGGAAGCTATCCTGCGGCTGCTCCGGAACCCGCAACTGGCCGCGGAATTAGGAAAGAACGGTCACGATTTCGTGGCTGCGGAATTCAGCTTCCAGCGCCTGATCGAGAAGACCGACCAGATGTATACCGAGTTGCTGCGTGCGCGAGGTCTCGAATGAGTTCGGTGCCCGGCTGGATGCGTATCTATCGTCGTCTGCGTTCGATGCAGGGCGTCGAGATTGCTGACCGGGTCCGGCAGCATGCGACTGCCCGGATCGACTGGCTGCGGTACAAAGCCGGCGCCGACTTTGCTCCCCAGTTGGGCGACACCGCTTCCGTTCAACCCCGTTTTTTCTTTTCCCCACAAACCGTCCCGGCGCTTTGCTCGAAATTGCGAGAACTATTCCCGGAGACTGCCGATCAAATCGTGCGGCGCGCTGAGCGCATCTGCCAGCATCGCTTCGATCTTCTGGGATACGAACCGCTCGATTACGGATCGGAGATCGACTGGCACTCGGATCGCGTTCACGGCAAGCGCGCTCCGCGCAAACCATGGTTTAAGGTGAAATATCTGGACTTTGCGGAGGTCGGCGATAGCAAAATCACGTGGGAACTCAATCGGCATCAGCATTTCGTCACCCTGGCCAAGGCCTTTCGACTGACCGGGGACGCGAAGTTTGCATCAGAACTCTTCGCGCAGTGGCATCATTGGCATTCCCGGAATCCGTATCCGGTCGGCATCAATTGGGCCAGCAGTCTTGAGGTTGCGTTCCGCAGTCTGTCATGGCTGTGGACTTATTCCCTGATGGCCGATTCGCCCGCCATGCCCTCCACATTCCGACAATCCTGGCTGCGTTCCCTGACGATTTCAGGGCGTCACATCGAGACCTATCTTTCCACCTACTTCTCGCCCAACACGCATCTTCTTGGAGAAGCGGTCGCACTGTTTTTCATCGGCACACTCTGTCCGGAGATCCCATCCTCACGTCGATGGCAGCAGCGGGGATGGGGAATCGTGCAACAAGAGGCCGTGCGCCAGGTCCGCGCCGATGGTCTGCATTTTGAGCAGTCGATTTACTATCACGTTTACGCGCTCGATCTCTTCCTGCATTCGGCAATCCTGGCCTCGCTGAACCAGATCGAGGTGCCGAAGGAGTTCGATCGCACGCTCGAAAATATGCTCGATATTCTGGCGGCAGTGACACGTGGCGGGATTGCACCGTCTCTGGGCGACGATGACGGCGGCCGCTTGTTCGATCCCTCCCGAAATCGAATGCAGTGCATGACCGATCCGTTGGCAACGGGAGCAGTCCTGTTCGGGCGCGGAGATCTCAAACTTGCTGCCGGCGGACCTCGCGAAGAAACGCTTTGGCTGCTCGGCGAGTCGGGTATTGACGAACTCCAGAGAATTCCTGGCGAGCAGTTGCCTGAGAGTTCAGCGGCCTTTCGCGCCGGGGGCCTCTATCTAATGGCGGGAAAGAACCGCGAATGGCAACTCGTGATCGATGCCGGGCCGCAGGGTGCCCATACCGCCGGTCATGGCCATGCCGATGCCCTTAACGTGACGCTCGCTGCTTCCGGTCGTGAGTTGCTGATCGACTCCGGAACGTACCAATACGTAGGTCCGGGCTCCGCACGCGATCAATTTCGCGGAACCCGAGCCCACAACACCCTCATGGTTGGCGGCGCGGATCAGGCACAACCCCGGGGGGCGTTTGGCTGGGAGCGTTTGCCGAGAGTTCAAGCCGAGGGCTGGATCGCTGGCAAGACCTTTGACCTTTTCGTCGGCAGCCATGACGGCTATTCCCGCCTGCCCAACCCGGTGATTCACCGCCGGTTCGTGTTCGCTCTGAAATCCGGTTTATTTCTCGTTCGTGATCTGGCCCTCGGCTTTGGAGAATATCCGCTCGATCTGTTCTGGCATATCGGGCAGTCCATGCGTGAGCAGGAGTCAAATCGATTCGCTGCCGATGGCGCCGAGTTACGCTTCCTGACCGCTGATGGCAACAACTGGTCCCGTCAGATCGAAGAACAGTTCCACTCTCCGGCATACGGAGTGAAACAGCCGCATTCCGTGCTGCACTACTCCACGCGCTCACAACTTCCAGCCGAGTTCGTGACGATGATCCTGGGCATGGCACATGCCCAGAGGCCACAGGGCAAGCTCTCGCGAATGGATTCGGCAACGGGCAGTGCTCCATCCGTAATCGGATATCTGTATCGAACCATCACCGACGAGCGTTCTTTCTACTTCGGAGAAGGGGAACCGTGGAAAATGGGGTGTTGGAGTACCGATGCTGAAGTGCTCTACTTCTCAAGGTCCGCCGGCGCACCCCTCTTCAATCTTGCCTGCTGCAACGCCACCTACGTAGATTGGGAAGGTCGCAGGATCATGAGCGCGAGGCGGCCCGTCTTACGATTTGAGTGTGTGGGCATAGAACCCGTGGAAGTGTTCTCAAGCGATCCTGAATCCGTGAGCGCGGATCGTGAAGCCTGGAAGGCTCTGGTCGATGCTTTCCCGATGCCGGTAAAGGCGACCTGAGGAAACAGTTCGATATGTGTGGAATCTGCGGAATCTTCTTCAACAATCGCGACTGGCGCGTCCAGGGCGACGTCCTCGCGCGTATGAACCGCCGCATCGTGCACCGCGGACCCGATGATGAGGGCTTCTTTGTTGAAGAGAACGTCGGCCTGGCCATGCGCCGCCTCAGCATCATCGACGTCAAGAGCGGCCATCAGCCGCTCGCGAATGAGAATCGTGATGTCTGGATCGTTTTCAATGGCGAGATCTACAACCACGCTGACCTGAGAAAAGACCTCGAATCCAAAGACCATCAGTACCGTACCCGCAGCGACACCGAAACCATTGTTCACCTCTACGAGCAATACGGCCAGGAATGCGTAAAGCACCTGCGCGGAATGTTCGCCTTCGTGATCTGGGATCGCCGGCGGCGCGTTCTGTTCGCCGCACGCGATCGGATGGGCATCAAGCCCCTCTACTATCGATGGGACGGCAAGTCATTCCTGTTCGGATCAGAGATTAAGACGATTCTTGAGTACCCCGGAGTCGAAGCCGAGTTCGAAGCCAGCACACTGGCCGAATACCTCACCTTCGGCTATATCACCGGGCCCGAGACGATGTACGCGGGTATTCGCAAACTGATGCCCGGGCACACGCTCGAGTTGACCGAAGGCGGCGGCGAGCCACAGATCAAACGATACTGGGATCTCACGGTCAAAGACGATGCTACGCCGCTTTCCCACCACTTCTACGTACGGACCTATCGCGAGAAGCTCGAGTGCGCAGTCAGTTCCCATTTGATGAGCGATGTGCCCTTGGGCGTTTTCCTCAGCGGGGGACTCGATTCCAGTGCGGTTGCAGCGCTTACCGCGAAGATCCGCGGCGACCAGATTCAAACCTTCGCGGTCGGCTACGGCGAAGAGCAGTTCAGCGAATTGCCCTATGCGCGCCAGGTCGCGGAACATATTCACTCCGACCACCACGAGGTACGCCTCAGCCGCGAAGAATTCTTCGATACCCTGCCACGCCTGATCTGGCACGAAGACGAGCCCATCGTTTGGCCATCGAGCGTCTCCCTGTATTTCGTGGCCCGTCTAGCGCGGCAGAGGGTCACAGTCGTGCTCACCGGCGAAGGCAGCGACGAAACACTCGCCGGCTACACCCGCTACGCCTGGACGCTGCTGAACTCGAAGATGGACCAGACGTATCGCAAGCTGACGCCAGCCTTCTTACGCACTCTTCTTCGGAAGGGAATCGGTGCGGCACCGCTCTCTGCCAGTCTGCATCGCAAGCTGGAGCACACTTTCCTGATGCGTGACGGCGCGTCCTGGCCCTCGTTCTATTTCGACAATTTTTACTCAGCCTTTTCAGCGGATGAATTTGCTCAGTTGCTGACGCCAGATGCGTTACAGGCCTCCGGTCCAGCCTACGATGGATCGATGGAACCATGGGAGCGCTCTTCCGGAGATCTTCTGCACCGATTGCTCTATACCGATATCAACAGCTACCTCATCGAACTGCTCATGAAGCAGGACCAGATGAGCATGGCCGCCTCGGTCGAGAGCCGCGTACCTTTTCTGGATCATCCCCTGGTGGAATTCACGGCGCGGATCCCTGTCAATGAGCAGATCAAGGGGATGGCAGGCAAGTTCATTCTGAAGGAAGCAGTCGAGGATCTGCTGCCGCGTGACATCATTTACCGGCAGAAGATGGGATTTCCCACGCCGTGGGCCTACTGGCTTGCCGGTCCACAGCTGCAGCAGATCGAAACGCTGTTGACAGAGCCAAGAAGCGCAGCCCGCGGCTTGTTCCGACCGGAGACGGTGTCGCGCATATTTGCCGAGCACCGCTCCGGACACCGTGACCACGGCAATCGTATTTGGCGGCTGCTGAATTTTGAGTTGTGGCAAAGAGTCTGCCTCGAGGGCGGTCTCGAGTCAAAGGCTGCTGTGGTTTCGGCGAATGCCGCAGTTTGAACACTCCATGCATGCATTCTCCATCAAGCTCACATGTTAAGGAAAGCAAAGCTCGCCAGTCTCGTTGTCCTGCGCCGCGCCGGGGTTTTCCATCGCGTCGCCGACAGCCAGTGGCGGCGCAACCGCCTGCTCATCCTTTGCTACCACGGTACGTCGTTGGAAGATGAGCACGAATGGCGACCGGCTCTTTATCTCGCGCCGCGGCTTTTGGAGCAACGTCTTCAGGCATTGCGTGACACGGCTTGCTCCATTCTGCCGTTGGGAGAAGCTCTTCAACGGCTGAAGGTCCGCGATCTTCCGCCGCGCAGTGTCGCTGTCACGTTTGATGACGGCACCTACGATTTCTACCGGCAGGCTTATCCTCTGCTGAAGAAGTTCAGCGTTCCGGTAACGGTGTATCAGACGACGTACTATTGCGATCACGCCATGCCGGTCTTCAACTTGATCTGTTCCTACATGCTGTGGAAGCGGCGCGTGGATCGGCTGGGCCCGGTCCCGGAAATAGGTCTCACTGGGCCCTCAGACCTGCGTACTCAGATGGGGCGGCACCGCGTTGTGCGCATTCTGGTGGAGGGCTCCGAGCGTGAGAATCTGACCGGTATTCAGAAGAATGAGGTTGCCGCACGCCTCGCCGCCGCACTCGGGGTTGACTATGGCGGCCTCACCGCCAAGCGGATTCTGCAGCTTATGAACCCGAATGAGGTCGCCGAAATCGCCAAAGACGGAGTCGACATCCAACTGCACACGCACCGCCATCGCACTCCAGACAACGAATCTCTGTTTCGCCGCGAGATCGTCGACAATCGCGAACGGATCCAGTCCCTGACGGGCACGAATGCCCGTCATTTCTGCTACCCCAGCGGCGTCTATCGCAAAGAGTTCGTCGCATGGCTCGAAAAGGAGAACGTATTGTCGGCGACGACCTGTGACGTAGGACTCGCGCAAGCGGGAGACAATCCGCTATTGCTTTCGCGGCTCGTGGATACAACGGGGCGCACGCAGGTGGAATTCGAGAGCTGGCTGGCTGGTCTGGGAGCGATGATCGCCTTTCGACGGATTACTCCTCAGCGCTACGTCGTCCCGGAGGACTAGTGAGGTTCCTCGTCAATACCCGTTTAGCGACTCGGTGAGACTGCGGGAATGTGGGACTGCACCGC
>Ga0335081_10015063_pt1 | contig 12511 bp, 12 predicted proteins | sample Lox_Sample_35_FD_206713 | JGI IMG/M metagenome (GOLD analysis project Ga0335081, IMG submission 206713) | Soil microbial communities from Loxahatchee National Wildlife Refuge, Florida, United States - Lox_Sample_3.5 | ecosystem: Environmental > Terrestrial > Soil > Wetlands | place: USA...
AGCGGAATGTAGTTCCACTGCCCGGCGGTCAGGGTCCCCGAGGTGACCACGCTGCCGGGGACCAGGTTGCCTTCCGTCTCGCCGTAGACCTGCCATAGCGCGAACTTCTGCGGCGATGTCGGCTGGCCGGCCGGGCACACCCACCACCAGTAGCCTTCGAACCAGCAGGTGCTGGTGAGGCAGAACAGGACCCCGGCCAGGAAGGGACCCGAGTAAGAGACCGGGCTCGATGGCCCGCTCGTTGAGGGGAACAACCGGTAGGTGGCCATCAGCTGAATCCGTTCACGAACGCCGCGAGCAGCCAGGTGCCCTTGGCCGAGTTGTAGATAAAGCCAAGAAGGTCGGTCTGGCCTGCCGTGGTGCTCAGCGCCGGCTGCGGCAGATCGGCGGAGAATTCATAGCCGCCGCCCCAGGCGAGAGTAAATGGCGCGCCGGATCCCTGGGTCAGCTGGAAGATGATCTGCTGCCCGTTCTGCGAATTGGCCGGGTTGCCCATGGTCCGGTTTCCGCCCAGGGTCACCCTGAAGTCATTACCGAGCGAGGCGTCCACCGCGATCGTGGCCGCGTCCGCCAGCTGCACCACGGCGGGCGCCAGGGCGCCCTGCTCGACCGTCGTGGCCTGACCGGCCGCGCGGGCTGGCGTGGCGCCCGCATTGGCCAGGGCGGCTCCGGCGGTCGTGCCCGCGGCCGCCACCCCGATGACCCTGACGACCTTTCGCCGGCTCAATGCCTGCGCTGAGCCTGGTGCGTGCCGCCGTATAACGGACCGGTGCCTCATGACGACTGCCCGCCCATGCTGCCCTCGCTATTCATCAGAAGCTTTTCCAGCCGCCGCACAGATGGGCATGCTTCGCGGCGGTGACATCGGCGGCAACCGACCCATGCTGGTAGATGCCGAGGTCTTCGGGTGAATAACCCCAACGGCCGTTCGCGTAATCGAAGACGTCTTCCGTCGTCGCCCGCCCGGCCGGGGCGCCGGAGACGGTCGTCGTCACGATGGCCGCGTTGCCGAACACCGTGATGGCCTTGATGACCCTGGGCGCGCCGGAACCGGCGGGGGAGCAGAGCTCATGAACTCCGGCCCACACCCGCGCCGGGATCTGCCGCTTCGCCACCGGGGCCAGCAGTTGCCAGGAGGCCGTGTACCGGCTGGCCGAGTACACGGCGTAGAAATGCGCCGCGGCCGGACGCGCGGCGGCCTTCACCCCGGCGGTAATGGACGGTGCTAGCGAGGCGGCGGTACCCGCACGCGGAGTCCCCGCCGAACCGCCTGCGGCCGAGGCCGGCCCCGCGGAGTGCGGTCCCGCGCTGCAGCCGACGACACCAGCCGCCAGCAGCGCGGCCAGCAGCCCGCTGGTAAGGCCCTTCGCAAAGCCCATCGTCGTGACCGTCCTTAGGAACTGGGGACCAGGGCCAGGCCCTAGCTGGGCGTGACCTCGACATCAACCCAGAAGTTCTCGCCGTTGCCGGCCGAGGCGTAGGTGTCGGGGTAACTCCAGGAGCCCGCGTTGTAGGTTGACTGCCCCGGGGACGTGGCGGCGGACGTTCCCGGCGCGGTCAGCGGCCCGGCGGTGATGCCGCCGGCCCCCACGCCACCGCTGCCCCAGTAACCGGTCGTGGCCTGGTACCACTCCGAGCCGCCACCGTAGAACACCGCCACCTTGTAGTCGCCGGCGGGGAGCGTGACGCCGCTGTAGGCACACGACACCCAGCCGGACCCGGCCGCTCCTGACCAGGCGGGCGAGTTGTTGTCGGTGCCTGAGACCTCGCTCTGCGAGCCGACATTCCAGATCGCGCACCTGGTTGGCAGCGCGCCCGCGCCGGACGCGGAGTAGAACCAGATGTTGTCCAGCGTGCCGGGCTCGGACAGCTGAAACTCCGTGGCCAGGGTGTAGCCCGCCGTGTCGGAGTCGAGATGCCCCGGGATCGTGGGGTAGCCCGGCCACAGCCGGTAGGAGGTGCCCTGCGGCGGGTTCGTGTCGACCTGGAGGTCCATCCAGAAGTTGCAGGAGGTGGACCCGTAGATCGGCATCACCGCCGTCGGATCGCTGCTCGCGACGCTGAACACGCCCTGCGCGGTGTTGAACGGAGACGGCCGCGACCCCGACGCGTCCGAGTAGGCGGTCAGCGGGCCGCTGACGATCCCCGCGGCGTAGGTGCCACCACTGCCGAACTGATCGTCGGTGTCGGGGAAGCTGCCGGTGAACCCGGTCGAGGCCACGTACGTGGCGCCGATCGCCAGCGGCAGCGGCGTCGCCAGCGCGACGAAGTTCCACTGCCCGGCCGACAGGCTGCCCGATGTGACCACGCTGCCGGGGACCAGGGTGCCGTTTTGCCCGCTGTAGGTCTCCCAGAGCGCGAACTTCTGCGGCGACGTCGACTGGCCGGACGAGCAAACCCACCACCAGTAGCCATCCAGCCAGCACCCGCCCGCGGTGACCGCCCAGACGACGCCGCACACGAACGGGCCGCTGTAGGAAACCGGGCTGGCCGGCCCGCTCGTGGTGGGGAACAGCCGGTACTGGCCCGGGCCCTGGTTGACGGGCGGCGGCGAGGCGAACCCGCTGACGAACCCGGCGAGCAGCCACTTGCCCTTGCTGGCGTTGTAGATAAAGCCGAGCAGGTCGGTCAGCCCGGCCGTGGTGCTGAGGGTGGGCTGGGGAAGGCCGGTTGAGAACTCATACCCGCTGCCCCAGGAGAGCGTGAACGGCCCGCCGGTCCCCTGAGTCACCTGAAAGGTGATCTTCTGTCCGTCCGTCGGATTCGAGGGGGTGCCCATCGCGTGGTCTCCCGCGATGGTCACGCGGAAGTCGTTGCCCAGCGATGCGTTAACGGCGATCGTCGCCGCATCGGCCAGGTTGACCACCGAGGGCGCCAGCGCGCCCTGCTGGACCGTCGTGGCCAGCCCGGCGGCCCGGGCCGGAGAGCTAGCGGTCTCTGCCAGCGCGACTCCTCCGGCCACGCCGACGGCCGTCACTCCGACGACACTTCCGAAGATCCTTCTTCGGCTCAGTTCCGGAACGTCATCACGCGTCTGTCGCCGCACGCCAACCCCCTACCCGGGACCATTAGGTTCGCCTTGGCCCCTGATTCATCCGCTAAATAGACCCTCATCCGGCCTGCCCGGTTCACAGCAATGGCCAGCCGGATCGGTTTCACGCGCACCTGGCCGCGGATCACGGCGCGTTGAACACCAGCATCGCGTCGGCTGGTGGCGCGCCGAACAGCGACGTGATCAGGTCCTCGTCGAAGTTGCTTTCGTCCTTGATGCTGATGAAGTCGCGGATCGCCGTGCCGGTGCAGCGGGCGTCCACCAGCGGCGCGCCCTGGCCCGCCATGAGGTCGCGCACGTCCACGGTGCGGAAATCCACGCTGTAACGCGCCAGTCCCGACGAGTTGGGGATGGAGGTGTGCAACTGCGCCCCGGAGAACAGCAGGACCTCGCCGGGCGCGGGGAGCGGGATGATGTCGACACCCGGCGTATGGTTGATCGCGCTCGGGCGGGCCTGGCTCTCCTTGCCCACCGACTTCGCGGTGTTGAGCCGCCTGGCGTTGTTCTCGTAGTAGTCGAAGTCGCCCGACGTGTTCGGTACCTGCCGCGCGAAGCTCGCCAGGTCGAAGCTCATCGCGTTGGTCTCCCGGACCGGGAAGACCGGCAGCCACCAGTTGATCTGCTGCGCGGGCGCGCTGTACCAGACGTCGCGGTGCCAGGGGAAGGCGAAGGCGATGCCGGTCGTCAGGTGACCCGACGGGAACGAGGTCCGCGGCTTGGGCACGTCGTAGTGCGTGAATTCCGGCTCGAAGCCCGCCTCGGCAATGATCGCCCGGACCAGTTCGCGCGACCGTTCGGCGTGAATCCAGCGGGGCTTCCAGGCTCCGAGGATCTTCGCCATCTCGGCGGGCTCGATGTGCTCGTGCACGTGCTGCGGGTCGTGCGGTGCGAACAACTCGGTGAGCTCGGCCCGCATGTACTCGACGAACTGCTCCAGCATCCGCAGCCGGGTCAGGATGACCAGGTCTCCCGAGTAGAGCCGGTTTCGCAGCTCCTGCGCCGGAATCTGCGGGTCGGTCAGGATGGAAGGCATGGGGTCCCCCCTTTGCGAGGTAGCGACGATAACGAGATGATCAGCTTCGAGCAGGTGAAGGCCTCGGCATAGCGGGCGCGGCACTCGACTCCGCGCAGCCGGGCCAGCGCCAGGAAGGTCTCCTCGCCCCACCAGTCGCGGCCTTGCTGGGACGGGTAGCACTTGTCGAGCAGCTCGGCCTTGCGCCGGGCAACTTCATCGGTGAGCGGGAAGTACGCGTTCGGGCGGGACATGTCCCCGTCCCACTTGGGGAGTTCGTACGCCAGGTAGACCTGGTCACGGAACGCGGTCGGCACGATCTCGGCGATGGTCCGGTGGTCCTGGTGCGCGTCGCCCGGGAACGGCGCCAGGATGAGGTCCGGCCCGAAGGACCGAGCCGCCCCTTCGATGACCTCCTTGACCTGGCCCCAGACGGCCGGCAGCCGGCCCTCAGGCAGGTCGTGCAGTTCGACCTCCAGGTCGGCGCCCGGCGTGAACGCGCGGGCCGCCACCCGCGCCTCCTGCTGCCGCTCCGGGCTGCCGGTCAGCAGCACGTACCTGACCCGCAGCCCCGGGTGACGCGCGGCCAGGCTGAGCAGGACGCCACCCGCCGCGATCTCGATGTCGTCGGGATGCGCGCCGATAGCGAGCACGGACAGCGGCGCGTCCGCGCGGGGCCCGAGCCGCAGCGTGATCACGCTGACACCGCGACATCGGAAGTCGGCATCCCCGCGCCGGGGGCTGGCATCTCCGCGGCCGCCCCGGCCGCGCCCGAGCGCTCCGGGTCCCAGACCATCCAGGGGCAGTTCCCCTGGTGGTACATCTCCTCCAGCCGGGCGCGTTCCTTGACCGTGTCCGCGGGCGACCAGTAGCCCTTGTACGGGTAGGCGAGGACCTTCTGCCGCGGGACCAGGCGCACCAGCACGTCCTCGACCAGATCCTCGCCCTCGTTGAGGTAGTCGAAGATCTCCGGCCGCAGCACGAAGTAGCCGCCGTTCTCCCACTGCCGCAGCTCCCGGACCGGGGTGACCTGCGTGATCAGCCCGTTGTCGTCGACGTCCACCACGTGGTGCGAGGACTGCGGCGGCACTGCCAGCAGGCTGACCAGGGCGTCGGTGGCCGCGAAGCGCGAGATCATGTCGGGCAGCGACGCGTCCGTGAACACGTCGGCGTAGTTGGCCAGGAACATCTCCTCGCCCTCCACGAAGCGGCGGACCCGGCGCAGCCGCTCGCCGATCGCCGAGTGCAGCCCGGTGTTCACGAACGTGATGCGCCAGTCGGAGATGTCCGTCTTGAACAGTTCCACCTGCCCGGCGCCGCCGTTCAGCACGAAGTCGTTGGACCTGGTCTCGTCGTAGTTCAGGAAGAAGTCCTTGACCGCCGAGGCGCCATAGCCGAGGCACAGCACGAAATCCCGGTGCCCGTAGTGGGCGTAGTAGCGCATCACGTGCCAGAGCAGCGGACGGTCCCCGATCATCGCCATGGGCTTGGGGGCGTTTGTCAGCCCGTCCCGCATCCGCATGCCCAGGCCACCGCAGAAGAGCACGACCTTCATAACCAACTTCCCTTCGGGCGACCCTTCCGGACGCCTTCGTGGGCCGCCCTGGCGGGCGGCCTGGTTCAGACGACTTCGAGCGCGGGGATCGGGAAGACGAGGCGCCCGCCCCAGGACCGCACGTACGCAAGTTGCTCGGTGATCTCCTGCCGCAGGTTCCACGGCAGGACGAGGATGTAGTCGGGCTTGGTCTCGGCGAGGCGTTCCGGCGGATAGATGGGGATATGCGTGCCGGGCAGGAACTTGCCCTGCTTGACCGGGCTCCTGTCGACCGTGTAGGAGAGCAGGTCGGACCGGATACCGCAGTGGTTCAGCAGGGTGTTCCCCTTGCCCGGGGCCCCGTAGCCGGCCACCGTCCGGCCCTCCCGCGCTGCCCCCAGCAGGAACTCCAGCAGGTCGCTCTTGATCCGCAGCACCTCGCTCGCGAAGCCGGCGTGCCCGGCGACCGTGTGCAGGCCGGCCGCCTCCTCCGCGTCGAGCACGCCCTTGACGCTCTGCGAGGGCTCGCCCGCGGCATCGGCCGGCCGCGCGTAGGTCCGCAGCGAGCCGCCGTGGGTGCCGAGTTCTTCGACGTCGACCACGCGCAGGCCCGCGGTTTCCAGGGCGCGCGAGGCGGTCAGCAGCGACAGGTAGGAATAGTGCTCGTGGTAGATCGTGTCGTACTGCCGCCGCTCCATCAGCCGCAGCAGGTGCGGGAACTCCAGCGTCACCACCCCGGAGTCCTTGACCAGTGCGCGCAGCCCGGCCGCGAACCCGCGGATGTCGGGGACGTGCGCGAAGACGTTGTTCGCGGCGACCAGGTCGGCGGGCCCGTACTCCGCGGCGATCTCGTGGCCGGTCTGCGGCCCGAGGAAGCGGACCACCGTCCGGATGCCCTTGGCGCGGGCGGCCTCGGCGACGTTCCCGGCCGGCTCGACACCGAGCACCGGGATGCCAGCCGCGCTGAAATGCTGCAGCAGGTAGCCGTCGTTGCTCGCCACCTCGGTGACCAGGCTGCCGGCGGTAAGGCCGAGCCGGGCGGTCATGTCGTCCGCGTACCGCTTCGCGTGCGCCACCCACGAGTCCGAGTACGACGAGAAATACGCATAGTCAGAGAAGATTTCTTCGCCGGGTACGTAGGCGGGAAGCTGGACGAGCAGGCATTTACCGCAGAGCCGTACGTGCAGGGGATAGAAGACCTCTGGCTCGTCGGTGCGATCAGCGGGAATATAGCTCTCGCATAGCGGAGACATTCCCAGGTCGACGAAGGTAAGCGTCAGTTCCGTGCCGCACAGCCGGCACGCATGTCGTGAGGACATGGCCCCCCAAAACTCTGGCTGGCCAATTGCCGGTCGTCCCGAGACGACCGGCATGAGCCGCCAGCTCTATTTGCTCATCACAGGTTCATCGAATTTATTCAGGACCGGGAATGCCGGGCAAACCCCGGATGCGGTAGATTCGGCGTGGCCCGATAATTAACCCTTTCGCAGTTCCCGCCGGGGCGGAGGACCTGAATGTGTAACCACGAGTGCCGGGCGTGCCGCGGCCGCCTCGGCGATCTGGTTCTCGACCTTGGCGAGCAGCCCGCTTGCGACTACTTCCCGAAATATGACGATCCAGCCCAGGATCCGGTTTACCCGCTGCAGATGTGGCTGTGCTCATCGTGCGGCCTGGCGCAGCTGCTGACCGACCCCACGGTGCCCGAGGAACCCAAGGGCGCCGAGCCCGCGGCCCTTGTCCGGCAGGCGGAGGACGCGGTGCGCCGGGTCGCGGCGGCCGGGCTCCTGCCCGCCGGCGCCGGGGTCGCGGAGCACGGCAGCCCGCACGGCGGTTCCTGGCTGGGGCTGCTGGCCGGACGAGGGCTCGCCCCGGTACCCGACGCGGCGGAGGCGGACGTCGTCCTCGACTGCTTCGGCCTGATGCACGCGGCGGACCAGGCCGCGGCCCTGGCCGAGCGGACCGCTCGGGTAGCGCCCGGCGGGGTGCTGCTGCTGCAGTACCACGCGCTGGCCACGATCATCCGCTGCGGGCAGTGGAACGCGCTACGGCACGGGCACTATGCCTACTACTCGGCCACCGCCCTGGCCGCCATGCTGGCCGCCAACGGGTTCAGCCCGCGCATGGCGTGGCAGTTCGAGCTCTACGGCGGCACGGTGCTGCTGGCCGCCGCCCGGGACGCCGGCGCCAGGCCCGGGCCGGATGGTTCCGTGCCGCCGCTACTGGCGGATGAGGCGCGGGCCGGGGTCTGTGATCCTTCCGTGCTCGGCGGCCTCCAGCACCAGGTGGAGATCCAGGCGGCCGCGCTGCGCGACTGGCTGGCCGCCGAGCGCTCGGCCGGGAAGGTCGTCCTGGGATACGGTGCCGCCTCCCGGGCGGTCGCGCTGCTGCGCCGGGCGGGAGTGGATCACACGCTGCTGCCCGCGGTGGCCGACGCCTCGCCCGCCAAGGAGGGCCTGCGGATGCCGGGCACGGACATCCCCGTTGTCAGCCCGGAGCGGCTGGCCACGGACCGGCCCGACGCCGTGCTGCTGTTCGTCGCTGACCTGATGACCGAGGTTCGCGCGGCATTTCCCCATGTCGAGGCGGCGGGCGGCCGCTGGGTCACGGCCGAGGCCATCGGCGCTGGCGGCTGACCGGCCACGCCCGTCCGGCCGCAGTTCAGGAGGCTTGCAGCAGCACGCGCAGCCGCTCGAGGCAGCGTCCGCGGGTAGGCCCGATGCTGCCGACCGGAAGCCCCAGGCGGTCCGATATCTCGGCGTAGGAGGCCGGGGGATCAGCCATGAGCAGCTCAACCAGTCGCTGCCAGTGCCCGGGCAGGCGCGAGACAGCCTCACGAACGGCCTGGGCCCGCTCGTTGGCCAGGAGCCGTTCGTCGACCGCTGGCTCATGCGCGACATCGCCGAGGTCGGCGTCGTCATGGACCAGCACGAACTTCTTGCGCGCGGCCAGGGTGCGCAGGCATTCGCGCCGCGCGGTGACTGCGAGCCAGGAGGCCAGGCGAGCCGGGTTCTCCAGGCGGTCGATGTGCTCGAGCAAGCGGAGCCAGGTCGCCTGGGCGACGTCGTTGGCGTCACTTTCCACGAGCCTGAAATCCCGGGTCATGGCCCAGATGAGCCTGGAGTACTGCTCGACCAGGCGCTCCCACGCCCACCGGTCGCCGTCGGCGGCGCGTCGCACCAGCCGTGCGACGTCAAGGGCGGCCGCTTCCTGTTCGGCCGTGGCGCTGGCGGCGCGACCGTGCTCGGGTGCCGCCGTCCAGTGCAGGCGCCAGCTCGTGCGGGTGCCCGGATGCCTGGCCGATGGCATGAGGTGGCCCTCGTTCTGGTGGTGTAGCACACCCGTCCGGCCAGTCACGCCAACCCCCCTTCACCGCGGCTACCTCATAGCCCGGCGCCAACGCCCCAACGGCGCATGCGGCGGTTTCGCCGCAGACCGCGCAGCAGTGCCTGCATGCAGAGATGAGACGCACAGCGGGCTAAACCGGTTGACACCTCCCGGCCTGGGACTTCCCCGGTCAGGCGCGTGAAGGCGACCAAAATTCGACCCGGGCGGACTCCAGCGGGCATGATGGCACGGCAGGGACCAGAGCCCCGTCCCGGCCCGGAAGCGGAGAATGCGGCACGATAGCGCGGCGACTATGCCAGATCTTGACGACACCGGCGCAGTGGATGCGTTGCCGCCCGTCCGGCGGGGCCGGGCTGGCGGCGCCCGCTGGGCGCGCTGGCCTGTCGCACTGGCGCTGGTCTGGGCGGTGCTGGCCGTCGCTGACGTTGCCATCTTCCACTCCAGTCTTGGCTCGCGCCCGGCTGCGGCTAAACCGGCTGCGGCATCCGGGGCCGCCGGGCCGAGCACTGCGTCGGATCCGGCGTCGGCCCGAGCCCGCGCCGCCGCGCGCCCGGCTCCCCCGGCCCGGGTGCTTGCTCCAGTTAGCGTCACCGCCATCGGGCCCGCCGGCCCTGGCTCCGGCGACAATCCGCAGAGCGCGCCCATGGCGATCGACGCGAGCACGACCACGGACTGGGTCAGCAACTGGTACCGGACGGCGCAGTTCGGCGGCCTGCAAACTGGCACCGGCCTGCTGATCGACATGGGCCGCCCGGTGAGGATCACCAGGGTCCGGATCATCCTCGGCAGCGCCCGCGGCGCGGACCTGCAGGTGTTCACCGGGAAGATGCCAGCCCTGGCGCAGCAGCGGATCCAGGCCCGCGCCAGCGATGCGGGCGGGACCGTGCGGCTGAAGCTGGCGAGGCCGGAGCGAGCGCGTTACCTGGTGGTCTGGTTTACCTTGCTGCCGCGGGACTCGGCCGGCACCTTCCAGGTCGATGTCTACGACATCAAGATCTTCGGCAGGCCGCCGCCTGCCCGCCGCAGTGATCCCGTGGCCAGCCCGGGGACGTCAGTTGCCCCAGGTTAGCTCGACACGTCGGGATTAACGACCGGTGTCGGGACTCGGAGAAAGATGTCATCAGCACTGGTGACAAGTCGTAAACCAGTCTGCTTGATGATGCGTCTTCCGTGTGCGTCCTAAAGTTCGGCCATCGGCACGAACAGGACAGAAGCGGGCAAGGGGGGACACAGATGAGCGTGCTTGACCCGGTCGTAGCAGTCGACCGCAGGCCCCGGGTGGCCTCCCGCGAGATCGTGACGTGGACGAGAAGCTACCTTCGCCGGGCCGTGCTCACCGACGGTGTCTGCAGCCTCGTGGCCGGAGGGCTGGCTCTCTATCTGCGTTTCATGGGCCAGGGGCACCTGCCGCTTTCCTGCCTTGCGTTCACGGTGGCGCTGCCGGGCCTGTGGTGCGGCTCGGTGGCCCTGGCCGGGGGGTATGACGCCCGTTTCTTCGGGGTCGGCTCCGATGAGTTCCGGAGGGTGCTGAACGCGGCGGTGTGCCTGGCCGCCGGGGTGGCGATCGCCTCCTACGCGCTCAAGATCGAGGTCGCCCGCGGTTACGTCGTGATCGCCCTGCCCTGCGTCGCAGCGTTCGACCTGGCGGCTAGGTACCGGCTCCGCAAGCACCTGCACCGGCAGCGCATCCAGGGCTCCTGCATGCAGCGGGTGATAGCGGTGGGGCATGCGCCGGCCGTCGCCGACCTGGTCGCCACGCTGCAGCGGGACAAGTACAACGGGCTGAGCGTGGTGGGTGCCTGCCTGGCCGGGCGGACCATGCTGCATGAGATCGCCGGCGTCCCGGTCTGCGGCGGGCTGGGCAGCGTGGCCGCGGCCGTGGACCGGCTGGGCGCCGATACCGTGGCCGTCCTGGCCTGCCCGGAGATGAGCGGCATCCGGCTGCGCGAGCTGGCCTGGGAGCTGGAGACGAGCGGCACGGACCTGTGTGTCGCGCCGGCCCTGATCGACGTCGCGGGGCCGCGGACGACGATCCGGCCGGTGGCCGGGCTGCCGTTGCTGCAGCTGGATCATCCGGAGCTCGCTGGCGGCAAGCAGGTCATCAAGTCAGTGTTCGACCGGCTTGCCGCCGGGCTGGCGCTGCTCATGCTGGCGCCCCTGATCGTGGTCATCGCCATCGCCATCCGCCTGGACGACCATGGGCCGGTGTTCTTCAGGCAGACCAGGATCGGCCGGGATGGCCGGGCGTTCCAGATCGTCAAGTTCCGGACCATGGTCGTCGACGCCGAGCAGCGCAAGGTGCAGCTCGAGGCGCTCAACGAGGGCGCCGGGGTCATGTTCAAGATGCGCAAGGACCCGCGGGTGACCAAGGTGGGCGCCGGGCTGCGCCGCTGGTCGCTCGACGAGCTCCCGCAGCTGATCAACGTGCTGGTCGGCGACATGTCCCTGGTCGGCCCGCGGCCAGCCCTGCCGCGGGAGGTCGCGCGCTACGGCGACCACATGCGGCGCAGGCTGGTGGTCAAGCCGGGTCTCACCGGCCTGTGGCAGGTCAGCGGGAGGTCTGGCCTGTCCTGGGAGGAGGCGTTCCGGCTCGATCTGCGTTACGTGGACAACTGGTCGATCATGCTTGACCTGCAGATTCTCTGGAAGACGTGGTCAGCGGTCATCCACGGGTCCGGTGCCTACTAACCACCGCCGCCCGCCGGGAACCCGCCGTCCGATATATCAGGTCTGCGTAGCCGTAATCAGCAGTTCATCGCGAGGCTCTAGGCATTTCACCGGCCCCCCCGTATCATCCCGGGCATGGGACCCCGCGCCAAGCACCGGCGCCGGCGTCTCGGGGGGACACGTGATGACAGCGCCGCTACCCGCGGCACCGTGACGACACTCGACGTCTCTCCGGATGCCGCGCCCGGCCCGTTAACTCGCGACCGCAGGCAAAGCCACGACCGCCCGAAGCGGGTTGCGGTGACGCACCGCAGCCCGTCCCCGGACGATCCGGAGATGCCATGCTGCGGCCGGCCGCTGCCCGAGCTGCCGCCCCAGGACCGGGTCACGACCGACCCGGCGCTGGTCACCTGCCGCGGATGAGCCGGGGCTACCCGGCCTGGCCGGCGGAGCCGCCGGCGATCTCGTAGGACCACAGCTCGCTGCTGACGCCGACCGGGCCGGGCGGGTGGCCGCCGGCCCGCTCCTGCGCGGAGCGGTGGCCGTGCCCGAACGCCGGCGAGTGCAGCCAGGCCTCGAACGCCGCCTCATCCCGCCACCGGGTCACCACCAGCCAGGTGCTGCGTTCATCGGTCGGCTTGAGCAGCTCGAAGCCCTCGAACCCGTCCTGGTCGTCAACCGCCCCGGCCCGGGCGGCGAATCTGCGGGCCAGCTCGTCCCCGCTGTCGGCCGGCACGGTAATCGCGTTGATCTTTACCACGGTCATGGGCACGATAATGCCAGCCGGGCGCGCCGTGGCGTCGGCTAGCATGCGGGCAGTCACCCGCCGGTGTAGCTCAGTTGGCAGAGCGGCCGTCTTGTAAACGGCAGGGCAGCGGTTCGATCCCGCTCACCGGCTCCC
>Ga0335081_10015065_pt1 | contig 12511 bp, 10 predicted proteins | sample Lox_Sample_35_FD_206713 | JGI IMG/M metagenome (GOLD analysis project Ga0335081, IMG submission 206713) | Soil microbial communities from Loxahatchee National Wildlife Refuge, Florida, United States - Lox_Sample_3.5 | ecosystem: Environmental > Terrestrial > Soil > Wetlands | place: USA...
CTCCCAAGGGCTCGAAGATCCTGCCCGCGCTGACGGATGAGGCGGCGCGGCAGCTTTCCGACCAAGACATAACCGCCCAAGGATACCCGCCGAGGCCCAACGCCGCGGAATCGCCGGAGGCATACGCCAAGTGGCTCGGCCGGCTTTCCCGGCCGATTGCGATGCTGCCGCCGCATTCGGTGAGCCGTTCCGACATTTCGCACTCCCCGCGACGCAGCCTAGCGGGTCCGTACTCCTCCGCGAACTGGAGCGGTTTCGTGGCTCAGAGCTCGCCCGGCAGCTATAGTATGGTTGCGGGCGATTGGAGCGTGCCCACGGTGAGTGGCGAATCCGGCACACCCCCTCTTTACTTGCCGGTATCCTGCTACTCGGCCGTGTGGGTTGGGCTGGATGGCAATACCACCAACGATCTGGTGCAAGCCGGAACGGAACAGGATGCCACCTTCATACCCTTATATGGAACGTCGACGAACTACTACACCTGGACCGAGGTTTATCCGCTACAGCCGATGGAAGAGGCTTTCAGCATCGACGTGGGACATAAAGTCAGCGTGACGGTGTATGTCGGCGATGCGACGGGGAATGTCGACCCATCTGGTAATTTACGCCTGGTTCAACATCTTCGACGAAACACTCGGGCTGGGAGAGAACCTCTCGACAAAGCTCCCGAAGGGGTTCGGCTTCAACGGCAACAGCGCGGAGTGGATTGTGGAAAGGCCGTTCATCACAGTGCTAGGCGGGTACCCCGAACTCGCTCACTACGCGAGCTTCGAGCTCTCGAGCGCGGTGGTCCTACCCACGACAGCGACAACGTCGATCCCCTACAGCAAGGCGGAGAACCAACAAATCACCATGTACGAGGAGTGGAATCTTCAGCCAGACGACAACACATTGTCGACCGTCAGTGCGGTCACCGGCCATGACAAGTCGATGCAATTCCTCTGGAAGAACTTCCACTAAACAGGGAGAGGGGAGTGCCGAACCTGGCGGTGCGCTCCGGCGCGCCAGCCTCCCGGATACCCATTGGGACCGCCCGCCATTGCCCAATTCCTGAGTCGGATGAGGGGACTCGATGCTATGGTGATTCATCATGAATCAACCAACTCAGCGCAGGGTTGCGCGGGCGCTTCGGGCCGGCGGTCCGGAGGTGATTGAAGTCGGTGTGGAGGAACTGCCTGCTCTGCGAACCGGCGAGGCGCTGGTTCGAGTCGAAGCTGCGGGCCTCAACCATGCCGAGACATTGATTCGGTCGGGCAACTACACGGTTCGCCTGCCTTTCCCATATCCACTGGGTGGAGAGGGGGCGGGGGTGGTCGTCGCGACCGGGCCGGAGGCGGCGATATCGGTGGGGACTCGGGTGTGCTGGGCCGCGGTTCTCGGATCATGCGCGACTTTTGTGACGGCACCGTCTTCCATGCTGGTGCCGGTTCCCGACGGCCTCAGCTTCGAAGAGGCTGCATGCCTGGCAGTCGCCGGACTAACTGCCGGCGGCCTCGCGCGCGTCTGGCCGCTTAAAGGGAGAGAAGCCGTGGTGTGGGGAGCGGCCGGCGCGGTTGGTCGAATGCTGGTGGCGATTCTGGCCGGCCAGCAAGTCAAAGTCATCGGGATCGCCAGCGGCAAGCGGGTGGATGCCGTTCGCGCCGCAGGGGCCGCTCACGTGATCGACCGAGCGGTTGAGGGAGTGCGGGAAGCGGTACACGCCTATATCGGCGGCCGCGGTGTCGCCGCCGTGTTTGATCCCATCGGCGCCTCCACCTACGAAACCAGCCTGCAATTGCTCGCGCCGCGAGGCTGCCTGATCAATTACGGGGAACTGGCGGGGCCGGCGCCCGCCATTAATCTCCACCAACTGTTTTCCCGGTCGCTTTTTGTCACGAAGTACAACGGGATGCATTGGGTCGAAGGGGTCTCGGAGTTTCCGGCGCTGATTTCGGAGGGGCTCACCTTGGCCGCAAAGAGCCCCGCGATCATCAGTGAAATCGCGGGACGCTTCGCGCTCGATCAGATCGTTGACGCCTACCGCAAGTTGGAATCCGATCCTCACGGCAAGGTGCTCGTACTGCCCGGCGTCTAGCGGGGAGCTGCCGGCCCGCCCTACACCATGGCGTTGCGGCGGATCAGCTCCTGGTAATATTTCGCGCTCAGCTTCGGCGTGCGCTTCTGGGTTTTGAAGTCGACGTAATAGAGCCCGAATCGCTTCTGGTAGCCGTATTTCCACTCGAAGTTGTCGAGCAGGCTCCATAGGAAGTAGCCGCGCAGAGGCCAGCCTTCGGCGATGGCACGGTGTGCCTCGGCCAAGTGCGTGCGGAGATACATGACCCGATCGGTGTCGTCGATCTGGCCGGAACGGTCGGGGAGGTCCGCGGAAGAGCAGCCATTCTCGGTGAAGTAGACCTCCTTCACTTTCCAGATTTCGGCAGCGTGGCGCGGGGCCCAGTACGCAATCGCCGGATCGAGAAAGAGCCAGTCCGAATACATGTTCGGATAGGAAGCCGGGCGTGGCACCTCCGCATAGCCGAGCGGCGAGCTATCGGCGCGCACATGAGTGGGCGCGTAGATATTCAGACCGACGAAATCGAGCGGGCTCCCGATGGCTTTCATCTCGGCTGCGGTGAACTTCGGTGCGTCTTTGCCGGCCGCGGACAGGTATTCGTTCGGGTAGCGGCCTTCGAGGACCGCGGTCAGGAACGGCCCATTCATCACTCGCATGGCTTTGCGCGCGGCTTCAATATTCGTCGGGGTTTCGATGATGGGAACGGCAATGGAAGCGTTTTCCGCAATCCCGACTTTGGTGCCGGGCCGGGCCGACGCGCGAACGGCCTGCAGGGCCAAGCCATGGCCGAGCACGGCGTGGTGGCGGACCTGGTTCAGACGCGCGGGCGGCAGACGCTTGCCCGGGGCCTTTTCGTCCGTCTTGTACCCTTGATCGGTGATGCACACAAATTCGTTGATCGTGAAGAAGTGATGGACGCGATCGGAAAGCTTCCCGGCGACGAACCCGGCATAATCCGCAAATGCCTTGGCGGTGTCCGCCGATTCCCAGCCGCCCCACCGATCTTCGAGCGCCTGCGGCAGATCCCAGTGATAGAGCGTCACCCAAGGCTGGATTCCCGCGGCGAGCACGGCGTCGGTGAGGCGATCGTAAAAGGCGATGCCTTTGTCGTTGACCGCGCCGGCGCCGTCGGGAAACACGCGCGGCCATGCGATCGAATACCGGTAGCCCTTCACACCAAGAGACTTCATCAGCGCGATGTCTTCGGCGTAGCGGTGATAATGGTCGTCCGCTACGTCGCCGGTATCGCCGTTCGCGATCTTGCCGGGCGTTCGCGAATACGTGTCCCAAATTGACGCCTTCCGGCCATCCTCGAAGACGGCGCCTTCGACCTGATAGGACGCGGTGGCACAGCCCCACAGGAAATTTTCGGGGAAACGGCGGACACCGGCGGCCGCCTCCGTATCCGCACTCGCCGCGGGCAGGGCATAAGCGCCAAGCGCGGCACTGCCGACCGCCTTGCCAAAACCGCGGCGAGTCGGGTGGTTCAGATTCATTGCGCACTCCTTCGATGAAGATTTTAGGATGTTTCTACCTTAAATACCAGCGGGCAGGCGAACGGACGGCGCGAACGCGTCCGGGAACCACTCGATCAACGGGGGATCCGTCAGAACGATGCTGACGATATCGAAGCGCACGCGACCCCAGTCGACGGCGGCACGGCGGGCGTAATCGCGACCGGCGCGGCGGAGGTACTGCTCTTTTTCGGAGTCGACAGCGCGGTCGGGGGTGCCGAATTCGGCGGTGGCTCGCGTTTTTACTTCGACGAAGACGAGGGTCTCGCCGTGCCAGGCCACGAGATCGATTTCCCCGCCTCCAGACCTGGGCCGGTACCGCCGCGCCACGATCGTGCACCCCTGCCGGCGGAGGTACCGGTGCGCCAGGTCTTCCCCGAGCTGGCCGTGGTCGGCGGGTTGAGAGCGATGCCGGAGGGCGTCGGCCGCGCGATAGAGTAGAGCGATCACCGAAATGCTTGGCAGGCCGGAGACCTGCGGTACGTTACTTCAGCACTTCAAATTCGAATTCCATCACTTTCCCGCGCACTATGTAGCACAGGTAATGCTCCCAGAATCGGCGGTAGCGCGGGAAACGGTTCACTAGAAACTGGAACCCCAGCCATCTCCAGAATGCGAGTAGCTTGACGTGAACGGAAATCTCACGGAATTTCACGTTTGAATAGTAGCCGAAGCCGCCGTGGTTCTCGCCGAAGTAACGGAAGCTGAAACTGTTCAGGTGGCTTCTGTGGGTGGGATCGCAAAACGAGCTGAAGTCGGTGTAGTGCGGGGTTTCGAGACGCACCGTGCCGCCGGGGCGAACCAGGCGGTGAAATTCCTCCATGGTGCGGATGACGTCATCCACGTGCTCGATGACGTGAATGGCAGTGAGGCGGTCAAAGGAACTGTCTGCGAACGGATACGGGAAGCGATTGAGGTCGACGAGAACGTCGGCGCGGCTGGCGGGATTCCGGTCGATTCCAATGGAACCGGGCTGCTTGTGAATCCCGCAGCCAACGTCGAGGATTCTCATCCGTGTTGCGTCGCCTCGCGCAGGCAGTCTTCCAAGGTTTGGATCGCGAAATCGCACTGGTCGCGCGTAATGACGAGCGGCGGACTCAAGCGGACGGTATTGTCGCCAGCGCCCAGCACGAGGAGCCCGCGCTCAAACGCGCGCGACACGACGAGATCGCGCAGATCCGGGGCTTTCTCCTTCGTTTTCTGATCGTGAACGAGTTCGATGCCGATCATCAATCCCAATCCGCGGACCTGACCGACGACGGGGAACCGCGCCGGCCAGTCGCGCATGCGGTCCATCAAGTACGCGCCCATGCGGGCGGCGTTTTCCACCAGCTCCTCTTCGAGCAGGGCAATGGTCACCAGCGCCGCGGCAGCCGACACCGGATTGCCACCGAAGGTGGAGGCATGCGCCCCGGGAGGCCAGGTCATCAAATCGGCGCGCGCCACGGTTGCGCCTAAGGGCATCCCACTGGCAATTCCCTTGGCGACCGCGAAAATGTCGGGAACCGCATCGAAATGCTCCGCGGCCCACATTTTTCCAGTGCGGCCCATGCCCGATTGCACCTCGTCGAAAACGAGCAGAATACCATTTTGTCCGGCCACGCGCGCCAGCTCATCGAAAAACTTCTTGGGTGGCACGATGTAGCCGGCCTCTCCCTGCACGGGCTCGATGACGATGGCAGCGGTCTCCTGAGCCGGAGCGATGGTCTTCAGCAGAGTGTCTTCGATGTGCTGGACGCACTCGACCGCGCAGCCTTCCGGCTCTTTGCCAAACGGGCAGCGGTAGCAATTAGGATAAGGCGCATGCACGACACCTGGCATGAGCGGCCCAAACCCGGCGCGCTGCACGGCCTTGCGCGCGGTGAGGGAGAGCGCGCCCATCGTGCGCCCGTGAAAGGCGCCGAGGAACGCGATGATCTTGTCGCGGCCGGTAGCGTAGCGCGCCAGCTTGATGCAGCCTTCGATGGCTTCCGCGCCCGAATTGCCGAACGAGACACGCCGCGGGGTATTGCCGGGGGCGATCCCGGCCAGTTTCTCAGCCAGCGCGACCATCTCCTCGTAATAGAAGTCGGTGCCGGACATGTGGATCAGGCGGGCCGCCTGCGCCTGAATGGCCTCGACCACGCGCGGATGACAATGGCCCGTCGAGACCACCGCGATGCCGGCGTTGAAATCGAGAAAGCGATTGCCATCCACGTCCTCGACGACGCTGCCGGAACCGCTTGCCGCCACCAGCGGATAACACCGCGTGTAGGAAGGCGAGACGGCGCGTTGATCGCGCTCGATGATCGACTGGGCGCGCGGGCCCGGCAGAGGACCGAGGATCGATGGGAGGTCGGGGCGGACCTGTTCCCGGATCTGTGCCATGTAAATTCTCCTGCTAACTTTCGAAGGGGTTGGGGGCCTAACGCAGCGGGTCAAACACCCTTCTGCGCACCGTCAGGGAGCGGGGGAAGGCTAATCGGAACCGAACAGACCGGGCCGGGAACCGGCAGGTGTGTACCCCATACCATTATCTTATCGCCGTGGCAACCCGATGATTCCAGTCCGGATGTAATTTTTCCCCGGATTCCGGCAGGCCATGGCCGATGAACAAGAACTTACAAATTGGCAGTTGCGTTGCTAAATCCGAAGCACTGGAGGTTAGGGAAGCTCATGCGGAAGTGGATGTGGATCGTGCCGGCGTTGTTACTCGCCAGTTGTGCGAAGACGAATCAGCCGAGCCCGCAAGCCGACGCACCGGGGCAAGCGGCACAAGTCGCGTCACAGGCGGACGCGGATCGCGCGCCGGAGGCTGCGCAGAATGAAGTCGTAATCCCGCGCGGCATTGAGTTGCACGTCCGGATTGACGAAAACGTCGACACGAAGCGCAACCGCACAGGGGATGAATTCCGCGCCAGCCTGGCTGAGCCGGTGGTGGTCGAGGGCAAGACGGTGGTTCCGAAAGGCACCCGGTTCCTTGGGCACGTGACCGAATCACAAGCTTCCGGACGGATGGAGGGGCGCGCGGTTCTGGCATTGACTCTCGATTCGTTTGAGTTATCGGGCAAGAAGTATCCCGTGCACACCGGCAGCATCGACCGCGTCAGCGCGTCTCACAAGAAGCGGAACTTGACGTTGATCGGCGGCGGGGCCGGTCTGGGAGCGTTGATCGGCGGACTGGCCGGCGGCGGCAAGGGGGCATTGATCGGAGCAGGCGCTGGAGCAGGCGCGGGCACGGCCGGTGCGGCGGCCACGGGGAAAAAAGAAGTGGCGATCGATGCTGAGTCGCTGCTGACGTTCCCGCTGAAGTCGCCGGTCAGGCTGTAACAAGGACTGGACCGGGCGACACCGCCTCCGAGCCTGGGTTGAAGGCCGGCCAGGGCTCGGCGGTCTCGCCGGTGCGGCGGACGGCGCGCAGTAGATCCAGGGCTTCGGGTCTCGCGAACTGCTCGCCGATGTAGGCCGCGACGAAGCGGCCGCCGCGGATTTCCCCTCGCAGTTCGAGCCGGCGGAGCACGACGAGCAGGTCGCGCCACGCCGGCGCGAGGGGCTCGCGGTGCGCGATATCGCGGAACACCACTCCCCAGCGGAGCAAGAGCTGACGGGCAAACGACTCGGCGTAGTTATCGGGCGCTACCTCGGTGTGCCGTAGCAAAGCCCAGCGGCCGGGAGCATGGCGAGGACGCGCGGTGCGGCCGCGGCCTTCGCCTCGGCGGCGCTTGGGATCGAGCAGAGCCCGAAGATTCTCGTATCCATCGGCAGTCACGAGGCCGGCCGCGACGAGTTCCCACAGGGCATCTTCCACTTCGCTGGCCAGGCGGCCGGTGGCGCGCGTAAGGTCGGCGAAGAACGAAGCGCCGCGGGTTTCGAGAACCGCGAGAGTCTCGCGCGCGGGATGCGATAACGACTCCTTCGGCGCGGCCTGCGGAGTGGCGAGCAGCCAGTGCGCCTCTTCGCGCAGGAAAATGGCAAGCGGCGCCACACGCGTGGGGCGCACACGGCGTGATTCGTCGCCCTCGCGCTCAAAGGCGGGATGCGGCGACAGACGTCCCCAGCTTACTTCTCCGGAAAGACAGAGCTGATCGAGGTACTCGGGTTTGTATTGCGCGACGCGGCGCGGCAGGACCTCGGTCTCCCACGAAGCGGCGCCAAATTCACTGCCCTGGAGCTGCTTGATGATCTGCAATGTGCCGTCGAGGCCATGAAGCTGCTGTCCGGGCGCGAGGTGGTGCCAGCGATTGAGAAAAGCGAAAAATTCGCTGGTGGTGACGGGCTCGATCTCGCGGCGCAGCCGGCCGATGGTGAGGCGGTGAATGCGGGCGAGCAGGCGGCGGTGGCACCACTCGATTTCGGCTTTGCCTACTTCAGAGCTGCCCGCGAAACGGCCGCGCAGGATCTGGCCTTCGGCTTCGAGCTGGGCCAGCGCCTGATCGACCAGATCGCGGGACATCGCGAGATTGCGGGCGAGGTCAGAGGCACGGAGCGGTCCGGAACATTCGAACCAGCCGCGAAGGATCTCAGCGGCACAGGCCTCCTGGGCTTCCGGGATGGCGCGGGTGGTTGGGGGCGCGGCGATCTCCGGGTGCATGGGGGCATCCGGGTAGACGCGTTGCACCAGGGCTAGGCGTTCGGCGGGAACCCAGAACTCGCGGCCGTCGATAGTGATGTTGGTCGCGCGGCGCGCGGCGGCGAGCACTGGAAAGAATTCCTGAGGCTTAGCGCCGGCGGACTCCAGCAGGCTGAGGTTGCACAGCGCTTCATGGAGTTCGTCGGGATCGCGCATCGGCGGCCAAGCTTCGGCAGCCACTTGCGCGATGGCCTCGGGATCCAGGGTTCCGGCGCCTTCGGCCAAGTCGGTGCGCAAGGTGCTGCGCAGTTGGACCTGGCGGGCGCGGCGCTCTTCAAGTGGGGCGTCATCGAGATAGGCGTACGGGTTGGCGTTCAGAATCTCATGCGAAAACGGAGAAGGCTCGGCGGTATCGATGGCGGCTGTCTGAATACGGCCCTCACGCAGCCCGGTCAGCAGGGCGCGGAGGCCGTGCAGGTCCATTGCTTCGTAGAGGCAATTGTCGATAGTCTCTTTGACGAGCGGGTGATCGGGGATGCGAATCTCGCCTTCGAGATTTTCGGCGCAGGCGGCCTGGTCAGGAAAGACCGCGGCCATGAGGTCATCGGCGCGCATCCTCTGGATGGGCGGCGGCACTTTGCGGCCGCCCGAATAGCGCGGGATCGCCAGCGCGCGGCCGGCGTTCCATTTCCAGCGGGCGCCGAACATGGGCGCGGCGAGCAGTGCCTGCACCAGCACTTCTTCGACGCTGTCAGGATGAAGGAACTCGAAGACAATCTCGAGGGGGAAGGAGTGCTGCTCGCCGAGCGAGATGACGATGCCGTTGTCGGTGGCGGCGGCTTGCAGCTCGAAATTGAACGAGCGGCAGAAGCGCTTGCGAAGCGAGAGGCCCCAGGCTCGATTGATGCGCGCGCCGAACGGGGCGTGGAGGACCAACTGCATGCCGCCGCCTTCATCGAAGAATCGCTCGGCTACGATGTTTTCGTTGGTCGGAACGCTGCCGAGGGCGGCGGCGCCCGCCTGCACGTACGCGATGGCTTGCTCCGCGCCGAGGCGATCGAGGCCGCATTGCGGCTGCAGCCATTCCAACTCGGGCCGAGCGGCAATGTCGGCGCGGAACTGGGCCACGGCGTGGGAAAGTTCGAGAGTTCGGCCGGGGGCCTCGCCGGTCCAGAACGGAATGGTGGGCGCCGCGCCGTGAGCATCTTCCACGCGCACCCGGCCGGTTTCGACGCGGCGAATGCGCCACGAGGTGGTGCCGAGCAGGAAGACATCGCCCATCATGCTTTCGACGGCGAAATCTTCGTCGACAGAGCCGACAGTGGTGCCTTCCGGCTCGGCCACAACCAGGTATTGCGCGGTGTCGGGAATGGCCCCGCCCGAGGTGATGGCGGTGAGGCGCGCGTTGCGGCGGCCATGCAGGCGGCGGTTGACGGCGTCGCGATGAATATATGCGGCGGCGCGGCCGCGTGCGGTGGCGATGCCTTCGGCGAGAGTCTCAAGGACGGCGTCAAATTCGGCGCGCGGCAGATCGCGATACGGGTACGCGCGACGCATGAGCGCAAACAGGTCGTCTTCGGCCCAGTCTTCGGCGGCGCAGCAGGCGACCATCTGCTGGGCAAGGATGTCGAGCGGGTTGCGCGGAATTTCCAGCCGATCGAGTTCGCCGGCATGAATCGCTCGCACCAGGGCCGCGCATTCGATGAGCTCATCGCGGGTGGTGGCGAACAGGCGGCCTTTGGGCAGCGCGCCGACCCAGTGGCCGGCCCGGCCGATGCGCTGCAAGGCCACGGCAATCGATCGCGGCGAGCCGATTTGGCAGACGAGGTCCACAGTGCCGATATCGATGCCGAGTTCGAGCGAGGCTGTGGCTACAACCGCTTTGAGCTCTCCGCTTTTCAGACGCTTCTCGGCTTCGAGCCGGAGCGCCCTCGAGAGGCTGCCGTGATGGGGCAGGACGGCTTTTTCGCCGAGGCGCTCGGTGAGATTGTGGGCGACACGCTCGGAAAGCCGGCGGGTGTTGACGAAGACGAGGGTGGTACGGTTCTCGCGGATCAGTTGAGCGACGCGATCATAAATCTCGCCCCACATTTCAGTACTGGCCACCGGACCGAGCTCATCGCGCGGGACTTCCACGGCCACTTCCATTTCGCGGCGATGGCCGACGTGAATGACCTGCGCTTTGTCGCTCAGAAATGCCGCGACTTCTTGCAGCGGCTTGACGGTCGCGGAAAGGCCGATGCGCTGCGGCTTGGCGAGGCCTTGCTGTTCCACGAGGTGGTCGAGGCGGGCGAGAGTGAGGGCGAGGTGCGATCCGCGCTTGTCATCGGCGACCGCGTGAATTTCATCAACGATGAGGGTCCGCACCTGCGCCAGCATTTCACGCGGCTTGGCGGCGGTGAGCAGAATGAAGAGCGATTCCGGAGTTGTGACCAGAATGTGGGGCCGCTCGCGGATCATCTGCTGGCGGTCCCATTGCGGCGTGTCGCCGGTGCGGAGCGCGGTTCGGATGGGCGCCAGCTCGACGCCGCGGCGCGCGGCCAGCTCCCGAATTTCGGAGAGCGGGATGTCGAGGTTTTTGTGGACGTCGTTGCTGAGCGCCTTGAGCGGCGAGACGTAGACGACTTGCGTCTGTTCAGGCAGCGGACCCAGACGGGCGCGCCGGATCAGATCGTCGATGCACAGCAGGAACGCGGCCAGGGTTTTGCCGGAACCGGTGGGCGCCGAGATGAGGACATCAATCCCGTCGCGGATGGCCGGCCAGCCGCGCAATTGCGGCTCGGTGGGCCGGCCAAAGCGCGCGGTGAACCATTCGGAGACGAGCGGGTCAAAACCGGTGAGCACTAGTCCTATTCTAGGACGCGCTCGAGTTCCAACGCTCGGGAGAGGCTCTCCTCGTATGGGACCACTTCCCGGTAATCGAGTTCGGTACGGATGCGCGTGGTGTCATAAACGAGGTGGTGCGCGAAATCATACGGCAGGCGGTCGGACTGGGGTAGCTCGGACGCCGGCACGGAGACGATGCGCCCACGCCAGCCGGCCACACGCGCGAAGTCGGCCAGGCGTTCCGCCATAGTGGGAGTCTGTGACTCGCCAACATTGTAGATGCGGCCCGCCGCGGCCGGATGAGTCGCCGCCAGCACCACTGACTCAGCGACATCCTCGGCGAAGCCATGGGTCCAGCGCCATTCGGACCAGCGTTGCTGAATCGGCAGTTCGGCCGCGCCGCGTAGCATCGGCCGGAGCCAACGCTCGAAGCGGCGGTATGGACTCGGCCCAACGACAGCCGGAAAGCGAAGGATGGTCGCGGGCAAATCGGACCGGCTCATCACGGCCTGTTCCACCAGGATCTTGTCATACCGGGCCATCCAGTGGTCTGGATTCGGCGCTTGGCCGCGATAGGGATAGCGCGATTCGCGCAGCGGCGCGTCCTCGGTAAGCGGAATCAGATCGGGCGGGCCGGGTTCCTGGCGTTGGAGGCGGCCGTAAGCGCGATAGACATCGCCGCTCGAGATCACGACAGCGCGCCCGGCGATTCCGGAGAAGGTCTCGAGAAACGCGTGCGCGTCGGCTTCGGTCATGAGCCACATGTGCACGACGACGTCGGGCGCGGGGTGAAGCACCTCGCCGGGCGGATGCGCGAAGTCTCCATACAGGTGACGAACGCCGGCGGGAAACTCCGCCTCGTGGTCTCCTCGATGAAACACCGTGACTTCGTGGCCGAGCGCGTGGAGCCGGCGCACGGCATGCGGTCCGGTGAGCGCCGTGCCGCCCAGGACCAGAATGCGCATTTCCCTATGATAGAAAGATGCTGGCGATCGAAACGCCGCGACTAACGCTGCGCCGCTGGAGAGAGTCCGACCACGAACCGTTCGTCCGGATCAATTGCGATCCGCGCGTGATGGAATTTTTTCCGGCGTGCCTGACGCGCGAAGAAAGCGACGGGCTGATCGCTCGTGCGGAAGCGCATTTCGAGCAGCATGGTTTCGGGCCGTGCGCGGCCGAATTGCGCGGCACGGGGGAACTGGCGGGATTTGTGGGCCTGATGGTTCCGGAGTTTGAAGCGCACTTCACGCCGTGCGTCGAAATCGGCTGGCGTCTCGGCGCGGCGTATTGGAACCAGGGACTGGCGACAGAGGGAGCGGAGGCTCTACTGAAGTTCGCGTTTGGCGAACTGGGACTAGGAGAAGTGGTGTCATTCGCCGTCGCGGAGAATCTACGGTCGCGGCGCGTGATGGAGAAGATTGGCATGACTTATGACTGCGACTTCGAGCACCCGCGATTGCCGGAAGGACATCCACTGAGGCGGCACGTGCTGTACCGCAAAACTGTGTGACCTTCTAAGTCGCTAGGGAAACCATTGAGGCCTCGGTGCTTCGCTTGCGGTCGCGATAG
>Ga0335081_10015066_pt1 | contig 12511 bp, 8 predicted proteins | sample Lox_Sample_35_FD_206713 | JGI IMG/M metagenome (GOLD analysis project Ga0335081, IMG submission 206713) | Soil microbial communities from Loxahatchee National Wildlife Refuge, Florida, United States - Lox_Sample_3.5 | ecosystem: Environmental > Terrestrial > Soil > Wetlands | place: USA: Florida...
CAATCCGATAACTGTCTTTCTGTTGCTAACTGACTTTTCAAGGTCCTGAGGAGTACCGATTGCCCTGAGGCTCGTATTCATTATTGCTACCCTGTCACAGATTCTCTGTGCCTCGTCGAGGTTGTGGGTGTTTAGAAAGATTGTTTTCTTTTCTTTTTTCAATTGAAGAATGAACTCTCTGACTGTTTTTGCAGCCTCAGGATCTAAATTTGCAGTGGGTTCGTCCATGAACAGGACTTGCGGTTCATGAATTAATGCTCGGGCTATGGCGAGTTTTTGTTTCATGCCCTTGGAAAAGGTCCCTGCTAAAACATTTCTTTTGTCCCAAAGCCCCAGCATCTCAAGAAATCGCTTATTGTTCTCTTTCCTTTGAGAATCCGAGCAATCGTATATTTTCCCGTAAAAGTCTATGTTGTCGTAGGCTGTCAGATTTTCAGATAACCCCACGTTATCAGGCACTAACCCGATGATTTTGCGGATTTTGAGTGAGTCTTCTTTGTTGCCTATTTCATAATTGCCAATTTTGCCGCTTCCGCTGGTCTTTGATATGAGGCAGCAAAGCATCCTTACGGTGGTGGTTTTTCCCGCGCCGTTGGGTCCGAGGAAACCGAAAACTTCACCGTCGTTAACATGAAGAGTAAGATTGTCTACAGCTGTTAGATCCCCAAACTTTTTTGCAAGGCCCTCAGTATCTATCATCGTGATTACCCTTTTATTAAACACCGATTGTTGCCCTTATACGTCGATGTTGCATAAATAATGTTTCAAAGGTACAAAATTTGTACCAGCTAGATAACAGTCAAAAGAGCCGTAGCACTCAGATATAGAAATTAAGGAGCTAAAGTATGGTCGAGGACGTTTCACCAGAGCAAATCAAGCGGATCGCAGAAAAAGCCCTACTTGTAGAACGATACGTACTAGAGAGAGCTTGGGGACTCTGTTATGCTGCGGTCGCCGCTGAAATCGTCCTAATACCTTTTCTGCCCTTGATTATCCTAGTCCTAGGGCTTCCAGCTGACTATTTTCTTGTTGTTGCGATCGTGGCTAACACAGCGGTGAGCATTGTGGGCGCTGCCATGGTTGCTTGGGTTTTCAAGAAGGCTTATAACTCCATGCTTGTACGCAGAGAAATTGTGGATTCAATATGGACAAGATGGCTGAGGCCTTCGTGGATAGTGTTAGTTTGGGTGGCCTACTATTTGCCGATTCTTGCTGCAATTTTCTTGCTGCGCCATGATTTTTTGGTTTTTAGATTCGGACTTTTGGCCACAACAGTGTTTCCTTTGTTCTTTGTGCTTAAAGGTTCGTTCCCTGAGCGGCTACCGCGAGAAAGTGCAGTTGTTGTGTCGGCATTAACTATTTACACGTTAGGGGGTTTTGTTGTTTCTCTCCTAAAAGCCAATGCGGGCTTTTACCTGATTCTTTGGGTAATCTTTCTTGTCGTTCTTATCTTAGCTTCTGCACATGCACGCAGACGGAAACCTCCCACCTCTCTGGAGGATTCCCCAAATTGGTAGCTGGCGAACAACCTAACTTCAAAATTCCCACCACAGACACAATTAAATCATTAAATGAGCAGCTGAATGACCCTACCTTCAAGTCATCAACCAGAATACTGATTTTGATTCTGCTTGCTATGAACAAGAAGTTGACTTCTGTGTAGTTGCGTTCCTTCGTGGGGTTGGGAAAGGGTAGTTTGGAGAATCACTTGGTAAAGATGGAAGCTTCTGGTCTGATTAGAGTCCGCTCTGTTAGGTCTTGGGGCGGCGTACATCAGGTTGTGGAGATAACTGAGAAGGGATTGGAAGATTGCAGGTCGCTACTTAGTAAAATTCACAGCTTGAATGTATAGCAATAGAATGTCAAAAAATGGTTTTCAGTCTATATTCATTACTAAAACGAGGAACAAGATTCCACTGAGGCAAAAAGAAAAATGGTAAGTGAGGAATCACTTGCGTGCTTGGGGCGACCACAGTCGGACCTGAACCTCGCCGGTACGGTATCTTTGGAGCATAGCCTGAGATGGGTTCAAGTTTTTTCTGATTGAGGTGTGATTTAAGCGAGAAGTCAGTTTAGGTGACTTAGCAACAAAACTGCAAGAATTATTGGAGTGTTTCTGGATTTATTCGCTAAATTAACCAATAATCAAGCTCTCTTTGCCAAAAGGAGTTTGGCGCAGGATGTTAGATTTACACCCACGTTTAAATTCCACGCGAGAAAACCATTGAGTAACAGGCTCAACATTTATCCGCAAGTCTAGTCAGATTTGACCCAAATGGCGCGCGCTCGTCCATTTCCTAGACTTTTTTGAGGCTGACCTTCAGCCCCGTTATTATTAATTGTAGGCCCCAGTCGAAAGTTTCTTCTGGAGTCATTTTGCGGTATTCTTCTATAAATGCTCTTAACAGCGCATCGTTTTCTAAATTTACCATGTTGGCTGTGGTATGCTGTGGGTTGGGCAATTGTGCAATGAGTTCTTTGGGTTCAGGACCCGCTTGTTCCTCAATTACGAAGCCCCAAACGTAATCGATTGTCGTAGCCGCAGCTAATCCCGCATGGAGACTGTCAAACCCAGCTTTGTTTAAAACTCTTGCAACTTGAGCCAGCATTTTTTCTAGAGCGTAAGCCCGACCAAAAGATGCTCCCGCAACGACGCGTCCGCCGTCTCTGTGGGCAATTAACGCGTTGCGTACGCAATGCATCAAGTCAGCTAGCCATTGAGGCCAGTTGTTAATGTCAACAGGTGGGGTCAAGTTATTATCGAGTTTTGCGTTTGAAAGGATGGCTTGGGCCATATCCTCCGTGAGGTCCTGTTTGTCTTTGAAATGCCAGTATAGGGCTGGTGCTTGTACATTGAGTTTTGCCGCTATTCGTCTTAGGGTGACATTTTCTAAGCCTTCAGCGTCGAGGATTTCGAGGGCTGCCCGTATAACAGCTTCTGGTTGAATTCTTGGTGCTTTGGTTTCTCGGTTTTTCATTGATTTATGATTGTTGATATGAACTTATATGTTTAACGCCGTTAAATATAAATTTAACACCGTTAAGTTTTTATTTAACGTTGTTAAGTTAATTTAACAATGGTAAATAAAATGGGGGAAATCAAATTGCAACCCATAATACAAGTTAAAAACCTCACCAAACGCTACAACAAAGCCCAACAACTAGCAGTCAACAACATAAGCTTCGACGTCCAGCCGGGCGAATTCTTCGCATTCCTAGGCCCCAACGGCGCAGGCAAAACCACCACCATCTCAATCCTAACAACCACACTCAGCAAAACAAGCGGCGACATAACCATCGCCGGCTACAACATAAACAACCAAAGCAAAGACATCCGACAAAACGTCGGAATTGTCTTTCAAAATCCAAGTCTAGACCTATACCTAACAGCGGAAGAAAACATCCGTTTTCACGTCAGCCTCTACGGCGACTACCAATACAAACCAACATACCGATTAATGCCTCAAGAATACAAGTCACTAGTCACCCAACTGGCGGATTTTTTGGACATAGGCGAAGACCTCTTCAAGCCATTGAGAACTTTCTCAGGAGGCATGAAACGCAAACTCGAAATCATTCGCAGCCTCATGCATAAACCCAAAATCTTGTTCCTAGACGAGCCCACACAGGGATTGGATGCGGTTTCCCGCAGAGACCTATGGGGTTACCTAAGAAAAGTCAGCAAAGAACAAAAAACAACCATATTCTTAACCACACACTACATCGAGGAAGCAGAATTCGCCGATCGAGTATGCATCGTTAACCACGGGCAAATTGCGTTTTTAGGCACTCCAGCAGAAATGAAAAACCGCCTGATGGACAACTACTTACTTTTAGACGCAGAAAACCGAAGCCTTCTCGCCTCAGAGCTAAGACCGTTCAAGACAGAAATCACCCCAGACGGCAAATTCAAGGTTCACTTTGATGAGCAGACGCCTCAGCATATTTTCAGCCAAATCAAAACCTCCCTATTACAACTGGAGATTCACACGCCTTCTTTGGAAGAAGCATACATGAATTTAATTGACTCAAAAAACTTGGAGGCTGTGCAGTAATGTCAACTAAAAGAGAGTTAAACGCCGTAGGTGTTATCGGTGCACGTGAGATTGTTCGGTTCTTTAAAGACTGGAAATCATCGTTAGTCTTTAGCTTCATGTTCCCAGTGCTATTCTTGGGCATACTGGGCGGAAGCATCGCGGAGAACTTAAGCAGTGGCTTAGGTTACAACTACCTCCAGTTTGCGCTAATCGGCATGGTTGCAAACACTTTGGTCATGAACACCATGATGAGTGTTACCTCACTTGTCGAAGACCGAGAAAATGATTTTACGCAAGAAATCTTCGTTGCTCCTGTCTCACGTTACTCAATCATCTTAGGCAAAATAGTTGGAGGCACCGTAACCAGTATTCTGCAGCTGTTCGCCTTCGTCATCGTTGCAGTGGTTATGGGCATACCAGTTGGGTTGCCAATCATCGGGTGGGTCCTTTTGCTGGCGCCAATTATCTGCATTTCAGGTGGTGCATTGGGCGCGTTAATAGCCAGCATCTTTAGCAGCAGCCCCAAAACGGCTGACAGAGGCGTAATAATGATAGCGTTTGCACAAATGTTTCTTTCAGGTGCAATAATTCCAATCAACAACTCCACAGGTATCCTGAGCGTTTTGGCACACGCCATGCCCATGACGTACCTGATAGATTTGCTAAGAGGAGTAATCTATCAAGGAACACCCGCCTACAGCAGCATAGTGCTATACAGCCCAGCATTCGACTTGATAGTAGTCGCAATAATATCAGTTGCCTTCTTCATCGTAGGAACAACCTTGTTTGTGCGAGGCGAAAGAAACCGCTAAAACCACCCAAAAACCTGTTTTTCTTTGGTTTTGCGTGCATTTAGACGCTAAGTCGAAACCGATGCATGGTAAAACCTGGGCACAAAAAATTTAGACATGTTTAGTAAAATAGTGTTGATTTAAGCCTTAATTGCCAAAAGGAGCTTGGCGCGGGATGTTAGATTTAAAATCACGTTTAAATTTCACGCGAAAAATCAACAGAGACGCCCTTCAAAAAACAAGACATTTGGAAAGCCATTCTTTTCAGAAGTAACTTTTCTGCCCGTAGTTGGTTCAATCTTACGTTTAAACAAGCGCATCGAAAAGAATTTGGAGAGTCTATTGTTGAGAAGAGAGGTTGGCATTGGGCGTTTGGCATTTGGCATTGGGAGTTACCAAATTTCTCAGTTAATGTTTGGGGGCTCCTGAAAAATAGAAATAACAATTTAGCAACTGGTCAGTCGTATGTTCTTAGGAAAGGCTAATATGTTATGGACTCAAATTACTTTTAATTCGTGCGTACAAGATTTGGAGCTGAAAAGGCATCAAAAAGTATGCAGGTCTCGTACCAGTAGTTGGTGTAGCATTATCCTTAATTATAGAGCTTGTCTTGGGGTTGCGAGGGCAGTACGTTTTTAGTTCTGCTTTTCTTATCTTAGGGATCAATCTCGTGATTGTCTGCGGAGTCAGCTTTGTTGTAGCTTATCTTTCGGCTAAAGGCTATTTGCTTACTGGCTCTCTAACACTTCTGTTTATCATGACGGCATTTGTCTTAATTGCCATAGTTTCTATAGCAAGTGGGTTGTTTGCAACTTTTTCACCTAATGGGTCAGTAACCGTAGTGGCCATTGGATTACTTTTGTTTTCAGCTTTGCAGGTTTTGAGTTCTGTTCAGACTTCTTTTCGTTCTGTACCCTTTGGTTCTGAACATCGAAAGACCAGATGGGCATTAGCCTGCATAGCATCTATTTGCTTAGTTGGTTTGCTATCATTCTTAATCTGGCTAAACTTTTTTCCAGCGTTTTTCATTAACGGAATAGGCGTAACCTTAATGGATCAAGCAGTTTACGCAATCGTAGTCTTCCTCTTTTGCCTGAGCAGTGGGCTTTTCCTATGGCAATATTCGAAGATAAAATCAAACGTGCTATATTGGTACACTTTAGCCCTAGCGTTAGATGCTATGGGTTCGTTTGGACTTACTTTGCAGGTACGATTCAGTGATATTGTGGTTTGGACGGGCAGGCTTGGGCTCTACATTGGGACCATTTACTTCTTAATTGCTTTGTTGAGTTCAAGAAAACATAGTGGCGAGGTTTGAGAAAATTCCCAAGATATCGAGAACAAAGCTATTTTTATATTTGAGACACAATATCAAGGATAATTTAACGCGGAGAAGCTACTTTTGTCAACAGACACCTTAGCTGACGGATGGGCAAAGGCTCTCGGAGGCGACCGAAAACAGTTTAACATGTTTATTGAGAAGATGATAGATGGCTTTGCCTACCACAGAATTGTTGTTGACAAATCAGGTAAACCGATTGATTATGTTTTTCTTGAGATAAATCATGCTTTTGAAAAAATGACTGGTCTTAAAAAAGAGCAAACTATAGGCAAGAAAGTAACAAAGGTCCTTGTTGGTATTGAGAATGATCCTGCTGATTGGATTGGCGTTTATGGTAGAGTCGCATTATCTGGAGAGCCCATTCAATTTGAGAGCTACGCAAAGCCTTTGGGCAAGTGGTATAAGGTTTCGGCTTACTCCCCAGAGAGGGGATATTTTGTCGCTTTATTTGAGGATATTACAAAACCCAAGAAAGCTGAAGAAGCGCTAAGAGATAACGAAAGCATGCTCCAAAACATAATTGATGGGAGCCCATCATTTATCTTCCTCAAGGACAAGGATGGTCATTTTATTACAATTAACAAATGGCTTGAAAAGTCTCTGGGAAGGAAACGAGAAGATCTTAGGGGAAAAACAGACTACGATATTTTCCCGAAAGAAGTAGCAGATAATTATCGTAAAAATGATCGACAGGTTTTAGAAACTAAGCAGCCAATACAGACTGAAGAAATTTTTGACTCTTCAGATGGCAAAAAATATACACTCCTTGCCAACAAGTTCCCGCTATTCAATTCCTCCGGAGAGATTATAGCCACCTGCAGTATTTCCACAGACATCACTGAACGCAAGAAAGCCGAAGAAACATTGCGGTACAATGAAACATTAATGGCTAGTTTCTTTGATTCCCCTGGGATGATGCGTGGCATTGTCGATGTAATTGACGACAAAGATATCAGACATATAAAAGATAACTCGGTGACCGCAAACTATGTCGGATTGAAACCTGCCGACCTTGAAGGCAAATTAAGTTCAGCGCTTGGCGAACCTGCTGAACGAATCAAGCTTTGGATTGAGCACTACAAGCAAAGCCAAGAAACCGGTAAATCCGTCACCTGGGAATACGTTGATTCAGAAGGGCCAAACAAAACATGGCTATCTCCAACAGTAACCTATATTGGAAATAATAGTGAGGGCCATCCACGCTTCACATATGTTGTTGTCAACATAACCGAACGCAAAAAGGCTGAAGAAGCACTACAAAAGTTTACTAATGAACTCGAAGGACTAGTACAACAACGTACTGAACAGGTTTCCACTGAACGGCAACGCCTCTACAATGTTCTAGAAACGCTCCCAGCCTACGTTGTTCTTCTTGATAAAGACCACCATGTACCGTTCGCAAACAAAGTTTTTCGCGAACGCTTCGGCGAATCACACGGTAAACGATGCCACGAATACCTCTTCAATCGCGACTCCGAATGCGACAACTGCACAACCTACAAGGTCTACAAGGAAAACAAACCTCAACACTGGTACTGGACGGGACCAGACAAACGTGACTACGACATCTACGACTTCCCGTTCAAAGAAGCTGACGGCTCTTCTCTGATTCTCGAGATGGGCATAGATATTACAGAAGGCAAACGTGCTCAAGAACAAGTTAAGTCCGCTGCTTTGTATACGCGAAGCTTAATCGAGGCTAGTCTCGATCCTCTCGTGACAATAAACGCGGAGGGCAAAATTACCGATGTAAACAAAGCTACCGAAGAAAACACTGGCTTTCTGAGGGAAGAACTCATCGGCAGAAGTTTCTCAGATTATTTTACTGACCCGCAGAAGGCGGAGGAAGGGTACAAGAAAGTGTTTACTAACGGCTTTGTCCGCGATTACCCTCTTGCCCTCCGGTCCAAGACAGGCAAAGTCACCGAGGTGCTCTACAACGCTGCCATCTATACCGACGACAAAGGACAAGTAAAGGGTGTCTTTGCGGCTGCTCGAGACGTAACTGACCTCAACAAAGCTCAAGCGGCAGTCCAATCAGAACGCAAACGACTCTTTGACGTGCTGGATACTCTACCCGCCATGGTATGCTTATTAACTTCTGATTACCATGTGGTTTTCGCCAACCGTAAATTCAAAGAAAGATTCGGCGAATTAGAAGGTCGACCCTGCTACGAATACTGCTGGAACCAAAAAGAGCCTTGCAAATTCTGCGAGAGCATGACTCCATTCAAGACGGGGCAACCCCACCATTGGGAAGTTCAAGGTCCAGATGGAACCGTAATCGAAGCCCATGACTACCCCTTCACGGACATAGATGGCACTCAACTTGTCCTTGAAATGGATCTTGACATCACCGCTCGGAAGAAGGCTGAGGCAGAAGCAGCCCAAAGCGCCCGGAAACTCAAAGATGCAGAACGACTAGCAGCCATCGGCGCAACGGCAGGCATGGTGGGTCATGATATCCGTAACCCGTTGCAGGCTATAACCAGTGACGTGTATCTCGCAAAAACCGAATTGACTAATACTCCTGAAAGCGAAGAAAAGGAGAATGCTTTGGAGAGCTTAGGAGAAATTGAGAAGAACATTGACTACATTAATAAGATTGTGCAGGACCTTCAAGATTACGCCAGACCCCTTAATCCCAAAGTTGAAGAAAGCGATTTAAGACAAATTGTGGAAAGTCTTTTCGCAAAGAATGGCTTTCCTGAAAATGTCGAAGTCAAAGTTAAAGTGGCAGAGGATACACGCAAAATTAGAGTAGATCCCTATTACCTGAACCGTATTTTATTCAATTTGGTTACGAATGCTGTTCAAGCTATGCCGCAAGGGGGCAAACTAACAATAAAGGCCAATAAAGACGAAAATGACACTGTCATAACTGTCTCGGATTCAGGTGTTGGCATCCCCAAAGCCATACAAGAGAAGATGTTTACGTTGATGTTTACTACAAAATCTAAAGGCCAAGGTTTTGGTTTGCCGGTGGTGAAGCGCATGACTGAATCTTTAGGTGGTACCGTCACTTTTGAGAGTAAAGTGGGTAAAGGAACCAAATTCATGGTGCGTTTGCCCCCCCAATGAGCTAAACAGTAAATTGGTCCACAAAGTAGCATAGTTAGTTTTTTTTAAGAAAGATGCTATATCTTCTGCGCTGAATTTGGCCGGGGAGAACTTGCTCTAGGCTATTCTGAGTTCGCCCCCTTGATTCCAAAGTTTGAGGATTGCGAATTATAGTATGGCACATGTAAAAGACTCATGAAATCATTAACGCTCTAATCGGGGAGAGAAATTTTACCGTGAATTCAAGCCAAAAGCGGTTTGAGTCTTTACTGGCTCATCAGCTGTTAGATTAGAGTTGGCGTGGGTTCAAACCCTATATTGTTGGGGGTAACGCATTTTTTCAGACAGTAATTTAGCCTCAATTTATAAAATTAACAGAAAAAACAAGCTGAATTTGGAAATGGCGCGGGATGTGGGATTTGAACCCACGCGGCCTTTCGACCACAGACTTAGCAGGCCTGCCCCCTACCAGGCTAGGGCAATCCCGCACACCAATGTTGTTGTTCTAGCCTGATTTAGACTTGTTCAGATGTTCAATTTGAACACTTAAGTGGTCAGTCTCAGCCATCTCAGTATGAGGTAATTTAATTAAAGTTTTCTGAACATTTAAACCACTGCTATCACTCAGTTGCCTCTCTGTATCCATTAAACTGTTGATGATGGAAGAATTTGCTCTTGCCATACCCAGCCTTACCTTGCAGTGCCTTACTCTGTAGTAGTTGCCTAATTGCTGCTCTATAATAGAAAGAAATGCCGAGAAACATACTACTCGATTTAATATTCATGATTTTCATGTGGATGAATGTTTATCCTCGCCAAAGTCGATTAGCGCATTGCTTAAACCAAAAGTTTTAAGCTGAAACAAAAAGAATTATAGCTTAGGTTGGTGTGCGGTAAATGAACCTTACAACGCATGCTGTTGTGGCCTTCACTGTTGGTATAACATTTTTTCATAATGTTCCTGTTGCATTGATTATTACTATAGGTGCTTTGATTCCTGACTTAGATCGAGAATACTTGTTTATTGCCAAGAGAAAAATTGAGCAGTACCAACTTCATAGGTCTTTGTTTCATAATCTGCTTTGGATAGGATTTTTGTTTATTCTTAATCCTTTTCTCGCGCTTGGTGCTTTAAGCCACTCACTGTTAGATTCTTTTACTTCGGCTACCGATAGAGGAGTTGAGTTGCTATTCCCTTTTACGCGCCTCATCAATGGTTATTTTTACAATATTGAGGGAACCGAAGCGGATAACGTCAAAAAAAGAAAATGGTGGGTAGAAGACCCCTGGGCATTACTTAAGAATACAAGTGATAGAGATTTACAAGAACCCACAAAACAACCTTGGAGAAGGTCATATGGTCCTTTTAGAAATAGCCGAATTGGAGATTGGGCAATATTTTTTTCATCACTAATTTTTCTTGTGGTCTTATATTTTGGGGTCAGCGGTTCTTATTCATTGTCAGGATACAACGAATGGATAATTGTTTCTTTCATAGGAATCGCCGTTTTTTACGGGTTGGGGGAGGTATATAGAAGAAAGCTCATCAAAGACAAGCAAGAAGCAATAAGCAAAATAGTAAATCCAAAAGATAAGGAAAAAGAAAGCGAGCGACTAGAAAATAAAACAGTAAGAGAAATGCTTACGTCAACAGGTCTTTTGGTCTTAGCTATACTTATTGTCGGCATCGTCATTTTCATTTACGCAGGAATAATAGGGCGACTTTTTCTATTTCAACTACCACCTTCATCAACTCTAACGCTATGCGCTTATGGCTTGGGTTCACTTTTTGCAGGATTTGCTGTGGCTTGGTTGTGGCTTAGGGTTAGGAAAAACACTGACCAATCAATGTAGGGATAAATCCACGTCAACCACCGCTATTTTAATTCTTTTTGCGTACAAACCCCTTTGGACTCAAACCTCACTGAGCGAACAGATACTTTCTCTCTTTCTTCTTTGTGCAACGCCTTCATCAGTCTTGACGTTCAAAAATAAAATAGACTCAACATTAAGCGAGTTTGAATATTTTGAGAACCCCGCAACTCTTAAATGAGCATATGTGCCAGATTGGCGGAGAAAGGACAAATAGTTATTGCTACTTTGAGGGAGCAAGAACGGCTGGAAAGGATAAGGATGACATTGAAAGATTCAACCGTTGGTCTTTGACTTATGAGAATTCGTGGGGGCAATGGTTTCTTTTTGACCGACTGCAGAGGCGTGTACTTGATATAGCCAAAAAAAGATATACGCCTAACACCGTTTTAGATGTCGGTTGTGGAACTGGGCGATTGCTCCGGAAAGCCAGAAAATACTGGCCTCAAGCACATTTGATCGGCGTTGATCCAGCTGATGGAATGATAGAGAACGCCCGTCGATTGACTCCTGACGCAAAATTCTATGTTAGCCAAGCTGAATCGCTCCCTTTACCTGACGAATCAGTTAATTTCGCTTTCAGCACAGCTTCTTTTCACCACTGGCAAGATCAAGAGAAAGGTCTAAGAGAAATAAAGCGTGTTTTGCAAATAGGCGGTCTCCTATTTCTCGCCGATTTTTGGCTGCCGTTGGGATTATCTAGGCTCACACATCATTTTGAAACCAACGATCCTAGTGCAATAAGGGAAACTTTTGGGCGTGCTGGATTTCAGGTCCGAGATCAAAGAAGGCTGTGGACGCTGTGGCAAGTCGTTACAGTTGGAGAACGCTGTTGAGGAATCTCACTTTGCCGACTGCAATTTAGGGTTTCGTGCGCTAAAACCAAAGAGAAGCCTTCAAGAAAAATAATTGCGCTCGTTGACTTTAGCAAGCTGGGCTGAAATTGATCTTTTGTCAATTCTATTGTAACCATTATTGATATTCACCCGAAATTCTTAGGGAAGCATTTTTTCTCTTCTAATCAGCCTGCTTGATAGAAGCAGCAACGCAACTGACAGGGAGGCGGCTATAGTGCAAAGCAATAGGTAAATTATCAGTTCTGGGCTGAATCCGAGGAAAGAAAGGTAAAAGGTGGGAAATATGAATGGGACGCCAATCGTCATGCCGAGAGGAGTGTTAGCGCCCACTCGTTGCTTCTGTAACGAGCTAAAAGCCATCATAGCCACATTAACCAACGAAACTACAGAAAAACCCATAAATGCTGTTAGAAACAGCATCAACAAATCCAAAGCAAAGACCGCCAACCCCGCTATAGCACCCGCAATCAGAATCGCGGCGGCTTCGCCTATGAAGAGGATTGGCGCAAGAAAGAGAGCGGCTTTCAGGTATTGCTTGAAGATGTCGCTTTG
>Ga0335081_10015067_pt1 | contig 12510 bp, 13 predicted proteins | sample Lox_Sample_35_FD_206713 | JGI IMG/M metagenome (GOLD analysis project Ga0335081, IMG submission 206713) | Soil microbial communities from Loxahatchee National Wildlife Refuge, Florida, United States - Lox_Sample_3.5 | ecosystem: Environmental > Terrestrial > Soil > Wetlands | place: USA...
CAGGGTGGTCACTCCGCCGCGCCGCTGGATCGTGGCCATGTGCTGCCGCCCTGGCATGGGCTGACGAGCATCGTCCTCGTTGTCAACGGCTTCTTCACGTACGCCGGCGTCGAGGTCAACGCCGTCCACGTCGAGGATCTCAGGGACCCTCGTCGTGAGTTCCCGCGGGCGATCCTGCTCGCGGTGATCCTGATCCTGCTCGTGTTCATCCCGCCGACGCTCGCGATCTCGGTCGCGGTGCCCTCGCACCAGATCAGCCTCACCGCCGGCGTGATGCAGGCCTTCAGGAGCCTCCTCCATCACTTCAGTGTCGCCTTTCTCGAGCCGATTGTCGCGATCGGCCTCGTCGTCGCCTCGATCAGCGGCCTCGTTGATTGGCTTACCGGCCCGTCGACGGGACTCGTTCGGATCGGGCGGGAGCGGGGCTATCTCCCGACCTACTTCCAGCAGGTGAACGCGAACGGTGTACAGCTCCGGATCCTTGTCACGCAAGGGATCGTGATCAGCGCCATCGGGCTGCTTTACGCGCTCGTGCCGAGCGTGTCGAGCGCGTACTGGGTATTCGCCGCGCTGGCGACGGAGGTCTACCTGATCATGTACGTGCTGATGTTCGTCGCGGCGATGCGTCTGCGCCTGAACAGACCCAAGCATCCGCGCGGCTACCGTGCGCCGGCGCTGATGACGATCTGCACGGTCGGCGTGCTCGCCTCGCTCGCGGCGTGCCTAGTCGGCCTTCTCCCGCCGAGCCAGCTGGGGCACGCGAGCATCCCGCTCTACGCCTCCGCCCTGCTGGCCGGTGTGCTCCTGGTCGGCGTGCTCCCACCCCTCTTGCTCTACCGATTGCGCCGGCCCGGGTGGAAGTCTGGCGCAACCGCCGCCGACGCGACACACTCTGCGTGATGAGATCGGCGCCCGGGCCGAGTCCCTAGTACGTGAGGAGCCAGTGCGATGAACCCAACCTGGAAACCACACGAAAAGCATGGCGAGCTGACCGAACGAAGCGACCTGCCAGACAGCGTCTTCGCTTTTCCAGAGGAGCGCAAAGAGCCTCTGACCGACGCCGAACACGTCCGGAACGCGATTGCGCGTTTTGACCAAGTGATCGACGTCTCCGACGACGAGCGCGAGCTGGCCTTCGCGAACATCCAAGCGGCCGCCAAGCACTACGGCGTCGACATGAGCGAGACGGACTGGCATGAACTGGGCAGCCAGCCGCACACGGGACGGACCGCGGAGCAGCGGCACGAGTCAGCGGAAAAAGCCGTGGAGACAAAGCGGGAGCGGGGCGAGCTCTAGGGCTGCCGTCGCGCACCTACGTACTGCCTGTCTGCGGCGGATGTCAAGGAGGCCGTCCGAAGCAAGCCCAGACCGATCGTGGCGGCGACGCCCCGGAACCCCGAACGCGAGCCACCGGGGCGATAATGAGGGATTAAACTGGACAGTTTTATCCGGAGGCTACTCCTCCGGATAACGCTGTCCAATAACTCCGTGACAGGGGAGCTATCGGGCGGAGAGATGTGCCTGATTCAGGCCCTTTGTCAGGCGCTGCCCGAAGGCGTCAGGCCGTCGAGCAGAAGCGCGAGAGCCCGGGCTGCGGTCGCGGCGCGGGCGGTCGCCCCCTCCGCTCCATCGATTGCGCCACGGACCATCAGCACGACCATGAAGACATCATCGACGGTCAGGTCGCAACGCACCGTACCGGCCGCCTTTGCCGACCGCAGCGGCTCCTTGAGCAGCTCGCGGAGTCGCCGCCGGCGCAGGTTGAGCGCCGACCCCAAACAGGCATCCTCCCGGGCGAGCTCGCCCAGCGCGTGAAAGCGCGCGATGGTCTCGACGACGCTTCGGAGTAGTACGAAGAACGCGTCCGGATCGTCCGCATGGTCGGCCGCCAGCCGCTCTGTGTGCTCCATCTCCTCGAGCAGGAGCGCCGCAGCGAGATCCCGACGGTCCGGGAAGTTCCTATACAGCGTCGCCTGCCCGACGCCCGCCCGCTTCGCGATCTCGTACATCGGGGCATCGGCGCACTCGGCGAATAGATCCCGAGCCGCCTCCAGGATCGCCTCGCGGTTGCGCTGAGCGTCCTTGCGTCTCGGGGTCTCACTGATAGCCGCCATCACGAACAGTTTAGGTGCGGAAGAAGCTGTCCGCAAGGGCGACAATCGGCTCCGATGAGATCCTGCAATGGGCCGCAACTGGACAGAGTTCTCCGATTACGATATAAGTTGACCCAGCAACAGTCGGTGCCCCAAGCAAATGTCTGCACTGTCCTCCACCCAACGCAGTGCCGGCCCCAGGCCGAGGGACCGCACTGGCCGGCGAGCGTCCGGCAGGCGGCCTCGGCTGCCCCATGTGGGTCGACGCGTCGCGACCATGGGGCTGCTCGTCGCGCTCGGGGTGGCGCTCCTAGCCGCGGTGCCCGGGCTGCGAGGTGTGCTGCGCGAGATCCGGGAGATCGGTCCAGGCTGGGTCGGGCTCGCGGTGGCGCTCGAGCTCGCTTCGAGCGTCAGCTTCGTGGTCGTATTCCGACTCTTCTTTGATCGCTTGGAGCCGCGCGATGCACGGGCCTTGGCATGGACCACACAGGGCACCGGGGCGCTACTTCCGGGCGGTGGAGCCGGCGGGCTGGCGGTTGGTGCCTGGTTGACTCATCTCACGAGCGTGCCGGTTTCGTGGATCGCGCGCCGCTCCGCCGGGCTGTTCTTGCTCGGTGGCGCGGTCTCATGCGCAGGGCTGGTCGCCGCGGGCATGGCGCTGATCGCGGGAGCACCGGGACCTCACGGTCTTGCGACCGTGATCCTGCCGACGGCTCTCGCGGCGGCGGGGACGCTCCTCATCGCCGCGCTGCCGGCGATCATCCGCCCGTGGCCACGCGCGCCGCGGTGGCTGGCCTCGATTGCAGTGGGCGTAAGCGAAGGCGAGCGGATCACGTTCCGCAGGCGCCCAAGTTGGAGGCTGTTGGGCGCGGTGGGCTATCTCGCGTTCGACGTCGCCGTCCTCTGGGTGATTCTGAGAGCGGACGGATCGGCTCCCAGCATCGCAGTGGTTACGCTTGCGTACTCGGTCGGCTACGCCGCCAACTGGATACCGATCCCCGGCGGGATCGGAGTGCTCGACGCCGGGATCACCGGCGCCCTCGTGCTCTACGGCGTCTCCCCCATACACGCTGCCGCCGCAGTCATCGTCTACCACGCGATCGCATTCTGGGTGCCGGGGCTCGGCGGCGTGTTCGCGTACCTGCGCCTGCGCCCGAGACTCCTGTCAGCCGGCGCTGCACCCGCAGAACCTCAAGGGCATACCGACGAGCTTTACGGCTAGATGTGCTCCGCGAACACGGCGGCTGCGACCTGGTAGGAGTCGAACGCACGCGCGGCACCGGCATATGCCTCGAGGTGGATGAACAGCTCGCGTGTCGAGTTGCCGCGTCGGGGCCAGCTGTCGCCGAAGGTATGGAGCGTGGCGAGCCGTCTGAACTCCCATCCGCTTTCGGGCTCTCCAGGTCCAAGCGGCAACTCCAGCGGTCGGCCGAGCAGTTCGCCGGCCCTTCGCTGCAGTCGGGCATACGATGGCGAGCTATGACAACCCGGACCGAGGGCGGATGCGCCTGCGGCTTCGTCCGATACCGCCTCTCGTCTGAGCCGCTCTTCGTTCACTGCTGCCACTGCCTGAACTGCCAGCGTCAGACCGGCAGCGCTTTCGTGATCAATCTGCTGATCGAGGCCGAGCGTGTCGAGATCCTCGGGGGCGCACCGGGAGCGATCGAGGTGCCGCGCGACGATGGCAGCGTGCAGCGGATCTTCCGCTGTCCGCGCTGTCAGATCGCAGTCTTCAGCGAATACGGACGGCGGGGCGTGTGGTTCGTGCGGGCCGGCACGCTGGATGACCCGACCGACGTCAAGCCGGACGTTCACATTTACGCGCGATCCAAGGTTGGCTGGGTGACCCTCCCGGACGAAGTACCGGCGTTCGACGTCTATTACGACCCCAGCCGGCTCTGGCCGACCGAAAGCCTTCGGCGTCTCGAGGCGATGTCCGCTAACCGTCCGCTCTGACGGCGCTGTCCACAAGGGACGTCGGTCCGGAGCCGAAAACACGGGCGTACTGCCATGGGCACAAGCCTCATCAGCATCGGAGACGTGGCCAGCGCCCAGTTCGAGTACCGGGTCGAGGACTGGACCGAGCGCTCGCACCAGGCACGCGAGCTGGCTCTCAGCATCAACGGCTACGAGGTATCGCCCCGGCCTCGCGGGTACGCGTGCTACCGATCACGCTGGGTTTGGGTGGAGGCCGACGCCGCCGGACGCAAGGTGCCCTGGAGCGATTTCCGGCTGCTCGTCCCCACCGACGCGCTGACCCCCATCACGCTCCGCAACGCGGCGACGAACTAGCCGCCGTCCTCGCCGGTGCGTCTGGCCGCGACCCCGCGGCGAGGACGCGGGGCCCGGGAGTATCGATGGTGGACGTTGAAAGACATGAGCGTTACTCCTCGGAGGTTTGCCTGGCGGCGAGCGGCCCCGCTGCGCAGGCCGCTAGCTTGTTAGGTCATGGACCACGTCGCGATCCCGGCGTGCGCACGATGGTGATCCTCGAGCCCTGGGGCGGCGACGATCTGCCGCTACTCGAGCGTCTGATGGGCGACCCGCGCATGACCGAGCACCTTGGCGGCCCCGAGAGCCCCGACAAGCTGCTCGAGCGTCAGAACCGCTACGAGCGGCTCGACGACGGCGATCGCATGTTCAAGATCGTCGACGTGGCGAGCGGCGCCGGCGTCGGCTCCGTCGGCTTCTGGACCAAGGAATGGCGCGAGGAGCAGGTCTACGAGGTCGGCTGGATGGTTGTGCCGGAGTTCCAGGGCCGCGGAATCGCGGTCGCGGCGACGGCGCAGGCGATCCACCTCGCTAAGCGCGACGACAAGCACCGCTTCATGCATGCTTTCCCGAATGTCGACAACGCGCCGTCGAACGCGATCTGCGGCAAGCTCGGCTTCGAGTTGCTCGAGGCATGCGAGTTCGAGTTCCCGAAGGGGCACTTCATGACCTGCAACGACTGGCGCCTGAACCTGCGCGAATAGCAGCCGATGTCAGAACAGGCTCCAGAGCTTCGCGATGTGCTCGATGCGCAGCGGGTAATCGCTCCCTACCTCGACCCGACGCCTGCGCGCCGCTATCCAGCGCTCGATGGCATGGTGGAGGCCGAGCTGTTCGTCAAGCACGAGAACCACCTGCCTACCGGGGCCTTCAAGGTGCGGGGCGGGATCAACCTGGTCGCCCGTCTCGGTTCGGAACAAATAGCGGCCGGGGTGTATGCGGCATCGACCGGCAACCATGGGCAATCGGTTGCTTATGCGGCGAGCCTGTTCGACGTCGCGTCAACGGTCTTCGTACCGCGCGGCGCCAACCCGGTGAAGGTTTCTTCGATGCGTTCGCTGGGCGCGACAGTCATCGAACACGGCGTCGACTTCGATGAGGCGCGCGAGCGCTGCGAAGAGATGGCTGTGGCAAAGGGCGCGCGCTACATCCATTCGGGCGATGAGCCGTTGCTAATCGCGGGCGTCGGCACCGCGACGCTCGAGCTGCTCGAGCGCGAGCCGTCGATCGACGTGATCATCGTTCCGGTGGGTGGCGGCAGCGGCGCCGCCGGCGCATGCGTCGTCGCGAAGGCGATCGATCCGCGGATCGTCGTCATCGGGGTGCAATCTGACGCCGCACCGGCGGCCTATCGCGCATGGCGGGAGCGCCGGCCGGTCGCGGACGAAATGCGCACGTTTGCCGAAGGCCTACAGACGCGGGTTTCGTTCGAGCTGCCGCAACGCATCCTCGCCGAGCATCTCGACGATTTCGTCCTCGTCGCCGATGACGAGCTTCGCGCCGCCACGTTGCACCTGATCGAGCTGACTCGCACGCTGGTCGAGCCGGCCGGCGCGGCGGCCCTGGCGGCGGCTCTCAAGCTTCGCGAGCGGCTCGCGGGACAGCGCGTCGCCCTCGTCTGTAGCGGCGGGAACATCAGCCCGGCGCAGCTTCGGGAGCTGCTCGAGTGGGGGTCGCGCTCGCGACCTGGCCTCAGCGGTGCTCTATCGCCAGACGTAAGCCGAGCGCGATCAGCACGACGCCCGTGAACCGATCCATCGCGGCCTTGACGCGAGGTCGCTGGAGGGTCTCGGCCGCCCTTGCGGCGATCACGCAATAGGCGGAGAGCCACAGCACAGTCATGAGGACGAACACAGCGCCGAGCGCCAGGAAAGGCAGCAAGACCGGGTGACCGGGGTCAACGAACTGCGGCAGGAGGCTGGTGAAGAAAATGCCGATCTTGGGGTTTGCCAGATCGCTGAGGAAGCCTTGGCGAAATCCGCCGAGTGCACCCATCGCCGGCTTATTCACCGCACGGGACGCGCCCGATTCCGGGTGGCCGGAGGCGCGGAGCGCCTGGAGCCCGAGCCAGACGAGATAGAGGGCACCGACGAGCTTAAGAACCGTGAAGGCGACGGCGGAAGCCCGCACCACCGATGCCACTCCGACCGCCGCGGCCAGCGTCCAGACGGACAGGCCGGCGCTGACACCGAGCGAGGTGCCGAAAGCAGCCCGGCGACCATGAACCAGCACGTTCTTGGTGACCACGGCCGTATCCGGGCCGGGTATCACGATCACCAGCGCGGCGACGCCGATGAACACCAGTAAGTGCGCGCCCACGGCACCTAGTCTGTCAGGAAGCCGGACCCGTGTCGAGCGAGTCCCACAGCTCCCCGCCGGCGACCAGCGCCTCGATGTCATACCGGGTCACACCTCCAGCGAGCTGGACGGCATGCTCGTAGTCATCCCGGGCCCCCTGCAGCCCGTGAGCGGGTCTGGCCGCGGGAGCGAATTGTCCCGCGCGGAGCGGGTGCGGTCACCTGGAGTTCGGTTTCACCACCAGCGCGCTCCCGCCGCCGAGACGAACGGGCTCGGCGATCGCCTCCGCCCGGCCGTGCCCGAGCATCTGCAGCGCTGTCGCATCCCCGGGATAGTTGTCGAGCGGCAGGATCGGCCCAGTGGCGAGCGAGAACTTCTCGCCGTACTGGCTAGTGAGCTGCTGGGCGAGCGCGCTGTTGTAGAAGTCAGGCTCGGCGAGTGACGTGTTAGACGATGAGTTTGTCTGGCTCACTCGGGGTGCGGCGAGCGCGGCCGGCAGACTCATGCCGAAGTCGACGTGATTGATGAGCGTTTGAACGACGGTGGTGATGATCGTCGAGCCGCCCGCGGCTCCGATAGCGAACTCTGGCTTTCCTCTGCGGAGCGCGATGACCGGGCCCATACTCGAACGCGGCTCCTTGCCTGCTGCGGGCAGGTTCGGGTCGTACGCGCCGGGCGAAGACGGGGCGAAATCGAAGTCGGTCAGCTCGTCGTTCAGCAGGAAGCCGTAGCCGGGCACGACCTGGCCGCTGCCGCCAAAGAAGTTGATCGTATTCGTGTAGGCGACGATGTCGCCCCACTTGTCCTCGGTGACGATGTTGTTCGTGTGATGCGCCTCGGGCGACGCCGAAGACTGGGGCGGGCTAGTGCTACTACCGCAGCCCGCAAACGGTGGGAACGGCGAGCCTGCCGCGACCGGCGACGTGAGAGCGGTGCTGCCGATGAGGCAGCGACGACTCGCTGCGAAGCCCGGATCGAGCAAGCCGGCGAGCGGTACGTGAACGTAGTCCGGGTCGCCCACGTAGGCGTTGCGGTCGGCGTAGGCGAGCCGGGACGCCTCGAGGTAGCGGAACAGGGCCTCGGCGCGCGGCTCCGAGCCGAGCGGATAGCCGCTCAGGATGTTGAGGATCTCTCCCTCGGTCGAGCCGCCGCTCGACGGCGGCGCCATCCCATAGACCTTCAGCCCTCGGTAGGTCACCTCGGTTGGCGCGAGGGTCCGGGTGCGGTAGGACTGGAGATCCTGCATGCTCATGATGCCTGGGTTTGTGACGACCGTCTGTCCGGGGGTTAGCACTGGGTGATCGTCGGCCTGGACGATCGCCTGCCCGATCGGTCCGTCGTACAGCGCTGACGGGCCCTGGCGGGCGATCAGCTCGTAGGTGTGCGCGAGGTCCGGGTCGCGGAGCCAAGTCCCGATCGGCAGCGGGTCGCCCGACGGAATGAGCAGGAGCGAACGGCTTGCCGGGTAGGCCTGCAAGGTCGACAGGCCCGACTGCTCGAGCTGGTTGAAGTCGAAGTTGACCGCGAAACCGTGCTTGGCGAGGGCGATCGCGGGTCGCAGGTCAGCGCTGAGCGGGAGCCGGCCAAAGTCGCGCACGGCCTTCGCCCACGTTGCCACGTTCCCCGGCACGCCGGTCGACAGCGGCTGGTCGGAGGCCGCGGTGTAGTTCATCGGCTTGCCGGTCGTCGGGTCGATGAACAGGTTTGTCGTGCAAGCCGACGGGCACGTCTCGCGACCGTCGATCGTCGTGACCGTGTGCGAACGCGCGTTGTAGATGACCATGAAGCCGCCGCCGCCGGGACCCGCGACGAACGGAACAGTCACCCCGAGGGCACTTGCCGTTGCCACGGCGGCGTCGACCGCGTCGCCGCCTCGGCGCAGCACGTCGATGCCGGCCCGGCTGGCGCCGACGTCCATCGAAGCGACGGCGCCTCCGCTGCCGACCGCCAGCGGCTCGTTGGGGTAGCGCACCCGGTGCCGCGCGCCAGTCGCATTAGTGGACGCGGCTGCCGGTACCGCGGCGGAGCCTACGGCGCACAGCACGGCGACGAAGGTTGCGATTCGTCGATGACTCATAACACCCACCTTCCAGCGGCCTCAGGACACCCCACAACTTCCCAGCGACCGCGGCTCGGAAACCGCGAGATCCGACCGTGACCCTGCGATATGTCGTCAACGGCTGTGTGTCAGCGCCAGCCGAGGGCCGGAGCGACATAAGTGAGGATGTTCTCGATCACGTGAGCGTTGTATTCGACACCTAGCTGGTTGGGGACGGTCAGCAGCAACGTATCCGCGGCCCGAATCGCCTCGTCCATGCCAAGCTCCTCCACCAGCGCGTCGGGTTCGGCTGCGTATGAACGGCCAAAGATCGCCCGCGTGTTCTCGTCGATCATGCCGATCTGGTCCTGGGAGTCGCGGTTGCCGCCAAAGTACGCGCGGTCCGTGTCGGTGGTGAGCGCGAAGATGCTGCGGCTAACCGATACCCGCGGCTCACGGTCATGCCCGGCCTCCGCCCACGCCTCGCGGTAGGCCTCGATCTGCTTGCGCTGCTGGACGTGGAGTGGTTCACCCGTCTCGTCGTCCTTGAGCGTCGAGCTCTGGAGGTTTAGCCCGAGCCGGGCCGCCCACACACTCGTCGCGTTCGAACTCGAGCCCCACCAGATCCGCTCTCGCAAACCGGGCGAGTACGGCTCGAGGCGCAACAGCCCCGGCGGGTTGGCGAACATCGGCCGCGGGTTGGGCTGCGCAAAGCCGTCGCCGCTCAGGACCTCCAGGGCGACTTCGGCGTGCTTGCGGGCCATGTCGGCATCGCTTTCGCCATCGACGGGTGCATAGCCGAAGTACCGCCAGCCATCGATCACCTGCTCGGGCGAGCCGCGGCTGATCCCCAGCTGAAGCCGGCCACCAGCGATCAGATCAGCGGCACCGGCGTCCTCCGCGAAGTACAGCGGGTTCTCGTAGCGCATATCGATCACTGCGGTACCAATCTCGATGCGCGAAGTCCTCGCGCCAACCGCCGCCAGCAGGGGGAACGGCGAGGCGAGCTGACGCGCGAAGTGGTGAACGCGGAAGTACGCGCCGTCAGCGCCCAATTGCTCAGCAACAACGGCAAGCTCGATCGACTGACTCAGCGCCTCCGCCGCGGACCGCGTCCACGAGTGCGGGCTAGCGCTCCAGTGCCCGAAGGAAAGAAATCCGATCTTCTTCACGCGACTCCCTCTACGGCGACCATGTTGAAACCCGCCGCGCCCTCGCGGAGTCGCTTCGCCGCCTGATATTCGGGCGACTCGTAGAACCGCTTCGCCGCCTCGAGATCTGGAAACTCGAGGAGCACGAGGCGCTTGGGTTGCCAATCGCCCTCCAAGACCGCGAGCTCGCCGCCGCGCGCGATGAACCGGCCGCCGCCGGCCGCGACGGCCGAGGGTGTGGCTTGCTTGTAGAGCTCGTACTGCTCAGGATCGTGAATGTCAGTCTCAACGACGATGTACGCGGGCACGGAGACTCCTCTCGGACTGGGGATGAGCGAAGGCTTTCACACGTGCTTGGGGGATTTGTCCGAGCGGCTGGTCACCATGTCCGGCCCGTGTCCACGCCCCATCCGCAGACCACGCCCGCCTTGCGCCTCTGGCAGACGCGCGCGCTGGGCGCGATGGATCGCTGGGACCGAGGGTCGTTCTTGGTCTCGGCGGCGCCCGGGGCGGGCAAGACGCGTCCGGCGTTGGAGTTCGCTCGCCGCCAGCTGGCCTTGGGGGCAGCGGGGTCGGTCGTCGTTGCCTGTCCGACGGGGCCACTCACACGTCAGTGGGCGCGGGCCGCGAGCCGGCTGGGGGTCGAACTGGCGGTCGACGCGGCCTCGGCCTCCGTACCAACCGGGTTTGACGGTGTTGCGGTGACGTACGCGCGGATAGCGAAGTCACCCGGCCGGTGGGCGCGCGCAGCCAGACCGGGAACGTTGGTGATCGCCGATGAGGCCCACCACCTGGGGGAGGAGCTGGCTTGGGGGGAGGCGTTCGCACGGGCCTTTGGCGGCTGCGTGCGGTGGCTGTTGTTGTCCGGAACCCCGTTTCGCTCCGATGCGAGGCCAATTCCCGGCGTGCGCTACGACATCGCCGGACTTGCGGAACCCGACGTCTCCTACAGCTACGCGGACGCCGTGCTGGATGGCATCTGCCGGCCGGTGTGCTTCATCGCTTACGACGGAACGTTGTCGTGGCGAAGCGGCGATGACGTGATCGAGTCGAGCTTCGAGACTGTCTTGAGCGGGCGCGAGGCCAGTCGCCGCTACCGCACGGCGATCTCGACCGAGCTGCCTGACGGGCTTCCGCGGATCCTGCGCGAAGCCAACGCCAAACTGCGGATGCTGCGCCGCGACGGGCAGAGAGACGCCGGCGGGTTGGTGATCGCCGCGGACTCATCCCACGCGCGCGGGATCGCCGCCCTGCTGCGCGAGGCGACCGGGGAGCGCGCGTTGGTGGTCCTGCACAACGAGCCCAGGGCTGCTGAGAAGCTGGCCGGGTTCACCAATGCGCGCGACCCCTGGATCGTAGCCGTGAACATGGTGTCCGAGGGCGTCGACATCCCTCGCCTCCGGGTCGGCGTGTACGCGACGGCGGCCAAGACGCCGCTCGTGTTCCGGCAGATCGTCGGCCGGTTCGTGCGGACGATCCAGCAGCGGCCGCCGGAGCCGAGTTGGCTGTACATCCCCGCAGACCCGTTCCTGCGAGACCACGCCGCTGCCGTGCAGCAAGAGCTCCGGCACGCGCTCCGACGGGCCGACGATGAGTTCGAGGGCGAGTTTGATCGGCCCGAGGTGTCGCAGTCAGAGCGCGGGGAGACGCCCGCTTTCCAGCCGTTGAGCGCGGACGTGACCCCGCAGATGACGCTGTTTGGACCGCCCGCTAAGCCGGCACCGCAGCGTTTCGCGACAAGCGCAAGCGAACTCGCCCCGAGCCTTGATCCCGACATCCGGCCGCACGGAGCGCCCGCTTTCGAACAGCGCGCAAGACTGCGAGATGAACGCCACAGACTCGTCGCGGAGCTAACCCGCCGCGACGGAAGCACTCACCGCGAGATCAACGCCTGGGTCAACCGTAAGCTCGGCATCAGGTCGGTAGAGCACGCCAGCCTCACCGACCTCGAACGCTCCGTGGCGTTGCTCGTCGGCAAGCTGACGCGGCGCCCCTGATCAGTGACGGGTTCAGCGGCCCTCTCGGATCTGTAGCCGGTTGCCATCGGGGTCCTGGAACTGCGCGACGTAGCCCCAGGGGAACTCGAGCACGTCGGACACGAACTCGACGCCGCGCGACTGCAGCTCCTCCACCGTCTTCCGGCAATCGTCGGTCTCGATCGTGATCGACGCCGGCGGGCGTCCCATCGCGGGCTGGGCCTGTCCCGGTGTCCCGGGCCAGAGAACCAGCTGGAACTCGTCCCCCTTGACGCCGACGGTCAGAAACCGCGGGCCATCGGGCGTCGGGTTCTCAGCGCGCTTCTCCAGGCCAAGGACGTTCGTGTAGAAGTCGAGCGCCTTGTCCTGATCGCTGACGAGCACGCTCGTGTAGAAGACCTTCTCCAGCATCGCTGTACCTCCGAAAGTCGTGGTCACTGCCCAACTGACACACGCCGAGAAGTGAACGTGACGGCCGAGGTGCCGGGCCCGTACGCCTGGCAGAGATGGCGGGGGTACTGACCCCTACCGGTCGCGACCGTCGGCCACTGGCTTGCCGAGGTTGTCGCCCCAGTGCGGGCGGAACTGGATGCTGATCCGCGCGCCCAGGCAGTTGGCTACTTTGGGAATGCCGTGCAGCCACGTCCGCTGGCTGCTTCCGCCCATGACAAGCAGGTCCCCGT
>Ga0335081_10015068_pt1 | contig 12509 bp, 11 predicted proteins | sample Lox_Sample_35_FD_206713 | JGI IMG/M metagenome (GOLD analysis project Ga0335081, IMG submission 206713) | Soil microbial communities from Loxahatchee National Wildlife Refuge, Florida, United States - Lox_Sample_3.5 | ecosystem: Environmental > Terrestrial > Soil > Wetlands | place: USA...
CGACACGAACCGCCGTGTTGGCGTACTGCGTGTACGGCGCGGCAGGACGTGACAGAATTCCCCGCCGGAATCGGGCACAACTGAGGCTTCCCGAGCGTTCTACCCGCGCGACCAGGCTAGTGAAAGATGGAGGGCAAGGCCCAACATGGCTACCGACTACGACAGCCCGAGGAAGACTGACGACGAACTCAGCGAAGACAGCCTGCAGGAACTGCAGGCGCGCAGGCTCGACAAGTCCGCCGCGACGATTGACATAGACCCGGACGACGTGGCTGAGTCACTTGAGCTACCGGGTGCTGACCTGTCGAACGAGGAACTGTCGTTCCGCGTGATCCCGCGCCAGGCAGACGAGTTCACATGTTCAAGCTGCTTCCTCGTGCATCACAGGAGCCAGCTCGCGGAGACCCGCGGCGGCCAGCTTGTCTGCCGGGAGTGCGCGGCTTAACGGCTCCCTGCGATGCCAGTGCCGCGAGCAGGCGCTGCGGGGACGTGCCCGTCACGTCCCCGGCGACAGCGTGAGCATGTGGCCAGCCGGGCCGCGCCGCTGGCTAACCCGGGCCACGCCCTGCTCGCGGCGCGCCGGTCAACGGCGCTGCAGAGCGGCGCGGCGAGTACGATCACCCCATGTGACGTTAGTCACTATTTCTTTCGCGACCTCATCCGGCAGGCGGGCACGAAACCCGGCCAGCGTCAGCAGGCGGGCGGGTCCGGGCTAGGCACTCGACCAGATCCGGCGCTCGTCGCCGCGGGGATCAAGCGCCACGGCGCCGTCGGGCTGGTCGAAAATCCGGACCGGATAGGCGTCATCGAAGGCACGCCACGCCGGGTCTGCCGTGCGGGCGAATCTCATCCACGCCGCGTGCATCCGGTCGGCTAGTTCCTGCGGGACTTCCTGGCCGAGGATACGGTCGGCGCCGCTCGCGCCGAGGTTATCGAACACAAACGGAATTTCGAGCGCGTGCGAGGCGCCCAGGCCGCCGACCGGGCTGCGCCACGCGAACTCGTAGACGTAGGTCGGGGCCCGGCCGCCCGCTCTGGCCTCGGCGATGGCCAGTGCCGGCAGCCGGAAGAAATTATCAGTCAGCATGGCCGCCAGCAGGTCACCGGGGGTCGCGCCGGGCCGGTTGGACCGGTAGAGCTCGGCAACCCGCGTGCTGATGCCCAGCACGTCGAGCAGGCCCGCGAGCAGTTCATCGCTGACCTGGTCGGCCATCCCGGAGGGAACCAGGAAAAGCCGGTACTCTTCGCTGGTCGTGCCCGTGAGCAGCGGGATATCGGCGCCAGCGCCCGCCGCGATCGCCGCCATCGGATGTACCGGAATCAGCTCGCCGTCGATGACCGGGACGAAGGCCAGCGAACTCGCCACGATGGTCGGGCCGAATCGGACATGGTCGGGCTGTACGGCCAGCGCGCGGCTGACCGCTGATTGAGCCTTGATCAGCCTGGGCAGGTCGACCTGAGCCAGATTCGCCGCGGTGGCCTGCATGCCGAGCTCGAGCCCGAGTTCGCTGGTGACCAGGGCGGCATCCGCCGGGTCGGCAACGGCCTGGGCAGCGCCGCTCTGGGTGATCGCCCTGGCGAACAGACCCCGGGCCCGCGGTATCGACAGCAGCGTGGTCACGCTCATCGCGCCGGCCGACTCGCCGAAGATGGTGACCTTGTCCGGGTCGCCGCCGAAGGCGGCGATGTTGTCCTGCACCCACTCCAGGGCGGCTATCTGGTCGAGCAGCCCCCGGTTAGCCGGGGCGTCAGGGAGCCAGCCGAAGCCATCGACGCCGACGCGGTAATTGAAGCTCACCATGACCACGCCGTCGCGGGCGAAGGCATGGCCGTCGTACACCGCGATAGCGGAGTTGCCGTGGGCGAAGCCCCCGCCGTAGATCCAGACCATGACTGGCAGGCCGGCTCCGCCGGGCGTCCAGACGTTCACGGTGAGCCAGTCGTCGCCGGCGATGTTCGGCTCAGGCAGCAGGACGTCCAGTGCCCTCGGGTAGTTGGGTTTGGGCGGCGTCGCGCCGAACTCGTCGGCTGCCAGGACCCCGTCCCAGGCCGCGGGCGGCGCCGGAGCGCGGAAGCGCCGTGCGCCGGTCGGGCTCGCCGCGAAGGGGATGCCGAGGAATCTGCTCACCCCGTCGTGTTCCTGACCACTGACCCGGCCGTATTTGGTGATCACCGTGAACGACATGTGGGCACTGTGACACACAACAAGACCTGTGGGCTAGACCCGCCTGCAGCACCCGCCCGCCCTGGCCGGCGATGATGAGTGAGCGAGGAACCAGGCGCCAGCGCAGGGAGCGGCAGATGACGCGCCACGCGGACGTGATCTTCACCGGCGGACCGGTCTACTCGGCCGACGCCACCGGCCGCCGGGCAGCCGCCGCCACGGTGCCCGGCGGCCGGCCGGCGACCGCGGTCGCCGTCCGCGGCGGCCGCATCGTCGCGGTCGGCGACGCGGCCGACGTCGCGGTGCGCGAGCTGTCCGGCCGCAGGACCGAGGTGGTCGACCTGCGCGGCCGGGCGCTGCTGCCCGGTTTCCAGGACGCGCATGTGCACCCGGCGTTCGCCGGCGTGACGATGATGGGCTGCGACCTGATCGGCGCGGCCAGCCTGGCACAGGCGCTTGCCCGGATCAGCGCGTACGCCGATGCCTGCCCCGACAGGGAATGGGTGGCCGGCAGCGGCTGGCGGATGGAATGGTTCGCTGGCGGATCGCCGGGCCGCGAGATCCTCGACCGGGTGGTGCCCGACCGGCCCGTCTACCTGATGAACCGAGACTGCCACGCGGCGTGGGTCAACTCCCGCGCCCTGGAGCTGGCGGGCATCGACGCCCGGACGCCCGACCCGCCCGACGGCAGGATCGAGCGCGAGGCCAGCCGCAGCCCGCAGGGCACCCTGCATGAGGGAGCGGCCAGCCTGGTCGGCGACATGGTGCCGCGGCCGACCCTCGATGAGCGGCTCGCGGGCCTGCTGCTGGCCCAGGAGCACTTGCACGCACTGGGGATCACGGCCTGGCAGGACGCGATCGTGGGCGAGTACCTGGGCGCGCAGGACCCGCTGGATGTGTACCTGGTGGCGGCGGCCAGCGGCAGGCTGACCGCGCGGGTCGAGGGGGCATTGTGGTGGGACCGCGGCAAGGGCGCCGGGCAGCTGGCCGACATCCTGGGCCGGCGTGAGCACGGGCAGGCAGGCAGGTTCCGCGCGAACACCGTGAAGATCATGCAGGACGGCGTCGCGGAGAGCTTCACCGCGGGCATGCTCGACCCTTACCTGGACGCCCGCGGCTGCCAGACCCAGGTCCGCGGCCTGTCTCACATCGATCCGCAGGAACTGCGCGAGCACGTAACCGCGCTCGACGCGCAGAGCTTCCAGGTGCACCTGCACGCCATCGGCGACCGCGCCGTCCGCGAGTCGCTCGACGCCATCGAGGCGGCGCGGGCCGTGAACGGCGGTGCGGCCGCTGGCCGGGACAACCGCCATCACATCGCCCATCTGCAGGTGGTGCACCCGGATGACCTTCCGCGCTTCGCCGAGCTCGGCGTGACCGCGAACATCCAGGCGCTCTGGGCCGCGCACGAGCCGCAGATGGACCAGCTGACGATCCCGTTCATCGGCGCGGAGCGGGCGGCCCGGCAGTACCTGTTCGCAGATCTGCTGCGCGCGGGCGCGCGGCTGGCGGCCGGCAGCGACTGGGCGGTCACCAGCGCCAACCCGCTGCACGCCATCCACGTCGCCGTGAACAGGTCGCTGCCCGGCGCCGCCGGCCGGGACGCGGAGCCGTTCCTGCCCGGCCAGCGCCTGCGCCTGGCCGAAGCGCTCGCCGCCTACACGACCGGCTCGGCGTACGTCAACCACCTCGACGGCCAGACCGGCGCCATCGAGCCGGGCATGCTGGCCGACGTGATCGTGCTTGACCGCGACCCGTTCGCCGGCCCGGCCGCCGAGATCGCCGACACGAGCGTGCTGGCGACCTACGTGCAGGGCGACGCGGTATACCGCGGTTAGCTCCCCGCCGGGGATGCCCGCCGCCTGCTCGCGGACGGCCGCGGGTGTCCCGATAGGGTCGCAGACGGCAGGCAGCAAGGGCAAGGTGCGGAGGAGCCGATGGAGACGATCCCGCTGGGAGCCGGCGGCCCGCAGGTCTCCCGGCTGGGCCTGGGCCTGATGGGCATGTCGGGCATCTACGGCCCGGCGGACGAGGCAGAGAGCATCGCGACGATCCACGCGGCGCTGGACGCCGGGGTCACGCTGCTCGACACCGCCGATTTCTACGGCATGGGGCACAATGAGCTGCTGCTGCGAGATGCCCTCCGCGGCCGCGACCGCGGCAGCGTCTTCATCCAGGTGAAGTTCGGCGCCCAGCGTGACCCGCGCGGCGCGTTCATCGGGCACGATGCCAGCCCGGCCGGGCTCAAGAACGCGCTGGCCTATACCCTCACCCGGCTGGGCACCGACTACGTGGACCTGTACCAGCCGGCCAGGCTGGACCCGCAGGTGCCGATCGAGGAGACGGCGGGCGCGGTCGCCGAGATGATCCAGGCCGGCTACGTCCGCTGCCTCGGGCTGTCCGAGATGGGCGCCGACACCATCGCGAGGGCGCACGCCGTGCATCCGGTGACCGCGCTGCAGATCGAGTACTCGCTGATGAGCCGCGGCATCGAGGCCGAGATCCTGCCATCCGTCCGCGAGCTCGGCATCGGCGTCACCGCCTACGGCGTCCTGTCCCGCGGCCTGCTGTCCACGGCGAGCGCCCGCGAGATCGGCCCCGGCGATCCGCGTTCCCGCTTTCCCCGGTTCCAGGACCAGAACCTGCGGCGCAACCTGGAACTGCTGGCCACCCTGGAGAAGATCGCGGAAGCCAGGGGCGCCACCGCGGCGCAGCTGGCCATCGCCTGGGTGGCCTGCCGCGGCAAGGACATCGTCCCGCTGATCGGCACCAAGCGGCGGGACCGGCTCGCCGAGGCACTCGGGGCGCTGGAGGTCACGCTGACGCCCGCCGAGCTGGCGGCGATCGAGGCGGCCGTCCCGGCCGGCCTGGTGGCAGGCGATCGCTATGACCCTGGGCAGATGGCCGCGCTGGACAGCGAGAGATCTCCGGCATGACGAACATGCCCGCGCCAGCCCGGCTCCCCGCGCCGGGCGGGCAGCCGTCCGGCGTCTGCCGCACCGGGTGATCCGGCAGTCCGGCCATGATCACTGAGCGGTTCGCCGCGCAGCTGCTATCGGGCGAGCCGGCCGCCAGCGCCGTCGATGTGGTCCGGCGGCTGCTCGCGGTCCAGGGCCAGGACCCGCGCGGTGCACGGCTGGCGATCCGGGTCCGCGCGGCCGGGCTGACCGCTGCCGATGTCGACCGCGCGCTGACCACCGACCGGTCGCTGCTGATCACCTGGCTGAACCGGGGCACGCTGCATCTGGTTACCAGCGAGGACTACTGGTGGCTGCATGAGCTGACCACGCCGCCGCTGGTCACGGCGAACCTGCGGCGACTGGCCCAGGAGGGAGTGCCGCCAGCCGACGCAGACAAGGCGGTCGCCGTGATCGAGGCGGCGCTGGCCGCCGATGGTCCGCTGACCCGCAGCGAGCTGGGAGCGCGCGTCGGCGCGGCGGGCGTGCGGACCGCGGGGCAGGCCCTGGTGCATCTGCTCTTCCTCGCCAGCCGCCGGGCCGGCATCGTGCGCGGGCCGATGATCGGCGGTGCGCACGCGTTCGTGCTGGCCAGGGACTGGCTGGGCGCCCCGCCGAAGCCGCGTGATCGCGACGTCGCGCTGGCCGAGCTCGCCCGCCGCTACCTCGCCGGGCATGGCCCGGCCGATGATCGTGATCTCGCCAAGTGGGCCGGGCTGCCGCTGCGCGACGCACGGCGCGGGCTATCGGCGATTGCGAGCGAGCTTGATGAGCGCGACGATGGCCTGGCTGACCTGGCCGGACGGCCGCGGCTGGCACCGTCGGCCGCCGCCAGCGGCGCTCCCGCCCCTGGCGCGTCTGGTGCCGCCCTGCCGCCGCCCCGGCTGCTCGGCGCCTTCGACCCGGTGCTGCTCGGCTGGGCGTCACGCGAAGCCATTGTCGGCGCGCACCAGCGGATAGTCACCGTCAACGGGCTCTTCCGGCCGTTCGCGCTAGTCCAAGGGAAGGCCACGGCGATCTGGAGCCTGTCCGGCGCAGCGATCACGCTGAAACCGCTCAGCCCGATCGCGCCAGCCGACGAGGCTGCCCTGCTGGCCGACGCCGACGACGTCCGGCGCTTTCTCGCGGGGAGTCCGCCGCCTCCGCGCGGCCGCGGGTAGCGGCGGGGCGCGACGGGATCTCACGCAGGCCGGTCACGTCCGGCCGCAGATCCGCTGCCGTCTCGCGCGCAGCTGCTGACGCTTCCTCCGGTGCCGGCGCGGCCGCCGTTATCGGCACGAGTCCATGTCGGTTCCGCCGGATAGAGGGGAAGATCGGAGTGCGCGGCGGCTAGCCGGCCAGCGCGCCGGGCATGCAGCCGCCGGCCCGCGATCTGGATCAGCAGCACGGTGCCGAGCACCAGTGCGGCCACGATCCCGTCCAGCCAGAAGTGGTTGGCCGTCACGACGACGGCCAGCGTCGTCATGGCCGGGTACAGCAGCGCCAGCCAGCGCCATCTGCTCCGGGCGGCTCCGATGACCGCGATCGCGACCAGCAGCGCCCAGCCCACGTGTACCGACGGCATCGCGGAAAGCTGGTCGGGGTCGAAGCCCGCATTCGTCGCATAGACCGACTGCCCGTACGCCACGGCCGTGTCCACCATGCCGGTCAGCGGCAGCATGCGCGGCGGTGCCACCGGGATGAGCTGGATCAGCAGGCAGGCCGCGGTAAAGGCGACCAGCGTGGTGCGCATCCTGACGTAGTGGTCGCGATGAGCGGCGAAAAGCCAGATCATGCAGCCGATCAGCACAGGGAAGTGCAGGCCCGCGTAGTACAGGTTCAGCACCTGGATGATCAGCGGATGCGGCAGGAATACCCGCTGCACTGCCGTCTCGCTCGGCAAGTGCGCCGCACGCTCGAAGGTCCAGATCCACCGGGACCTGGCCAGGGCGCCGCCTGGCCCGAGCACCGCGAAGGAGCCGGCAAGCTGCCACAGCGCGAACAGCGCGAAGACAAGTGCCGTTTCCCGGCTGACGGCCGCGATCGCCGCAGGCCGCGGGCGCCGCGTCAGCCGCAGTCCGACCGTGACCCCGCCCAGCGCCGCGGCTGTCGCAGCCGCGGCGGGCCAGGGCATTTCCAGGTCAACCACGCCGATCAGGGTAAGCCAGCGGTCGCCCCGGCGTCGCCTTGCCAGATCTGCGCCGCGGCGCGCCCGGCGGCTCGCGGCCACAGCGAAATGCCTGACCGGGAAGGTCCTGCCGCGGGACAATCGAATACATGCGAGTGCCCGATCTGCCTGGCGGGCACGGGCCGGCCGACCAGCCGCCAGCGCGGCCAGGCCCGCGGCAAGACCGGCTGGCCGAACTACGGCAGCGGCTCGAGCGGCTGCCGCCGGGGCATCCGTCCGCGCCGGATCGGCGCTTTGAGGACGGCTATCCGGCGCCCGGTGACCCGGCGTACGGTAGCACAGCGGTCGGCGATATCGAGCCTGACGACGTCGAGGGTGCCGCGGGCCCGGGGCCAAGCCGCCCGGCCGAGCCAGATCAGCCGGGCGGCAGGCCGGCCGGGGAGCGGGATGCCGCGGACCGGTCCGGCCGGACGCGCGGCGACGCCGGCTACCGCGCCCGCCTGCCATCTGCCGGCGACCTGGGCCTGCACGGTCGACGCGATCCGTACCGCCCGTGGTTTGCCGGGGCCGATTGGACGCAGCCCTGGTTTACCGGCGAATACTGACAGGGCCCGGAATCCTGCCGGGCCCCGAATCCTGCCGGGCCCGCCCCGAATCCTGCCAGGCTCAGGGAATCGGCTGGCTCGGGCCGGGACGGCCCTTCCGGCTCAGCGAGGACGGGTCCGGTTCCTGGCGCGGCAGCACGACCTCGGCGGTGACGTCCCCGGCGAGCCGGACCAGATCGCCATCCGCCAGCCGGACCGCGATGCCAGGCAGGACCCGGTCGCCGTTGACGAAGGTGCCGTTCGTCGAATGCTCGTCGCGGATGGTGGCGTGCCCGGCGTCGTCCATCGTCACGGTCGCGTGCCGCCTGGAGACATTCTCGAATCCCGAGAAGGCAGCGGCAACCAGGGACTCCGCCGGATCGCGGCCCAGCAGCAGCGAGGTCCCCGCTGGCACCTCCACATTGCCCGTCGGAAAGGTCAGCCGCAGCACGGCCGGAGAGATCGGGCCGGTCAGCTCCTCACGTCTGAGGGTCTCCTGCATGATGGTCGTCGGCGCAGGCGGGTCCTCGTCCCAGGCAGCACGCGGCAGGTTCGCGCCGCAGGTAAAGCAGATGAGGTCGCCCGGCTTCACCTGAGTTCCGCAGGCGGGGCAGGTAATGGTCGCCATGACGTCCTCCTGGATGGTCGCTCCGATCTCGGGTCACGGACGGCTTGAGCGTAACGCGCCGACGTACTGTCAGGCGTCCCGGCCGGGCCAAGCCCATGCTCTTCGCGCTCCGCAAGTACGTGCTTGTTTAGGTAATAATCTTATGGTTAACGGCGTGGCTGCCCGTCCGCCGCCGGGCGGCCGGACTGTCCGGCCCGGCGGGCTCGCGCCCCGGTACACAGTCCCAGCACCTGTCCGAGCAGGCGGACGTCCAGCGATGAGAGGGTCATGGCCAGGCACGAAGCATGGCCCGCCGGGCCAGGATGTGCCAGCTGGCCCCCGGCTGTCCCGACCGCTGCCAGGTGCCGGTCACCATCGGTGCGTGCGGGCAGGCACCTGAGCGCACCGCGGCCCTCGCCGAGTGGATCACGCGGGCTGGCCACGACGTGCCGGCCGATGGCTACGGCGTGCAGCCCCGGCGGGATGTCTGCGGCGACTGGACGTCGCGTGATGGTGGCCCGACCACCTCGCCGGGTGGGACACTGCAGCATCCGGAACTGGCCGTGCCGGGCCGGTTCAGCACAGTCCGGCGGGCCGCCCAGCTAGTAGTCCGATTTGCCGACGAAGGGTGGCCGCACATGCGGGCAGTGACGTTTACGGGAAAGGGCGGGAACGAGGTCGTCCGGTTCGAAGAGCGGCCCGACCCGGTCCCGGCCAGCCACGAGGTCGTCGTGGCCGCCCGCTACGCGGGCCTCAACTGGGCGGACGTGGCGCAGCGGCAAGGCAACTACCCGCCGCCGCCGGGTTCGCCGGCGGACATCCCCGGCCTCGAGGTGGCCGGGCTGGTCGCCGCTACCGGCCCCGGCGTGACGGGCTGGCAGGTTGGGGACCGCGTGTTCGGCCTGGTCGGCGGCGGCGGTCTCGCTGACCGGGTCGCGGTGCATGAGCGTCATCTCGCGGCCGTGCCCGCCAATCTCAGTGATCAGGCTGCTGCCGCCGTGCCTGAGGCGTACATCACCGCCCATGATGCCATCTTCACCAGGGCCGGTCTGCTGCCCGGTGAGGTCCTGCTGGTGAACGGCGCCAACGGCGCGGTCGGGTCGGCTGCCGTCCTGCTCGGGCTCGCCGCCGGCGCCAGGGCCGTCGCCAGTGTCCGGTCGCCGGGCTCGGCTCGCTGGCTTGAGGAGCAAGGCGCCCTGATCGTCAGCCCGGAAACGGCACGTGCGGGGCTAGCCGAGCTAGGCGGTGCCGATGTGGTGCTCGAGCTGGTCGGAGCGCCGAATCTGGATCTCGATTTCGAGGTCCTCGCGACCAGGGGCCGGATCGTCGTCGTCGGCTCCCCGGCCGGGCACAGGGCGGGAATCTCGCTCGGCCGCCTGATGGGCAAGCGGGCCAGCCTGTACGGCACCGTGCTGCGCGCCCGGCCGATGGAGGAGAAGGCTGCGGCGGTGCAGGCGTTTGCCCGCTCGGTCCTCCCGCTGCTGGCGGCGGGCCGGGCCGCTCCGGCGATCGACCGCGTTTTCGAAGCTGCCGATGTGGCCGCCGGCTTCGATTACCTGGTCCAGCCCGGCAAGTCAGGGAAGGTACTGCTGGAGTTCTCCTGACTGCGGCGCCGCGCTCGCCGGGCAGGGCAGCCGCGACGAGCTCGATCTGCGAAAGGGCAGAGATGATCAGCTACCGGCTCAGTGACGAGCACGAGCAGCTCCGCCTGACCGTAGCCGGATTCGCCCGCGATGTGGTGGCGCCGGCAATCGGCGGCTTTTACGAGCGAGGCGAATTCCCGTACGAGATCGTCGCGGAGATGGCCAAGCTCGGCCTGTTCGGCTTGCCGTTCCCCGAGGAGTACGGCGGGATGGGCGGCGACTATTTCGCCTTCTGCGTCGCTCTGCACGAGCTGGCCAGAGTGGACTCGTCGGTGGCCATCACGCTGGAGGCGGGCGTCGGGCTCGGCGCGATGCCGATATACCGCTTCGGCGACGCTCAGCAGCGCGCTCGCTGGCTGCCAGATCTCTGCCTGGGGAAGCGGCTGGCCGCGTTCGGCCTGACCGAGCCGGGCGGCGGATCGGACATTCCCGGCGGCATGCGGACGACGGCCCGGCTGGCCGACGGTGAGTGGGTGATCGACGGATCCAAGGCCTTCATCACCAACGCAGGCACGTCTATCACCTCTGTGATCACCGCGCTGGCGATCACCGGCAGCACCGATCGCCGCCGGGAGATCTCCGCGATCATCGTGCCGTCCGGCACGCCGGGATTCACCGTCGGCCCGAAGTACTCGAAGGTCGGCTGGTGCGCGGCGGACACCAGGGAGCTGGCGTTCGCCTCCTGCCGGGTGCCCGAGGCTAACCTGCTAGGCGAGCGGGGACGCGGCTACGCTCAGTTCCTGGAGATCCTGGACGAGGGACGGATCGCGATCGCGGCCCTGGCAGCCGGGCTGGCCCAGGGCTGCGTGGACGAATGCGTGCGCTACGTCGGGGAGCGGACGGCGTTCGGTCACGAGCTCGGCCATTACCAGGGCATCCAGTTCAAGATCGCTGATATGGAGGCCAGGGCGCACGCGGCCAGGCTCGCGTGGCAGGACGCGGCGGGCAGGCTGACCGCGGGCGAGCGGGTAAAGAAAGCGGCGGCGATCGCCAAGCTGACGGCGTCGAACGCCGCCATGGAGAACGCGCGCGACGGTACCCAGATCTTCGGCGGCTTCGGATTTGTGAACGACTTCCCGGTCGCGCGGTTCTACCGCGACGCCAAGGTCCTGGAGATCGGCGAGGGCACCTCGGAGGTCCAGCGCATGATCATTGCCCGCGAGCTCGGGATCGGCGCGGCGGGCGGCCGCTGACCCCGGGGCCTGGCGCGGTGACCAGGATGCCTGTCAGAATGCCCGGGCCGCTCGCCGCATCCGGGCGCGTCCCCGGCGGACAGCGAGCAAAATCCGCCAGAACTATACTTGCCGGGGTAATGGACGCCCGGTGACAAGCACACGGCACGAAATTCAGGAATCCGCCCGTCGGCGGCTGCAGTCGAGCTGGCCGAGGACCTGAGCCAAGCTCGCGAGGTGTCTGACTTAGTGATCGGCTATATCACCCGGAGGATCGGCCAGGCGGTCATCGTCCTTGTCGGGGTAACGATCATCGTGTTCATTCTCCGGCATCTCCTGCCGGGCAGCATCGCGAGGGCGATCATCGGCCCGCGGGCCAGCCAGCTGCAGGTTGCCGCGTTCAATCGCCAGTACGGCCTGAACCGCGCCCTGCCGCTGCAGTATTTGTCCTTTCTCGACCAGCTGATGCACGGCAATCTCGGATATTCGTTCAAGCTCAACAGCAGCGTCGACTCGATCGTGCTCCATGACCTGCCTAACGACGTGCTTCTGGTCGGCGTGTCGCTGGTGCTTGCGCTCGTCATCGCCATCCCGGTCGGCATCCTGCAGGCGGTCAGGCGCAACAAGCTGACTGACCATGCCGCAACCGGTATCTCGTTCCTGCTCTACTCCATGCCGTCGTACCTGCTCGGGCTCTTGCTGATTGCCGTATTCGCCGTCCACCTGAGGCTGCTCCCCGCGGAGGCGCCGCAGGCTTCCACGATCACCGGGGTGATGTCCGATCCGGCCGGCCTCGTGCTCCCCATCGCGACGCTGACGCTGGTCACCTGTGCCCTGTTCAGCCGTTATATGCGGTCGTCGGCAATCGACAGCCTGGCGCAGGACTACATCCGCACCGCCCGCGCGAAGGGCCTGGGGCAGGGAGCCATCCTGTCCCGGCATCTGCTGCGCAATTCGCTGATACCCGTTGTCACGCTGGTGGGGATCTCGCTGCCGGGCATCCTGACGTTCGGGCTGATCATCGAAGAGCTCTTCAACTTCCCCGGCATCGGGCTCGAATACTTCAACGCCGCGGTGAACGGCGACTACCCGGTTGTGTTCGGCATCACCGTGCTGGTGGCGCTGGCGACCGTGACCGGCAACCTGCTCGCTGACATCGCGTACGCGGTTCTTGACCCGCGGGTGCGCTATGACTGACGCCGCTCCCGGCAAGGCCGGCGCCAGACATGCGGACGCGCTTGCCGTCCCGGCGGACGCCACGGCGGACGACGCCGC
>Ga0335081_10015071_pt1 | contig 12509 bp, 9 predicted proteins | sample Lox_Sample_35_FD_206713 | JGI IMG/M metagenome (GOLD analysis project Ga0335081, IMG submission 206713) | Soil microbial communities from Loxahatchee National Wildlife Refuge, Florida, United States - Lox_Sample_3.5 | ecosystem: Environmental > Terrestrial > Soil > Wetlands | place: USA: Florida...
AAAAATCCTGATGGCGTCTTCGTCTGTGTCGCAGGTTTTGCTCATCAACGACCAGACCAGTGGTGTAGGCGTGATTCTCGAGAAGTCTCGACTACAGGGCGTGCTCCGCGGAACCACCAACGGCGAAGTCGTGCTGAAACAGGTCATGAGCGACGAACAAGTCACCCCCGGAGAGAAGGTGCTGACCAGCGGCGGCGACCAGATATTTCCCAAGGGCATGCCCGTGGGCACCGTGAGCAAAGTGAGCCCGGGTAAAGATCTGTTCCTGAATATCGCGGTAAAACCGGCGGCGGACCTCAATCGTCTGGAGGAGGTTCTGGTGGTGACCCAGAAGCGCGAGATGCCCGCCGTGGCACAGGATTCTGGAAGAATGCGCGCGTCTGACATTCTGGCGGAGCGGTTGCCTTCTGTACCGGAAAAGTCGGCGTCCGGGGCGAACCCTCCCGCTGCAACTGGCACGAATTCGACCGTGCCAGCCGCGACTGTGAAGGCGGTCCCTACCGCGAATGGGAGCCTTGGTGTGAAGTCCCCAGCGTCAGCCAGCCCGGAAGTTGTTGCCGGATCGACAGCCCGCACAGAAAATCCGCGGGAGGCAGCAACGGGGGCGGCGCCAAATCCCTCGTCGGCGCACCCTCCAGCCGGCCAGTCGGGGATTTCCTCGCCCTCGGGATCCCTGACCGTGGCGCCAAAGCCCGTCGTTAGAAAGACGACTGCCTCCGGAGCTGGAGCGAACGTCACGCCCGTTTCCTCGCAGAATGCAGCAGGGCAAACCAAGGTCCCACAACTCGTCCCGTCCTCGGCCAAACCGTCCTTGGCCGGACAGGCGCAAACTCCACCGCCTGCGCCCAAAGGAAAGAATCCGGCTGCATCCCAGCCTTCTTCTCCGGCAGCTGCTCAGCCCACCGCGTCTCCGTCCGCCGGCGCACGGCAAAGCGGCCCTCCATCGCAGGACGGGCCACACTAGCGTGCCGATCACTTACACATCGGGAGAACAAGTTGAAGTTTACCGCTTCAGCCTGCCGGTCACCATCCTGGTCCCGCTGCTGGCGTTGTTTCTGCAGGCGTTCCTTCCATTGCGCTTTCCCTGGTTTTCCATTTTCGACCTGCCGCTGCTGGTGACCATCTTTTTTGCCATGGCCCGGCGGAATCCCATCTCCGGACTATTTACCGGAGCGGCCATTGGATTGGTCCAGGATGCCCTCGGCCACTATCCCATCGGAGTGTATGGCATAGCCAAAACGGTGGTCGGTTACGGGGCGTCCTCGCTGGGAGCAAAGCTGGATGTGGAAAATTCCGGCGCCCGCCTGCTGGTAACCCTCGGTTTCTACCTTGTGCACCAGGCGGTCTACTACACGGTGGCCCGGGGCATGGTCGATCTGACACTGAATTGGAGCTGGAGCCACGATATCCTCGCCGGACTGGCCAACGGTGTGCTGGGCGTCGGGTTGTACTTTGTCTTGGACAAGTTGAAGCAAAGAGCGTAAAGCCACTGGCCCAAGTTGGCCGCCAATTGGTAGCGCCGGCGTCCTCGCCAGGCAGTGGCAAGCGCACTCTGACCAGACCACGACTTCCGTTACCCGCTTGGGCAGTGGCGGAGTCCGCCTCAGGCATTACAATGTTTGTAACCCACACCCATTCGAATCGAGGATAAGTCCCACGTTGCGGATCACCGGCTCATAACTGGCAACTGGCAACTGGCTACTGACAACGGATGTTCGGCCGCGACGAAAAAGTATCGGAAATCCGGCTCACGGCGGCGCAATACATCATCGTCGCCATTTTTCTGGTGCTGGCCTACGGGCTGTGGCGGCTGCAGGTGATGCAGAGCGATCTCTACGCTACCCTGGCCGAAAGAAACCGCGTTCGCGACGTACCCATCCTAGCGCCGCGGGGCAGAATTCTGGATCGCGAAGGCCGCACCATCGTGGACAACTACCCCTCGTTCTCGGCTCTGGTGCTGCGCGATACCTCGCGTGACCTCAATGCCGATGCCGACCTGATCGGGCAGGGCCTGCACATGGACGGCAACGAAGTCCGGGCGCGTATCCAGCATTTCTCCTCCCTGCCGCAGTACCAGCCCATCTTCCTCAAGGAAGACATCACTCCCGATGAACTAGCCTTCATCGAATCCCATCGCAACGAATTGCCGGAACTGGATACGATCATGACTCACCGCCGCCTTTATCCGCGCAACGGATTCATGGCGCACCTGATCGGCTATGTGGGCGAAGTCACGGAAGACATGCTGAACCAGCCCCAGTTCGAGCTCTACAACCCTGGCGACGTGGTGGGAATTTCCGGCGTGGAGCGCGAGTACAACGCGTTGCTGATGGGGAAAAACGGAGCCCGTCGTGCCGTGGTTAACAGCCATGGCCGCGAGGTTGGCCTTCTGGGCGAAACTCCCGCCGTTCCCGGAAAACCGCTCAAGCTGACTGTCGATATCGATTTGCAGATTGCCGCCGAAGAAGCCCTGGGTGATAGAAATGGCGCCATCGTCGCCATGAATCCTCGCACCGGCGAAATCCTCGCCATGGTCAGCCGCCCCACCTTCGATCCCAACGATTTTTCCGTGCGAATCTCGCGGGAAGAGTGGAACAAGCTGGTGAACGATGACGACCACCCCCTGTTGAACAAAGCCATTCAGGCGCAGCTTGCTCCCGGCTCGACCTTCAAAATCATCATGGCTGTCGCCGGATTACAGGAAGGCATTGCTCAGGACATGAAAGTTGACTGCACTGGGGGCGCTGTCTTCTACGGGCGTTATTTCAAGTGCTGGGTGGTGGCCGAGCATCGCGTGCACGGTATCGTCGATATCACCAAGGCGATTTATCAGTCGTGCGACGTGTTCTTCTATACCCTCGCGGAAAAGCTCGGTATCGAGAGAATCGCGAAATATGCGACGGAATTCGGCCTCGGCCAGAAGACCGGCATCGATCTTCCTCAGGAAGCCAGCGGCGTGATGCCCTCGGAAGAGTGGAAGATCCGCAACTTCAAGCAAAAGTGGTTCGCGGGGGAAACCATTTCCGTCGGCATCGGCCAGGGAGCGGTTGCAGCCACCCCCATCCAGATGGCCCGCGCCATTGGAGCCATTGCTAGCGGAGGCCTGCTGGTGCGGCCCCACGTTGCCAATCCAAGCGATGTGCCGCGCGGCTACGTTCCCGCGTCCGATGTGCCTGCGGAAACCAGAGTCCCGCTCGATCCAAAAAATTGGGAGATCATCACCGACGCCATGGCTGACGTGGTGAATCCCGGCGGGACGGCGGCTCTCTCCCACCTGCAGAACATCGACTTTGCCGGCAAGACCGGCAGCGCGCAAACCATCAGCAACGCCCTCAAGGCCAAGCTGGGCGCGGTAGGCAAGGCCGAGTTCAAGGATAACGGGTGGTTTGTTGGAGTCGAGCCGCGGCGAAATCCGGAAATTGTGGTTTGTACCCTGCTCGAAGAGGGCCAGCACGGTTATCTGGCCGCGCGGGCTGCGGCCCAGGTGATCAAAGCCTACGTCGACAAGGAGCGAAGCATCCCGGTGAAGATGGCGTCGTCGAAGAGGTCGAAAATGAAAAACCTGCCCACCAATACGGTTGAAGTGGGCGGCGTGTGGTCGATTCCCAGCGCTGGTGGCGATCAGGACAAGCTGCAGTCCGGCAGGTTCTTCCTCGACGTTGGAAGCAAGCCACTTCCGCTGGCCATGGCTGCGCCGGGCATGGAGTGACGACCCGCCAAAGCCGGCGGGGAATGCGCGGCCGGGACGCCGGCGCCACAAACGGAGAACATCCCGCGAGATGCCAGCGCGGCGCGCCACGAACGGAGAACAGGGCGCTGGAAACGGACGACGGGAAACTGAGAACTGATGTCACGCTACGTTTCATTCCGCGACTTTGACTGGCTGTTGCTGACCTTCGTCCTCATCATTTGCGGTCTGGGGGTGATGGAGATCGGCAGCGCCACCATGCACACCAAATTTGCCGGCTCACAAATCAAGCAACTTTACTGGATTGCAGCCGGCGTGGCTGCCATGTTCCTGATGAGCCTGGTCAGCTATCAGGCGCTGCTCGAAAAGATCCACTGGTTCTACATCGGGGGAATCGCTTCTCTGATGGGGGTTCTGATTTTCGGCCAGAGATACCTGGGCGCCAAGCGCTGGATCAAAATGCCCGGCGGCAACCACTTCCAGCCTTCCGAGTGGGTCAAGCTGATCCTGATTCTTGCCGTAGCCAAGTACTTCGCCGATCAGCAGCGGGAACTTTCCTGGTCCGACTTCGCCAAGGCCGGCGCAATCGTTGGCATTCCGATGCTGATGGTGCTCAAACAGCCCGACTTAGGCACTGCCCTGACCTACCTTCCCATTGCGGTCATGGGACTATTTCTCGGCGGCCTCACCTGGAAGCAGGCTGGGACGGTCGTTCTGCTGGCCGGTCTGTGCATGCCCCTTGCCTGGCATCACATGAAGGATTATCAGAAGGCCCGCCTGGTGAGTTTTCTCGAGCCCGATGCCGATCCGCAAGGCTCCGGGTATCAAGTTGAGCAATCCCTGATTGCCGTGGGTTCTGGGGGCGTTTTTGGCGGTAAAGGCTCGCAAACACACGGCGCTTTTCTCCCTGTACCCCAGACGGACTTCATTTTCGCGGCTTTCGCCGAGGAACATGGATTCATAGGCGCTCTGGGCGTTCTGCTGTTATACTTCATTGTGCTGATGCGTTTGACCCAGAACGCGCAAACAGCGCCCGACCGCGCTGGCACGTTTGTGGTGATGGGTGTGGTCGCGGTGCTTAGCTTCCACATTCTGGTCAATGTCGGCATGGTGGTCGGTTTTATGCCGGTCACCGGAATACCCCTGCCACTGATGAGTTATGGTGGGTCTTCCGTTTTGTTCATGTTCCTGGCGCTGGGGATGGTCATGAATGTTCGCATGCGCCGTTTCGTGAATTAGCCGAGGGCTGACAGGATTTGTCGGCTGGCTTGCGAACCGGGTAGATGAATCAGGAAGGAATCTGGCAGGGATTATCGCCGCGCCCGTGGGCGTGGCCCCGAAAAAATATCGATTGCCCCCGCGTGAAGGGGGCTGGCCGGCCACTCGAAGCAGAAGAAGGCCGGGTAGGATTAGAGCTGAAGTTCTGCTGGGCATGGTAACGGCCCCCCGACCGAGCAACGGTTGAGAGAGCGGTCACAAAGCCTGGCGGGTGCAAAGCGATACGTGCAAAGAATCTTCAAGTTCAAGCAGCGGACTCGGTCTGGGGAAAGATTCCCGGTCCCGGCCGTCCCCTCTCCGGGGGCTGCATCGCGATGCCTGATCCTCCCCGCTCCTCTGACTCCGTGCCGGTGAGGCTCGCCCAGTAATTACTGCGGCGAGACCGGAGTGTACATGAATAAAGAGTTGTTTGTATCTTCCACGCCGCACGAAACCAAAGTCGGCCTGGTGGAAGATGATTTGCTCGCCGAAGTCTATCTGGAACGCGAAAACGAATACACCTTAGCCGGTTCCATCTACAAAGGCCGCGTCACGCGGGTGCTTCCCGGCATGCAATCGGCATTTGTCGATATCGGCCTGGAGCGCGATGCTTTCCTCTATGTTTCCGATTTCATGGAACTGGAAGAGCACGATGAGGATGTCACCGAGGTAATTCCAGCGGATCGGGTTGTCCGGGATATGCGTCCGCAGGCCGCACAACCGGAAGCATCAGCCGCGGCCAATGAAGCCGAATCCGTCGAGACAGAAGAACTTCAACTTGAGGCGGAATCCGCTCATCACCTGGAACCGGCGGAGACACAGCCTGCAGCCCCAGGCGCGGTGCCGGAGGAATCCGAAAACGGCTCGCAAGGTCGTGATCGCAATTGGCGCGGTCGCCGCAGACGTCGTGGCGGACGCCGCGATGGGCGCGATCGCGGGCCGGAGCGCACCTCGGATTCGCGGGATTCGCGCTTCTCGCGCTCCCTTGAAAATGCTCCTTCCCGTCCGCACGAGTCGGGAAGAAACCAGTCCTACGGACCTCCCGCCGGCTATGAGCCAATTCTGCTCCCCGGCGAATCGATCTCGAAATATCAGCGGTTTTCGCAGCCGCCGGCTCAGGAGTTCCATGCAGAGCCGCTGAAGGCTGTGGCTGATTTGCAATCCGATGCTCAAGCGCCCGCCTCGAACTTCCCCGAAGATGAGCCGTTTTTCGCGGCTGCTTCGCGGGCCGCCGAGCCTCTGCACGAGGAGCACGGCGATTCCGCCCCCGAGCAGGAAGAACGCACCGAGGCCGCCACTTCTACTCGCTGGGAGCGCGAATACCGACAGCCCGAGCCAACTTCTTCCACTTCCAATTTCGGCGCAGCCGCCGCGCGGGCCGTAGATGAAGTTGATGAAGATGAGGAAGACGATCGGGTGACAGTTATTCCCGAACATTCCGATCAAGCACCCGAAACCAACGAATCGTCTTCCAGTTCTTTCTCTGCCGCGCCCGGTGCAATCGAGGAAGAGTTGATTGAGGAAGAAGAAGCCGAGACCGTGCGATACGGCCACGAAACCGAAGAGGAATCCGGCTTTGACGAATTCGAAGAGGAAACCCGCGCTGCCGAAGAACATCCGGCCGATTCCGGTCATGACTTTGCGCAGGCCGGAGACAATGGCGATTTGTCCTTTCCATCCGGGTTGGTAACTGACGCCAGCGGAGCGGAACACAGGGCCGAGGAACACGAAGAAGAGAACAGCGAAATCGAACTGGAAGAAGCGCAAGCCGAGGCGGAAGCGCTGCTTGAAGCCGAAGCTCGCGGCAATGGCACGGTGGATGCCCGGGCGGAAGTCCGCGGGCCTTCTGCCACCGCCGGCTACACGCAGCGTGCGCCTCGCCCCGCCTGGGAGCGGCGTGGTCCGCGTGGACGCCGGGGCGGTGGGCGCCGTTTTCGCCGCCGCGAGCAGCAACCTGTTCCCCAGATCAGCGACCTGCTGAAAGAAGGCCAGGAGATTCTGGTGCAGATCGCCAAGGAACCCATCGGCAAGAAAGGCGCGCGCATCACCAGCCACATCGCCTTGCCCGGCCGCTTCCTGGTCTACATGCCGACCGTCAACCACACCGGCGTCTCGCGCAAGATCGCCTCCGATGAGGAGCGGCAGCGCCTGAAGCGCATCGTGATGAGCGAGCGCGAAAACGGCCACGGAGGTTTCATCGTACGCACTGCCGCGCAGAGCGCCAGCGAAGAGGAATTGCGTGCCGACACCCGCTTCCTGAAGGGACTGTGGAACGACATTCGCACGCGCGCCGAAAATTCTAAACCCCCGGCTCTCATCTACCACGATCTCAATGTGGTCGAGCGCGTGCTGCGCGACCAGGTCACCTCCGATTTTTCCGTGATCTGGGTCGATACTGAACCGGAATACGAGCGCATTCTGCGCTTCTTCAACAGGTTCCAGCCCGGGCTGGTGAAGCGCGTCAAGCTCTACACGAAGGAAACACCCTTGTTCGACCAGTTCGGCCTCTCCGAAGAAATGAACAAGGCGCTGAAGTCGAAGGTGTGGCTCAAGAGTGGCGGCTACATCGTCATCAACCAGACCGAAGCGCTGGTCGCCATCGACATTAACACCGGCAAATATGTGGGCAAGACGGCGCGGCTGGAAGACACCATCGTCAAGACCAACGTGGATGCAGTGAAGGAAATCGTGCGCCAGATTCGCCTGCGCGATCTGGGCGGCATCATCATCATCGATTTCATCGATATGGACGAACGCCGCAATCGCCAGCGCGTGATGCAGGCCCTCGAAGAAGAACTGCGCCACGACCGCGCGCCCTCGAAAGTTCTTCAGTTCAACGATTTCGGACTGGTCGCAATTACGCGCAAGCGCGTCAAGCAGTCGCTTGAGCGCACCATCGGCGCACCCTGTCCGTACTGCTCGGCCACGGGTTACGTCAAGTCGGTGACGACGGTCTGCAACGAGATTTACGTCGAGATGCGCAAGATCGCCAGGCACCTGGAGCACGAGGACGTCATGTTGCGGGTGAATCCGGAAGTGGCCAAGGAACTGAAAAACAACAACGGCCGACTGCTGAACGAGATGGAAGAACTCACCAAGCGCACCATCATCGTGAAAAGCGACCCCGCGCTGCATCAGGAGCAGTTCGACATCAACTGATCAGACGGAAGTCCGAATTCAAGGTTGCCCCACCCTTCTCGCGCTTTCGGCGAGAGGGGGGTGCATTGTTTTGGACAACTTGAGAGCGCCGGACACGATTTCCACTTGAGAAAAGGCCAGTGCCGGAAACGGAGAAGAGTGCCGGGCGCCGGAAGTCGAAACCTAACTCCCCGCGCCGGCTAGGGTCTTGACCGCGCTCTCAGCGCGAGAACGCAGCCTTAGCGCCGACTCGCGAATGTACTTGGCCGATTCTCCCGGGTCGCTGGCCTCAGCGTGCTTGGCCAGCCGGACGGCATCCTCCGTGGCTGAACCAGTCATGTCGAGCAGAACGACCAACGCATCGGCGTGCAGCTTCCACAGCGACGACATGCTTTCGCTGCGCTTGATCTCTTCGAGCTCCGTCCCGATACGGGCGGAGATCGATACCAGGCGGATCAGCGTTCTCGCCACGTCGGCGCGCAGGCTTTTTTCTTCCAGGAAATCGGCATTATAGGCCTCCGCCTCAGCCTCGCTCAGCGTGAGATTGAAAAATCGCATGGGAACAACCCGCCGGTATTTCGGATCGGCCACCCGCACGAAAACGCGTACCGATTCCTCCACGCGGCGCAACTTGCCCTCTTCCATGGAAATCTGCTGCGCGGTGATGACCGGACGTTGAAAGGTGCGCGCCGCAGTCGGCGCCTTGGCGGCGGCCGCCCGCGCCGGTTTTGCCGCCGCGGCTGCTCCTCCGGAACTCTTGGTCGCACGGCCCACCGGAGGAGTCAGAAGAGACCTGCGGATCGGCGGCCGGCGGTCGAGCTCTTTCTTCAGTCGCGAAACCCGCTGGAATTTCTCCAAAGCGCTGCCGTAGTCGGCGCTCAGCATTTCGCCCTTTTCGATGGCAGCCACGTGTTCCACCGTCACTTCCACGCCGTCGACGGTGCTGAGAATTGTGCCGCCCATCTCCTCCAGCGCCTGCCCGAACTGTTGGATTTCGGCCAGGGCTTTGGCGAAAAGCTCGTTGAATTTTGCCCCGAACGCGGCGTTGTAGGCGGCCACGGTAGCCAGCACGCCGGGATGATAGAAGGAGGCGTCCAGCCAGCGTTTCAGGTCGCGCACTCGCGAGATGATGCCTGAGTCCATCAGGGAATTGAAGTCACGAAAACGGCCAATCTCTTCCAGCAGCGGGTCAAAACGCCGCAGCAGTTGCACGTGCTCCTCGGGCAGTGAGGGAACGTCGGAGTCGGCTAGGATTTCGATCAGGGCAATTTCGAAAGGAGAAAGCGGCAGAGCCCCGTCCAGGCCATAGCCGCGCTGCTCCCATTGCCCGGGTACGCGGGGATGGCGATAGAGGAAGGTCGCCACCAGATCGGTCTTGTCGCGATTGATATCGTTGGCTTCGCGGCGCCTCACGAAGTAGCGCAGCAGCGCTTCGGCGACCTCCGAGTCCGTGTCGGCTGTGAGCGCCTGGCGCAGCATGGCGGGATTGATCGCCATGTCCAGCAAATGCAGCCAGCGATGTAGCCGGGCCAGAGTGCCGGCCAGGTCGCCCTCGGTTTGCAGAAGCGACTCTTCGTCGAGTCCGGTGGGAATCGGGGTTTCGCCCTCGAGCCGGTCCGTCATGAGCTTCTGGTAGAAACTCTGGACGGTCGCCAGAATGGCCAGTTCAAACCGTAGATCCTCAGGCAACGAACGCTCCCGAAAGCAGAACTCTCCCCGAAATTCGGGAATTTTTACTAATGTTCCCAGTAAAGAGGAAAGTCACCTGGGCTGCAAGTTACCAGCGGAGGGAAACATACCATCGATTGCGGATTCCCGGCGTACATGAACTTTCGTGCGCCAGGACCGGTCGCGAAGCGAGGAATCTTGGTTTATGCAGGGCTGGCCGCAAAACCTGGATCCCTCGCTCGGCGCGGGATGACATCGCAGATACGTGGAGGTCAGAACACCACGGTCTTGTTTCCGTAAACCAGCACGCGGTTTTCGATGTGCAAGCGGACCGCGCGTGAGAGCACGACTTTCTCCAGGTCACGCCCTTTGCGGATGAGATCTTCGACCGTATCGCGATGCGAAACACGAACCACATCCTGCTCGATGATCGGGCCATCGTCCAGCACCTCGGTGACGTAGTGGCTGGTCGCGCCGATCAGCTTGACGCCGCGCGCGAACGCCTGATGGTAAGGCCGCGCGCCCACGAACGCGGGCAAGAACGAGTGATGGATGTTGATGATGCGCTGCGGATAGCCCGCCACAAATTCGTTGGACAGAATCTGCATATAACGGGCGAGCACCATGAAGTCGGGCTTGTGTTCGTCGATCAGCGACTGAATTCGATCCTCTGCCTGTTTTTTGTTTCCCTTTGTAACCGAAACGACGGTGTAGGGAATTCTGTAAAAGTCAGCGACCGGCTGGTTATCGCCGTGATTGGAGATGATCAGCGGAATGTCGCAAGCTAGTTCGCCGCTCTGGTGGCGATAGAGCAGATCGACGAGGCAATGATCGTACTTCGAGACGAAGATGATCACGCGCGGCCGATGCGACGACTGCGCGAGACGCCATCGCATCTTGTATTTTTCTGCGACCGGAGAAAAGTGCTTACTGAAGTCGTCGAGATCTTTCTGCGCGAGATCGATATCGAAATCTTTGGGATCGAACTCGACGCGCATCAGGAACAGTCCAGTTTCTTCGTCAGCGTGCTCGTCGGCGTGCAGAATATTGCCGCCGTGGCGATAGACGAAGTCGGAGATCGAGGCGACTTCGCCCTTGGCATCAGGGCAGGAGACGAGGAGGATGGCAGAGGACTTCATGCTGAATTTACTCTTGTGCCCGCACCGACGTTATGTCCTTGATAAGCAGCATCAGATGGAGATCGTTCACAGGACAATCTTCGAAACCGAAATGGCGGTAAAAGCCTTTGGCCTTTTCATCGATGGCATGAACCAAGATGGCTCGTGCGCCAATCTCTTTTGCGGCACGTAGACATCGTTGTAAAGCGTCTTTCAGTAAGGCAGGCCCGAGTCCCTGACCCTGTTCCGTTTTATCTACCGCCAAGCGCGCAAGCAAGATTACAGGAATAGGATGCCTAGGCTGGCCTTTAGCAGCCCGGATCGAGGCCTCTTCTTTGCGAACGCTCGACGCCGCAAGAGAATAGTACCCAATGACGCGTCCGGCGCGATGAACGACATAGGTTCTGGTGGAGTTGCCGGCCTGGTTAACTCGACTGAATTGCCTTAGCCAAGTTGTAAGAGATTCGTGCTCTCCGCAATCGAACTGATCGAGAAGATGGTTTTCATTTAAGGGTTCGACTGCGGAGAGTGGAGGCTTATCGTTCAAAGGCAGAAGGTTCTGACATCAATCGCGCCAGCCGCTCGTGTTTCGTTGCCGGCCGGTCTAAAGCGGCAACAAACGCGGCCCAGCGATCTGGCGGCAAAACAAATTCTTTTTGATCCGCCAGGATCATTTCGGCCTTTTCCTGTGCGCTCGAAAGAATAAAGTCGCTAACGTTCTGTCCGTTGGCGTCTGCACCGCGAGTGATGAAGGCTTTCTGCTCACGGGTGGTGCGTACCTCGATTCGAGCCTCTTTCTGTCCGCCCGCGGGCGCCATGGTTCACACTCCTTACGTACAATGTACACACAAATAGATGTGCGGGCAAGAGATAAAGGGGCTGTCGTACCTTAACTAACTCGTTATCAACTCGAAGGTTATTGAGGCTAAAGAACGTTGCCGACATAGCGGTAAAGCGAAGTCGGAGATCGAGGCGACTTCGCCCTTGGCATCAGAGCGGGAGACGAGGAGGATGGCGGAGGGTTTCACGATCGGGCTATGACCAGAACTGCCACCATTTCTTGGGCTTGATCTCCGGCTCTTGCGAAGGGTTAGGCGTCTTGATGCGACTGCGAAGCTCCCGAATCTCGGCGCCTATTTCCTCGGTCAATCCTGGCGATTCAGTGATGACACTTAGACTGCTGACCTTCTCAAGCTGCTCAGCCGCAAGGATAAGATGTCGGTCAAGATCGTGAACCTGCCAGATGTAGTGACGGCCTAAGAAGAGCAGAACACTCGCCGCCGCGCGAATCTCCTCGTGCGTATCCTCCGCATTCAACTTGAGGGTGTCCTCAACGTGCCTGGCGAGCTTGGTCTTGTCGAACAGACTGCCGAACCAATCAGCGGCTCCGTCGTTTTCCCATGGCAGGTTGCCACATGCGCCCATAATCTATGCTTCCTCCTAGCGCTTTAATTCTCTCACTATCTCCTTCGCCGCATTCGCGCCGGATCCGCCCGTCAACCCCGCACCCGGATGGGTTCCGCTGCCGCACAGATACAAATTCTGAATCGGCGTGCGGTAGCGCGCCCAGTCGAGCAGCGGACGCATGGTGAAGAACTGGTCGAGCGCGAGTTCGCCGTGGAAAATCTGGCCGCCGGTGA
>Ga0335081_10015072_pt1 | contig 12508 bp, 13 predicted proteins | sample Lox_Sample_35_FD_206713 | JGI IMG/M metagenome (GOLD analysis project Ga0335081, IMG submission 206713) | Soil microbial communities from Loxahatchee National Wildlife Refuge, Florida, United States - Lox_Sample_3.5 | ecosystem: Environmental > Terrestrial > Soil > Wetlands | place: USA...
GCGTTGTCGGCGGCGCTACAAGGCGCGCCGACCCGCCAGCGCTCGCCCGAGCGTCAGCTCGTCGGCGTATTCGAGATCCGCACCGACCGGCAGGCCGCTCGCGAGCCGCGTCACCGCGATCCCGGGGACGCGCTCGCGCAGGCCGGCGGCGATGTGCAACGCCGTCGCCTCTCCGGTCGTCGTCGGGTTGGTGGCGATCACGACCTCGCGCACCGCCTCGCCCCGGGCCCGCTGGTACAGCTCGTCGATCCTCAGGTCCTCGGGATCGACCCCGTCGATCGGCGACAGCGCGCCGCCGAGCACGTGATAGCGGCCCCGGAACTCGTGCGTGCGCTCGATCGAGATCACGTCCGAGGGCTCCTCTACCACGCAGATCAGCTCCGGGTCGCGACGCTCGTCAGCGCAGATCCGGCAGATCGGGCCATCGGCGAGGTTGAAGCAGGTCTCGCACAACCCGATCCGCTCCTTCACCTCACGGATCGCGTCGGCCAGCGCGAGCGCCTCCTCATCGCCGGCGCGCAAGAGGTGAAAGGCGAGGCGTTGCGCCGTCCGCCCCCCCACTCCCGGGAGCTTGGAGAGCTCGGTGATCAGCCGCTGTACAGGTGGGGCATACACGCCGGTGCTCGCCGGGCCCCGCCGCTACAGGCCTGGGAGGCCCAGCCCTCCGAGACCACCGAGTCCGCCGGCGATGCCGCCAAGCTTCGACGACGCCAGCTCCTGAGCGCTGCGAAGCGCCTCGTTGACTGCTGCCATGACCATGTCCTGCAGCAGCTCGACGTCATCACGGTCGACCGCCTCGGGGTCGATCTTGATCGACCTGACGTTCAGGTCGCCGGTCACCTGGACGACCACCATCCCGCCTCCGGCCGAGGCTTCGACAAGCTCATCCTTGAGCGACTCTTGCGCGGCGAGCATCTCCTGCTGCATCTTCTGGACCTGCTTGAGCATCTGCTGCATGTTCGGCTGGGGCATCAATCGTCACCTGGCCTCGTCGTGGTCGTGGTCGTCGAAGATCTCCTCGGCGTCGAACTCCTCCTGAAAGCGTCGCACGAGCTCCCCCCCGGACAGCACCGGCGCGCCCGCCACCCCGTCTTCGGGCACATCATCACGAAGCTCGTAGCGCAGCGCGAGCGCCTGCCCCGTCACGGCGCGGACGGCGTCCGCTGCCATCCGCCGGTGATCGTCCTGCTCGGCTTTGCGCTTCAAAAAGGACGCGTCGGCGGGGAACGCGAGCGTCAGCTCGCGGGGGCCCGCAGCGACCGGCCGCGCGTCGGCGAGCAGCGCCGCGAGCATCGCGTTGGCCTGCCTCACCTGGTCGACGACCGCGGGCCAGCAGTCGATCACGGATTGAAGCGCGACGTTGAGGCTGGGCGAGGGCTCGGCGGCGATCGCCGGGACGATCTGCTCGGTGAGCGTCGCATCCTCGGCCTGGACGCCCGTCGCGGGGACGGTCGATCCGCCGTCCGGCGGCCGTACCGATGGGCCGTCCCGCAACGCCGCCTCGAGCCGGTCGATGCGCGCCAGCAACGCAGCCGTCGACGGATCCAGCTCGGGTGAAGCGGCCTTGATCAGCACGAGCTCGAGCTGGATGCGAGCCTGGGCCCCGTTGCTAGTCGCCTCCAGCGCAGCAGCGACAAGATCCAGCAGGCGGACCGTCTCGGCCTCGCGCAGGGCCTGCGCCTGCTGCTCGAGGCGACGATCGCGGTCCGGGGTGACGCGCAGCTCCGGCGCGACCTCGCCGAGAACCTGCACTGCGAGCAACTCGCGGGCGTGCACCTCGAGATCGCGCAGCACCTGACCGGGGTCCCGGCCGGAGTCTGCCAGCCTCGCGGCCGCGCGCAGGCCCTCGGCGGGGTCCCGAGCGACGATCGCGTCGACCGCTTCGAACAGTTGCTCGGCGTCGGCGACGCCGAGCACCGCCCCCACGTCGGCCGGCTCGATTCGCCGGCCGCCGGCGTACGTGACGAGCTGCTCGAGCGTGCCGAGGGCGTCACGGAAGCTGCCCGTCGCGTGGCGGGCGATCAGCGCGACCGCCCGCTCGTCGATCGCGATCCCCTCCTCCCCGGCCACCTTCGCGACAACCGTCGCCACCTGGTCGACCGACGGCCGTCCGAAGTCGAACCGGTGGCAGCGATCCACCACCGTCGGCAGCACCTTCTGGGCTTCGGTCGTGGCGAGGACGAAGATCGTTCGCGGCGGCGGTTCCTCGAGCGTCTTGAGGAACGCGTTCCACGCCTGCGGAGAGAGCATGTGCGCCTCGTCGAGGATGTACACCTTGTGCCGACCGGAGACGGGAGCGAACGCAACCTTCTCGCGCAGGTCCCGGATGTCGTCAACCGAGTTGTTGGACGCCGCGTCCATCTCGATCACATCGAGCGAGGTCGCGTTGGCGATCGACACGCACGACTCGCAGCTGCCACACGGCTCGGTCGTCGGGCCCCGCTCGCAGTTCATGCACGCCGCGAGGATCTTCGCCATGCTCGTCTTGCCGGTGCCTCGCGAGCCGACGAACAGGTAGGCGTGGTGAACCTTGCCCTGCGTCAGCGCGTTGCTCAGAGTCCGCACGACGTGCTCCTGTCCGATCACATCGGTAAACGTACGCGGACGGTGACGGCGATATAGCGACGGGCCGGTGGACACGAGACGATCGAGTCTAGTGGCAGCTCACTCGGATGCCCGAGGTTTGGGGCCTCGGGGTCGACCGGGTGTTGTGGATCGTGCACCCCCCGTCGAAGCGGCTACCCGAGGCGCTGCCGCCGTCTCATGACTCCGGTCCGGCGGTCCCGTGGCGCCTGAGGGTTACCGCTTAAGGCTGCTTCCTTCCGGATCTGACCTGGTTCACGGGCCGCCATCGCCGCGGGGACCGGGCCATCGCCGCCACGGACGGGGCGCTGACCGCAGGCGTCAGCCCCTCGGGAGGGAATTCAGCCCCGCTAGAGCGGTTTGCGGGTACAGGGTACCGCTAGCACCCCGCCTAGCACGATCCACCGCATATCGTAGACGTTTCGCACGCGCAGCGCGAGGGCTTGGAGGGTCGCCGCCGAGCGTGACATCGATGCTAATCTCATCGGGCGATGGCGGTCGGCGTGATCGGCTTGGGGTATGTTGGCCTGCCTCTGGTCGTGGCGTTCGCGGACGCGGGAGAGGGCGTCATCGCCGTCGACACCGACCCTCGCAAGGTGGCGGCGATCCGGGCCGGCGAGTCCTACGTCGAGGACATCGCCTCTGAGGAGCTGCAGCGTGTGCTCCCGATGATCACGGCGACGTCGCACTACCAGCCGCTCGCCAGGACCGACGCAGTTCTGATCTGCGTACCCACCCCGCTGACGCCAAACCGCGAGCCGGATCTCAGCGCGCTCGAGGCCGCCGGCCGGCGGCTTGGCCAGGTGCTGCAGCGAGGGCATCTCGTCGTCCTCGAGTCGACCACCTATCCCGGCACGACCCGCGAGCGCCTGGTGCCGATCCTGGAGCAGGAGTCCGAGCTGCGGGTCGGCGCGGACGTCAATGTCGCATTCTCGCCCGAGCGGGTCGATCCCGGCCGCACCGACTTCACGCTCCGAAACACGCCGAAGGTGATCGGCGGCATGACCGCGGAGTGTGGCGACCGTGCCGAGCAGCTCTACGGCCTCGTGTGCGACCACATCGTCCGCGTCTCAACCCCTGAGGCTGCCGAGATGACCAAGCTGCTCGAGAACATCTTTCGCTCGGTCAACATCGCGCTGGTCAACGAGCTTGCGATCCTCGCCGACCGGATGGGGATCGACGTCTGGGAGATCGTCGATGCGGCCGCGACCAAGCCATATGGGTTCATGCGATTCGAGCCCGGTCCCGGAATGGGCGGCCACTGCCTGCCGGTCGACCCGTTCTACCTCACCTGGCGCGCGCGCGAGTTCCACATGTCGACCGAGTTCATCGAGCTCGCGGGCAAGATCAACCAGCAGATGCCGTACCACTGCGTCGAGCGGATCGAGCGCGCCCTCAACGAGGCCGCAAAGCCGGTCAAGGGCTCACGGATCGCGATCCTCGGCGTCAGCTACAAGGGCGGCACCGGCGACGTGCGCGAGTCGCCAGCCCTGCGCATCATGGAGGTCCTCGCCGATCGTGGCGCGCAGCTGGGCTACCACGACCCCTACGTCCCATCGCTGCCGTACCTCGGCCTCGAGAACCGGCCGCTGGCCGACGCCACCGCCGACGCGGACGCGATCGTGCTCGTGACCGCGCATCCAGGAATAGACCACATCGCAATCGCCGAGGAGGCGGCGCTGTTCATCGACCTGCGCGGCGTCACCCGCGGCTGGCACGCCGAGAACCTCGTCCGCCTTTAGGGCGGCCATTGCCATTGGGTTTGTACGAGGAACTGTAAGCTAGTGTAGTGTCGCGTATTTGACTTGACAGTCCATTGTCCGGTAAAAGGCGGCTATAGCTTGACAAGTTACTGCCAAACTATTTCAGAGACAGTACACTAGCAAGGCTGCTTGAGTCGTCAGGCAGGTGGCGACGGCCACAACCCGCACTGGCCGCCCGCCGGGGGATCGGCGCGATGCCGGCAGGTTCTGCCCCGAGCGCTCGATGCGGTTCGGTCAGCGCACCCAGTTGACGCCCCGCCGAACGACCCTGGCGGGGTTTCCAGCAACTAAGTCGCCAGGTTGAGTCGCGAGCGTTCGGGTCACAACACTCCCGGCTCCGACCACCGTGTGAGGAGCGAGTCGAACGCCTTTCAGTATCACCGAATGTGCCCCGACAAGCGAGCCTTCTCCGATCAGCACCGGCTCGTCAGCTGAACGGCGATTGATCGAGTGCGCGTCGGTGTCGGTGACGAACGTCAACCAGGAGATCTTTGATCCCGAGCCAATCGTGATCTCCTCGGCGAAGTGCACCGAGCTCTCGGCATTCAGGAATACACCATCACCCACCGTCAGGCGCCCGGCGCCCGAGATTTTCGCGCCATGCGAGATGTCGGCTGAGCCATTGAACACGACCTGGCCTGTGACCCGCCACACGCCGCGTGAACGCCGCCAGTCGAATTGCGGCGCGTATCCGAAGCCAATCTTAACCATGCCGGGCCGGACCGGGCTCGCCAGTCGCACCGCACCACGCAGCGGATGCCGCGCCACGCCGTGCGCAACCAGGATCGGCAACCTGGCTGCCTGGGACGGTGGCAGGTAGCGCAGGCAGAAGACAATTGAGCCGGGCAGCGCAAGAATAAGCCGCCACACGCGGTCGAACAGGTTCACGACCCAGAAGGCTACCGGGGCTTCGCCCCAGCCCGACGAGATGTATGCACCGGCGACCGGGGCTCGCCGCTCGAAAACTTGACTCAATCTTCAACGCGCTCGGGACCAAGGACCCTAGCCGCATCGCGCCAAGACCAATGCCCGGCGCCATGAAGTCGTGGTTCACGCGTTCGTACGGCGCATCGGGACGTGAGCGGCGGAACGGAGGGGACTCGCCCCGGAGACGCCGGGACCACGGTCTCCAACCGAGCTAAGCTCGCGGCGGCGGCGTCGAATCGAAGCAGAAGCTGCATCCTCGCCGCGCTGGCGCCCGGTCGCCCTTGAAAGCACAAGCTGGCGCTGGCGACAGAAGCAAGCGTCACGACAGCCGTCGCCGACGTGTTCAGGCGGTCCTCACGACTCGGCGTCGTCGCCAATGCGATATTGATAACGCCACGGATGACTGCGTCAGAACCAATGAGATCGCGGCCGGCGTTTGTCCGATCGTGTTGGGCCCGGAGGGATGTCGGGCTTCATCGGCACGCCGCTCGAAGCCCGGGATCAATCTGGCCCCGGATTGTCGCGAGCAGACCACTCCAGTTCGCCCAGATCCACTGATGGCCGGCACCGGGGACAACTGTAAGTCGGCTTCCCGATAGCAGCTGGGATAAGCGCACGCCGATGATGGCAGGGGTCAGTCGATCGTGGTCGCCGTAGATGAGCTCAATGTTCGCGCCCTGAATGTGCTTGAGGTCTACGGTCCACGGCCGCGCGAGAAGCGTTAGCTCGTCGATGAGTCCGGCTACGCCGGTGGCGCTGGCTGTCCGGAAGGTGTGGGTGAACATCTTTCGCACTTCCGGCCGGGCAAGGATGTCACGGTCGCATCTCGGGGCAGTCAAGGACAGGCTGCGCAGCAGAAGGTCGCTGCGGTGTTGAGCCCCGAGGCGAAGCGTCGCGAGCTGCATGGCGATGAGCGCAGGCGAAAGACTGGCGAGTCGCAGCATCGCATGAATTACTGGGTCCGTCCCAGCGAGGGAGATGCCTATCGCCGGTGGCGCAATAGTGCTGATGAGAGTCGCGGACTTGACGCGGCTGCGCATCCGCGCGCAGGCAGCCAGCGCGTACGGCCCACCAGCGGACCAAGACAGCAACGCAGCCCTATCGATCCTCAGCCGGTCTAGTAGGTATTCGATGTCCTCCGCGAAGTGCAGGATGGTCCGCCCGGGCTGGCGCGAGGAGGCTCCGATCCCAGGGCGGTCGACGGCGATGATTCGGATGCTGCCAACGGATGGAAAGCACCCAAAGCGGTCGTGCCCAAACCCGGCGAAGAAAACGATGGGTGTGCCGTCAGCCGGTCCATATTCTGCGTAGGCGAGGTCACGGCCGTCTGGGAGAGTCAGAATGCCCTGTCGACAGTCCATGGGGACGATCGTAGAGCGCGCTCGCGCGGTGCGAGTGCGCCCATCACATCTGGCAGCGGGCGATCTGCTCGTCGACAGGGTGGCTTTGCTAAACGATGGAATGTCGTTTGGTCGTTTGAGCAATGGATTCTCACCCCGACGGTCATTCGTCGCTACCAGTCGCGCTGACTGGTGGGCCCGCTATCGCCCGCGAAATCGAGCGAATCGTCACCAGCCCTTCACCGTCTCCCTCGAGGGTGGCCTGCCGCCAACGATGGGCGCCTTGAAGTCCCGCTCAGCGATAACCCGATCCGTCGCGCTGATGTCGAGCGCGGCCGTCGTGGCTTCGCATCTCACCGCGCAACCGCTCAGGATGTCGACTAGCGCGCGCCAAAGGTGCGACCATTTCATGCCGCGTCTATGCGCCTACGCTTCCTCGCTCAATTAAGGGCCCGTTCAAGAATCACCGCTCGTTCTGACGGCGTCTGCTCGGGCTTGCGGCCCGCTCGGCATCCGGCCTCGCCGGAACGGGCCGCGCCCGAGTCGTCCGGCTGCCTGGCGCCACCGGCTCGCCGTTCAAATGCACCCGGTATTATCGCGGCGAGCCCGCGGCGCCAGACACAACCAGCCACTCGTCAGTTCCGAGCGCTAATTCTTGAACGGGCCCTAACGATCATGGCACCCGATTGCCAGAGCACGCGAAGCCATCGGCGCACTTCCGACACGTTTCTGGGCTAGCGCTGTTGAACGACACGCTCGTCCGGCACGGGAGGGGCTTGTGGTGAAATCGAGCTCGACGCACGTCGCCGTTGAGCAGTGACGCGGTTGCGGCATCAAGATCATGCCGACGCCGTCGCGCTGCTGCCGCGGGCTGGTGGTTGGCCGCGATGTGGCCGCGGGGCAGCATCGGTCGGCTTGGGCGGCGGGGCAGGCACGAAGCAACAAGGTTGGCGGCCAGCGTCGCCGACAGCATTGATTACGAAGGCGAACTGGAGCCCTCTGATCGTACTGGCCGAGATCAGGCCGCGGTGCATGCCGCGCCGGGTCTCGCCCGGCGCACCGGCAGCGATGAGGCTTCGCCCGACCGCCGAATGCGAGCGTGCGACGGCCTGCGTGACCGACTGCAGGATGGCGCGTGCTCTTGGGTACCGAGGTCCCAGCCGGATCACGCCGATCCCAACACCGAACAGCAGCGCGACCGCGATGCAAAACAGCGACGAGCGCATCGCCTCGCCGACAGACCTTGTGCGGGCGGCGGCCGAGCAGCAGCCAGTCGAGCATGAGCAGCCCGGCGATTAACGCCACCGTGGCCGCCCAGGCCGCGGCGCTGATATGCACTTCGGTCTCGCTTTTCTCTCTTACAGAATCGAGGAGATGCCGTGGACGGCGGCGGCGCCGAGCGTGAGCTCGAGCGCGATTCCGGTTGCCGCAAGGAACGTCCCGACGAGCGCGACGAGGACGTCTTCCATGAGTACGCCCAGCGAGAGCAAGACAACGCCGAGGGCTGGGAGCGTGTCCAGCCCACTGAACGGTGGGGCGAGAAACGCGCCGACGGTCCCGGTGATCGCCAGCAGACCGAACAGGATGCCAGTCAAGCGCTGGTGAAAGAGGAACCTCAATCTAGGTCGTGAGTAGCGCTCGAGCCTGCGGATCAGTCTCATCAGGCCGGCGATGAACCGCTGCTGGCGCGGGCCCGCAAGCTCGAGGGCTTGCCATCGCTGGGGCAGCCACACCTCGCGCCGTCCGGCGATCAGCTCGACCGCGATCAGCGCCGCGATGAGCTCGAACACGTGCGTGACACCGCCGGTCGGCAGCGGCAGCGCTGGGACGCCGAGCAGCAGCACGAGCAGGATCGCGAAGCTCTTCTCGCCGAACGTGTGGACGAGGCTCCCGAGGGTCTTCTTCCCCTCGCCCGTCAGCCATCGCTCGAGCTGATCACTCAGCGCGAGCGGGCCATTGCTCGCTGTCGCCAGAGGGTTGGAGACCGTCGTGTGGTTATTGGTCGTGCTCGTGAAGTCATTATCGTCGGGCTGGCGGCCGATGTCTTGTGGATCGTCTTCGGCAGTTTGGCCGGTGCGTGGGGGCGCCGGACGCCGCCAGCCACGGCTCCTGGTTGGACCGCGCTTGCATGCTGCAACGCTGTTTGGGGCCGATTATGCGGGCCAGCGCGACGATGCTGGTGCCATCAAGCGCGGGCAGCCGGCGGATCCGCTCGGCGATCGGTGCATGGGTCATGAACAGGATCTGGTTTGCGTCCGAGTCAATGACACAGATCGCGGTTAGCCCACATCTGCGACGCTTCCGGCTTGATCAGGAACGCGTCCTCGATGACCGAGCCGGGACGTTCAGCAGGCAGCAATGGCGACCGTTGGCCGAAACGGTTTCTGTCGTCGTCGCAGAAGCATGAGATCTGGATCGGGCTGTTGCGTGGTCGTGAGCGGCGATGTTACCTGGGCCAAACTGAGCGCCGGCGAGGCGGAAGCAACGCTGACCGTGGACGTCGCGGCGCGAGGGTTTGTCCAGCGCTGCTTCCCGTTGCCGGTCAGCGCCAAAGGCGACGAGCTTTTGGTCGCAGCTGCGTGAGCCCAGCCCTCAATGGCACCGAGAGGGTCGAGAGCAGCGGCGTGACCGTTACGATCGTGACCGAAACCGAGGCGGCGAACAGCCGGCAGGTCGCCAGCCAAGCGGTCAGCGGGATGCGCGGCGCGTAGAATCGTCCGTCAGGGACGCGTAGCTCAGTGGGAGAGCGCTCGCTTCACACGCGTGTGCGCCCCGATCCTCAAAAAGTGGCCGTTTGCAGGGTAGAAGTACCGGAGGTCACGAGGCGATCTAGAGCTTATCCCGGAAATTCATCCCGGATACTCTGCCGATCAGGAAGTTGGTAAATCGCGGTCAGGCCGCCGGGCGCACGTGATGGGGCTGCCCATAGAGCTCGAACAGGCGCGGATCGGGGGGCGCGGAGCGCGCGCGGCGCTGGCGGTAGAGCTGCTGGGCCAGGCGCGCGTCCCCGTGCCCGAGCTGGTCCTGGATGTAGGACGAGGTCTCACCGATGTCGGCGAGGTTGGTGGCGAACGTGCGCCGGCCCCAGTGCGACGTGATCCCGGCCGGCAGCGCCGCCCTCTCGCCCGCGCGCGTGATGCAGGGCGCTAGCACGCGGTCGTCGATGTTCTTGTTTGAGCGATGCTTGCCGTTGTAGGTCGGGCAGACGAAGTCGCTTGGCTTGCCGTGGCGGGTGCGCGCCTGCCACTCCCGCAGGAGCGCGTCGACCGCGGGGACGATGTTGACCTCCCACACGCCGGCCGCGGTCTTGCCCGAGCGCCGGCCCTCGTGCTCGCGGATGCGCAACACACCCTCGTCGAGCAGCACGTCCTGCCAGGTGACGTTCCCGGCTTCGTGCTCCCTGAGCCCGGCGTAGAACAGCAGCCCGAGCAGGACCGCCCGCCCGAGGTTGGTGCTCGTCGGATGCGGGACGCGCGGGCGGGCGGGGAACCCGCGGCGCTCCTTGGTCATCGGCCGGGTGCCATCGGTCAGCAGCCCGTCGTCGAGCTGCTGCGCGGCGGCGAGCAGTGCGAGCAGCTGGTCGACGTCGAGGTAGTCAAAGCGCCGGGCGGCGTCAGAGGCGGCCTTGAGGAACTTGGTGTCGGGCAGGCGCGCGATGTTGCGCTCCACCCAGCTGCGGCGCTCGGCGAAGTCCAACACGCACGCGAAGCGCTCGATGATCGCGTTCTTGTATGAGATCGACAGCGGCTTGCCCGAACGGATGCGCTCCTTGCCCCGGGGTGAGCGCTGCGTGGAGAGCCACGCCAGCCAGCGGTCGAGCTCGGTCACAGTCACCTCCGAGCAGCGGTGATCCTTCCACCACGCCAGGTAGGGGAGCTGGTAGCGGTAGGCCTCGATCGTGTTCGGAGCCCAGCGCGCCGAGTGCTCATCCTCGTCGGAGATGCCACGCGCCCACCAGTCTGAGATGACCTCGTTCAGCCGCGGGTCGGCCGGAGTAGCGACGACGACCTTCTCCTTCTTCGGCGGCCCCTCCCACAGGTCGAGCTCGATCAGCTTGACGACTCGCTCCTTCTCGTCGTTGGCGCGGTGCTCGTTCCAGTCTGGGCTGTAGCCGAGCAGGTACTGCACCTCGGCGCCTCGCCAGCTGACAACCAAGTCATACGCGGTGCGCCCGTAACTCAGATGCCTGACCCGGACGCGCCCTTTGAGACGTCGTGCCATTCCGGGATGCAATTAGCGCTCTTCGAGCGCCTGACCGGGCTAGAACAGCAGCGGGTTGCCGGCCGCGGTCATCCCCGACGGCGGAGGATTCGGGCCGCGCCTCCGGCGGCGGGGAGGGTCCTCAACCCGTGCTGGGAGGCCCGCGCGCATCACCTCGTGCACGCGCTCTGAGTCGAATCGCAGACGCGTCTTGCGCCCCGGGCCGCGCTCGCCGATGTGCTGGGCGCCGAGATGGCTCTTGCGCGCGTACACGGTCTTGACGTTCACTTTCAGCAGCTCTGCCACCTCCGCGGCTGTCAGCAGCTCGCGCTCCGGCGCGCGCGCAAGCACCTCCCGGAGTTGCGCGCGGAGCTCCGCCAGTTCGGCGCGAAGTTCGTTGATGGCGGTGAGCTCGGGGGACATGGCGAGGATCAAAATAGGGCTCGCACCGTGTCCTGACCCGGCGGTATCCCCGGTTAGAGGGAGCCCCTGTCACCGGTTTGGGTGATAGGTTTTCCTCCGCTCAACGGCTGCCCGCCGGCGGCCCTGTTACAGCTTGGGATGGGGGATGGAAAAGGCGGCCGACCCCGTTTGACGGCGCGATGGGGACACGACGTGGCTCTGGGCGCGAGCGCTTCGACGACGCCGCGCGAGCACAGCAGGCAATCGGCGCCACGGGGGAGGGCGCCGACGTCTATCTGCACAGGGGCCGCGGGCACATGCTCGCGCTGCGCCGCGCGTACAAGTTCACGCGTACCAACGCAGCCCAGACCGCGGCCCTCACCCGCGCGTTCAACCGCGTGCACGCAGCCGTGAAGGCGGCGGGGCGCGAGGCGGTCCTGGCCGAGCTGACCGAGGCGGTGCGCGGTGCCACCACGGGCAGCGCCTGGACGCTGGCGGGCGACCTAACAATCGATGCGATCATGGCCGAGCTCGTCCGAGACAAGATCGGCAATGAGGACTATCGCGCCCTCTCGCACCGCTGGTGGGACGAGATGGCCGGCGAGCACGCGGCGCGCAGACGTCCGGAGTCGCGGGCGCTTTCATGAGCGAGCATCCGGGCGCGGTTGCTTCACTTCCCTGAACGTGCGTGTGCGCCGGCCGGTGGCGGCAACCCCACGCGTCCTCTTGGTCTGGCCCGCGCGGCCCTCATCAGCCTCGGGGTGCGCCGCGCGCATGTGTCGCTCCAGTCGCACACGCGCCGGGCCCCGCGCAAATACGGACAGGGTGTCCGCGCCGCCACGGCGCGCACATGCGCGCACAGGAGTGCCCCTGCGGAACACGGCGATGGCTCGGCGAAGTGCTCAAGCGCCCAGCTCATCGAACAAGCGCTCCTCGACGCTCAGCACCCAAGACTCCGGCGTCCCAGGCGCGGCGCGACCTCCGGGCGGCTGAGCCCCTCGACGAAGCAAGCCGCAGGAACACGCGCTGGACACTGTTCAGCCGCGCGATCAAATCAGCTCCTCGAAGCTCGGCTCGGGGATGAAGCGCACCTCCGGCACGGGCAGGACGTCGCCCAGGCGTTCCCACCGTGTCAGAAGCGCTGGGGGCTCACGAAGCAATAACTGCGGGCGGCCGCGGCTCGGAACCCCAGCGTTTCGCGCATCGCCGATGGCTCAAATCCCACAGGCTATTGATCAGGAGCTGTTAGCTCCTGATCAAGGTTCGAGTACGCGGTCGCCGCGCACTGGGCTC
>Ga0335081_10015074_pt1 | contig 12507 bp, 13 predicted proteins | sample Lox_Sample_35_FD_206713 | JGI IMG/M metagenome (GOLD analysis project Ga0335081, IMG submission 206713) | Soil microbial communities from Loxahatchee National Wildlife Refuge, Florida, United States - Lox_Sample_3.5 | ecosystem: Environmental > Terrestrial > Soil > Wetlands | place: USA...
CGCAGGCCGCGACGTGAGCGCCTGGCCGGCGGCGAAGCTCGTGGCCTCGTACACCGCCATACGTTGTTCATAGCGGCCCGCGAGCGCGAAGGACGCATTCGGCCTGGCTGGCCCGCTACGCCCCAATGCCGGCTCAGGGGAGGGTGCGCCGACGCATCGTCGGTGACACTCTGCCGCAGGGCCGGTGACACTGCGGTGATACGACGCCCGCACGATGCAAGGAGCGGGGCCTGCTTCGGGCATCCCGCGTCCTCGGCCCAGGCCCGTGCGCTGGGCTCGAGCCGTGCCCGGGAGCCGCGCCATGTGCCAACCGCAGCACCGTTTTCACGTCCCGGTGATGGGCACCGGGTTCACCATCGACACGCCGCTGCGCATCGGCCGGTTCGGCATCGCGTCGGTGATGTCGCTCGTGGACGACCACCTCATCGAGCGGGTGCGGCGTCATCTCCTGCGCCAGCGCGGGCGGGCGGTGAGCCCGATCGGTGCGCGCGAGCCCGACGCTCGAGCGCGGCGCATCACCGCCTGGCTCGACCTCGTCGCCGACCTCCTCGAGGAGCAGATGGCCGCGCTCCGGGCGCAGCCCTTCGCGCCCGGGAGCGAGAAGAGCCGGTACTTCGAGCTCCTCCCCGAAGACGCGCGGCCGAAAGCCGGCTACCGGCGCTTGCTCGTTCTGCCCGCCGGCGCGGAGCGCGACGCGCTCGCGGCCGAGCTCACCTCAGTGATGGCCCCCGGCGCCATCGAGGTGAACATCATGACGAAGCTCGACCGGGTGGGTACCGGCGCGGACGGCCGGCCTCGCCCTCCGGAGGAGAGTGACGCGAAGGCGGCACTGCGCGGCATCGCGCGCTCGCGCTTCACCGGCAGCCTCGTACTCTCCGCGGGCGTGAACCCCGGCCTCTTCAGCGCGCTGGAGGAGTGGCCCAGCTTCGCGCGCGACGAGGAGGGGAGGGTGCGCCACGGGCTCATCGTCAAGGTCTCGGACCTGCGCTCAGCCGTGATCCAGGGGAAGCTCCTGGCCAGGAAGGGCCTCGAGGTGCGCGAGTTCCGGGTGGAATCGGGGCTCAACTGCGGCGGGCACGCCTTCGCCACGGAGGGCGAGCTCCTGGGCCCCATCCTGCGCGAGCTGCATGAGAGCCGCGACGGCTTCCCGGGGCTCTTCGAGCCGCTCATCGAGCGCGCGCTCGCGGCGCGCGGCCGGGCGATGCACCCGTCCGCGCGGGGTCGGCGCATCCGGATTACGGCGCAGGGTGGTGTCGGCACACACGGCGAGGCGCGGCGGCTCCTGGAGGACTACGGCTGCGACTCCACCGGCTGGGCCACACCCTTCCTACTCGTGCCAGAGGTGACCCGCCTCGACGCGCGCACCAGGGCCGTGCTGGTTGCGTCCGGGCCCGCCGACCAGTACCTGTCGAATGCCTCACCGCTCGGGATCCCGTTCCACAACCTACGCGGCTCCTCGTCGGAGCGCTGGCACGCTGCGCGCATCGCGGCCGGGAACCCCGGCTCGGAGTGCTCGAACGGCTACTGCAAGTTTCACGGGGATCTCACCGGCGAGCCCCTGTGCGTCGCCTCGTCCGCCTGGCAACGGGCGAAGCTCGTTGCGCTCGGCGAGGCGGCGCCTCCCTCGGTGACCGAGGCGAGCCCCGCCGCGCGAGCCGTCTACGAGAAGGCCTGCCTCTGCAAGCACCTCGGGAACGGGGCCCTCATCGAGCTGGGGCTCGCTCGCGAGGACGCGCCGGTCGCGGTGTGCCCCGGGCCCAACATCGCATGGTTCGACCGCACCTACACGCTCGAGGAGTTGATCGATCACATCTACGGCCGCGGGGCGACGTCGCTCGTCCCGGCGGCGCGGCCGCACTTCTTCGCGACGGAGCTGGCGCTCTACCTGGACGACTACGAGCGTCGGCGCGCCGCGGCGGCGGACCCGCCCGCCCGTCGCGACCTCGAGGCCTATCGGCAGAACCTGCAGGCCGGCCTCGTGCACCTCCGCGCCCTAGCGGCGAAACCGGCCTTCCCCGGCGAGAACCTGGCCTCGCTGAGCGAGGCGGTGGAACGCGCCGAGGAACGCCTGCGGTGGCTCGAGCGCGGGAGCGCGGAGGAGCGCCCGCATGAACTCGGCTGCGAGGCCGTTTTCACGTCCACAGCCTGATGCGGAGGCCGGGCGGCGGCGGGCGGCGCGCGAGAGCCTCCACGCTCCGCCCAACACGACGACAGGTCAGCCGCGCCGGAGCTCTCTCCGGAGCAGGGCGACGTCGAAGCGGCTTTCGCCGGGCTGGGAACTCGGCGTGCTCGATCTCGGCGAGTAGGCCCTGAGGAGCTTTCCGGAGGCGGCCCTTCAGCCGTGCCGCCTCGCGCGGCGTGGGCCTCCGGGGGCCACCCGCTCGTCGAGCCATCGCCGATGGTTATCGGCCTGCATCCTTCGCACGGGCTTGAGCGCCTCCGGCGGGGTGGGATCCGCGGGACGTGCAGCTGCCGTGTGAGTGCCGTGCGAGCGTTCCTGCGTGCACCAGTACACCTGAGGCCTGCTTGGCCGAAACCCGATAGCGTCGCACACCTGTCCAAGGCCAACTGGGGTGGAGGGCGGTTGAGCGACTTCGCGCTGCCCGATCTGCTTGAGTTCGTTCGGAACACCGCGCGGGGCTGGATCTCGCAATCCCGGAGCTCCCGTGGGAGTTCCAACGGATTTACCGGGCGTAGCGCAGCGGAGGCGCATTCTCGAGGCGCGACCGCCCCTGTTGGGGCCTGAGCCGTGAGCGCCGAGCCATCTCGCCCCCGCCCGTTGCGTTTGATCGGTGAAGAGCAACTCGGTTGCAGGCGTACTTCTACCCAGTGGTTCGATAGGGGCAATCAATATGCGGATTGGCCTTGCATTCGTGCTTGTGATGACCTTCGGCGCTAGCGGTTGCGGCGGCAGCAGCACACCGCTTAAGGCGCCAGCGGCGAACATCACGGGAGCGTGGACCGGTAAAGTCTCCAATCCAATAGTTACTCAAGGGAGCTGTTCCCCATCTGGCAATACCGGCACCATAGTGATAACCGAGGCGCAGGGGAGCAACTCCTTTACGGCGACAGCCCCTCTATTCAGCAGCACGGCGACCGCGAACGGCACGATCAGCGATACGGAGATAAGCTTTGATGCCATGGGGCCCGTGCAGTACGAAGGGTGCAACACATTTACCGTCTCCGCCTTGAGCTTGACGCTCGACCCTTCGAAGATGACTGCCGCTGGAACAGCGACTTGGAATTGCACGTCTCCAGTGAATTGCGGTGGGACCAGTTCAGTAACCGCCTGCCTCCCGGTGGCTCCCGCAGCCGACTGCACTCCCTAACATCCGGACGTTGAAGGTCCCGGGGGCGCTGAACCGCCTCCACGGCCGACGATCGCTGGGACCCCGAGGTTGACGAGGCGGCTCACTGAGACTTTGAGTGCAGGTGCCCGGCCCTGTATTCCAGGCAGAGAGGGTCGAGTGGCCCAACGCCAAGAGCGAGATCCTAGCCGTCTCCGGATTCGTCGTCGTCCCGCTGCTGTGGCTCAATACTATTGTGGCACCCGGCCGCGGACACTGGCGGACACACTGCTGGTGGTGGCAACCGCGGGGTGGAGTGGGAAATGGCGGCAGCGATGGTCGCCTCAGCGACCGTACCCGGCCCCAGGAGGGAGTTTCCAATCAGGGTCGTGTCAGGAGACCGCTCTTGCCGAGCGGCCCTTAGGTGGCGCGGTGGTGGGGAACTCGCGGAAATGGCGCCGCCTTCCGGCGCTCAGAACCTTCAAGCGGCTGCGGGGGCCGTGCGCCCGGGGGGTCGCTACGGCCGCAGGCGCGAGGATACCGCGAGGCCCCCATCCGGGACGATGAGGCCGGGCCTAACGCTTGCGCCGCTCCAGCCCACGACCGGACCAGCCGCCGATCCCTTATGACGAGGCGACGGCCCTGCGGCCTCGCTCCCGGCCTCCTCCCTCGAGCCAGCCTTCTCGCTGTGGACCCGATGTTGAACGCTGAGAAGTTCCGCCAGTGCCATGTCGCGCCCCTTGCCCTTCCGGTAGCCAGCGAGTTCGGCTGGAGCCGTCTCGTGGCCAGCGAATGGACGTTCGGGCGTACGCCGTGTGACGGCTCGGTCGGGTCCTCGTCCGCCGCCGGGGCGGGGGGGAGGCCTCTGGGCGCTCTCCTCTACTTGGAGTCGAGGCGATGCCGGCTAACGTCCATCCGGCAAGCGAAAGCAAGGCGGGCGCGAACCCGCTCAGTCACTCACCGAGCCCTCGTCCAAGCGGTACCGGCTGCTCGCGGCTGAGGACCGCCGCGACGCCATCCTGGCGAATTACATGCCTGGCCCTCCAGATCACGCCGCTGTTGACCCCTGGATTAATTATGGCATAATCCCACTGCTTATGCCTAGTTCACTGACGAAACAGGTTCTAGTAAGGGCGTTCGTCGCTTTGGACGCTGCGCTCCCAAAATCTGTAATCCTCGTTGTAGGGGGCGGTGGGGCAATGGTCCTTGCTCACGGTCTGCCCGTCATGACAGGGGACATCGATGCGTATCCTGCCGCCGGCGGGATGACGATCGAAGAACTCGACCCACTCGTGAAGCAGATTGCAAAGGAACAGCACCTCCCCCCAGACTGGCTGAACCCTCACTACTCGACATTCGCCCACGTGTTGCCGCCGGACTACGGCACGAGGCTCGTTGACGTCTTCGTTGGGAAGAAGCTTCGGGTTCGCGCCCTTGGGGTCGAGGACCTACTCGTAATGAAGTGCTTCGCTGGGAGGGCGAAGGACAAGCACCATGCTCTAGCTCTCCTGCGCCTCTCCCCAGACTTGAGAATCGTGAACAAGCGTCTCGAAGAACTCATGGACAAGCGCGTCCCAGGGGCTCTTAACGCCGTCGACTTCTTGGATGACATTGGACAGGACACGTAGATGAAGCTCGCTCGCACACCCGCTACGGCGACGCTAACGCGTCTGTACTACGAGCTCGGGCAGCGGGGTGCGCGAACCCTCGGGCACAAGGCCGATTGGGAATACGGGAACCCCTCCGTTGAAGACCTTGTAACGCTTGCTTCGCAGGCGAGCAGGTATGATCCACGCCTCCTTTGGGTGCTGGTCGAGTTCCTTGCACACAACTATGGCGCGCTGAACCCCGTTAGGTTGCGATCCGCAGCGCGGGAGTCTAGGTGGCCCGCAGCGCTCGGTGTAGCGTTTGAGTTCTCGCGACAGGTATCGCACAACTCGGAGCTCGAAGAACTCTACAAGTTCACGATGCGCGGTATCCCGCGAGCAAATGGAGAGCAGTTCTTCGTGTCAACGCACGCATTCGCTGGAAACCTCGCGCGCCGCGAGGCGGAAGAATCGCTGTCTGAGTACAAACGATGGGGCTACCTTTCCCGTGAAGAGCCATTCGCAAAGGAACTCGGGTTTACCGCGCATGGCACTCTAGCGCGTACTGAGCGCCTTAACCTGTTGCGACGTCTTGTCGAACGCCTCGGCTCGATTGCGCTTTCTGATTACATCGAAGCTCTGGGGCAGAAGGCTTCACCCAGACAAGCGAGTCGCGATTTGGCTACGGCACCCTTCCTCGCCCGGCACGGGAAAACGCGGGGGGCACGCTACCTCTTGAGAGACACGCGAAAGCCAAGTCAGCCTCTGCGCGTCGGGCAAGAAGTGCAGTTCCGAGTATCTGGTCGTCGATTACGAGGGGTTGTTCTCGAAGATCGAGGGCAAGCGGGGCAGGCGGCTCATCAACTGGTCAGGGTGCGAGTCCAAGACCCGCTTAATCCTTCCGATCGATACGACGTTGAGATCCCGGCGGAATGGGCGACGACGTACTAGCGTCCCGGGACAGCAGTTCGTAGCATATATTGTGCATACGGTCTCCAGGAGGTTCTCCTGGAGTGCGCGTTACGCGCGATCGTGAACACGCGGATCGGCGCATCGTGAACGCGGGGAGCGCGTTCATGAACAACGAGATCGCCATCGTGAACATGCGGATACCGCTTGCTGCAGGTTTGCTGTAAGTAGGCGCGGGCGAGGCGGCTCGCGATGCGGCGGGGGCGGAGGAACGGGTCCGGACTCACGACGCCGACCGCGCTCCAGAGCAAGGCTTTCGACCTGCTCGGTGTGAACTACCGGACGTAGGCAGTATCCAGCGGGAACACTTTCCGATTCTCATCGACCCACGCCAGGATGCGTCCTGCAGCGAACGGAACTTCGGTTTAGGAAGAGCGCGGTGTTGCAGCGCTCTCGTTGCACACGACGGGGCACCCCAGGGTTCGCGAGTGCGCGCGAGAATGGATGAGATCTGGATGAAGTCGACGGTCTCTACCGCCGCCGAATGACGTCCTCGAGCTTGCGCGCGACCATAGTCCTCGAACGGGGGGACGAAATGCGGTTCACCCATTTGCGCACGATGCTCTTGCGAAAGCCGCGCGGCAAGTCGAGGCCGGGCAAGGCAGCACTTCGAGTATCTAAACGGAGGTCGAGGAAATTGGCGCCCTCGGGGCAACGATCCGATGTCATGCCGAAATGTGTCAACTTCGCGTAGTTATGATGAGCCTCGGGTAGTGAAGCTTCCGTGAGAACTGGCGCGAGACGAGAATGCGCTCGATGCCCGGCCAGGTGTCCACGTCGAGCTCGTTCCCCAGCCGCGTCGTCGCGAGCACCTCGATGCGCTGTTGAGACCGCACGCGTGCAGCGCGCCGATGCCCACGCCGAGCGCCACCGTGGGCTGGCCGGCGGCCTGCTGCGGTGGCCGGAGAGGGCGAGCCGCACCAGCGCTCCGAAGGCATGTCGGTTCCTGCACCGTCGTCCGCTCACCCGACGCGCGCCAGCTCCTCCGGCGTGAACCGCAGCGCGGCCGCGGCAACGTTCTCCTCGAGGTGCGCGACGGAGCTGGTGCCGGGGATGGGCAGGATCGCGGGCGAGCGCGCCAGCAGCCACGCCAGCGCCGCTTGGATCACGGAGACGCCACGCCGCTTCGCGAGCTGGCCGAGCGCCTCGATCGACGCTGAGGGGCCTGCCTCGCGCTCAGGGCTGGCAAGCGGCGCCCAGGGCAGGAACGCGAGCCCGTCGGCGGCGCAGACGCGGAGCACGTCCTCGGAGCGGCGGTCGCCGACGTTGTACCGGTTCTGGACCGAGACGACCTCGATGATTCCTCTCGCCAGCTTCAGCTCGTCGACGGAAAAATTCGAGACCCCCACGTGGCGGACCTTTCCCTCGCGCTGCAGCCGGGCCAGCTCGCCGATGGAGTCCGCCAGGGGCACCTTCGGATCGGGCGCGTGCAGCTGGTACAGGTCGATGCGATCGAGCCGCAGGCGCCGCAGGCTCGCCTCGCAGGCCTGGCGCAAGTGCTCCGGCCGGCCATCATGTTCCCAGCGCTCGCGTGAGGGTCGCGTGAGGCCTCCCTTTGTCGCGATGACGAGGTCCTTCGGGTAGGGGTACAGCGCCTCGCCGATGAGCCGCTCGCTCACCTCCGGTCCGTAGGCGTCGGCGGTGTCGATGAGGTTCACTCCGAGGTCGACGGCGCGGCGCAGCAGCTTGCGCGCCTCCACCGGATCCGCCGGTTCTCCCCAGATACCCGGGCCGGTGATGCGCATCGCGCCGAAGCCCATGCGGCACACCGCGAGGTCACCCCCGATCTTGAACGTGCCTGCGGCGGCTGCCTGCGGCGCCGCGCCCTCCGCCGCGCTCGCTAGCGGGAGCCCCGCGAGCCCAAGCGCGGCGGCGCTGGTCTGCAGGAAGCGACGACGGGTAATGGTCTTCGAGGTCATGGCGTCCTCCGTTCCGCCAGCGGGCGGCCGCCCGGCGGCGAGCATACCGCAAGGATCTACTCCCCGGCGCGATGCCGCGCACCTGTGCTTCCATGAGAAGGCCGCCCGTTGTCAAGCACGGTCCCCAGATTCGTCTCCCGAGTTTGCTGCCACGCTTCCATTCGCACTCGCTCAGCGAGCCTCGTTGGCTCCGGTGCACATTGGGGTCCTGCCCGTCGAGCGCTGCAGTCTGGCTATCGAGGTCGGCGGCCGGAGGTCACCGCCTCAAGCACAGCTGTTCGCAGCACAGGTGACGGCTGGGTCCATTCAGAGCGGACCCAGGGCTCAGCAGATACCGTCCCCCTCGCGGCGACCAGATCGCGGGCGCGCTAGCCTTCAGCGTACCGCTCGCCGATGCAATGCGACCCATACCTGCGCGGTCGTGAACGGTGGCGCCTGGTGCTGGGCCGACAACGCTTACGGTGATCTGGGGAACAACTCCACCGCGGAAAGCAACCCGTCCCGGTTTTCGGCCTGACGAGTGGCGTCACGGCCATCGCCACAGGTGGGCTCCACAGCTGCGCAATCGTGAGCGGTCGCTGTGTTCGGGCTTACGAGCGGTGCGCAGGCCATCACCGCGGGCGAGGACCACACCTGCGCAGTCGTGAGCGGCGACGCCTGGTGCTGGGGGGGTAACTCTAACGGCCAACTCGGGAACAACTCCACCACTGACAGCCACGGGCCCGTCAAGGTTTTGGGCCTGTAGACGACCGGGAGGGCCCTCGCGGGTAAGCTTTCGCCCACCGCGCTGCTAATTGCTAATGCGGCGCCGGTCGTCAGATTTCATTCCCGCTATTCGCCTGTAACCGCCTCTCACCCTTCGCCTGTCTGTCCCAAAAACCCCGTCCGGGCGCCCACAGGCCTCGGGGCTAAACGAGAGTTCAAGATTCCCGAACAGCGAACCCCAGAGGATCACTTGAAGAAACGTTGATTGGGAAGGCCAACCCATTGATCGTTGTGGTTGCGAGACCAGTAACGACGATGGAGGTGACCTTCCCGTGGAAAATATACCCTGCCTTTATCGCGCTGAGCGGCGCCTGCTGATTCGCCGAGGCCGAAAGACCAAGGACCCCCAGACCGCACTCCGCTCCCGCCGCAGAAGGGGAGGAGATGGACGCGGATGATCGACTCATCGCAGGCGCGGCTGCGCTTCGTCACCGCACGCATCGAGAGCCAGTAGTCGGCGGCCTCGTCGAAGGTCTTCGGGGAGGGATCAGGTGATCGCCGCCCCTTCAGGATGTCCTCTACGCGCTTCTTCGTGCACCGGAGGGTCAGCACCGTGCAGAGGTAGCACGTCCAGGCGCCGCATGCAGGTGGCGCCGCAGGGGCAGCCTGAGCTAGAAGGTGCCGGTGTCCGAGGTCACGCCGACCGTCGTCGAGGAGATCGAGCGCTACCTGCGCACCGGCGGGACCGATACCAGCCTGGCGGCATGGCCCGACGGCAGCTTCATCGCGAGGGCGCAGCGCGCGCACGCGGATCTCCGCGGGGCGCTGGTTCGCCAGGTCCGGCGGCTCGCCACCGGCCACTCGCACGAGCCGCTGCCGGTGACGGATACCGTGGCGCTGACCCGAAGCAAGGTCGAGCCGATGGTGCGCGGCCTGTTCCCCAGAGTAGAGCAGGAGCAGGTGCTCGCGAAGCTCGAGAAGTCTGTCGTGTTCCTCACCGGCGCCAACATCGAACCTGTCCTGCTCGACGAAGGCTTCGACCACGCTGCCTGGGTTCTCGCGAACCTCTACCTGGCGAGCCTCGGTGCCGAGTTGCTCGGAGACGAGGCGCCGCACCTCGTGGGCGTCAGCCAGGAGACAACTTGCTACGTCTCGCCCGAGTACTTCACCGAGGACGACCCGTTTGCCGATTTCATCGTCCACGAGGTGGCGCACATCTTCCACAATTGCAAGCGCCGAACGGTCGGGCTGACCGAGACGCGTACGAAGGAGTGGCTGCTCAATATCGAGTACCGCAAGCGCGAGACCTTCGCTTACGCATGCGAGGCGTACTCGCGCGTGCTGGAGCGTGGGCGGACCGCGGCACAACGGCGAGCGCTCGCGGCCGAGTGCCACAAGACTGCCGAGCGCATCTCCGATGAGCGGGTGGAACCCGGCGAGGTGGCCGGCATCGTGACCGAAGCCGCGAACGCCCGGAACGGATGGAAGGTGATCCTGGCCCGGTGCGCCGCAGTCCGGCGCCAGCGGTCAGGCGCTGCTGCCGCGTCACCCGTGGCGCCAGCGGCACGGCATCGCTGATGGCACCGCCGACTAAGACTAAGACGTGACCCCGTGGCGCGCGCTCGGCGGGATCAGCGAGTCTTGGGGCGTCTCACCCGCCGGGCAGATGCCGCCCTGGGCGCATGGCGCTCGCGGCGACCACTCCCGGTACGGCGCGTGCCCGAGCCACCGACTTCCCCTGGGCGACGAGCTGCACGTCGGCGTCGAGCCCCGTACCGGTGGGGCTCATCCCCGTTGCTACAGTGCCGGGACGCCGATCTGCTCAAGATACCGGTCGATCGCGTCGTAATGCTGGGGTGGCCGGGTGTGATCGTGAGCGTCCCCCGGAGGAACGAAGATCGCCATGCCCTGCCGCGCGCGCGTGAGGAGGACTCGGTACGCGTTCACGAGATACTTCTGGTTCTCCGGAGACTTCACGTTCGTCCATCGATTCCCACGGAAGTCGTGATGGCTCCAGCCCGTATCCGAGACGCGGAGGTCGGCGTCCCAGGCGACACAGCTCCAATCGAGCTCGAGTCCTTGGACCTGGAACTCGGTCGCAGCGTCCTCGAGGTAGTAGCTGGACCGGGTGTCATCCCGGCCTCCCAGGAACCAGTTGATCGGGTCCACGACGGCGCGGACGTCGATCGCATGAGGCTTCAGCCGCTGAGCTTTCGACGAGGTGAGCAGGCCATAGCGCTCGGAGCCGCGAGCGCGTTCACGGACCCAGGCCTTCGCCGCTTCGAGATGACGCGTTCTGACGATGGGGTAGCGGGCGGCCAGCTGGGAGAAGGCGGACTGTGCTCCCGGCAGGTCCTGGTCGAGCACGGCCTTCACGAACCAGGAGACGTTCTCGGCGCGAAACGAGCGCATCGAAACAGCCAGGTGGAGGCAGCCATCGAAGCTGGTCCGCTTCCGGTTGCGAGCGCGCTCGAGCGCCCGCCCAGCGGCGTACTCGCTGTCGGTCAGCCGCGGTGAGATATGCATTTGCCAGTCGGGGAATCGGTCCTCTACCGCATCCAACCAAGCATCGATCCCGGCCTCGCCCCTATTGATCTCCTGTCCACCGCCGACGAGGCACACCACGACCGCCCAGTCGTGACGGTCCATGTAAGAGATGAGGAACTCGGGCTCGGAATGTGAGAAGTCGGCAATCCCCTTCTTCTGGCGCATGAAGCGGGACGTTTCGTCGGCCGTCCAGGCGCGCTGCGCTTCGTCGAAGATCGCGACGTGCTCCGCGGGAGCGTTCTCGGGATCGAGGATCGCCTCATCACGGAAGTGATGAACGTTCTGAATGAAGGCCTTGACGCTCTCGCCGACCTGCTTCTTTCGAATCTTGTCGCCCAGCTCGCGCCGGCGGGCGACCTCGTCACGCGTCAGGGCTTCGCGGAGAACCGCGACGAGCGGCCCGTTGCCGGACAGGTAGACCGCGGGCGATGTCGCGTCGACATCGTTCCGCCGAGTCGCGATGTTCAGTCCCACCAGCGTCTTCCCGGCGCCAGGTACACCCGTCACGAAACAGATGAGCTTCCGGCGTTCCCTTCGTGCCTCGTCGACCAAGCCCTCGATGTGTCGCGAGGTGACGCGAAGATTCTTGGCGCCGGCGTCGTGGCGGGCGATGGCATCCACCGAGTGCTGCGCATACAGGGCTCGCGCCGCCTCCACAATCGTCGGAGTGGGCCGGTATGGTGCCTGGAGCCACTGCGAGGCATCGATGCTTGTTTGCTGAGACGAAGTGGCTGACCTGAGGACGGCTTCCAGTACTTCGCGCAACCTCGAAGGAGTCGTGAGCAGGGGTCGGTAGACGTCATCGCGGGCCCTGGTCGGCGATTGCGGGGGTACCGACGCAACCTCCGTGGCCACGAGGACCGGTGCGATCGGCAAAGCGTGGCTCGCTTCATGGAAGTTCTTCAGGTCCAGCGCATAGTCCCAGACCTGCTCAAAAGCGGACCCGTCGAATTGTTCAGCGCCGACCTTGAACTCGATCGCGAACACGACCGGCCCGGCCAGAACCACAACGTCGATCCGCCGTCCCATTCGCGGGATCATGAACTCGAACACGACCGTGCCGGTCAGGCCACGAAGCTGGTCGCGCAAGACATCGATCTGCGCATGCCAAGCGCCGATCTGGGTCTGCAAGACCGTTGCGCCGCCGCTGCTTGCGAGCTGGCCGATGATAGAGTCGCTCGGCGTCGCGAGAAACTCGTCGACTGATGCGACGTACCAGGCGCGTGACGTGCTCGGGTGAGCGGCCGGAGCCCGCATGCGGAGAATCATGCCAGGGGGGCACGCCGCGCGTCGAGCCGCTCCCTGCGACCTCCGTCCAGGAACGGGTGCGGGCGAGCGTCACGAGCTGCTCGTCAACTACCAAATCCACCGAACTGTCGATACTGCGGAGCGGCCGCCCGAACTGCGTTATGATTCAAGGCGATGGCGCGGATCGACATGCTGAAGGATGCGGTGGCGGCTTTCTGCCAAAAGCATGGCGTTCGTCGGCTGGCC
>Ga0335081_10015076_pt1 | contig 12506 bp, 15 predicted proteins | sample Lox_Sample_35_FD_206713 | JGI IMG/M metagenome (GOLD analysis project Ga0335081, IMG submission 206713) | Soil microbial communities from Loxahatchee National Wildlife Refuge, Florida, United States - Lox_Sample_3.5 | ecosystem: Environmental > Terrestrial > Soil > Wetlands | place: USA...
GCCTTCGCGCCGACCCCGGACAGAAGCACGACCCCGGCGAAAGGATCCTCGCAAGTGGAAACAGGGATTGACACACCAAGGCCCGTTACAGAAGCCCGCATGAAGCGAAGCGGAATGCGGGTCGGCCGATCCCGGATTGCGGCGCTTCGCGCCTTCATCCGGGCAACGATCACGATGCCGGCAATTCTATCCCGTCATAGAGCCACGCCAGGCAGCGGAAGAGATCATCGTCGGTCCATCGCGCGCAGGTGTCGTTGCGCACGTCGCGGGCGATGCCCTCGGCGTGATAGAACGGCCAGATCGCGCGCGACTCCAAGGCGAGCCGCGCGGTGCGCAGGAGGCGCGTCTTCTGGTACTGCGCGAATGCCGCCGCGATGTTGCCGTCGCACCGCGCGACCAGTTCGCCGAGCACCACACCGTCCTCGATCGCCATGCAGGCGCCCTGGGCATAGGACTGGATCACCGGGTGGGCGGCGTCGCCCAACAGCGTGACGCGTCCCCTGCCCCAATGGCGGATCGGATCGCGGTCGGCGATGATCCAGCGCCGGCCGAGGTCCATCATGTCGGTGAGCCGCCGCATCACCACATGGGCGTCGCGATAGGTCTTGCGCACCTCGGCCACGTAGGCGGCGGGATCGAGCCGGTCCGCAAAGGTTTCAGTGCGAAACACCGCGACGATGTTGAACAGCGTGCCGTGGCGGATCGGATAGTGTACGATGTGAAAGCCCGGCCCGCCCCACAGCACCACCTCCTCGCGGTAGGGGATGTCGGCCGGCAGCTCGGTCATCGGCACGATGGTGCGATGGGCGACGTAGCCGATCGGGCGCGGCTCGTCCTCCTGCACGAGCTGCGCGCGCACGGCGCTGCGCAGGCCGTCGGCGCCGATCAGCGCGGCGCCGTCGACGGCGCGTCCGTCCTCGAGCGCAACCCGCACGCCATCGGGCGTCTCGTCGAAGCGCGCGACGCCGGCCCCGCCTTCCATCGCGATCGTCGGCACCGCCGCGCAGGCCTCGATCAGCACGCGATGGATGTCCTCGCGATGGATGATGATGTAGGGATGAGTGAAGCGGGCGCGAAAGGCTTCTCCTGTCGGGATGTGCGCGACCTCGGCGCCGGAGAGCGCGTCGAGCATCAGGATGTTTGACGGGATCGTCGCCGCGCGCATGACGGCCGCCGTGACGCCGAGGCGGTCGAACATCGGAAAGACGTTCGGCCCGAGCTGGATGCCGTAGCCGATCGGCGCGAATTCCCTGGCCTGCTCGAGCACGCGCACCGAAAGGCCGGTGCGGCCGAGCGCGAGCGCGGCCGACAGGCCGCCGAGCCCGCCGCCGGCGATCAGGATCGGTTGCGCCATCGCCGCGCCCTTCGCCGCTATTTGCGCGGTGCCGGCGGCTCGACCGGGCCACCGGCACCCTTCCAGGCGCCAAACCCGCCGGCCACATGGGCGACCGGCTTGAGACCCATGCGCTGCACCGTCTGCGCGGCAAGCGCCGAGCGCAGGCCACCGGCGCAGAAGAAGACGAAGCGCTTGTCCTCGGCGAACACCGGCTTGTGATAGTGGCTCTGCGGATCGACCCAGAACTCGAGCAGGCCGCGCGGGCAATGGAACGCGCCGGGCACGCGGCCCTCGCGGTCGAGCTCGCGGATGTCGCGGATGTCGACGAAGACCACGTCGGGCCGGCCGTGCAGCGCGATCGCGTCCGCGGCGCTCAGGGTCTCGATCTCGCGCTCGGCGGCCGCCACCAGGGCGTCGACGTGGAGCGTGATGGTCTGCGGCATGCGGCCCCTCCCTCTGAACGCAGGATTGTCGCATGTGAGGTGAGCAAGGTGCCTGCGCTCCCTCTCCCCGCACTTCGCGGGGAGAGGGTCGGGGTGAGGGGTGTTTCCGCAAATTGTGGCATCTCGACTCGCGGATAGACCCCCTCACCTCGACCCTCTCCCCCTAAAAGGGGGAGAGGGAATCCCGGCACCGTGCTCACCTCACATGCGCTCCCTTACTCTTCCGTATCTCTTATGGCGCCTCGCCGAAATAGCTGCACGCTTCCCCGCAGCTGTCGCGATAGACCGTGACGCGGGCGAGATTTTTCCCGACCGGGCGCAGCCGGTCGAAGATGTAGCGCGCGAGCGTCTCGAGCGTCGGCGTCTCCAGCCCGGCGATGCGGTTGAGCATGCGATGGTCGAGGGTGCGCCGGATCGCGGCGAGCTCGCCGTCGAGCGCGCCGAAATCCCGCACCATCCCGGTCACTGGATCGGGCGTGCCGCGCAGCGCCACCTCGGCGCGGAACGAGTGGCCGTGCACCTGCTCGGCGTCGGCGCCGAGCGTGGTGCCGGCGAGCGAATGGGCCGCCTCGAAGCGGAACGATTTGACGATCTCCCACATCAACGGATTCCCAGCACCTTGTGGGTCTGCAGGCTGAGCCGCCACTGCGGATGGGCGAGGCAGTAGGCGACCGCCTTGGCGGTGTTCTCGGCGAGCGCGGGCCCGTCCATCGGTTGCAGCGAAAAGCGCTTGAACGCAAGCGCCGCGAACGCGGCGGGCGAGGCGTCGTCCTGCGGATAGACGAGCTTGAGCTCGTCCCCTTGGCGCGCCGCCAGCGGGGCCGCACCCTTCGGGCTCACGCAGATCCAGTCGATGCCGGCGGGCGGTGCCAGCGTGCCGTTGGTCTCGAGCGCGATCTCGAAACCGCGGCCGTGCAGCGCGGCGACGAGCGCGGCGTCGACCTGGAGCAACGGCTCGCCGCCGGTGAGCACCGCGAAGCGGCCGGCACGGCCGGCGCCCCAGGCCCGCTCGACCGCGGCGGCGAGCGCCACGGCGTCCGCGTAGCGGCCGCCCTCGGTGCCGTCGACGCCGACGAAGTCGGTGTCGCAGAAGCGGCATTGCGCGTCCGCGCGGTCCTCCGGCCGGCCGGACCACAGGTTGCAGCCGGCGAACCGGCAAAAGACCGCGACGCGGCCCGCCTGGGCGCCCTCGCCCTGCAATGTCAGAAAGATTTCCTTGACCGCGTAGCTCATCGCGCTCCTCGGGCGGGACCCGGAGCGCCTGATTGCGGATGACGGCGGGCGCCGTCAAGACCCGGACGAAACGGCAGCGGCGCGATCGATCGATCGCGCCGCCGACCAAAATCTCACGCCCTCATAGCACGCGACGACCACTCAACCACGTACTCAGTACGTGTTCAGCCAATACGAGAACGCAACCATCGCAACCAACGCGGCGCCGACCCAGAGCGTCTGCAGGATCGCATCGGGATCGCGATCGCCCGCGCGATGATCCCTTTGCATCGACATCGAGAACCTCCATCAACGCACATCAGGAGGCAAAGGCCCGGGGGCGGCCACGCTTGCCGAGGAGCATGACCTATTAACCAAATTTGTGCGCACAAAAAGGTTTGACGGTGTCAGTATTGCGGCGAATCCTCACCCGTCCGGGCCGCCGGAGACCACGATGCAGCTCTTTCCACCGCTCGATCTCGCGGCGCTCGCCTGCTTCGCCGGCGCCTGGGCGATCTACGCCATCGCGGTCGAATGGACGCCGCGCGGGCGCGACACGCTCAACGCGCACATGGACCGCTATCGCGAAATCTGGATCCACCGCATGCTGCACCGCGAGGCCAGGATGGTCGACATGCAGATCATGGCGGCCCTGCAGAACGGCACGGCGTTCTTCGCCTCGACCTCGCTGATCGCGATCGGCGGCACGCTCAGCCTGCTGCGCTCGACCGAGGACGTCCTCACCGTGATGGGCTCGCTCCCGCTCGCGATCCCGACCACGCGCGAGCAATGGGAGGCGAAGACGATCGGCCTCGTTATCATCTTCGCCTATGCGTTCTTCAAGTTCGCCTGGTCCTACCGGCTGTACAATTACGTCTCGATCCTGCTCGGCGCGATGCCGTTCTCGGAGGACCGGGAGACGCCGGAAGCCTTGGCGCACGTGCGGCGCACCGCGCGCCTGTTTCGCTCGGCCGGCCAGCACTTCAACCGCGGGCAGCGCGGCTTCTTCCTGGCGCTCGGCTATCTCGGCTGGTTCGCCGGCCCCTATGTGCTGATGGTGTCGACGCTCGCCGTGATCGCGGTGCTGTGGCGGCGCCAGTTCGCCTCGGAGTCGCGCCGTGCCGTGATGGAGGAATGACCGGCCGGGCAGAGACGCGGTTGGCGCGAAAAATGCACGACATCGCGGCGGCACCACCATCGACCGGCACCGCCGCAGATGGGCTCGCCGACAACGAGGTCCGCGATGAAGATCCGCGCCGGATATGAGATCCACTACGACTGCCCGCAGCCGACGCCGATGATCCTGCAACTGAGCGTCCACCCCTCCCGGGTTGACGATCTCGTCAGCCTCGATCGCATCGGGCTCGATCCGGCGCTCCCGACCAACGTCTACAACGACAGCTTCGACAATCTCTGCCATGTAATTCGCGCCCCGCGCGGCCGGCTCACAATGTCGACGGATTTCGTGATTCGCGACGGCGGAAAGCCCGACCTAGTCGCCGCGGATGCGCAGCAGCACGCGCTCGAGGACCTGCCGGTCGACGCGCTGATCTTCCTGCTCGGCAGCCGCTACTGCGAGACCGACCGCCTCATGACCACCGCGTGGTCGCTGTTCGGCCACGTCTCGAAGGGCTGGCCGCTGGTGCAGGCGATCTGCGATTTCGTCCACAACCGGCTCGCCTTCGGCTACGAGCACGCCAACCCGACGCGGACCGCGTTCGACGCCTATAAGGACAAGCGCGGCGTATGCCGCGATTTTGCCCATCTCGCGGTGACGCTCTGCCGTTGCATGAACGTTCCGGCGCGGTACTGCACGGGCTACCTCGGCGACATCGGCGTTCCGCCGGAGGCCACGGCGATGGATTTCAGCGCCTGGTTCGAGGCCTATCTGGGCGATCGCTGGTACACGTTCGACGCCCGACACAACCAGCCGCGCATCGGCCGCATCCTGATGGCGCGCGGGCGCGACGCGACCGACGTCGCGATGGTCACCTCGTTCGGTCCGTGCACGCTCGCGGGCTTCAAGGTCGTGACCGAGGAGATCAGGCCGGCGCGGGGAGCGTAAGGGATGCGGCGCCGTGACGCGGCGCACGGCTTTTCCCGGCCCACCTGTGAACTGGCTCACACGCACCCCGCTCGGCCCGGCCTAGGGTACCGGCACCGGCCTCGGACCCAAGGGGCGCAATAGACCTCCCGCCGAGGCGCCAAGCGCAGGGAGTCCGTCATGCACGCAACATCATTCGGCCCGGCGATGCGGCTGTTCGCGGCCCTCGCGCTCGTCGCCGTTCTCACCCCGATCGGGCGTGGCCCCGCGACCGACCTGCCGATCGGCGCGCCACAGGCAAGCGCGCAGCAGAGTGGCGCCGTCGTGCTGGCGCAGGGACGCTGCTTCAACGGGCGCTGCGTCAAGCGATAGCGCAGCCTCCGTTTTGCTCGGCAATCACCGCTCCTGGCCCCAACGACACGATGAGGCGCCGCCATGACCTCCGACGTGACCTCCGCCGCGAACGACGCCACGAGCGCGCTGGCTTCGCTGCCCCTTCAGTTCGGTGTGCCGCTTGACGCGAGCAGCCCCCTCTTCTTCGGCTGCCTCGCCGCCGCGATCGGCCTGGTCTACCTGTTTTGCCGGCAGAAATTCGCCGAGCGGCTGGTGATCGAGAACGAGGACTACGTCTACCAGCTGCTGCCGCGCCAGCTCGCGACCCGCGAGGAATACTCCCGGGGTTTTCTCATCTACTTCCAGACGATGGTCTTCACCGTCGTGCTGCTCTCGCTGATCGGCCCGAAGAACCTCGCGTCGCTCGGTATTCCGCTGCCGCAGGAGGTGAGCTACGTGGTCGTGCCGCTGTTCGTCGCGTTCCTGCTGGTCGGCGTCATGCCGAACGTTCCGATGCTGCAGGAGATCGAGCGGCGGCTGCGCCAATACGCGCACGAGCGGGCCTACATCCCGACCGTCGCGCGCGCGACCGCGCAGCGGCTTTCCGCCGCGGATTTCGACTTCGCGTCCTACACGGGCGACGCCATGCGGGCGCCGGAAATGCACGGCGTCGAAGCGGCCGATTTCACGCGGTCGCGGCGCACGCTCGAGCACGACTGGGCCCGGCTCTCCTGCCTCGTCTACGAGCTCAAGTCGCGGCGGATGTCCGGCCTTCTCGACTCGCTCGACGCCGAGCTCCTGCAGAACTACGACCGGGATCTCGAGAACATCGAGGCGAAGCGCCAATCGATGGAGGCCGAGGTCGCGCGCTATCGCGCCGAAACCGCCGCCAACCCGGCTTACACGAACGACGCGCTGCGCCTCGCGATCCGCAGCAATCTCTACAGGCTCTACGTCCTGCTCGGATGCGCGGTTCGCCTCAAGAAGCAGCCGCACGACGACATCGATCTCGCGCTGCGGCCGTTCGGCTTCAAGCTCAACCAGATCACGCCGCCGAGCACCAACCGGGATCTGACGCTGGTCGCCATGACGTTCCTCGCGTTCGCGATCGTTCTTCTGGAGTTTGCGGCGATCGTCCTCGCTCACCTGGGCGCCTGGACGGTCTCGGAGATGTTTCCGATGACGTGGTCGCAGCCGCTGATCGATGCGAGCTATGCGATCCTCATCTACGGCGTCGCGATGACGGTCGCTGACGCGGTGCGCGCCCGCTTGACCAAGCGCGGGTCCTGGTACCACGCGGTGGGGCCGCGGCGCGTCGCGGTCCCCGCCAACTACATTCGCGTCGCCATTGCGTCCGGCGTGCTGGGATATGCCGGCCTGCTCGCCTGGAATCTCGTCTTCACGGGCCCCGACGTGGGCGATCTGGCATTGAACGCGCCGTTCGCCCTCCTGCCCGCCGTGACGGGCGCGTTCTATTCCTGGCATCTCGACAACGTCGAGCTGCAGCGCCGGCCGTCCCGGCTCCTCGAAATCGGCGGCCAGCTCGGATTGACGGCGATCGTCGGCTTCGTCGCGGCCGTCGCCTGGACCGGGATGATCCTGGGCGATGCGAGCCTCGGGATCGACGTGATCCTGCTCAAGGCGCTCCTCGCGGCCACCGCCGGCGCGTTGCTCGGCTGGTATGTCCCGATCGCCGCCGCATCGAACCAGTACGATCCGCTGGCCGAGGCGCGCGAGGAGCGGATTCGCACGCTCGAGGCGGCCGCGCTCGCGCGGCTCGGCACGCCCGCGGCGGCAACCGCCTGGCTCGACCGTCCGCATCCCGTTCTGGCCAACAAGACGCCGCGCGCCGCCGCCGCGGCCGACGTCGAGGGTTTTGAGCACGCGGTCTGCCTGCTGCAGGCCCCGCAAAGCCTGGCGGCGTGACCACCTCCGCGGCGCCGCGCGTTCGCGTGCGGCGCCGCAATCCGCCTACGACCGCGCCGCCGTGCCGCCCCTATTCCAGCCGCGGCCGCCCTCGCCAAAAATCTCGAAGCCGTTGTCGGTCACCACGACCGTGTCCTCGAGCTTGATGAAGCCGCGCCGGGGGTGCTGCAGCGTGGTCTCGACCGAGATCACCATGCCGGCCTCGAGCGGGCGGCTTGCGTCATAGGCATCGTAAGGGACCGGGCCCGCGGCGGTGAGCCGCGGCGCCTCGTGGCTCACCAGGCCCATGCCGTGAGCGAGGAAGTGCATGTGGTTGTGCTGCTTCGACTGCCGCACCAGCGGCTCGGCGGCGCCGTAGATCACGCTGCCCATCGCGCCGGCGCGGATCGGCTTCATCGACGCGCGCTGGATCGCCTCGATCTCGGCAAGCAGGTCCTCGAGCTCCGCATCCGGCTCGCCGTGGATCGCCATGCGACAGAGGTCGCCGATATAGCCGTGGAAATTGCCGCCGGAGTCGAGCGAGAGGATGTCGCCCTTGTCCCAGCGCTGCTCGGACGGCGCGCGGTTGAGGCTCGTGCCGGCCGTGATCAGGCAATATTCGAAGATGAGCCCGCGGTTGGTCTCCTCGCGGCGCAAGGCCTCCGTGAGCTCGCGCTTGGTCGCGCCGGGACCGTGGCCCGCCATCACGGCCATCATCGACTCGATCACCGCCTCGGAGGCGACGCGCAGTTTTGCGAGCTCGTCGGCGCTCTTCACGGCGCGCAGGCGCTCGAGCACGAACAGCGCGTCCTTGATCTCGCTCCCGGGCAGGCCCTTGCGCAGGGCCGCGTCGGAGTCGACCGGCAGGAAGGCGAGCTCGGCGCCGATGCGGTGCGTCGGAAGGCCAGCCTTGCGCAGATAGGCGACCGTCTTGTCGATCACGTCGACCGAGCCCGACGAGGTGGTCTGCACCTCCGATACCCAGAACGGCTCGTTCTCGTTCTGGAACCCTTCGAGCCGGTGGCCGAAGAACGCGGCCTTGCCGGGCGCGCCCTTGGGATAGACGAAGACCGGCAGGTAACGGGAAAGCCCCATCGCGTCCATGTAGTCGAAGAAGAAGGCGCGGTGGCCGCCGGTCAAGTACTGCACATTGTGCTTCGAGGTCGCGAGCAGCACGTCGATGCCGGCCTCGTCCATGAGGCGGTCGAGCTTGGCGGTATCGAACGGAATGGCGGGCGCGGCGCGCGACGGCTTGGCGGTGTCGAGCATGGGGGAGTCTCCTCGCGGCAGGTAGGGTGGGCAAAGCGAAGCGTGCCCACCGCTGTTCGGCGATCTCGTGGACCAATGCGCGTGGGCACGGCGCACCCTACGACTCTTCCTTAGGTGCGGTAGCTCGGGTCGATCTTGTCGAGCATGCGCAGATAGGCGGGCCAATCGGCCGAGCCGCGGCCGCTGTCGTGGCCGACATATTGCTTGACGGTCTTGCGGCAGACCTCGTCGGAAATCTCGATGATCTCGCCGCCGGTCGCCTCGAGCGCAAGCTGGATCTCGGCGGCCTCGATCAGGTGGCGCATCAGCACGAAGGCGTCGCGCGCGCTTTTTCCCACCGTGAGCAGGCCGTGGTTGTGCAGGATCATCGCGCGGTTGTTGCCGAGGTCTTTGATCACCCGCTCGCGCTCGCCGAAATCCTCGGTGATGCCCTCGTAGGGGTGATAGCCGATGCCGCCGTAGAAGCGCACCGCCTCCTGCGAGATCATGCGCAGCCCGCCCTTGCGGCCGGCGATCGCCATGCCGACCGGGGTGTGAACGTGCACGGCGCAATTGACGTCGGGGCGTCCGCGCAGCACGCCGCCATGCAGCGTGAAGCCCGGCCGGTTGACCCCCGCCGACTCGTCGAGGTCGTCGTGCATGTCGACCTTGACGAGGTTCGACGCCGTCACCTCGGTCCACAGCAGCTCGTGCTGCTTCATCAGGAACTTGCTCGGCTCGCCCGGCACCCGCATGGAGCAGTGATTGTAGATCACGTCGTCCCAGCCGTAGTGCGCGACCAGCCGGTAGACGGCGGCGAGATCGACGCGCGCCTCCCATTCTGTTTCGGTCATGCCTTTGGGGGCCCGGGTGGGCGCCGCCGTGTGGATGTTCATGTCGGTCTCCTTGTTATCCCGTCCGCAGCGCCGCCGCGCCCGGCTCGTCCTTCTCGAAATTGAGCTCGACCTTGGCGCCGTTGACGTCGTGGAAGAACATCTGCCAGGTGCCAGTCTCGCCCTGCTGCGCGAGCGCATACGTGATGCCGCGCTGCCTGAGCTTCGCGGCGACCTCCTCGAGGCCGGTGGCATTGAACGCCATGTGGTCGAGCACGCCGGCCGGCTGCGCCGGCATGGCGACCGGATCGATCACGTGCAGGATCGGATGCTCGCCCGCATAGAGCCAGACGCCGGGCCGGCTGATCGGCGGGCGGTAGCCGGTCTTGAGCCCGAGCAGCTCGGCATAGAACGCCTGCGTCGCCGCGACGTCCTTGGTCAGAACCGTGAAATGGCTCATCGTGTGGGCCGGCATGGTCTTCCTCGACTGCGAATAGCCAGTAGCGAATAGCGCGTGGCGAATCGGGAAGGCCGTTCCATTCGCTATGCGCCATTCGCTATTCGCACCTCCCCGATCTTAGCCCAGCGTCACGGCCCGGGAAACAGTTCCGAGGTGCGGCCGGACAGCCGATAGGCGACGAGGCCGATCCATTCGTGCACGGCGGTGTCGGTGCGGCGCAGGCCGGCAGTGATCGACTCGAAGGGGAGCGCGAGGTCGATCGGGCCGCGGGTGCGCCAGTCGACCGGATAGGCCTCGACCGCAAAGCCGACGCGACGAAACGTGCCGATCGCCCGCGGCATGTGATAGGCCGAGGTGACGAGCAGCCAGCGCTCGCCCGGCTTCGGCCGGGCCAGCGCCTTGCTGAACGTGGCGTTCTCGATGGTGTTGCGGGAGGCCCGCTCGGTCTCGATGCGCGCACGCGGAATGCCGAGGCTTTCGAACAGGTCGACGGCGAAATCGGCCTCGATCCCGCCCATCAGCACGAGGCGCGCATTGCCGCCGCTGTAGATGATGCGCGCCGCCGGATATTTTCGCGCCAGCGCCGCGGTTGCCGTGATGCGCTCGGCCGACTCGTTGAGATCGGGTGTGTGGCGCGCGGCGGAAATCTCCGGCCCGATCGCGCCGCCCAGCACGACGATGCCGGTCGGCGCGCCGCGCGCCGGATCCCACGGCGGGAACCGGTCCTCGAGCGGCAGCATCAGCGCGTTGCCGAGCGGGGAAAGCCCGGCGACGACGAGGAGCACGACGCCGACGGTCGCGAGGGCGCGGCCGATTTGCCTGAACCGGCTGAACAGCAGCACGACGCCGAGCGCGGCCAATGTCGCTGCGATATCCGAGGGCAGCGCGAAGAAGCCCAACATCTTGGAGAGGATGAAGAACATGCGCTAAGTGTCATTGCGAGCGCGTAGGATGGGTTGAGCGAAAGCGAAACCCATCACGGGGGCGCCGAAAGGGAAAGATGATGGGTTTCGCTGCGCTCAACCCATCCTACGATTTCTTCTTCCAGTCCTCATAGCGCTTCTTCGCCTCCTCGTTGGGCGGATAGAGGCCGGGCAGCTTGACGCCCTTCTCGACCTCGCTCACCACCCAGGTCTCGTAGCGCTCGTGCTCCTCGCCCTCGGCGACGACGAAATCGATCAGCGCCTGCGGGATCACCACGGCGCCGTCGTCGTCGGCGACGATCAGGTCGCCGGGGAAGATCGCGCAGCCGCCGCAGGCGATCGGCTCGTTCCAACCCACGAAGGTGAGCCCGTTGACCGAGGCCGGCGCCGCCGTGCCGCGGCACCACACCGGCAACTTGGTCGCGACCACCCCGGCCTTGTCGCGGATCACGCCGTCGGTGACGAGTGCGGTCACGCCGCGCCGCGCCATGCGCATCACCAGAATGTCGCCGAAAATGCCGGCGGTCTTGACGCCCATGGCGTCGGCCACCGCGATGCAGCCTTCCGGCATGTCCTCGATGGCGGCGCGGGTCGAGATCGGCTTGCCCCAGCTTTCCGGGGTTGCGAGGTCCTCGCGGACCGGAACGAAGCGCAGCGTGAAGGCCGGGCCGATCAACCGCTGGCCCGAATGCGCGAGCGGCATCGGTCCGTCCATCCAGCAGCGGCGGATGCCCTTCTTGAGCAGCATCGTGGTGATCGTCGCGGTGGTGACGTGGCGCAGCTTGTCGTAGGCGGCAGAGCTCATGGCATAACCTCGATCGGCCTCGCTTGGCCTCGGTTGGCGGATTTGAAAAAATCTCAGACCGGGCGGATGCCGAGGCGTTCGTCGCGCCGGCGCAGCCAGGCAACGAAGGGGATCGACAGGAGCACCATCCAGGCCTTGCCGACCACCTGGCCGGCCAAAAAGTCGAGCGAGCCGAATGCGAGCCAGAGAAAGACGATCGAGTCGACCACGAGGCCGACCAGGCTCGAGGCGAAGACAGCCGCGACCAGGCGACGGCGCGCGAGCGGCGTATAGACCGCAAGATCGGCCGCTTCCGACAGGAAGAAGGCGGCCGCGGAGGCGATCACCAGGGCGGGCGGCGCGAGAAAAGCCGAAAGTGCCGCGCCGGCCAGGATCGCGAGGGCCGAGACGATCGTGCCGAGGCGGCGCTGGGTCAGGTCGCGCAGCACCAGCGCGATGCCGATCATGGTGACGCCCGACGGCGCCATCACGCCGGGCAGCACCGGAACCAGGCATGGCCCCTGCGGCACGCAGGCGGTGCCGACATGGCCGATCAGCCAGTTGGCGAGCGGGATCGTCAGGCCGAACAGCACGAGGAACACGAGGCCCTCGCGCCGCCGTCGCGTCTCGCTCTCGCCGTCCATCACCGTCATCGCGACGCCATCCATCGGGTAAAACCGTCCGCCCGCAGCTTGCAGGCCGGGCATTCGCCGCAGCCAAATCCCCAGGGGTGGCGCTGCGAGCGGTCGCCGAGATAGCAGGTGTGGGTCTCCTCCACCAGCAGGTCGACGAAGGCGTCGCCGCCGATGGCGTGGGCGAGCCCGAAAGTTTCTGCCTTGTCGATCCACATCAACGGCGTGTGGATGACGAAGCGCCGGTCCATGCCGAGGCCGAGCGCGACCTGCATCGCCTTGACGGTGTCGTCGCGGCAGTCCGGGTAGCCGGAGAAATCGGTCTCGCACATGCCGGCGACGAGATGCCGTGC
>Ga0335081_10015077_pt1 | contig 12504 bp, 12 predicted proteins | sample Lox_Sample_35_FD_206713 | JGI IMG/M metagenome (GOLD analysis project Ga0335081, IMG submission 206713) | Soil microbial communities from Loxahatchee National Wildlife Refuge, Florida, United States - Lox_Sample_3.5 | ecosystem: Environmental > Terrestrial > Soil > Wetlands | place: USA...
CTTTTCCCGTCGCCATAAGCGAGGGAAGAAAGGATAGGGGGGCTGATCCGACGTGAAATAAATTTTTAAAAATATCGCCAAAAAAAGGATGGGTTGTCAAGTTTAAAAAAAATATTTGATTTTTCTTGAGCTCCTATCTATAATTTAAAATGGTGAAATGGTTTGTTAGACTTTAGCGAGAAGGAGGTGATGGGAAGATGAAAAGAGCCATAGCGGCGGTCCTGTCATTGCTCATGATCGGCCTATTGGCTTCGGCCCTCATAGGATGCGGCGCAGACATCAAGGCGGAGAATGAGAGACTGAAAACGGAAAACGCCACCCTCACAGCGGACAACGACAGGCTGAAGCTCGAAGTACAAAAATTGAAGGAAGATATTCAGAAGGCCGCTGGAAAGGATGCGACCATCGCTTCCCTGACAGCCGAGAATGAAGCCTTGAAAAAACAGGTGGAAGATTTAAATGCCAAACTGACAAAGAAGAAAAGGTAGTCACACGACGATGAGATCACAAGAAAGGGAAGACTCTGTCGAGGGAGTTTTCCCTTTTTATTCTTTCTCCCTATGAATGCCCACACGTATCCCCAACATAGAGAAAAAAAAGGATTGGTTTTCTACGTCATCTACACCTTTATTCTCTGCACCCTTTTATTCCTCATTTCCGGAGCTGTGCTCTTCTTCTATTACTCCCATCACCTCCCTGATTTTACGCCCCTAAAGGACCGACGCCTGAATGCCTATTCCGTCGTTTATTCGGAGGAAGATGAGGTGGTTGGAAAATTCTTGATGGACAACCGGATCCCCGTTTCCTATGAACAGGTTCCCAAAATGCTGGTGAAGGCTTTCATCGCCGCAGAGGATGCGGAATTTTTTCAGCATAAAGGCGTGGATTATAAGGGCATACTCCGCGCCATGTTCAAGAACCTTCTGGCCGGACGGATCGTCCAGGGAGGGAGCACGATCACCCAGCAGGTGACCAAGACTTTTTTCCTCACGCCCAAGAGAAGTTTGCACCGAAAGTTAAGGGAAGTTGCCTACGCCTTCGGTCTGGAGCGGGATTTAACCAAAGAGGAGATCCTCACCCTTTATCTCAACAATATTTATTTGGGAAATGGAGCCTACGGCGTAGAGGCCGCTTCCGAGAGTTACTTCAATAAGCGGATCGATCAACTCCAGCTGGCGGAGATGGCCATGATGGCCGGCCTGGCCAAGGCCCCCAGCCGTTATTCGCCCGTCACGAATTATAGAAGGGCCAGGGACCGCCAGGCCTACGTTCTCACCCGCATGACCGAGTTAGGCATGATCTCCCAGGACCAGAAAGAAAGGGCTCTGCGGGCTCCTCTCAAGATTCAGTCGCGAGAAAGCGCCTATTTCAGCAAGGCCCCCTACTTCACGGAATTCATCCGGCAACAGGTGGAGAGGAAATATGGAAAGGAAAAACTCTACCAGCAAGGGCTGAGAATTTACACCACCCTCGATCTCCCCCTTCAGAGAGCGGCTCAACGATCCGTGGAAGCAGGGTTAAGAGAACTGGATAAGAGAGAGGGGTTCCGAGGCCCTCTCCGTACGCTTCCGCCAAAGGAGGTAAAGGAGCTTCTTCACAAAAAGAAAGAATCCTCGCGGCCCCTTCCCTCCAACGAGGGTTTCGAAGGGGTGATCCTCTCCAAAGACGACTCCAACAAGCTTTACACGATCTGGGTCGAAGACCGAAAGGGGATTCTCCCTTTCTCCGAAATGTCCTGGGCCCTCACCCTCAAGCCCACACCGAGCTACAAACCGCAAAAAGTGAAAACCGCCGCAGATCTTCTCAACCCGGGTGACGTAGTTTACGTTCGTATCAAAGAATCTTCTAAGAAAGACCAACCACCGCTGTTTACCTTGGAACAGGACCCTCTCGTCCAGGGCGCCCTGCTCTGCCTCGACCCGAAAACCGGGTATGTCCGGGCCATGGTCGGAGGCCGTGATTTCAGCGAGAGTCAATTTAACCGGGCGATCTCTTCTCGAAGACAACCCGGTTCAGCCTTCAAGCCGATCATCTATGCTGCGGCCTTGGAGAAAGGTTATACTCCCTCTACCATTCTCATGGATTCTCCGGTGGAGTACTCCGATCCCGATGGAGAAGCTTACTGGGCACCAAAGAATTATGACCAAGAATTTATGGGACCCATCACTTTCCGGAATGCCTTGGCTTATTCCAGAAATGTCGTGACCGTCAAAATCCTTGAAGACATCGGGGTGGGTTACGCGCTTAAGTTCATCAAGAGGCTGGGGATCGAATCTCCCGTCAAAAGGGATCTCTCCATCGCCCTCGGCACGTCTAGCGTCTCCATGCCCGAGCTGACTTCCGCCTTTGCCGTCTTTGCAAACGGAGGGGAGCGGGTCAAACCCATCTTCCTCAAAAAGATTGTCACCATGGAAGGCGAGGTCCTTGAGGAAAACACGCCTTATATCGAACCGGAAGAGAAAGAGGAAGAGGAGGAAATGTCCGCAATCCCTCCTCCCGTTCAAAAGGGACAGGTGATCTCTCCGCAAAATGCTTTTATCATGACCCATCTCCTGGAGGGAGTTGTCCAGCACGGGACAGGGCAGAGGGCAAAAGCTCTCGGAAGGCCGGTCGCCGGCAAGACCGGGACCTCCAGCGACTATTCCGACGCCTGGTTCGTCGGATACACCCCTTCTCTTCTTGCTGGGGTCTGGGTGGGTTTCGATGACAAGACTTCTTTGGGGAAAAATGAGACCGGAGCTCGGGCAGCCCTCCCCATCTGGATTTCTTTTATGGATCAGGCTTTGAGAAATACTCCGGTGGAAACCTCCAAGCCCCCCAAAGGGATAACGCTTATCAAAGTCAATCTCGAAACAGGACTGCCCAGCGATGGGGATTCCCCTGATACGATCGTAGAAGCATTTATCGATAGCTCGATCCCCTGGAAGAAAGAAGGTGCCGAAGAAGAAAGTTCTTCTCCAGGGACTCCGGCTCCCGAGAAGTCTCCTGACAATCCAGCCGGCCCGCCATCTCGTTAAGCGCTTAGCGTTTCCATCAACTAACGGTCAGAGGGACCATGGAAGACGAGGAAATAAAGGACATATTGCGTAGCTTTAAGACCGTTGCTGTCGTGGGAATTTCTCCGAAAGAGGATCGTCCCAGCTATGTCGTGGCCTCCTATCTCAAATCCAAAGGATATCGGATTATCCTGGTCAGGCCCGATGGGGATGAGATTCTGGGAGAAAAAGTCTACCACAGCCTTTCAGAAATCCCCAAGGAGATCACGGTGGATGTGGTCGATATCTTTCGAAGATCGGAAGATGTACCGCCCGTCGTGGAAAAGGCCATCCAGCGCGGAGCCAAAGCAATCTGGATGCAAGAAGGCGTGATTCACAAAGAGGCGGGGGAAAAAGCGGAGAAGGCAGGGTTAAAGGTCGTCATGGATCGCTGCATGAAAAAAGACCACCAACGCCTCCTTGGGTCTCAAAATTAAATTGATATGGGCATTAGAAAATCTCCCCCCTGCCCCTCTTTGCCAAAGAGGGGTAATTCCTCCCTTTTGCAAAGCCTGCCTGCCGGTGGGCAGGGGAGGTTAGGAGGGTTTTACAAATCATGTCGTTATTATTCTGAGACTCCAAATAGTTCGACCGACAGGACGTGAGATGCTCTCAGCATACACACATGAGTTTGTTGTTTCAGAAGACACCCTCGACGAGAATGGCCATGCCAACAACGTGGCTTACGTTCAGTGGATGCAAGATATCGCCGTTCGTCATTCAAACGATTCAGGATGTACACAGGCGACCCAGGCAGCCGGGGCCATATGGGTCGTCCGCTCCCATCAGATTGAATACCTTCGTCCGGCCTTTCTTGGAGATATCGTTTCCGTCTTTACTTGGGTCGTCAATTTTCGCAGAGCGATATCGTTGCGGAGATACAAATTCGTCAGACAGGAGGACAACAGCGTTCTTGCAAGAGGCGAAACCGATTGGGTCTTTCTGAATGCCAAGACCCGACGCCCCATCATCATCCCGCCAGAGGTACGAAAAACCTTCCAACTCGTTGGCGAAGACCAGGAACCATAACGTCCCCACTGAGCTGAAGCCCCTTGGGCTTTCTGCTCGAGCGGATTGTTCCCGAGCGCGAATCAGCGCGAGCCAACAGTTTCGGCGATCCGCTGGATAGCGTTGGGCAGATCAATCATGTTTTTTGTACCAATCACCAGCGTCCTCAGTAGAATTTGATAATCTAATGATCATCCCTTACGATAACCGATCGCTAAAAAAGCGGGATATTCTTTGGTGCCTCCGTAAAGGAGAATAATGTCGCTACTGCTTCGGTAAAGTAAAAGGTCACAAATGTCTCGTCGTCCGCTCCTTTGGGATAAATCTTCAGAAGACGGGGGGACTCTTCGAAAGCCTGGACTTTTGCCTCACGGGTTTCATCAAATGCAATTCTGCCTCTTATCCTCAGCCACACATTATTCCCCATATCCGAAATCTCAATGTCTGGATTCTTCTTTAACTGCTTATAGACATCCTTGGTTTTATTTGTACAGAAATACAGCTTATTGTTCCTTTTCATTATGAAGCCAAAGGGACGGACTCTGGCTTTAGCTCCATCGACAGTGGCAATGTGAAAAACAGGGCTGGCTTTTATAAACTCAAGAGCAGTATTCATGTGAACCTCCTGGAAAGAATTTTGTTTGGCATATCTTAACTCTTATTATACGTGGTATTCAACCATACCACGCCAAAAATAAGACGCGGGATGGCAGAAGTGTCTGCAAATTTTGACGGCCTATTCCCCGTGGCCTCCATTAACTTGAGCCAAAGAGAGTTAATCATTCGCAGATCTGGTTTCCCCGAGATAAGTTACGTCTGAGGTCTTTTATCCAACAATCTCTTGAGAATCTCACCCGTAAGAAAGAGGGCCGATGAACAAAACAGGCCCTTGGCAAAAAAGTACATTGAAAAACCCGCTTTGTCTGGGTCAATTATGACCCCACCCTGGGCATAAGGGGGCTTATCCTTGCCAAAGGAAACAAAGTAGCCACCAAAATAGATCCATGAGCATATTGCCAGTATCAATAGGGCAATGACGGGGTTGACCCATTTCAAGTAGAACCTCATCGCATCCTCCTTCTTAGTGCTGACGTTCGGCTTCAGCGGGAGCTGTAAGCGATCCGCTGGAAGCCGTTGTTGGGCCTCGTTTCTCTCTCAATATGCGAATTTTGGATCATCGTCAAGTTGATTGTTCGCCAATGCCTTCCTGAAAGCGGCCACATCTGGGTACTTGTCACCGACAGCTCGCCAAAGAACATCGGCTTTCTCGCCAGCTCTTATTTGAGCAAGCAGTACGTGAAAGCTATGACCTCGGCCACCCCTTTCATAGTGAATAAGGTAGTAGTCTTGGTAGACCACTGCCCAAATGAGACGCTTTCGGGGCAATGTGTCGTTAGTAATGACATCGGTCGCCTCCCAACGCTGACCTATGTCTGCCATTCCCGCTTGCAGGTCAGTGCAAAGAACGAGCACCGCAGGAGGTATTTCGCTCTTATTCTTGAGAGGCCGAAACAATGTCAGATCCGTCAGCAATTTTCGCTGACTATCTGAAAGGTGACTAACAGCGGCAGGGTTATCGCCGGGCGTCAAAAACACAATGAGCAAACAAATGAAACAAATTGTTCTCATATTTTCTTCGGCCCAAGTTATTTTTTAACCTTCTTCTACGTATGATCTCACATTATAGTCAATAAAGGGGGGCTGTCAACCCTTCGACTCCCCGGCCTGAAAGCCCGGGTTTGCCTATCGACAGGCTCAAGGCCCCGAGTACGACCGAGGGGCTCAGGGTTGACCCTGAAGGGCGCTTCTCTACTCCGCCTCAAAAGGCGCGGCTTGGCGCCGTCGAATGGGTCAACGATTAATTGCTGATTTGACGATGAAAACTGCTTTATTACTGAGAGCGCCAAAAAGTTTGCGTCAGGAACCACGAAACGTTGTCCTTGCGAGCCCGAAGCTCTGCACCGCGTGGTGCACAGGGCGAAGGGCGTGGCAATCTCGCTTTGAGATTGCTTCGTCGTTACACTCCTCGCAATGACCTACTGGGGTTGGTACAAACTATAATATGCTCCACTTAATAATCATCGGTTGTGAGGTTCGATATTTATTCTTATACCGAGTTGTTATAATCTTCAGGAAAAACGGCGTCACCCACGGGCACGATGGACATAATGATGGTCGACACGGGACCCCGATGGACTTGGAAAAGATCATTTCCTCATCAGCGCCCGTTTTGCGGCAGCGAGTTCCCCCAGCTTCTCCTTGCCCACTTTCGGGTAGCTCAAGTTCAAGGAGGTCAGCGCGTCGATCACTGCTTCTGCGACGATAACCCGGGTGAACCACTTGTTGTCGGCGGGCACCACAAACCACGGCGCCTCTTTGGTTGCCGTATGGCGGATCATCTCTTCGTAGGCTTCCATGTATTGGTCCCAGAACTTGCGCTCCTCGATGTCGCTCGTCGAGAACTTCCAGTTCTTGGTCGGGTTCTCTACCCTTTCGAGGAAGCGCTTCTTCTGCTCCTTCTTCGACACGTGAAGGAAAAACTTGCGAATGACAATGCCGTTGCGAACCAGGTAGCGCTCGAAACTGCGAATGTTATGGAACCGATCCTTCCAGATGTCCTTGGTGATGAGTTCGGGAGGAAGCTTTTCCTTTGCCAGATACTCCGGGTGCACGCGCACGATCAGCGCTTCCTCGTAGTAGCTCCGGTTGAAGATACCGATGCGTCCGCGCTCCGGCAGACGCTTCATGCATCGCCAGAGGTAATCGTGGTCCAGTTCCTCAGCAGAAGGCGCCTTGAAGGAATAGACCTCAACCCCCTGCGGGTTGACGCCGGACATGACGTGTTTGATGGCGCTGTCCTTGCCCGCTGCGTCCATCCCCTGGAAGATGAGCAACACTCCCCAGCGGTCCTGGGCATAGAGCATGTCCTGTAGGATGGAGAGCGCCTGCACGCCGGTAGCCAGCGCTTCCTGTTCGCGCGGCTTGTCCTCGGATTTAAAGGCCAGTGTATCCCTCGGGTTGATATCTTTTAAGCGGAATCCCTTGCCGTCCGTCACACGAAATGGCTTGCTTACGTCCCGCGCATTCTTGAAAATATCCGCCATGGCCTTTTCTTTCATTTTCCCCTCCCGTGGCCTCCGTTAGAAGAACAGGTGTGACGTGTGAAAGGTAGGTTAAGGGACAAACGACAACTCACGAGTTTAAGATTGTTCTCCTGCCATTATAGCGGTCTGTATCATATTGGGTTTTGACATCCACCAGGCTTAATTTGCTAATGGCTTCTTTCAACGGAACAGCCGTGATTCGGCCATTCCGATAGCTTACCATTTTCCCGAAATCTTCTTTCACGATCAGGTCCACGGCAGCAATTCCAAAATATCTTCCCATCCTTCGGTCATAGGCGCAGGGGACGCCTCCTCGCTGCAGATGACTTAAGGTAAGACTGCGGGTCTCGATCTTTGTCGAGCGCGTAATTTCTCGCGCTAAGAACTCTCCAACCCCTCCTAATGTCTTATGGCCGAAACTATCGGCACCCTCTTCTTTGGTGATCGGACCATATCCGGACGGCTTCGCTCCTTCGGCTGTCACAATAATTTCATACCGGAGCCCTTTTCTTCTTCCTTCAGAAACTAATTGACTAACCTTTTCAACCTCAAAATCGTATTCGGGAATCAGAATAACGTAGGCCCCGCACGACTCTCCTCCTTCCAGGGCCAACCAACCCGCATGCCTCCCCATCGTCTCCACCACAAAGATCCTCCGGTGAGAGCCAGCGGTCGTTCGGAGACGATCGATCTCTTCGGTGATCACATTCACCGCCGTCTCAAATCCCAGGGTGTAATCCGTCCCGGAAAGGTCTTTATCGATGGTCTTGGGAATAGCCACTATCTTTACACCCTCCAGGTAAAGCTTGTGAGCCACTCCGAGCGTATCCTCTCCCCCGATCGCCACTACGTAATTCAAATGATATCTCTCCATATTCTTAAGGACGGTCTTGGATTGACTGTGTTTGGGATCATACGGATTGGTTCGCGAAGTTCCAAGCATGGTTCCACCGTATCGGTCCCAGGTTCTCACCATTTCCTCTGTCAAAGTATAAACCCTTGGAGTCGGATCCTCGTTGTCGCCATCGGGTGAAACCAGGCCTTTCCAACCATCGCGAATTCCGACGACCTCATATTCGATCTTCCTGGTCTTCACGAGCCGATCATCGAATGCCGTTTTCACCACCCACTTGATCGCCGAATTGAGTCCGGCACAATCCCCGCCGCCCGTGAGAACCCCGATTCTTCTCTTCTCCATAGGTTTCCTCCAAAATCATTCTTAACGGACACGTTATTTAATTATGGGCCTTCCGGGGATGGTATCCCCTTTTGTAACCCCCCTCACCCATCCCCTTATAACTCCCCCTTCCCCCTCTTAACCTAAGAGGGGGAGTGGAGGGGGCGTTAGATTGGGGGGATGAAGGGGGGTTAGCCTTCTGCAGAAAGTAACCCGATCATTGCCAGGGTGATAGTAATCCCGAATGACGGCCACTTCTTCGAATCCATTCTTCAGATAAAATTTCCGAGTCTTTTCGTATTGAGGTATGGTTGAGGTATCTGCAAGAATCATCCGCCCTCCTTCCCCCTTCACACGCTTCTCCAAAAAACTCAAAAGCTTTGAGCCCACCCCCTTTTCCTGAGAGTCAGGGTCCACGGCGATCCAGTAGAGGTCGAAGGTTCCCTGGGTCATAGGCGCAGCGCCGTAACAGATATAGCCGATGGCCTGATCCAGATCGTCGGCCATGCAGTCAATCTCATAATCCTTTTGATTCTCGTCCTTCAGTACGATGTCGATCAATTCCATCGCCACATCGATTTCCTCTGAAGTGAAGGCACGTGTCTTGATCATCATTGAAAGCAACCGAGCCCTGTCCTTTTCGGCCAATGAACGAATATTCATCGAACTTCTCACCCCCGGTCGGAGTTGATTTCTTTTCGAAAAATCATTCTCCCATAAACAAAAGATAAAGAAAAGAGTCTATGGTGTCAACTGGATATTTTTGATGAGATGAGATTTAGAGGGAGGTTAACAATTCTAATGGCATCCCCGATTGATTTCGAGGATATTTTGCGACGGGTCGTTTGAATTGCCGACGTCCACTGCTTTCAATTCGATCTCTTAGCCCTCGAAGTCAAACCCCATAGGAGGCTTAGGCCGGGAAATTTCCCCTGTCGTTTTATCAATGGTTACCTTTACGAAAAGAATGTTATCGCTATCCACATGATCTCCCCAGAACTTCTTCCCTAAGCCAACGATAGATTTCTGGCTAACTCTACTTGTATCTTTTCTTCTTTCTGGCAATACGCCAATCAATTCATACCCTCTCGTGACGTCACGCCAGTAGTATTCGTAAGCCACCATTGTGGAATCTCCCTTCCATTTTTCGACAACTTGATAAGAGAGCAATTTTAATGCCAGACCTACCTTTGAGGCTAACTTGCTAAAGTCAAAGGATTTTCCTAAAATATGAAATCTTCCTCAATCGCAGAAGTGGAAATAATTTTCACAAAAATCCCAAATTGCTACATTTACTGAGGAGTCCATATTTGACAAAACACATTGTTGCAAAAATCTCCCCTAACCCCTCTTTGCTAAAAAGGCGGATTCCCTCCCTTTTATAAAGGGAGGTTAGGAGGGATTTGTTCTTCACCGTCCATACAATTATGGACTGATTAGTAATCCGCTCTGGGCGGTAACAAAGATACTTGCTTGTTTGCCGGCAGGAGGGCGAGAGGAACGGAGTGAAGAGAAATTTCGTAAACTTATTTTCGAGACCCTGCCCCGAAAATGTGATATATTGGGTGCCAGGAAAAAGGCAAATAAAATTTAGTCTATTGCCGTGAAACGGACGGGAGACACACCGATATGAATCAGAAAGCATTTCAAGACTATTACCCGGATGAACTGAATTATTGTTATGGGTGCGGCCAGCTCAATGGGCAAGGTCTAAAGCTCAAGAGCTATTGGGACGGAGAGGAGACGGTGGCTCTCTTTACACCCCGGCCATATCATATTGCGATTCCAGGCTATGTCTACGGCGGGCTGATCGCTTCGATCATCGACTGCCACAGCACGGGGACGGCAGCCGCGGCAACGTATCGTGCTGAAGGCCGTGAAATGGGTACGGAGCCCCGGGTCCGCTTTGTTACGGCGTCACTGCACGTGGAGTATACTCGGCCCACGCCGCTGGGAGTGGCTCTGGAGGTCCGTGGAAGGGTAAAGGAGATCAAAGGACGCAAAGTCGTGGTCAGTACTACGGTATCGGCCCGGGGCGAGATATGTGCCAGGGGCGAGGTCGTAGTCGTTCCAATGCCCGAACATATGGCCCCAAGCGGACGATGAACGATAAACGATGAACCTTAAACGATGGATGATGGACCTAAAGACTTTTTGTTCATAGTTCATTGTCCATCGTTCATTATCTGAAACTCATGGAGCCGGCGCTCGGATTTGAACCGAGGACCTACTGATTACGAATCAGTTGCTCTACCGCTGAGCTACGCCGGCCCTTCTCTTGATAATGTTTACCATTTTTCGGGGTGACCGTCAAACTGAAAAGTTTACAAGGCGCATTCAAGCTGATATAATACTGGCCCGAAAAGGTGAAACATATCGATAGGATCATGAAGAAATGCGATTTGTAAGAAATCAGGAGAAGAGATGATGAATGCAGGACAAAAAAAATATCATAACCCGTACGACTTTATGAACCCGATTAGGGACCCGGCGCTTTTTGCCGGGAGGCATGCCGAACTCGAAGCGATAGAATACTATTTGAAGCTTTCCAAAGGTGAAAAACCTAAATATTTTCACCTCGCCCTTGTCGGCCCGAGAACCGCCGGGAAAACCAGCTTTCTCAACATCATCGAACAGATGGCAAATGATCTGAGGTGCCTTGCCGTAAAAATCCCGCTCCATAAGGAAGTGGCGCAGAACGATGTTTTATTTTTCAAGGAAGTCTTCGACGGAATCATCACAGCAGGTGCAGAAAAGGGGCTCTATGGAGGGACAACCGGTACCGTTTACAGAGCCTATCGGAAAGTGGTTGACAGACTCGACACCAAGGCCGAAACGAAGATTCCTTTTCTTCACGGCAGCGCCTATATAGGATTTAAGAAAAAAAAGAGCAGAGGAATACCTCAACAGGTTCTCAGCCATGATTTAAAGGAGATCCATAAGGAGGCCCGGAAACGGCGTATTCCAACCATTGTCTTGCTTTTTGACGAATGTGACTTGTTGGCGCAGAACGACGTTCTCTTAGAGAAAATAAGAAATGTTTTTACGGAAGTGGAAGGCTACGTTTTAGTAGTTTCTGGCGCAGAAAACATGTGGCTCCCTCTCAGCGACATCTTTTCACCTCTCCCCATGTTTTTCAAAAGAATCGATGTCGAGAACTTCAAGAACGTGAAAGAGACGGAAGAATGCCTGCTCAAGCCCATTGCCGACAAGGAAAAAAGAGCTTTTGATCGGGCGTGTATCGCCGACATTCATGGGATCACCGACGGCGCCCCGTATGAGATAAACCTGATCGCCCATCATATGTACCGTGTTTGGAAAGACAAGAAAAATCCTAAGATCGCCCTATCCCTCGCGGTGTGGAATGAGGTCTTGAAAGAAATCGACGGATTTAGGAAATCGGGGCGTTACCAAGTGGCCAACAAGATGAGAGGGTATGGGGCGGACCTCCTGAAGATCTTGATATCTTCGCTCGAATTTCCAAATGTTTCAAAAGAATGGCTTTCTGAATTTATGTTACTCGAGGGAGTTGACGCTGGGCCGAAAGAGATCCGCCGGAAAAAATCGATCGCGAGGAGCTCCATCGAACAGCTTGAAAAAGATCGTGTCTTATCCGAAGAGGGTGCCGGGCTTCGCTTTAACGGGAGCCCGTTCGACGTGATGTACCTGAAATATCTATGCGCCGCAAAAGGGGTGATCGATACAGAAACGTTCTCCGTGGGTCCATCGGAAGATCCCGTCTTCATTCTATACCGAAAGCTGACGGACACCGTTTTTCTTAAAGATTTCCCAGAATATGACATCCAGACAATATTGGATAGGAAAGAAAAAGTCAAAGGAGAAAAAACTGAAACATTTATCGTCGGGTCGCGAGTTCCAAATTTGCCTCCGGCACCACACACCCTCCTCGAAATATCTCCTGAGTCGAGAAATGGATTCTATCTGGGAGTGCCCCACTCGCTCCGATACAGGGTAAACATAGAATGGATGAAACAAGGCTTTGTCACCCAGGTCAAGTTTCGGAAGGAGGAAGATAAGGAAAGGTTCCGAAACCGCCTGAAAGCCTTAGCGGATCAGTTGAATTTCTTAGGATATAAAATTCACCTGGAAGATGAGATCACATGGCACAACAAAGGGGCGGGATTGTTGAAGCAGGGCAAAATAAGGGAAGCTGTGGAAT
>Ga0335081_10015078_pt1 | contig 12504 bp, 13 predicted proteins | sample Lox_Sample_35_FD_206713 | JGI IMG/M metagenome (GOLD analysis project Ga0335081, IMG submission 206713) | Soil microbial communities from Loxahatchee National Wildlife Refuge, Florida, United States - Lox_Sample_3.5 | ecosystem: Environmental > Terrestrial > Soil > Wetlands | place: USA...
TCAAAGAAATGGAGCGCATCTTCGGCGTCAGCTACCCGACGATCAAGTCTCGTTTGACTCGCATCGCCGACAGCCTCGAGTTCGTAGAAACCAATCCGACGCCCTCAAAAACAGAAATCCTCGAACGCCTGCAACAGGGAAAGATCAGCGCGGAAGATGCCATCCGCGAAATGGAGACACTGAAATGATTCCGTTCGTGGCCGTAGTCAGCCTGCGCAACCAGGAGAGTCGCACGTTCCGTCTGTGGGTGCCGCTGTTTCTAATCTGGCTTCTGCTACTGCCGCTGGCCGTCTTGCTCTCGCCATTCATTTTCATCGCATGCCTTTTCTGCCGCGTGAATCCATTCCGCGGAGTAGCCGTGATGTGGCAGATACTGAACGCGCTGGCCGATACAAACATTGAAGTGGAACGCCGCAGCGCCGGAATGTCGTTCCACATTCTCTAGGAGATGACAAGTGTTGCGATCTTCCATTGGCCGGCGGGATCTCCTTGAAGGAGGACCTTCGCGGGAGGTGGATGCACGGTTTTGAAAGGGCGCGGCTTCAAGCCGCGTCGTCAGAGATCAGAAAGAAATGCGGCTTTAGCCGCCGAGGTGAACCGATGAACGAACACCGTCGTCAAATCCTTCAAATGCTGTCAGAAGGCAAAATCAGCGCCGATGAGGCTGAACGCCTCATCTCCGCCATGGAAGCGCCGCCATCATTCGCAACACTCTCCGATAGTGGTTCCTCTCCGACAAAGCCACGCCCCAAATATCTGCGCGTCCTCGTGGATGCCGAAGAGGGAAGCGGCGCTACTTACGACGGGCCCACCAAGGTCAACGTCCGCGTCCCCATGCAACTGCTGCGCGCCGGAGTCCGCCTCGCGGGCCTGATTCCAGCCCCGGCTCTGCGACGCGCCAATGACGCCATGCAGGAAAAGGGTGTTCCCATCGACCTGTCACAAATCAAGCCAGAGAACCTGGAAGAGTTGGTCGAACAACTCAACGAGTTCACAGTTGATGTCGATCAGAAAGACGCTGGCGCAAAGGTCAAAGTTAGAGTTTTCTGCGAGTGACACAAAAATCGGAGGGAACCCAATGTGGCCAAAACGCAAGTGGGTCGGCTGGACTATGTACGTGCTGTTAGTGTTGGTCGGATGTGCCGTTTTCGCAGCTCCCTTCGTCTATCCATATTTCGCAACCCGTCCGTTGTCACGCGATGAACTCATTCACAGACGATAGTGAGCGAACTAAGCTCAATGGATAATACCCTCACCTTGCGCGCAGACCGCTCACTCACCCGCTAATTTCGACTCCAGCTTCTCCTTCACGCTCACCCACTCGCTATCCAGAACACTGAAATAAACGGTATCTCTTACCCGCCCCGTCCAAGTCACCAGATGCCGCCGCAACGTTCCCTCTTCCTTTGCTCCAATCCGCAAAATCGCATTCCGCGACTTCTGATTCAGCGCATCGGTCTTCAATTCCACCCGCATACATCCCCAAACCTCAAACGCGTGCTGCAGCATCAGGTACTTCGCCTCGGTGTTTACCGCAGTCCGCTGCCATGCCGGAGCGATCCATGTCGAACCGATCTCGACCCGACGGTTCGTGCGATCGATATTCATGAATCGCGTACTTCCGACCACCCGTCCAGAACCTTGCTCCACCGTGGCAAACACCACAGATTCGCCTCGGTCCTGCTCGGCAAAAGCTTTATCGATGAGTGTGTCAAAATCCTCGCGGGTCTTCATCGAATACGGGATCCACCGGAAGATATCCTCCAGATCGTTCTTCGCCACCTGCCAGAATAATTCCGCGTGCTCGCGCCGAACCGGTTCCAGCCGAACCACGGACCCCGCCAATGTCACGGGAACAGCGATACTCAGTGGCGTAACCGCAGTGCTCATGTCTTTATCCTTCGTGAAACTTCGTGTCCTTCGTGGTTTATGATCTCTGTTCCATTATCTTGCATCTTGCCGCCGTTTCCGGCATCTCAAGCTAGGACGCTCAGGGGAAGGTCGATATAAAAGGCCCATGACCCGCCGTTGCTCTCAAAATACGGCCTCAAACGTCCAAGCTAAGACATGTCAACCCTGTTGTCAGGAGCTTTGTTGGTGAAGGCCCACTGTCTTACATTCTCCCAGATCCCGCATACCACGCGCCTTTTCCTCGATCTGCTGTCCTACGCTCCGCAAGTTCAGTCTTTTTACCCACGTTCCCCTGAATTCCGTGAATGGTTGAAACCGGAATCCGAAAAGATTACCTACGATCCGTTGCGGCGCGAGCAAGTGACCCGGATTCTTGAGCGCCAGAACATTTCCTGGAACGCATCTCCGAAAACGCTGGCCAATGTCCACCGCCTCCGCCGAGGGGCCGCTGCGGTCGTCACTGGGCAGCAGGTTGGCCTGTTCGGTGGCCCTACGTTTTCCATCTACAAAGCTCTGACCGCCGTCAAACTCGCCGAGGAAGCCACCGCCGCCGGAGTCGATGCGGTTCCAGTATTCTGGCTCGCTACCTACGACCACGACCTCGCGGAAGTGAATCACGTCGAAATTCCGGGTTCCGATGGTGTTCTCGAAAACCTGACTACTCTGAGCCACGACGTGCCCGGATCTCCAGTCAGTGCGGTTCGCTTCGGCGACGAAATCACTCCTGTCGTCGAGAAAGCGGCTGAGTTGCTCGGCGAAACGGAAGCGGTGCAGTTCCTGCGCGAGTGTTACCGCCCGGGCGAGACCCTCGGCACCTCATTCGCCCGGCTCTGCGCTCGCCTCTTTGCTGACTGGGGCGTCATCGTGCTCGATCCCTCCGATCCCGAGCTCGCGCGCATCGCGCAACCAATCTATCGCGCCGCGGTGGAACGCGCCCCCGAACTCACCGCCAAACTGCTCGACCGTGGCCAGGCACTCGAATCCGCGGGCTATCACCAGCAAGTAAAAGTCACAGAATCCTCAGTGCTGCTGTTTACCACCAAAAATGGCGCCCGCACACCCGTCTCGCGCCGAGTTAGTGGAGACACCACAGAATTCGTACTCGACGGCGAGGCCGTCAATGAAAAGCTATCCCGGCAACAATTGCTCGCCGAGATCGACTCTAACCCGGAGCATTTCAGTCCCAACGTCCTTTTGCGACCGATCGTCGAAGATTTTCTCCTGCCCACGCTCGCCTACACCGGTGGCGCCGCCGAGGCCGCTTATTTCGCTCAAGCCGGAGCCGTGTACGAAACGCTGCTGGGCCGCGTAACTCCGATTCTCCCGCGCTTCTCCGCTACTATCGTCGAGCCAAAGTCGCAACGTCTGCTCGAGAAACACCAGATCAGAATCACCGACGTTTTCGAGGGTCCGGAAGCATTGCGCCAGGACATTGCGGCCAAAAATCTTCCCCGCGACCTTCAGGCTGCGTTCGATGCCGCCAAGAATTCTTTCGATGCCAACTTCACCGCCGTAAAGGACAGACTGGAGAAACTCGACAAGACCTTGGTCGACGCCGCCGAAACGGCCCGCTCGAAAATGCAGCACCAACTGGAGAAGCTTTACTCCCAGGCCGCCCGCGCCGAAGCTCAGAAGGGTGAACTGGTGACCCGTCACGCGGAAAACCTGAGCCAAGCGCTGTATCCAAATAAGGGACTGCAGGAACGCGCCGTCGGCGGCATCTATTTCTTCGCGCGTTATGGCAGCGACCTGCTGCACCAGATCTACGAGACAATCAGTTCCAGGTGTCACGACCACCAGATCATAGAATTGTAACTACGGGGCGCTTGGTGCCGTGAAGCGTGCCATCGCGAAGGCCGGAGCGATCGCGAGTAGTGTTGCGGTTTGGTGGTTGGAGAGCGCCGTCGTGGCGGGAGGTGTTGCGCGGGTGGCGTCGTCCAGGGTGGCGCAACGCGCCTGGGTTGCGATACCACTTCTCTTTTCGGGGTGGCTTTAGCCGCGGTGATGAGTTCTTGCCAGTTGCTGCCAGGGCTACTTGCTCTCGCTGGTCGCAAGGTAAGTCCCCAATCCGATCATGAGCGCTCCCGTCGCAGTTCTCTGGCGTCGCCGGAAGGTAGCCGACGACCGTATGCGCTCTCCAAGCGGCCCTGCCAGCGCGGTCACAATCAGATCAGCAGTTGTATTCAGGACAACGGAAATGGTCCCCAGCGTAACGAATTGTAGAAATGCGTGCCCTTCGCTACGCGCCACGAACTGCGGGATGAACGACAGAAAGAACAACGCCGTCTTCGGGTTCAGAACCTCAGTCGCGACACCCTGCCACAGCGGGTTCCGAGCCGGTTTCAACACTTCAACTGGCAATGCTGCGTTCCCCTTATCGCGAATCCCATCGAGAATCATCCGCACGCCAAGTAAGCACAGATAAGCCGCACCCACATACTTCACGGTGGCGAACGCAGCCGCCGACTTCGCCAGAATGATCGAGATGCCCAGCGCCGCCGCGAACACATGCACCATCCCGCCCAAGAAAGTGCCGAACGCCGACAGCACGCCTTCGCGCTTGCCGCCCGCCAGACTGCGCGCCAAAACGTACAGCATGCCCGGTCCGGGGGCGATCGCCAGCAAAACCGCTGCTGTCAGAAACAGAATCAACCGCGTCTGATTGAACATGCATGACCCCAGTTGGTGATGCGATGCCTTACTTTGCGAGCCAGGCGCCGAGTTCGGTCAGTGATTCCACTCTCGGGAATGCGCTCCCGCGATACGCCCCGGAGACATCGAACAACACAGCATCCATCCCTGAGTTGCGTGCCCCCAGATAGTCGACCGAATATACATCGCCGACGTAAAGGCTCTCCGCCGGATCCGCTTTCATCTCCCGCAAGGCTGCGCTGAAAATCGCCGGATGCGGTTTCTCATGCCCCACGTTCCCCGAGTCGGTGATGCTGGCGAAGCAGTCGCAGATCCCGCAGCGCGTAAGCACCGTATCAATCTTGCCATCGGCATTCGAAATCACTGCCATGGAGTATTGCTGACGAATCCGCTCCAACGCTTCCCGTGTTCCGGGCAGAATCTGATCCCAATTGGCAGAATTCTGCGTATTTTCGACCAGTGTGTCGCGGACCGTTTCATCGAACGCATCCAGTTCCCTAAGCAGGTACGTATGAAACGTCCACCAGAAGCCGTGATCGATCTTCCCGGCAATCAGGCCCTGATCGAATTCCTGCTTGGTGCGCCGCTCCAGTGCGTGCCAGGCGGCGAGCGTCGGATGTTTATCCGCCGCGATCGGCGCAAGCATGCGGCTGCGATTAGGGAAGAGAAGGGTGTTGCCGACGTCAAAGAAAATGAACCGATGCCTCGCCATAGATCCATATTACCCAACATCGATTGCGCACGCTGTCTGCTGATTGACGGTCCATCCCGATTACGATGTATGATCGATGGCTCCATCATTCTTGCTCCAGGGCTCAGGCGGCTTCGATCGAATGGCAATTGTTCCTTCCCTTTTGCTCTCAGGGTTGACTCGCACCACGAGCGCCATGGCGGCGGCTTACACCACCACTCGCGCAACGGCCGCCATGTCTTTTGGGATGGCAGTAGCGCTGTTCTCGCGCGAACCGCGCCAGGATGTCTACAACATTCTTTGGGCAGTGGTGTTCGGCTTCGCCACGCTCAACATTCTCAGCCTGGCCACGCGCCGCATGGAACCGGGACGCCGCCGCATGACCTTTGGCGAGTTCATGGCCGTGATGGTTGTTCTGGTCTCCGTGTTCCTGCTCGCTTGGGAGATGCTGAACCTCTTCCACGTTTTCCCCATCAAGCTTAAGAGATAAAACCAGTTAGCCGTCTGCCCGAAGATTTCCACAGATGTTCCTGAAGGAACATTTTTTCTTACAGATTTGTACATACATTTGTTGCGTCCTGAGCTAATTGCGTTGTTTTCGGTCACTTGCGAAGAGACTGCGCCCGTGACTAGCGGTCAGAAACTGCGCCCCGGCGACCCATCCCTGGACCTCTGCAATTTGGGGTATGATTCGTCGTAGATGGCCAAGAAACCGTCCAATTTCGAAGTAACGTGCCCGTGCTGTAGCGCGGTGTTGAAGGTGGATACCGAAACGCAAGCTGTAATCGCGCATACGCCCGCCGTAAAGCCGAAGACCTTTGCCGACATGGAGGCCGCCGCTAAAGCCATGCGCGAACAGGACAGCCGTCGTGACTCGATCTTCGCGCAATCCGTGGAAGCTCAGAAGCACGCGTCGGACCTGCTGGAGAAGAAATTTCAGGAAGCCGTGAAAAAGGCTAAAGAGACTCCAGACACCGGCAAGCCGATTCGCGACTTCGATCTCGACTGAGTTATGCCAGATCCCAGCCGTCCGTTGCTCCTCGGACACCGCGGGGCTCGCGCCGTCAAATCCATCCCCGAAAATACGTTTGCGTCCTTCGATCGTGCTCTGGCCGACGGCTGCGACGGTTTTGAATTCGATGTTCGACTCACAGCCGATGGACAAGCTGTCATCTGCCACGACGCAGACTTTCACAATTTTGAGATCGCAAAAACAACGGCAGCCCAGGTGCGCCAATTGCCGCGTCTTGAAGAAGTTCTGTCCGGATATCAAGAAACCGCATTCCTCGATATCGAACTGAAGGTCGGCGGTCTGGACGCGGTTGTGCTGGACCTGCTGGGGAAATATCCGCCGCGCAACGGATTCGCTGTCTCGTCCTTTTTGCCGGAAGTGTTAATCGAACTCGCTTCTGATCAGGCCCAGATCCCGCTTGGCCTGATCTGCGAAACGTGCAAGGAACTTCATCGCTGGAAAGACCTGCCGGTCGAATATGTGATACCGCATCACAAGCTGGCGATGCCCTCGCTCGTGCGGGAGCTCAAGGGTGCAGGCAAGAAGATCCTGGTTTGGACGGTGAATGACGCCGCTGGCATGGAGAGATTTTGCGATCTCGGTGTGGATGGAATTATCTCGGATGATGCCGACCTACTTCGCCGGACATTGTCCTGATAGCGGTCGCAGCGTCGAAGTCTGTGGTGAACAGTTCAGGCGTTCCTACGGGACGCGGTTCGATTTCCCCACGTTCGCCGGCGCTAAAGCGCTGGGCTTTGTCGGAGGCCCCTCCGGGGCCGAATACTGCGATCGTCGCTTACTGCGCACTGGCCGTCATCGCGCTTCCGGAAGAAAGTGCTGCTTTTGCTTCTTTGATACCAGACTGAATGATCTGATCCCAGTCCAGATGCGGAATCGGCGATGCCGCCGCGGCCTGGTAGATCGCCAACGCGTCCTGCGGCCGGTTCAGCTTTTTCAGACAAAGACGCGCGGCGCTGAGCTGCGCCGTCAGCGATTGTCTCTCGGTGGGATAAGCCTTCGCCAGCGCAATATACTCGGCTAGCGCTCGATCAAACTCCTGTAACTCTTCGGCACCCTTGCAGAGTTCGAGCCAGGTGGAAATCGGCATCTTGCCGCCGCCGTTGTCGATGAACTCGGAGTAGTCCTCAAATGCCATCTCAACTTCATGCGCCTTCAAATGAAGGCCGCAGACCTTCATAGTCGCATCAAGATATCCATTCGTATCGCTCTGGCGCGAGCAGATTTGCCGTAGCAGGGCCCATGCGTCGAGCGAATTCGGATTTGTCGCCACGTAACTGGTCAACACAGTCTGAGCTTCGGCTAGTTCACCGTGCTCCATCATCGCGCTCGCCTGCTCCAGCTCGGCGTCGTTCGTCCAAGCCACTTCCTGCTCGATTGCTTGGTTGGCTTTGTGTTCGATGCCGGAATAACGGATGCCCACCGCGGCCAGCGCGCCAAAAACAAAGCCGCCCACGTGCGCCCAGTGCGCCACACTGCTCATCGAGCCGAATACGCTCCCGTAGAGAATCTCGACGCCCAGCCACAGCGGCAGCAGCCAATACGCCGCAGCCTTAAACCGATACATACGAAATGGATTTCCGGTGCGCAGCAGACGCAGAATGCTGAACCACCAGATGAAGGCCATATCGATCTTCATCTTGGGGAAGCGGACGAGGAATGCTCCCATCAGAGCCGCAACCGCACCAGAAGCCCCCAGTGTCGGCGTCATGCTCCCGGGATTCAACCAGGCATGGAACTGCAACGCCGCCGCGCCGGCGACCAGGTAGAAAGCGGAGTACAGCCATCGTCCCCAGGCATCTTCCAGCACAAATCCCGCCAGCCACAGAAACCACATGTTGCCGATCAGGTGCATCCAGCCGCCGTGCAGAAAATTCGCGGTGATGTAACTGAGCGCGGTCGGGTGTGCGGGAACGAACGCATATTGCCCGGTGACGGACGAAGATGTGAGCTTAAGGTACTGGTCATTCAGAGAATCCATCTCGCGCTGCAGCCGGTCGGGGTCCTCCATCATCTTGATCTTCGCGTCATAGGGACTGATGACGTCGCGATATGGATTCTGAATCTGCTTCCACACGTCTGCATGATTCTTCTGGAACGAGTCGACCAGCAATTGCTCCTCGGGATGCATCTTGAGTTCGGGATGGAGGGCCGCCAGAATCAGGATGTCGCTTCTCACCTCGCCCAGTTGCGGCGCTTCGTCGTGCATCGCGAACGTCGTGAGCAGAAAGACGATTGTGTTGATGGCAATTAAGGACAGCGTGACGACGGGCCAGCGCCGCGCCGCCATGTTCTCGTGACCAATCGGAATCAACATCATGGCCGTTGCCTCAAAGCAGAGAATTGAGCTTTGTTTGCGCCAGTTTAGAGGGGCCCGAGCGCAGTTCCCAGATGACTCCCGGTCGTGCCCAATCTTTGGTAACCAGCGAAGGCAGGCGTCAGGCGTCCGGAGTCAGGGAGCAAGCTTTTCAGCGTTGGAAGACTAGGCTAAGCCAAGCGGACTCGCTCCTCGGAGGAGCGGTACAGTCGGGCAAGTTGGATCTTCATGCCTGACTCCCGGCGCCTGACGCCTTGTGGTTTATAACTCCGTGGTAAGAAAACAGGTCAGATGTGGTTAGTCGGCGGCTGCTTCGAGGGCGGAAGCGTTTCGCGCAGGCTTCTGCAGGAAAGCTGTGCGCTCGGTCTCGAACTGTTCCAGATTCGCGCCGAATTCCTGCTCGTTCCACCCCATGACCGCGCCAATGCGCAACGCCGCCTCGCGGCTGCAGGATTCCGACCAGCACGGCCCCAGTGCCACTGGAACCCGTCTCAGCAAAACGTCGGCCAGGGTAACCGCGTATTCGTTCCTGTAGGCTTCGATGACCTCGGCCACAATGTGCGAAGTATGGGGGCAGATGGGTGCTCGCAAATCAGCGCCAACCAGCGCCATGCGGGCAATATCCATGGCATGTGCGCCGTGCCATTCCATCATGCCGCGCGCGGTCTCTTCACTTACCGATCCAGCACGGGCAATTTCAATGACTTCCTGATCGAGCATAGGATCCAGCGCGCTCCCGGGCCCCACCGCAAGCGCTTTCGGCTCCTCCACCGAGAGACCGATCTGGCGCGCGCACTCGCGGGCCAGGGAAGCCGCGGTCGTCAGCTTTCCCCCGATCACAGAAATCAGCCGGGAAGCGCCTTCGTCGGAGTGGTCGTGCAGGAAGTGCCTTCTTGTTATAGCGGAAGGCTTGTCGGCTGGAGCATTCGGCAAAGGACGAATCCCGGCGAATGCGTACTTGATGTCGTGCGCCGAAAGCTTCGCTTTGGGGAACAGTCCGGCTACAAGCTTGATCAGATATTCGATTTCCTGGGGCGAGGGTGCTGCCTTGCCCGGATCGCCGCTATCCGCCACTTCGGTGGTACCCACTAGAGTCTGATCGTTCCACGGCAAAACAAAGACCGGGCGCCCGTCGGTCGCTTCGGTATACAGGGCCGCGGTGGGCGCGCCCGGAAAGCGCGGCAGTACGATATGCGATCCGCGAACTCCGCCCAGCATCGGTTTCTTCAGGCGCACGTTGGAACGTTGGCAGACCCGGTCCGCCCAGGGTCCGGTGCAGTTCACAATCCAACTGGCATCCACGCGGTTGTCTTTGCCCGTCGTGCGATCGCGCAAGAGCACGCCCCGCGCCCGTCCTTGCGTGATATCTACGGCCAGCACCTCGCAGTGATTCCGCACCACCGCACCCGCGGCCCCCGCTTCCAGCATCCACTCAGCCGTGAGACGCTCGGGGAATTCGCACTGCGCATCTTCGAAATTGAGCATCAGCCACTGGTGGCCGGCATCCAGCGCGCGTTGCACCCGGACCATTTCCATTTCACTCAGATCGGCAGTGTTCTTCTTTGCGAAGCGCTGATACAACCACAGCCCGGTTCGCACCTTGAGCGCGCTGCGCTGGCTGTTCTCGTTCAATAGGAAAAGGAAATGTATGGGATTGACCAGATGAGACCGTTCGCGCAGAAGGCGCTCGCGTTCACGAACCGACTCGCGTACCAGGTCGAGCTCCCCATGCTCCAGATACCGCAACCCGCCGTGAATGATCCGCGTAGACCGGCTCGTGACCCCGGAGGCGAAATCGTTCTGCTCGACCAGCAGCGTTCGCTTGCCCGCGCGCGCACACTCCCGCGCAATTGCCACGCCGTTGATACCGCCGCCGATGACCACGACATGAAAGTGCTGGCCGTCGAGCGATGGTCGGGGTTTAACCGCTAAGGTCATGTATTTATGTCAGTTATGAATCCCCGGACGCTCCAGAGGGTGCGCTGGGGAACACGCTGACCAGCCACCATTTTGCGCCTGATCCGAACTCCGATGAAGGTGACGATGGTTCAACCAACCGCGGCGCAAAACCAGCTACCAAAATGATACCTAAAGTAACGTCGCTAAACCTCGGAGAAGCAGTGATGGGAACAGACTCGTGTGGGGACCCCGCCTCGGCTGGGCGGGGGCCCGGGTCGAACTCTGCTCCAGACTGGCGGAACGAATACGTCCGCCTCTACTCGGGCTGCAGTCTCACTCCGCCGGGAATCCGGCGTTGATTCACATCTGCCTGTCATTTACATTGGTTGCCGAATGGCCACCACAGGAGAGCGTTTCGAACGGGCGGTCGCCATCATGGAACGTCTGCGGGCTCCCGGCGGCTGCCCCTGGGATCGGGAGCAGACCTTCGACACCATCAAGCCTTACACCTTGGAAGAAACGTATGAGGTTTTGGAAGCGATCGACAACCGCGACTGGCCTGAACTTGCCGGAGAACTCGGCGACCTTCTGCTTCAGGTGCTCTTCTATGCCGAAATGGCGAAGGAACAATCCTCGTTTTCCATCGACGACGTCCTCGACCGGCTGTCGACCAAGCTCATCGACCGCCACCCGCACGTTTTCGGGGATGTGAAGGCTGACACGTCCGATCAAGTGAAGCGCAACTGGGAAGCTCTCAAGCAGGAAGAGAGAAAGAAGAAAGAAGGGAAGTCGGAGGAGGCGGCAAAGGTTGAGAAACGGTCGATTTTGGCCGGAGTGTCGGCGGCGATGCCTTCTCTTCTGGAGGCTCATAAACTGAGTTCCCGCGCCGCCCAGATCGGATTCGATTGGCCCGAGGTCGAGGGACTCTTCGACAAACTGGGCGAAGAAACCGACGAATTGCGCGAGCATCTGAAGGATTTTCCGGCACCCGGTCCGCGGCCGCAGGGAAGAGGCGTGGCCGGATCAGGCCGCACCGTGATCCCCGAGCAACTGCAGGCTCGGCTGGAAGAAGAAGTGGGCGACCTGTTTTTTGTGCTGGTCAATATCGCGCGGTATCTCTCAGTCGATCCCGAGTCCGCCCTACGCAAGACGAATCGCAAGTTTCGCCGCCGCTTTCAATGGATGGAAGCCCGTCTTCACGAAACCGGCCGCGCCGCGGAGAGCGCGCCGATGGAGGAGCTGGAATCACTCTGGCAAAAGGCTAAGGCGTACGAGCGCGAAGAGGGGAAGAAGACAGCATGAGCGCCGACTCCATCGAACTCCGCCGCTGCCACGGAATCGAAGAGTTCCGCGCCTGCGTCACAATCCAGAAAGAGGTCTGGAATTTCAGCGATGCCGAACTGGTGCCGCTACGCATGTTCGTCGTAGCCGACAAAGTCGGCGGCCAGGTCATGGGCGCGTTCGACGGCACCACCATGGTCGGATTCGCTCTCTCGGTACCGGGCACACGCTCGGGTCACGTCTATCTGCACTCGCACATGCTAGCGGTACGCAAAGACCACCGCAACGGCGGCCTCGGACGCCGCCTCAAGCTGATGCAGCGCGAGGACGCAATGGCGCGCGGAATCGAGTTGATCGAATGGACCTTCGATCCGCTCGAAATCAAGAACGCCTATCTCAACCTGGAAAAACTGGGAGCCATTGCCCGCCGCTACAACATCAACCAGTACGGTATTACATCTTCTCCTTTACAAGGCGGCTTGCCGAGCGACAGACTCATCGCGGAATGGTGGCTAAAATCAAAACGCGTGAGGACGCTGCTGGAGACCGGCAAGAATCCGCCCATTCAGCCGGAAACATCCGTTTCCGTTCCCGAGCAGATATACGATTGGAAAGCCGCCGCCGAGACCCGCGCCAAGGCTCAGCAAGTGCAAGAACGCAACCGCGAGCAATTCCTGCGCGCCTTCGGTCGTGGATTATCGGTGCTCGGCTACGAACGCGACT